>Ga0066905_100000076_pt1 | contig 17619 bp, 15 predicted proteins | sample PanSoiMetaPlot36_FD_67483 | JGI IMG/M metagenome (GOLD analysis project Ga0066905, IMG submission 67483) | Tropical forest soil microbial communities from Panama analyzed to predict greenhouse gas emissions - Panama Soil Plot 36 (version 2) | ecosystem: Environmental > Terrestrial > Soil >... | reverse complement strand
CCGGTGTAGAACAGGATCCGCTCGGTCGTCGTGGTCTTGCCCGCGTCAATATGGGCCATGATCCCGATGTTGCGGACCTTGGCCAGGTCAAGACCGGTGTCAGTAGCCACGTCGTCTTCTCTGCTCTCGTTGCGCGGTTTGTGCGGTGTGCTCGTCGTAGGTCGGTGGGTTCGGCGACTACCAGCGGTAGTGCGCGAAGGCCTTGTTGGACTCGGCCATCTTGTGGGTGTCCTCGCGCCGCTTGACGCTGGCGCCCAGACCGTTGCTGGCGTCCAGCAGCTCGTTCATCAACCGCTCGGTCATGGTCTTCTCCCGGCGGGCGCGGGAGTAGCTGACCAGCCAACGCAGCCCGAGCGTGTTCGCGCGCGGCGCCTTGACCTCGACCGGCACCTGGTAGGTCGCGCCACCCACCCGGCGACTGCGGACCTCGAGGGTCGGCTTCACGTTGTCCAGGGCGCGCTTGAGCGTGATGACCGGGTCGGTACCGGTCTTCTCGCGGCAGCCCTCGAGCGCGCCGTACACGATCCGCTCGGCAACCGACCGCTTGCCGTTGAGCAGCACCTTGTTGACCAGCTGCGTCACCAGCGGCGAGTTGAAGACCGGGTCGACGTGCACGGGACGCCGCGGCGCCGGACCTTTCCGGGGCATTAGCTCTTCTCCCTCTTAGCGCCGTAGCGGCTGCGCGCCTGCTTGCGGTTCTTCACACCCTGGGTATCCAGCGACCCACGGATGATCTTGTAGCGGACGCCGGGCAGGTCCTTCACCCGGCCGCCGCGGACCAGCACGATCGAGTGCTCCTGGAGGTTGTGCCCAACCCCCGGGATGTACGCGGTGACCTCGATCCCACTGGTCAGCCGGACCCGGGCCACCTTGCGAAGTGCCGAGTTCGGCTTCTTCGGGGTAGTCGTGTAGACCCGCGTGCACACGCCCCGGCGCTGCGGGCTCCCCTTGAGCGCGGGAGTCTTGGTCTTGGCGACCTTGTCCTGCCGGCCTTTACGGACCAGCTGCTGGATCGTAGGCACCGCGTCTCCGTCTTCTCGTGCTGATGGGCTTCTCGTATTGATGGATGGTCTTTCGCCCGATTTGCCCCTATCCGTCCGGCCCACGCGGTCGGGCGTGTCGCCCGATTCGGGCCGTGCTCGCACTCCGCTGAAATCAGTAGGTGGAGCGGGATCAGCCTGGTGCACGAAAACGCACACTCATTAGCCCGGGGCACCCCAGGCACGAGGAAGAAGATTACCTCTCGACGAGCCCAGGGTCAAAACCCGTATTCGCCAGCCACAGCGTCATCGCCGCCCGCCATCCGGGGCGGTCTCCTCACTACGGCGCCCGAGGACGAGATCGGCGAGGTGCTCAGCTATCGCAAGGGAGGACGTCGCGGCCGGCGATGGCGCGTTACGGACGGCGGTCACCCGGCCCCGGGTCGAGATCCGGAAGTCGTCGACAAGTGCACCGTCGCGGCCCAGCGCCTGGGCTCGTATCCCGGCCGGCCCGGCGACCAGGTCCGCGGCGGTGAGCTCGGGAACGTAGCGCGCGGCCTGGGCCGCGAAGGCCCGCTTCCAGAGCGAGCCGGCCAGCTCGCGCGCGCCAGTGCGCCAATGCCGGTACGCGAACCGGCGGAACCCCCGCCAGTGGATGGTGTCCCACACGTCGCGCAGCGCGACATCGCGGCGACGATACCCCTCCCGGGCGAGGGCCAGGACGGCGTTCGGTCCGACCAGCACCTCCCCGTCGTGGCGCAGGGTCAGGTGCACGCCCAGGAACGGAAAGCGCGGATCGGGCACCGGATAGATCAGTCCGCGCACCAGGTCGCGACGCTCCGGCCGCAGCAGGTAGTACTCCCCGCGGAACGGCACTATCGCCGGATCCCGCGCGTCGCCGGCCAGCATGGCCAGCCGGTCGGACTCGACTCCCGCGCACAGGACGAGCCGGTCGAAGCCAAGGTCCGCGTCGGCCTCGGCACCGCTGCGATGCTCTGTATATACCCGCACCTCAGCGCCGCGGTGTGCGATGCCGACTACCCGGTGTCCCAGCAGAACGGTCAACCCGGCCGCCTGGGCGTCCTCGGCCAGCGCCGTGGTCACCGCGGCGAAGTCCACGACTGCCGTCATGGGCGAGTGCAGGGCGGCGAGCCCGGTGACGGCCGGCTCGATCTGCCCCATCTCGGCCCGGCCGACCAGGCGGACGCCCGGGACACCGTTCGAGATGGCCCGCGCGCGGATGTCGTCCAGCCTCGCCAGGTCCTGCTCGTCGAGGGCCACGACGAGCTTCCCGCACTCGTTGTAGGTCAGCCCGCGCTGCTGGCAGAACTCCTTGAGCAGCGTGACCCCCCGCCGGCAGAGCCGGGCCTTCAGCGACCCGGGCTGGTAGTAGATGCCCGCGTGGACGACCCCGCTGTTGTGGCCGGTCTGGTGGGTGCCCAGGCGCGGCTCCTTCTCGATCAACGTCACCTCTGCATCGGGCAGCAGTCCCAGCAACCTGCGCGCGAGCGACACTCCGATGATCCCGCCGCCCACCACGCCGACCCGAAGTCGCACGTCCTGCCCTCCCTAGACCCGCGGCGACGATCCCACGGCGCGGCACAAGGTGCGCTGCTATGCTCTGCGCCCAGGCTAGTGCAGACCGCTAGGTCCTAGCGTTCAGTTGCGGGTCCTGCGGGCAGCCAAGAAACGGCAAGATCTGGTGCGAGTGCTGCAACGGCGGTTACTGCTCGTCGGGCTGGTGGCGACACTGGCGACAGCGTTAGTGGCCGCAGGACATTTCACCGGTCTGGTGCCCGGTAAGTCGGACCCGGATCCGTCCAACCCTTCCGCGCTGGCACACGCCGCTCCGTCCGCGCAAGGCACGCCTGGCGCAACGCCGAAACCCCGTCCCGCGATCGGAAAAGCGGTCTCCAAGGCGCCGCGCCCTGTCGCCGCCACGCCAACATCGGCGCCCGCCCCGCCGGCGCCGGTGCCGGCGCCGGTCTCCAGAACATGCACGGATCCGGTGTTCGTGACATCGGACCCGAATGGCGGCTGGAGTACCCGGGGCTACTACGTGCACAACAACATGTGGAACAGCAGCGAAGAGCTTGGTCCGGAGACGCTGTACGCCTGCTCCCACAACAACTGGTATGTGGTCTCCAACCAGACCAACAATGCCGGCGCGGTGAAGACCTACCCCAACGTGCACAAGGACTATTCCGACGTGCCGATCAGCTCGTTCAGCCAGATCACGAGCACGTTCGCCGCGGCCAGTCCGCACGTGGGCATCTATAACGTGGCGTTCGACATCTGGATTAACGGGGTGGCCAGCAGCGGTTCCACCGAGCTCATGATCTGGACCGAGAACTTCCACCAGGTGCCGGCCGGCGACATCGTAGCCACGGTTACCCTCGGCGGCCGGACCTACAAGGTGTGGAAGACCTCGGACAGTCACTACATCGCGCTCGTACCAACCTCGGTTATGACCTCGGGCAGTATCGACCTGCTCGAGATATTCAAGTGGCTGATGTCCAAGGGCTGGCTGCCGAACAACTCTACAGTTGGGCAGATCGACTACGGGGTCGAGATCGTATCCACCGGCGGCCGGAACGCCACCTTCACGTTCACCAACTTTTCGATCACCGATAACTGAAGCGGATCGTCGGCGTCCGGGCCCGGATCAGCGCTCGGCGGTACGTGGCGGTGTAGGTCGTACTCACCCCCGGCGCGGTGATGGTGTGGCTCCGCTTACCGCCGTCCGACCACGACCCGAACAGCGCAAGCATGCCAGGGCGATCCGGCCGGTTCTCGTAGGTGGGCCTGCCGAACCGCGCGGACGCGGGAGCACTGACCGAGTTCGCCGAGCCGACGACCGTCGTCACCGAGAACGGTTGGGTTCGCGGTGTCCCGTTCACCACCAGCTTGGTCAGACCCAGGCCGCTCGGTTGGGTCCGGAACGTCAGCACGACGGTCCTCGGGTCCAGCCGGACGCTCGTCGTAGTGGTCAGCCCTCCCGAGTCGGTCGCGGTCAGTCGCAGCTCGAGCCAGCACGGGTAGGCGTGATCCGGCGCGGTAAACGATCCGCCGGCGACACCGGGGAACGTCTGGATCTGATGGGCATGGCAGTTGGTCGGCGTCACGCAGTGATGCATGATCAGCGACCAGCTCAGCGCCGAGGCCGGCAGCGTCCCGTCCTCCGCATCGGTTGCGTGACCGGCAAACGGGATCGCGTTACCGACCGCCCAGGTCAGGCTCGAGCCCGGGGTATCGATGACCACGGTCGGCGCGGTGTTGCCCACCGTGACCGGGACCGACGTCGTGTCGCTGGCACCCAGGTCGTCGGTGACCCGCAGGCTCGGATGGTAGGTCCCAGCCGCGGTGTAGGTGTGGGATGCCGTCGCGCCGGTCGCATCACCGAACGTGCCGTCGCCGTTGAGATCCCAGGAGTACGTCAGTGGCCCCTCCTCCGGGTCGGACGAGCCGGTGCCGTCGAAGCTGACCGTCAGCGGGACCGGGCCGCTGTTCGGGTTCGCCGTGGCGACCGCACTGGGCGGCTGGTTGCCGGGCGTAAAGGTGATCCGGTGGACCGAGCCGCCTTCCATGTCCACATAGAACAGGTCACCACCGGGCCCGATCTTCAAGTCGACCGGATGCCCGGCGGCACCGCCCGATGCATCAACACCGACGAACGACTGCAGCCGTGCTGGATCCGGTAGCCCATTTGTGCCCGGAAGCATCGCCCAGATCTCATCGCGGGAGTGGTCGGCGAAGAACAGCGCGCCGTTGTACTCGGCCGGATAGGACCCACCCTGGTAGAACGCCACCCCGGTGATCGACGAGCCGCCGGTGCGGCAGCCGGTGTAGGGCACCACGCACGCGTTGTGGTTGTACGTGTAGTAGGGCGCGATGGCCGAACCCGGCGTCGAATACAGCGTCGTGCACTGATCCAGACCCGCGCTCTGATAGCCGGCCTGCGCCGAGACGCCCTCGTAGCACGGCCAGCCGAAGTTCGCAGCGGTCGGGCCCGTCGGTGACACCACCCGGTTGATCTCCTCCCAGGTGTTCCAGCCGACGTCGCCGATCCACAGTTCGTTGGTGCCCGGACGCTGGGTGATCCGGAACGGGTTGCGCAGCCCGTAGGCCACGATCCGCCGCGCGTTGGCGTCCGGGGAAGAGAAGAACGGGTTGCCGGGGACCCCGGCGCCGGTGGCCGAGTCGACCCGCAGGATCGCCCCGTCCAGCGTCGCCGGACCATCGGTACGGCGGACGCTCTGGCTGCGCAGCGCGCCACCCTCCGCACCGGGCGGGCTCAGCGGCGTGCCGACCGCGCCCGGCGGATCGCCGCAGGAGTTCGCCAGGTCACCGCCGCGATGTCCGTAGTCGACGAAGTTGAAGCTGGCGCCGTCGCCGCCGCTGACATAGAGGAATCCGTCCCGGCCGAACAGCAGGGTGCCGACCGAATGGCTGGGGAACTGCTGGCACCAGTCGTTGATCAGCACCTGCTCGGTGCCGACCATGGCATTCCCGCTGATCTGCAGTCGCGACAAGCGCGCCGACACCAGGCAGCCCCCGGTGGTCGGTCCGGGCGGCGTGGGACATGCGTCGCCCCAGGTCGGCGGCGAGCCGCCGATCGGGGCGTCATACGCGTAGAGCACGTAGACGAATGGGCTGGCGGGGAAGTTCGGCGGCAGCGCGAGACCGAGCAGGCCACGGTCCCAGAAGTCATGGACATTGCCCGACAGGTCGGCGAACGTGACCGGGTTCGGGTCGGTCAGGCTGTCGAAGATCTTGATCAGGCCGTTCTTCTGCCCGACGAAGATCCGCCCGTCGGGTGCGAACTGCAGCACCGTCGGGTTGGTCAGGCCGCTCAGCACCACGACGTCGCGGAAGCCCGCGGGCAAAGCGGCCGCGCCTGCCGGGCCGGGCCCGGCCAGCGTGACGAGAGTTGCGCATAGCGCGATCGCCAGCGTGCCGATCAGTCCGCGCGAACGCATGACAACTCCCACCCGCCGCATACGGCCCCCACGCCAGTCTCGTTGACCGATTTTCGATCAGCGAACCCTACTAGATCGGCCTCCGGCCGATCAGCGCTTGCGGTATGTCGCGGTAAAGGTCGTGTTCACCCCCGGCGCGGTGATGGTATGGGACTGCGCGCCGCCGTCCGACCACGACGTGAAGTTGTAGAGGAACTTTCCCTTCTGCTGTGGCGACGGGGCGCTGACCGAGTTGGCGGAGCCGACAATCACGGTCACCGGGAGCGGCGAGGTGCCTGCCGCCCCGTTCACGGCCAGGCTGAGACCGCCTGGGCTAGTCCTGAACGTGAGAACGACCGTCCGCGGGTCCAGCCGTACGCTCGTTGTCGAGGTCAGCCCACCCGAGTCGGTGGCGGTCAGCCGCAACTCGAGCCAGCACGGGTACGCGTGATCCGGCGCGGTAAACGAGCCGCTCGCGACACCGGGGAACGTCTGGAGCGGATGGGCGTGGCAGTTGGTCGGCGAACTGCAGTGCTGGAGGGTCAGCGACCAGCTCAGAGCGGACGCCGGCAGCGTCCCGTCCTGGGCATCAGTGGCGTGACCGGAGAACGAAATCGTATTGCCCACTGCCCAGGTCAGGCTCGACGCAGGCGAGTCGATGACCGCGGTCGGCGCGGTATTTCCGGCCGTGATTGTGACCGATGTCGTATCGCTTGCGCCCTGGTCGTCGGTGACCCGCAGGCTCGGCTGGTAGACCCCCGGCACGGTGTAGGTGAACGAGGCCGTCGGGCCGGTCGCATCCCCGAAGGTCCCATCGCCGTTGAGGTCCCAGGAGTAGCTCAGCGGCCGGCCCTCCGGATCGAATGAGCCGGTGCCGTCAAAGCTCACCGTGAGCGGCGTGGGGCCACTGGTCGGGCTGGCCTGGACGCTGGCGGTCGGCGGCGTGTTGCTGCCAGCGAAGCTGATGCGCCGGATCGTCCCGGCCAGGTCCACATAGAACAGGTCGCCGCCGGGTCCGATCCTCAGATCGACGGGATTGACCGCCGCGGCCACGAAGGTCTCCAGCTGCGCGGGGTCGGGTAGGCCGTTCGTGCCCCTGCGCATCGCCCAGATGCAGTCGCGCGAGTAGTCGGCGAAGAACAAGGCGCCGTCGTAGCCAGCGGGGTAGTTGCTTGACGTCTCGAAGGCCAGGCCGGAGATGGACGAGCTACCGGTCGGGCAGGCCTCGCCCGGCACCACCTGGCTGCCGTGGTTGTAGGTGTAGTAGGGGTTCGTCTCGGTGCCCGGCTCGGCGTACAGGTTCTCGCAGAGGTTGAGGTTGGCGCCGTCGTAGCCGCCCTGGCGGCCGGCGCCCTCGTAGCATGGCCAGCCGAAGTTGGTCAGGCCGCCGGTGGGGCTGGCGACTCGGTCGATCTCCTCCCAGGTGTTCCAGCCGACGTCGCCGGCCCAGACTTCGTTGGTGCCCGGACGGATGGTGAAGCGGAACGGGTTGCGCAGGCCGGAGGCGACGATCCGGCGGGCGTTGGTGTCAGGACCGATGACGGGGTTGTCGGGCATCGGCGCGCCGGTGGCCGGGTCGATCCGCAGGATTGCACCATCCAGGCCGGTCGGGTCGGCGCTGCTGCGCAGGTCCTGGCTGCGCAGGGCGCCGCCTTCGGCGGTCGGCGGGGTGAGGGCGGCGCCGACGCCGCCGGGCGGGTCGCCGCACGGGTTCAGCGGGCTGCCGTCCTGGCCCCAGTCGGTGAAATTGAAGCTGGCGCCGTCGCCGCCGCTGACGTACAGGGCGCCATCGGCGCCGAAGGCCAGCGAGCCGACCGAGTGGCTCGGATACTGCTGGCACCAGTCCTCGACCAGGACCTGCTCCGGTCCGGTCATCACGTTGCCGTTGGCCTGCAAGCGGGAGACCCGCCCGCTGATCACGCAGCCGTCGGCGGTCGCGCCCGGCGGGGTCGGGCAGCCGTCGGAGGTGCCGCCGACACTGCCCCACCGCGGCGCGGTCCCGCCGATGGCCGCGTCGTGGGCGTACAGGACGTACACGTACGGGTTGGCCGGGAAGCCCGGATCGAGCGCCAGGCCGAGCAGGCCGCGGTCCCAGAAGTTGTGCACATTGGTGCGCAGGTCGGCGAAGACGGTCGGGCTGGTGTCGCTGAGGCTGTCGAAGACCTTGATTAGGCCGCTCTTCTCCCCCACGAACACGCGGCCGTCGGCGGCGAACTGGACCACGGTGGGCTCGGTGAGCCCGCTGAATGCGATCGTTTCCTGGAATCCGGGCGGCAGCGTCTCCGTCGAGTCGGGTACGAGTTGTGGCTGGGTCGAGTTGGTCAACCCGCTCAGCGCGACGGTGTCGCTTAAACCCGTCGGAAGCGTCGACGCCGCAGCCGACCCCGGCCCGACTATCTGTAAGCCGAGCACGGCGGCCAGCGCAACCGCCACGATGCCGATCAGACCGCGCGAACGCATGACAACTCTCGCACGCCCCATGCCAACCCCCAGCCATCCGCTCCCCCGGCGCCTCCGCGCCGCTCCGGTTCGTATTGTGCTCTTCCGGCAACCGTCCGGAAGGGGGTACTCGACAACTTCTTCACTTTCGCTACCGCTCGCAGCCCACCACGCCAGCGGCCGCGACAAGCCGCTGCCGCCGGGCCGCGCGGGTAAAGCGACTAGCCGGGCTGTCCGGCGAAGCTCCGCGGTGGTGTGTCGTATTCGGTGATGAGAGATTCCGGTAGGTGCGCAAGATCGGTGCAGCGCAGATAATCGCCCATGGTGGTTCCGGTGCACTCCGAGTCGATGTTCGGAGCGCCGCGACGAGCCCGGGCGTCGTCGAGGTGCACGGTACGCAGATCGATGCTGAACCGAGTTTTAGTGGATGTATTCGGCACGCTGGAATGCAGCTGGGACCCGGAGAAAAGGATGATTCCGCCCGGCTCGACCAGCGGCCGGACCTGCGGATCCAACTCGACTTCTTCCTCGGGCTTCGGCTGAACGCGGGTATCGGTGCCGATTTGGCTGGCCGCGAGCTTGCGACTGGTCGCGTTCCATTCGGCATAGTTGTACACTCGCGAACTGTTCCGTACCGGCGTGTACCAATACCGAGGATGGAAAGCGAGTCCGTTTTCGGCGCTGATGGGGAAGATCGGGAGCCACCAGTTCAATTGACTGAACGGAGCTGAATACCAGGTGTCCCGGTGCGGGTGGAATGCGTACGCGATCCCGGTCGTGAGATAGCCGTCGGCGGTCGAAGTACGCATGCGCGGCACGTCAAAGTAGGTCTTCCCAGGATCGCAGCCTAGGTCGCCAAGCATCTCGACAATGAGTCGCTTCGACTCGGGATGATGAATAAACCGCGGCTTGAGATCAGCCAGGAGCGCGGCGTATGCCTCGACGGACATTTCGTATTGCGCAGTCTCTGCATCTAGCGAACCGAACGCCTCCCGGGCCATCGAGGCAGCGAACTCGACCAAATCACGGGTGGACGGCCGCGGTGAATAAAGGAACAAGTCACCGTCGTAAAGGCGGTCCCGGCGGGCATCATCATCGAGCGTTGAATCAACGTGGATCGCGTGCATCAAATATTCCCTCCCCTAGTGAATTACTCCCTCCCCAGACCGCAGTATCGCATACACTTCCCGGCTCCGCGGGCAGGTGGCGAGAGATCGTCTGCTACCCAGCGGCGCTGACCTGGCCTGGTTCCTCAGCCGGGCGAGCCAACGACGTGATCCATCGTCACCCAGGCTCCGCCTCTCGCCTCGACCTCGGGCATCGCCACCCGAAGCTCGTCCACCAAGTCCGTCAGGAAGACGACGACGGCGTCGGGGCGGTGGTCGAGCAGCTCGGCGGGACTGATCACGGGAATGTCGGTCCCCGGCATGCGACAGCCCTGCTTGGCTGCTGACGCGTCGGCCACGGCCGGAAGCAGTTCCGCGTCCACGCCCGCGCTACACAGCAACGCAACCGCACGCGAGGCCGCACTGTAGCCGAGGACCGTGCGGCCCACGGCCCGCTGCTGGCTCAACCACTGCCGCAGGCTCGCCGCTGACCTCGAGACGTCTTCCTGCAGTTTGCCCACCACTGCGGGGTCCCGCACGCCGAGTTCGCCTTCCTCGGTGAGCAGCGCCTCGACCGATCCGTCGGCACGGCCGGGTCCGGCTCTGGTAGCCGCCAGTAGGAATGTCCCCTGGTAAAGATCGAATCGCCAGGCCGCGCACGGCGTAAATCCAACGCCGGCGAGCATGCGAACAAGTGCGGGCGCCGAGTAGTAGGCGAAGTGCCCGTGCCGCAAGGCGTTCCACTGGCCGTGCTGGATGATCGTTGCGAGCGAGTGATACTGCAGCAGCAGTACGCCCCGGTCGGATACCCGGGCCGCGCGCTCGGCGAGTGTGGTCTTCTGGTCCGCACAGTGCATCAGCCCGAAGCAGTCCAGGACGATGTCTGCCCGGGTCTGCCCGTCCGCGGTCACCAGCCCGCGGTCGGCAAGCAGGCCCAGCCACGATCCACCGTGTGGGCTGCCATATTCGATCACCGTTGCGCCTGGCGGCAGCCAACCTGCCGAGCCGACCCGGCGAACGGCATCGGCGGCCTGAGCCAGCAGGGCCGCCGGCTCCGCCGCTTTCGGTTCCTCCGGCACGGTTGGGTCGTTCATCAGCTGGGCCAGGCCGCAGCTGGAACAAAGCCACATCTGCAGCGGATAGCGGGGATCCGGTCCAGGGGTGCCGCGCGGCGGGAAGTAGTCACAGGCCGGCTGATCTCCGAGGTCGAGCACGAGGCGACCTGCGCTCCCGCCGCAGGCACGGCACGCCATCTCCGTCACCTATTTCCTCCCCACTGGGTCAGCCGCCAGAATGGCCGGGTGCAGGTCCGGACCACGTCTCTCCCCGACGTCATTGTGTTCGAGCCGACGCCACACCATGACGACCGGGGCTTCTTCACGCGAACGTTCGATGCCGAGATCGCCGCGAGGCACGGAATCGACGGTGCGTTGTTCGCCCAGGACTCGCAGTCGCGCTCCAAGTATGGAGTCATCCGCGGGCTGCATGGCAGAGCCGGCGCCGGCGAGACCAAACTGGTCCGGTGCGCGAGTGGAGCGATCTTCGACGTCCTGATAGACGCCCGCGCGGGCTCGCCAACCTTCGGCAAACACGAAGCGTTCATCCTCGACGACGAGTCGTTCTGGCATCTCTACGTGCCTGCCGGCATACTCCATGGCTTTCAGGTGCTCACCCCGTCCGCCGACGTCTGCTATCGGATCGACCGGCCACACGATCCGAGCGAGGACCTCGCGGTCCGGTTTGACGACCCTGACCTCGCGATCGCCTGGCCGCTCCAGGTCTCGCTGGTAAGCGACCGGGATGCGGCGGCCGGGTCCTGGGCACGGCTAGCCAAGTCACTCACCGGCTAACGGCCGGCCACCCGGGCGAAGCATCCACTCGGTGGCCGCTAGGACCAGATCTCGTGGTGGACGTTGAAGATCACCCGAGAACCGAGTGGTTCGACCCTGATCGGCAGCTCCCTCATGTGCGTCAGTCGGTCGCGAACCGCACGCTGCGCCTCGAGCGGGCATACCACGAGCAGGAAGCCGCCACCACCGGCGCCGGTCACCTTGGCGCCGGTCGCGCCGGCGGACAGTGCGGCCTCCACGGCCTCGTCAATCTCGGCGTTCGACACTCCGGTCGCGAGCATCCGCTTGGCCTGCCAGCTCTTCGTCAGCGCGAAGCCAAGGGCGTTGACGTCGCCCTCGCGCAGCCCGTGCGCGGCCTCGCCGGCTAGGTCGCGGAGCTGGCCGAGCTGCTGCAGCCGACCACTGATGTTGGCCTTCTGCTCGCTGAGGATGGCGTTGGCGCTGCGGGTGATGCCGGTGAAGAACAACAGCAGCTCACTTTGCACCCGCCGGCGCAACTGCGGCGACATGCTGATCTTGTCTACGAGGACCCGGTCACCCGGTCCGAAGTTGATGTCGCAGACGCCGCCGAAGGCAGCCACATATTGGTCCTGCTTGCCGATCGGCTTGTGGCACCGATCGATCTCGATTGCACAAGCCCGCTCAGCGAGCTCGTCGGCAGACGGTTGATGACCCTGGTACGCAAAGAGCGCGTGCAACAGTCCCACTGTCACCGAGGACGAGGATCCAAGCCCGGAGCCGGCCGAAGGAATATCGGCCAGGGTGGTGATCTCTACGCCACTCCGCACTCCGGTCATGTGCATGGCCTCGCGGACCAACTCGTGCTCGATGTCTTCGACCCGCGAGACGACTTCCTTCTTCGAGTAGTTCACATAGATGTCATCGTCGAACCGCTGCTTCACGATGACGTACACGTACTTGTCGATCGCCGCATTGAGGACGCGGCCGCCGTGCTCGCGATAGTAGGCGGGCAGATCGGTTCCGCCGCCGACGAGCCCGACGCGCAGCGGAGTCTGGGTAACGATCACTTGCCGAACCTGCCTTCCCACTCGTCAGTGGCGCTCCGCAGCGCGGCTGGGGTGCCAATGTCGATGAAGTAGGAGCCGTTCAAGTCCACGGCCGATGCCCTGCCGACCATCCGGGGGAGCAGGTTGTACCCGATGTCGGCCGGTGTCGGTCCATCGATCTCGTCGAGCACGCTTGGATGAAAGGCGTAGATCCCGGCATTGGCTAGATCACTCGGCGGATCGGCTGGCTTCTCCACATAACCGACGACGAGGCCGTTGGTCACCTCGACGATGCCGCACTCCGATGGCCGGGCGGCACGGAAAAGTGTCAGCGTGGCGATCCTTCCGCCGGACCGATGTGCGTCTATCAGCACATTGAGGTCGAAGTCGGTGAGGTTGTCGGCGTTGACCGCCAGGAACATCTCCTCGTCCGCGACGAAATCCCGGTTGGCCCTCAGGGTTCCCGCGCTCCCGAGCAGCTCCGGCTCCTCGACCAGGTGCACGATCGGCCGGCCGGTACGCGCGGCCACGTGGGCCCGCACAAGGTCAGCAAGGTGGTGCGTGTTCACCAGCACCTCGTCGACACCGGATCGGGCGAGGGCGTCTAGCCAGATGTCAAGCAGCGGCGACTCGCCGATCCGCAAGAGGCATTTCGGCGTGCTGTCGGTGATCGGACGTAGCCGCGTGCCGAGACCCGCGGCGAGCAGGAATGCCTTCATGCCTGGGCCCTTCGGACCACACCCAGCCCGCGCATCTTCGCGACCGCCTCAGCAAGAACGGTGTCCAGCCCCTGCATTCCCGCCAACCACTTCGCATACTCGGCCACCGAGTCGACCGGCGTGCGCTTCGGCCCCCAGCCCAGCCGGCCGAGGGCGTCGATGTCGGAGAGGATGTGTCGGGTGTCGCCAAACCGGTACTCTCCGGTGACCCGGCCGGTGCGGTCCGAGTCGTACTGCCGGCGGACGATTTCGGCAAACTGCTGCGTCGTGTAGCCGGCTCCGCCGCCTACGTTGAATACCCGCCCAACAGCTCGTTCGTCGGTGAGCACCAGCAGATTGGCGTCGACTACGTCGTGAATGTTGACGTAGTCGCGGATCGCCTGCCCGTCCTCGTACAGGGTTGGCGCGCTGCCGAGCAGGTAATGGAGATTGAAGATGCGGCAGGCGCCGGAATAGGCGTTATAGACCGACTGCCGTGGTCCCTGCACGATGCTGTACCGCAGGGCGACCGTTGGGATCCCGTATCGCCGCCCCAGGTTGATCGCCACAACCTCCTGACCATGTTTCGACATGCCGTACGGATTCTGCGGGTTCGCAACGCGCTCGGGAGTGCGCTGCATCTTCAGCGGCCGGTCACACATCGGACAGGTGAGATCCCAGCGCGAGCGCCGCAGCGCGGACTCAGTCCTCATGTCGGGTGTCTGCTCGCCGTGCTCGGCACAGAGATAGAGTCCTTCTCCCATCGCCGCCTGCGACGAGGCAACCACGACGCGGCTCAGCTCGAGCCGCTCGGCCACGATGATCTCGAACATCATCGCGGTCGAGGTGACATTGACGTCGGTGAACCGAGCGAAGTCGGTCAGATAGTCCTGGTACGCGGCCAGATGGTAGACGGCGTCAACTCGGCGAAGCAGGTTTGCGACCAGCTCACGGTTGCGGACGTCGCCGACGTACAACTCGACCCCAGGGGTCAGGTAGGCCGGCGTGCCGTTGCGGTGTACCGGCGTCGTCAGTGCGTCGAGAACCACGACGTCGTGACCGTCTTCGACGAGCCGATCGCAGGTGTGGGAGCCGATGAACCCGACACCGCCGGTGACGAGGATCCTCATCGGGCGCCGTTGCCAGCCAGCCGGCGCGCATGGACTTCGCGGTACACGGCTAGCGTATGCTCCGCCGTTGCCGCCCAGGTGAACTGGCCTGCCCGCAGTGGTCCGGCCGCGCGCAGTCGCTGCTGCTCCGAACTCGAGGCCTGGACGATGGCATCCGCGAGCGACTCGGGATCCGTGGGATCGGCCAGCAATGCCGCACCACCCGCGGTCTCCGGCATCGCACTCACGCTCGAGGTGACCACCGGGCAGGCGCACGCCATGGCCTCGAGAAGCGGCAGTCCGAACGTCTCGTTGAAGGACGGATACACGAATACGTCGGCCGAGCGATAGAACTCGACGGTCTCCTCCAGCGGCACCCCGCCTATCCACGCCACGTCGGCGGCGATGCCCAACTCGGCCGCCAGCGCACGCAGTTCCGCGGAATACTCACCGTCCGGAGCCGGCCCGACGATGGCGAGCTGCCGATCACCGAGTTTGGGCTTCGCGATCGCGAATGCGCGGAGCAGGCCGGCACAGTTCTTGTACCGCCACAGGGAGGAGACGAACAGGACGAACGGTTTTACCACCCCGTACCTTGTCGAGACGCGCTCAACGGCGGCGTCCCGGTCACCAGGCCGGAACAGGGCGTGGTCGACCGCCTCTGGTATGAGGTGCAGCTTCGCCGGGTCGACATCGAGGTACCGCTGCACCTCTACGCGCAGGCTTTCTGAGTTGATGATGATCGCGTCGGCCACTCTGGCGGTTCGCGGATAACTCAGCTGCCGGTAAAGCCGAGCGGACCAACGCAGGGCCTGCGGAGCCGTGTATGCGTGCATCGTCTTGAAGTGAACGACAAGTGACGGCGCCGGTTTGATGATCGGCGCTATCAGCGTGCTGAACACATCGATCTTCGCGGCGGGCAGCCGAATGGGCGCGTAGAGGTGCTCGCTCAGGGTCCGCCGTGGCGGGTGTTCGTTCGACCACGGGAACGTTATGTAGTGGACGCCGGGCCCATAGCCATCGTGCATCGGCCGCGACTTTGGGCTCACCAGCAGGTGAAACTCCTCACCGTCCGCGAGGAGCTTGGACATTTCCGGGATGATGCGGGTCCAGAACCAGTGTGCGCCGGACGGGTTGGCCGGATTGTCAGTTAGCAGGTTGATCGCAACCCGCATCGTGCCCTCAGAAGGTCTGCGCAGCGACGGCATCAGCACTCATCCGGGACTGGCGAACGTACTGGGCTAGCAGATGCATGCATGCTTGGTGGGTATCCTCGATGATTCCGTAGTTGTCCGAGTCGACGTGCACCGATATTTCCGCCAGCTCGCGGGCGGCACCGCCCGAGAATCCGGTAAGGGCAATCGTGCGCATCCCGTGCGCGTTGGCCCACCGCAATGCCCGGACGATGTTCGGCGAGCGACCGGATGACGACACGGCGAGGAGCAGATCACCGGCCCGGGCCAGTGACTGCAGCTGATACTCGAAGACCATGTCATAGCTGAGGTCGTTGGCGATTGCACTGAACAGCTCGATGTTCGTGCTGAGGCTGAATACGCGCGTGGTCAGGTCGGTACCGTTACGCACGCCCTTGATGTGGTCGCACTGCAGGTGGTTGGCGATCGAGGCAGACCCCCCGTTCCCGCACGCGAACACGGCCGCATCGCGCTGATAGGCGTCGCTTAGTGCGGCGGCGGCCGCCGCGATCCGCGCCTGGTCAATTGATCCGATCGCGTCGGCGAGCTCGGCGGCATAGTCACCGCCGAACTCCCGAGCGTCGTGGTATTGGCGCGCGGGGAAGGACACTCGCGCCGGCCGGGATGTCGCTGGGTCGTCGGTCAGGATGAGCTCGACCGCGGCGGCGAGGTCCGGAAGCGACGTGACGTCAGCGTCGACGAAGGCTTGCGCGCCGACATGCAGCGGCCGCGCCCCGACCGCCCTGGCCAGCCCCACATCGACCGCGCTGTCGCCGACCACCCAAGACGCGGTGAGGTCGAGGTCAAGGGCCTGGGCCGCGGCCAATGCCATGCCAGGGCCAGGCTTACGATCTGCGCTCGCCCGGGCGAACGCCTCGACGCTGCCGTCGGGGTGATACGGGCAAAAGAGCCACATGTCAACGTGCGCGCCCTGGCGGGCCAGCTCGGCGATCATGTACTTGTGGACCTGCTGCACGTCCTCGATGCCGAAGTGACCGCGGGCAACTCCTGCCTGGTTGCTCACCACCACTACGGGCAGGCCGGCCTGGTTCAGAGCGGCGATCGCGGCGATCGCGCCTTGGATGAACCGGACCCGATCCACAGATCCGACATAGCCGGTGTCCTCGATGATCGTGCCATCTCGGTCGAGTAGCACCCCTGAACTGGTCACTGGCGTGGCCCCCCTCGGTCCCTACCACACGTGCAGAACGGTCTTAATCGTGTCCTCGTCGACTCTCCGGACTACCTTGTCAGACGCGGTCCGGAGGGGCTCCCTCCCCACCTGAACGGCTGGAGAATTCTACGCCCTCCAACCCATCCAAGGACGCGATGAGGAGGCTCTTCACGTTTGAGTGGTGCAGTCGCCGTGCCCATGCCCGCGGATCGGATCGATTCCTTGCCGTAAGGCATATCCTTCGGCACCGTCGTACTCCTCCATGGCTCGCCGCCTCGCGGTTCTTTGAGGCGCAGCCTGCAGGCCATTGGTAGCCTGGCGACGGCATTGACAGATCGGGTCCTAGGCAATAGCACGACCAACTTCGTAGAGTTGATGCTTTCCTCCCTGAGGCCGTGCGCGATCATGGAAGACTCACGCTCGAAATCAGTGCAGTCCGCAGCACCGCTGGACGGGCGCGCCGCGCTTGTCACCGGTGCCAGCGGTGGAATTGGGAGGGCCATCGCGGTGGCGCTCGCCGCCGGCGGGGCGGACGTATGTGTGGTCGGGCGCGACGAGCGGCGGCTCGCGGACACGGTCCACGCCATCGCGGCACACGGCACCGCCGCCGTCTCGCTCGCTGCCGACCTGACCGAGAACGGGAGGATTGATCAGCTCGTTGACCTGGTCGGCCAGCGGCTCGGCGGGCTCGATGTGCTCGTGCATTCGGCCGGCGTCTACTCGCGTGGACCGCTCGCCGACTCCGCGGTTCGGGAGCTGGACGCCCAATACCAGACCAACATCCGGCTGCCCTACCGGCTCACCCAGATCGCGCTGCCCTTGCTGGTCAGCCGACGGGGCGATGTGGTGTTCATCAATTCCACGCAGGGACTGGCGGCCAGCGGCGGCGTGGGGCAGTTTGCCGCCACCCAGCACGCTATGCGGGGAGTTGCCGACAGCCTGCGCGCCGAGGTCAATCGGGACGGCGTACGGGTGCTAACCGTGCACGTGGGTCGCACCGCCACCGAGCGTCAAGAGCGCATCTTCGCCCAGGAGAACCGCCACTACACCCCGGAGTCCCTCATCCAACCCGAGGACGTGGCCGACATAGTCGTCTGTGCCATCA
>Ga0066905_100000075_pt1 | contig 17632 bp, 16 predicted proteins | sample PanSoiMetaPlot36_FD_67483 | JGI IMG/M metagenome (GOLD analysis project Ga0066905, IMG submission 67483) | Tropical forest soil microbial communities from Panama analyzed to predict greenhouse gas emissions - Panama Soil Plot 36 (version 2) | ecosystem: Environmental > Terrestrial > Soil >... | reverse complement strand
GTCAACCGCAAGATAAAGATAACGCTCAACGGTCATATGGTCCAGACATTGACGAAGCTCCCCGGGTGCGCGGGATGCATCGGGGCCGTCAGCGAGCGGGCGCGGCGCGCCCCGATCTAGGCGACGCGAGGAGGGCGAAGCCTCCCTCCGTCGCCGCAGAGGTGCCCCGGCGGGTTACCGACCGCTACGCTTGCGGTGTGTGCGCGTGCCCCTCAGTTGAAGTGCTGAGATGAATGACCCGGGCCTAGGCAGGGTTGACCCTGGTGAGCCGTATGACATTGTTGCCATCGCGGCATCGGCCGGGGGCATCACTGCGCTCGGCCGGGTGCTGGGGGGCCTGCCTGCCGATTTCCCGGTTCCGGTGGTAGTTGTCCAGCACCTCGACCCCCGTCATAAGACCATCATCGCCGAGGTTCTCGGCCGCCGCGCGAAGCTGCCGGTCAGGCTCGCGCAGGAGGGCGAGAAGGCCGTGCCGGGCACCATCTACATCGCGCCGCCGAATCATCATCTTCTCGTCGGGGCACAGGGATTGCTGTCGCTTTCCAGCAGCGAGCTTGTTCACTTCGTGCGCCCGTCCGCCGACCTGCTGTTCGAATCGGTGGCCGGCGCGTACGGGCCGAGAGCCATCGCCTGCGTGCTGACCGGCACGGGCAGCGATGGAACGATGGGCGCGTCCGCCGTCAAATCGAGGGGAGGTACCGTGATTGCGGAAGACCCGGAACTCGCCGAGTTCAAGGGCATGCCAGAGGCCGTTGTCGCTACCGGAGCGGTAGACTTCGTCTTGCCCCTCGACGAGATAGCCACCGTGATCCGCGGTCTTGTCCAGGCAGGTCCGTCATGACGCAGCCAGGCAACGGCGACGGCTCGGACACTGGCCTGGAGGACCTGCTGGTATTCATTCGCGATGCGCGCGGATTCGATTTCACCGGCTACAAGCGATCATCCCTGGCCCGGCGCATCCGCAAGCGAATGCAGGAGGCGGGCGTGCCGGACTACGTGGATTACCGGGACCAACTGGAAAGCAGTGCCGAGGAATTCGGCCATCTGTTCAATACGATCCTGATCAACGTCACCGGGTTTTTCCGGGACGCCGAAACCTGGACGTTCTTGCAGCACGAGATCATGCCGGACCTGCTTGCGGATGCGAAAGATGGCCGTGAGATCCGGGTATGGAGTGCGGGCTGCGCCAGCGGCGAGGAAGCCTACTCGCTGGCGATAGCCTTCGCCGAGGCACTGGGCGCCGAGGAAACCGCGAAACGGGTCAAGATCTACGGCACCGACGTCGATGACGAGGCCCTTCATGACGCGAGGGCCGGCCTCTACCCGGCGAAGACTCTCGAAGCGCTTCCAGGCGAGATGAGGGACAAGTACTTCGAGCAGAACGGCACCCAGTTCGCGTTCCGTCCGGATCTGCGCCGCCGGGTGATCTTCGGGCGGCATGACCTCACCCGGGATGCGCCGATCTCCCGGCTCGACCTGCTGGTATGCCGCAACACGCTGATGTACTTCAATGTCGAGACCCAGTCGCAGGTCATCGACCGGTTCCACTTCGCCATGGGCGAAGGCGGCTACCTGTTCCTCGGCAAGGCCGAGATGCTGCTGTCAGACGGGGAGCGGTTTGAGGTTGTCAGTATGCGGCAGCGGATATTCCGCCGTCGGCCAGGCGCGGCCGTGCCCAGGTATCAGACGGCGCCGGTGAGGTTCGACGTCGCCAGCGGCCCCGAAGTACGCGAGGTGAACAGGAAGCGCCAGCTACGGGACCTCGCCCTCGACTCGGCCCCCTTCGCGGCCATCGGCGTCGACGACGATGGCATCGTCGCCATGCTCAACACCCAGATGCGGACGCTTTTCGGGATGTCCTCCCGCGATATCGGCCGGCCCTTCCACGACCTGGAGATCTCATACCGGCCGGTCGAGCTGCGATCCCTGATTGAGCGAGCTCATGCCGAGCACAGGGTGATCCGCCTCAACTCCGTCGAGCGACGGCTGAATGGGGACGACGCCCAGTACCTCGATATCCATATCCACCCGCTGTGGGGCAACGACGGGCTGAGCGCCGGGGTGATGCTGACGTTCGTCGACACCACACTCACCACTCGGCTGCAGCTGGAGGTCAAGCGCAACCGGGAAGAGCTGGACACGGCCCACGAGGAACTCCAGTCCACCAACGAGGAGCTGGAGACCACCAACGAGGAGCTCCAGTCCAGCATCGAGGAGCTGGAGACCACCAACGAGGAGCTCCAGTCGACCAACGAGGAGCTGGAGACCACCAACGAGGAGCTCCAATCCGGCAACGAAGAGCTCGAGACCATGAACGAGGAGATGCGGCTGCGTACCGCCGAATTGGACGAAGCGCGGATCTTCCTCGAGGGTGTACTGTCCAGCGTGGCCGCGGGGGTGGTGGTGCTGGACTCCGAGCTGCTGGTCAGGAGCTGGAACAGCGGGGCCGAGGAACTATGGGGGCTACGTGCCGATGAGGTGCGGAATCAGCCTTTCTTCAACCTCGACTTCGGGCTGCCCGTGGCGAAGGTGCGCGACGTCGTCCAGGAATGCCTCGTAACCGGCCGGCGGGCGGGCCCGGTTTCGGTAGCCGCCATCAACCGCATCGGCCGTTCGATCACGTGCATGGTGACCTGCTCGCCGCTCAAGGACAAGAGCGACGGCGACGGCGACGGAGCGGTCCTGCTGATGGAAGAGGTCTACCGGGACTGAACGCCTAGAATCTGATCGTGGATGCTGTGGGGGAGGACTTTCAGCGGCCTGGGGAGTTTCCGTGGCTTGCGGGGACGAGTCATGACTCGAGATTCCGAGGGCTGCTGGAGCGAACCGAGGCCGCGCACCGCGCGGCGGCTGCCCGGCTACGTGGAATGGGCTGGGAAGAGCTGGCATCCAAGGCTGACCAGTTCGCTGCGTGGGTCCGGTTCGACCTGGATGAGCCGCGGGCGGCCCGGCGGCTTTACGCCGCGATAGGGAAACTGCGCGGGCCATCGCGGTCCAGCCTGTTCGGCAAGGTTCTCGAGGAGGCACTGTCGCTGGGCGGAGCCGATCGCGGCAACATCCAGCTCGTGGACCCGGCGACTGGTTCGCTCGTCATCGTCGCGGAGCACGGTTTCGGGCCCGAGTTCCTTGAGTACTTTGAGGTCGTTGACGATGACCGCTCGGCATGCGGAAGGGCGGCACGACGCCACGCCCAGACCGTCATCGCCGATGTGACCACCGATCCGGGCTTCGCCCCCCACCGGGCCATCGCGGCGGCTTCGGGTTTCCGTGCGGTGCAGTCGACTCCGCTCACCGACCGGGCGGGCCGCCTGATCGGGATGGTCTCCACTCACTATCGGCGCCCTCACCGGCCGCTGGCGCGCGATCGTCAGGTCATGAAACGCTACGGCGAGCTGGCCGGCCGGGTCGTGGCCGACCGTCTCACCGCTTCCCATGCCGCCCAGGCTGGCGGCCGGCCCGGCACGGCCGAGGAGGCTTTTCGGAGCGCGGCACGCGCACATGACCTTTCCGCCGAGGCGCATGAGAGGTCGGTCCGAACCGGTGTGGGCAACGTCGCGGAGCACCGGCGCCAGGCGGAGTTCCACCGGGCAGCCGCCGAGGCCGACCGGCAGCGCGCGAAGAGGTCGAAAGCCGCGCCGCGGGCCGCTCATCTGCCGGTTGATGATCTGGCGGGCCGTTGACCTCTATCGTGGCCAACGGGCCGGTGATACCGCGCCCGGCGGCCGTGCCGCAAACGGCTGGCGTGTGACCGGCATGTAGCTGCCCGCCTTTGGCCCGCGGCAGTTCCGGCCCGGCCGTGCGGGCCATGATCGTGAGCTGGCGCGACAGACCCGGCCGGAGCGCGACGGTCATATCGGTACTAGCCTGCAAGTCAAACCGGCCGACGCCCGGCCCCGCCGCTCGCGGCCGGTATCGGCACCCGGGCGCCGGTCCGGGCCAGGTATAACAGGCTCTGCTTCCCCGCGCACGCTAAGGAGCCAGCAATGAAAGCCAAGGTTGTCGAGGACGCGGACGTCGTCACCTACGTGGTGGTGTGCGACCCGGGTGATGAGGCGGTCTCCGCATTGGCGCAGTTCGCCCGCTCGGAGCGGCTGGAAGCCGCGCAGATCACTGCCGTCGGCGCCTTCGAGCGCGCCAGCGTCGGCTGGTTCGACCGGGCGGCCAGGGACTATCGCCGCATCCCGGTAAGCGAGCAGTGCGAGGTGCTGTCGCTGATCGGCGATGTCGCCGAGGGCCAGGACGGCCCAATTCTGCACATGCACGTCGTGCTCGGCCTGTCTGATGGGACGACACGCGGAGGCCACCTCCTCGAGGGATGGGTATTCCCGACGCTGGAGGTCGTTGTGACCGAAACCCCTGCGCGGTTGCGCAAGGTGATGCGCCCCGACATCGGGATCGCGCTCATTGATCTGGACAGGTCTGAGTCGTGACCTAGCGAGGCGGCCATGCCCGCCGCCGGGAGGAAGCCCATGCCCACTGCCGGCCATCAAAACGGCCCGGCGGCCTCCCCACTGCTGCTGCCCGGCTTCGATTACCAACGCATCGACGTCGCCGGCGTCACGATCAACCGTGCTATCAGGGGCACGGGCCCGCCGCTGCTGCTGCTGCACGGCTACCCGGAGAACCATCTCGTCTGGCGCGACGTTGCCCCCGCGCTCGCCGAGGACCACACGGTCGTGCTGGCCGACCTTCGCGGCTACGGCGACTCCGGCAAGCCCGCCCCCGACACCGCCGGGCTCGTCTATTCCAAGCGGTCCATGGCCAGCGACCAGGTGGGGCTCATGCGCGAGCTCGGCTTCGGACAGTTCCAGCTGGCCAGCCACGACCGCGGCGCCCGCGTCGCGCACCGGCTGGTGCTGGACCACCCCGGCACCGTCACCAGGCTCGCCGTCCTGGACATCCTGCCCACCCGGCATGTCCTTCACAACGTGACGCGGGCGGTGGCCGCGGCGAACTACTTCTGGTTCTTTCTGGCGACCGGGAACGGCATTCCCGAGCACATGATCGCCGCTGACCCCGGCTACTGGGTGCGCGCCGTCACCGGCCAGCTTCTCGGTGAAGGCGTGAGCATCGAGCGCGAGGTGATGGACGACTACATCCGCTGCTTCCGCGACCCGGGGACCATAGCAGGCTCCTGCGCTGACATGCGCTCGGCGCTGGGCGTTGACCTGGTTCACGACGACGAGACCTTTGCCGCCGGGCAGAAGGTCGAATGCCCGGTCCTGGTGTTGTGGGGGACGCAGAGCATGGCCGCTTCCGACCCGCTCGGCGTCTGGCAGCAGTACGCACCCGACGTCCACGGCAACGCGCTGCCCACCGGCCACTTCCTTCCCGAAGAAGCACCCGACCTGGTCAGCGCCGCCCTGCGTGACTTCCTCGACTAGCACATTGGTGATATGCGATGTCAGTGAGCGACCGGTCGCCGGACACGGCGGCGCCCGCGATGCCGTCGGCCGACGGGATGGTGTGGATACCTGGCGCGACCTTCACGATGGGCTCCGAGCGTCACTATCCCGAAGAAGCCCCGGCCCGCCCGGTGACCGTCAGCGGATTCTGGATCGATCCCGGCCCGGTCACCAACCGCCAGTTCGGCCGGTTTGTGCGCAAGACCGGATATGCCACCGTGGCCGAGCGGGCGCCCGATCCGGCCGATTACCCAGGCGCAAGGCCGGAGCTGCTCGTCCCGTTCTCCGCCGTGTTCGTGCCGCCCAGGCACCGGGTCAGCCTTGCCGACCCGCACAACTGGTGGAAGCCCGTACCAGGCGCGGACTGGCGGCACCCACAGGGTCCCGGCAGTTCGGTCCGTAACAAGCCAGACCATCCGGTGGTGCATGTCGGCTGGGCGGACGTCGCCGCGTACGCGGACTGGGCGGGTAAGGCCATCCCCAGCGAAGCCGAGTGGGAGCTGGCCGCCCGCGGCGGGCTGGACGGCGCCGAGTTCGCGTGGGGAGGCGAGTTCAACCCCGGCGGCGAATGGATGGCCAATACCTGGCAGGGCGAGTTCCCCATCCTGAACACCCGCGATGACGGGTATGAGGGAACCTCGCCTGTCGGCGCGTTCCCCGCCAACGGGTACGGCCTGCACGACATGATCGGCAATGTCTGGGAATGGACGGCGGACTGGTACACCGGCCACCCGCCCGCGGCTCACGCGTGCTGCACCGTCCCCCGCGGCGGCGACCATGAGCAGAGCGCCGACCCGCGGGACCCGGCCCGCATCCCGCGCAGGGTCATGAAGGGCGGCTCGCACCTGTGTGCCCCGAACTATTGCCGCCGCTACCGCCCCGCCGCACGGATGGCCCAGCCGATCGACACTTCGACCAGCCACCTCGGATTCCGCCTGGTGCTCCGGTAGCCGAGCTCTGCGCTGCTCGCGGGCGCCCTCCGGGATGCCGGCCATCAGGGGAGAGCGCCCGCGGGGCCTTCGGAGCGCCGGCGCCGTCCGGTTTACGTTATGCGTCTCGGACGGGCCGGTAGGTGAGGAAGGCGATGCCGCCCTCGACGGTCCGGGCGTCGAGGAGGCCCATGGATTTCTTGTCGCTAGTCTCGCCGAACAGGCGCTCCCCGGCCCCGAGCACGACCGGGAAGATCTTCAGCCGCAGCTCGTCGACGAGGTCGTGCTCCATCAGCGCGTGTACGAGCTGGAAGCTGGCGGGGACGACGATCTCCCCGTTCAGCTCCTGCTTCAGCTTCGAGACCTCGTCCGGCACGTCGCCCCTGAGCACCGTCGAGTTGTTCCAGACGGGATGTTCGAGGGTCGATGACACGACGTACTTGGGCAGGCTGTTCAGCCTGTCCGCCAGTTCGCCGCTCCGGGATGGCCACCGCGCGGCGAACCACTCGTAGCTCCGCCGGCCCAGCAGGAAGGCCTCGGCGCCCAGAGCCTCGTCGAGCGCGAGCTTGTTGAGCCGTGGGCTGTTCTTGATCAGGCCGACCCAGCCGCCGACCCTGAAGCCTTCGTCACCGGCCGGGTCCTGGACGACCCCGTCGAGCGAGACGTTCTCGCTGATGACGAGCTTTCCCATTTCGGTTCTCCGTTTCGTTGCTGGTGTCAGCCACTGTCGGCGCTCTGGTAACCCTCCTGACCGACGACGTCTTCGTGTCGATGCCGCCGATGCCCTTCGAATACCAAGGCCGGGACGCAGCGGCCCGCTTTAGCGCCGCACTGTTCGGCGCCGGCCGCCGCTTCGACCTCGTCCCGGCGCGAGCCAACGGCCAGCCGGCGTTCGGAGCCTACCTGCGCGCACCTGACGGCGTCCGCCGCGGGACCGGCCTGTACGTCCTCACCCTCACCGGCGGCAAGATCTGCGCCATGACGCGCTTCGACAACAGCGTGCTCCCGTGGTTCGGGCTACCACGATCGCTCCCGAGCCGATAGCCGGCGCTGGCCTTGACCTTGCCCTTGGGGGAGGGGGAATGATCGGCGGCGTGACACCGGACCCGGCCGGCCAGCTGCTCACGATCGGCGAATTCGCCCACCAGACACGGCTGACGGCGAAGGCGCTGCGGATCTATGACGAGATCGGCTTGCTCCGGCCGGCCGATGTCGATCCGGCCAACGGGCATCGCCGCTACGGAGCGGGCCAGGTCCGCCTCGCTCGGCTCATCGGCATGTTGCGCGGCGCGGACATGAGCCTGGCCGAGATCGGGCTGCTGCTCGCCGATCTCGACCGGGACCGTGATCTAGCCGCCGGGCGCCTCGAGCGGCACCTGAGCCAGCTGGAGGCACGTCACGCGAGCCGCAGGCTCCTGATCCGCCACATCCACGCGATCCTCAGGGAGGAAGACCCTCCGATGTTTCCCATTCAGACTCGCCACGTGCCCGCACAGCGCGTGATGTCGATCCAGCGCCGGCTGCGAGCGCCGGAGACCGACGCCTTCATCGAGGAGGCCAAGGCGGCGTTCGCCGACTACCTGGCCGGCGCGCCGGCGGCCGGGCCCTTCACCTTGATCTTCCACGGCATCGTCGACTTTGAGAGCGATGGGCCCCTGGAGGCGATCCTCGGCTGTCCCGGCGATGTGAGGGTGACCGATCCGATCGGCATTCGCACCGAGCCGGCGCACGACGAAGCCTTCACCACGATCACCAAGGCTCAGTGGGCTTATCCGGCGATCCTCGCCGCCTACGACGCGGTCGCCTGCTCGCCAGAGGTCACCGCCCGTCCGAGAAGCCGGCTGTCGTGCCGGGAGGTCTATATGGCTGAACCGCAGGCGATCGGCGACGACGAACCGATCTGCGACGTCGCGTTCCCGCTCGGCTAGCCCGCGGTCAGCCTGGCAACGCCGCCGACGGGTTCGCGTCAGGCTCGTGCGACAGGCCCGGCGTGCCGGAGCGGTCTTCGGCACGGGGCCTGTTGTGCAGGCGTGCGGTTTGGGGGGAAGCTCTGGCAATGACGAGTTCGGGTCTTCCTCAAAACGCCGGCCCAGACGGGGCCCGCGTCGTAGCGATGCTGCGCGAGCTGGCGGAGCTGACTGGCGATGAGGCGGGCGCGCAGCGGGTCGCCTGGACCGATGTCTGGCAAACGGCGCGCGCGTTTCTGCGGGAGCAACTGCGGGAGCTCCCGGTGACGATCCGGACGGACACGGCGGGCAACCAGTGGGCGCGGCTGCCCGGCGGCGGCAGCGGGACCGTGATCATCGGTTCCCACCTGGACTCGGTACCTGACGGCGGCTGGCTCGACGGTGCCTACGGCGTCATGTGCGCCGTGGAGGTCCTCCGCACCCTTGCGGCGCGCGGGCCGCTGCCCTGCACGGTGGCTCTGGTGGAATGGGCGGACGAGGAAGGCGCCAGATTCGGGCACAGCCTGTTCGGCTCTTCGGCCGTGGCGGGAATGCTGAACGTGGCCGACGTCCGCGAGCTTGCCGACGGCAGTGGGCAGCGGCTCGGTGAGGTGGTCACGGAGCATGGCGTCCGCCTCGATGACCTGGACGAGGCGCGGCAGGAGATCCACGGCGCCCGGGCTTACCTGGAAGCGCACATCGAGCAGGGGCCGGTGCTGGAAAGGGAGGGCCTGCCGATAGGCGCGGTGTCCGGAACCGTCGGTGTGGAGCGTCACCGGGTGACGTTCCGCGGGCAGACGGCGCACTCGGGGTCGACCCCGATGGACATGCGCCGGGACGCGTTCCTGGCCGCGGCGGCGACGGCGCTGGCCGTCCGCGATTCGGCCGTGCGCCACCGGGGCGTGGGAACGGTCGGCGCGGTCTCGTTGCGGCCATGCATCGTTACCGCGGTGGCCGGGGAAGCGGTCATCCTTGTGGATCAGCGTCACCCGGACGGTGGTGCGCTGACAGCGATGCTGGGGGAGGCCCACCGTGCCTCCACGGAGGCGGCCAATGCGGAAGGATGCACGGTCAGCTGGGAGCCGGTCTTCCGCGCCCGCCCGCAGCCGTTCGCGGACGAGCTCGTGAACGTGGTGCGCGAGGTCTGCACCGAGTTCACCGGGCAGGGGCGGGTACTGCCGTCCTGGGCGCTGCATGACGCGACCCAAATGGCCGGAGTTGTCCCGACGGCAATGTTGTTCACGTCCTCCACCAAGGGAATCTCCCACGCCCGGGAGGAGGACACGCCAGAGGAGCACCTGCGGCTCGGCGTCGAAGCGTTCTACCGGACCGTCAGCCACGTGATCGCCCGGACGTCGGCCGGCGCCGGATCCGCGGGTTAGGGTTTGGCCAATTCGGCGCGGGACCGCCGCTTTGTGCCGGGGCTGACCTGGGACGGTAACGGGCTGGGGCCTCTCGTCGGTGATCGTTGTAGCGGGCCTTGATGCCCGCCGGCTCCTCGGGGAGCCGCCGCGCGTCTCTTCGCGTGGGACCGGGAGCCCGCGCCCTGGTAGACCCCCCCGAGTCACACACTGGTCGCGGGCTCCCTCAGCCCACGGTCATCGGAGCACTCCGGTGATGTGGAGCCCGAGGGTGGCCCCGGCGAGCTGGGCGGGGACCAGTGCCAGTCCGATGGCGCTGTATTGCCGGGCGCTGAGCCGCGCGTTGCCGTCGTGCGCGATCCGCCGGGTGATCAGTGTGACCACCGAGCCCGGTGACCAGCAGGACCGGCCCGATGGTGGTGGCCAGGATCGCTGCCCACAGCGCTGGCGTCCCGGCTGGCGCGATCGCTGCGGCGACGGGCAGGTTGTTGGCGGTGGCGGCCAGCAGGGCTCCGGTGGCGAGCTGGCTGGTGAGGCTGCCGTGGAGCGTTAGGCCGGTCTCGAGCAGCGCGCGTATCGCGGAGGCGAGCAGGAACATCGGCATCAGGTCGGACACGGCGCGGGCCGAGGGGCCGGTGGTGACGGTAGGCGCCGCAGGCGTGGCGGCGGTCGCTGCCCACCAGGCCAGCGGCCCGGCCGTGATCGCGGCGACCATGCACCACGGCAGCCACGAATCGCTGACGTAGGCCGGGGTCGGGAGCGGCACGCGGCGCCAGCGTGGAAGCGATAACCGCGAGGATGAGACCGCTGGCCCAGATGGTGGCACGGAGAGGATCGTGAGGTGACGTGATCGTGGCAGATTCGTTGCTGTTTCTGGACGCAATGAACCGCGTATTGCCTCCTTGGTACCGTTGAACCGATGGTGGACCTGGCCACACGGGTGGCTGCCGGCCTAGAGTAGATGTTACGTGATTATGTCAGATTCTGAGATGGGTGGCGATGAGGGGCTGATGGCGATCCCCCGACTCGCCGAGCGGGTTGGGGTCACTCCGAGAGTCCTGCGCTACTGGGAAGAGCAGGGCCTGATCAGTCCGACCCGTGAGCATGGCAAGCTGCGTTACTCGCCGCGCGATGTGGCCATCGCCAGGCTGATCCGCACGGTGCTGGCCGCCGGTGCCGGTGTCGATGGGGTGCGGATGATCAAGCAGATCGCGGAGCGCGATATCCGGCGCAGCTCGGCCGCGGGCGATGAAGCCGAGCTGGCGGAGGAGGCCCTGCGGATCCTCTACCAGCGCAAGGCGTTCCGTGAAGAGACAGGCAAGGACGAGGAACACTACCCGTATGGAAAGCCACCGCCGCCACAGCCACCACACCACCGCCCGCCACACCGCCCCAAAGGCCCAGGCCGGCCCAGAGGCTAGCAGCGGGCACCGAAACCCATCCGCCGGTGTGGTCGCATTTCGGCGGCTCCAGGCGGTGGGCCATCCCGGATGTTAATGGTATTTCGGGCTGCGGAAACGCCGCGGAGTGCGGGTTAGCTAATCGCTCCTCCGCGCTGCCGCCGGGTGGGTCACTCGTGCCACCACACCCAGCCGGTCTCCTCGTTCATGTGCATTTCGGTCTCGCAGTGACACGACTTAGTGCAGACCACCGCGCCGGGAGAGTCCTTGAGCGGTGGGTAATCGTCACCGCAGAAAGGCGGGGGAATGTCGACGCCGTCCCAATGGGATGGCATACCTGGACCCCCCGCCTCGACCCGGTCCATCATGGCACCTCTTTGGTTATGCCCACGCCGGCTGCATGTCACATTCGACGGTCAGTTGGCCACAAAGTGGGCGTTAGTCTAGATCTTCTACCGGATTAGCAGTGCTTGAAACATGACGACCGGAACGCGCAGCGTCTCGAGTTAGGGGCGAGCGTCACTTCAGGCTGAAAGTACGGCCACCCTTGTCGAACACGAGGTCACAACGCTTACAGATCCACCAGGCACAGGCACGCGGACCGCAGTGACGCAGCGCGGCGGTGCCGTTGCAGGCTGCGCATACCGGGATCGTGGGCCGGGGCTGAGGGGCGAGCGTCATGACAGACGGATCTACCCCGATCTCAAGACGCAATGCCGGCCCCGCGGCTCAGAAACAAGCTGGACGGTTGAGCGGCCCGCGCTGCGCTGGGGGCAGGGGCGGCGCGGGCCGCGTCCGCCCAGGAGCCTCGTGTGGAAGTGGTGAACGGGCCCACCAGGCAGACACCGGCTGAGGCCGAGTGCGGGCCGGTCTGGGCTACTGTTGTCACCTTTGCACCGGATTGGAACGCCAGCCGGGCACGCGCAAGGACCCTGGCTGGTTCATCAACCGCAGCCCAAAGATAACCCAACAACGATTAACGGTCCAGACATGAAACTGCGCCGCCCCGATGTGACCGGGCCCGGGCAAGGCAGGAAGAACGCGCGTTCATGACCGCCGCGTCCCCAGCCCCGGCCACCCTGACGTGGAACGGCGTTACAGCACGGCGGATGGCCCGGCACGCGCTGGCCGAACCGGCCACGCACCTGGGCCCGGCCGGGATCGCCGGCGTGCTGTGCGGCGCGCATGCCCAGGTGCTCAGCGCCGCCGAACTCTCGATCGGGCGCCGAATCGCCGGGGCGACCCGGGCCGACGTGCAGGGGGCGCTCTGGAAGGAGCGAACCCTCGTCAAGACGTTTGGTCCGCGTGGCACCATCCACCTGCTGCCCACGTCCGACCTGCCGATGTGGACGGGGGCGCTGTCGGCCCTGCCGTCGCCGGCGCCGACGCATCCGGAGGGCGTCCGCTTCACCTCCGGCCAGGCGGACGAGGTCATTGCGGCTATCGACGACGCCCTGGCCGGCGCCGAGCTGACCATTGACGAGCTGACTGAGGCGATCGCGGATCGTGTCGGCCCGTGGGCGGTCGAGCGGACGATGGACGCGTTCCAGGACAAATGGCCGTGCTGGCGCCAGCTCACGAGCACGGCCGCACACCGGGGGGTGCTGTGCTTCGGACCGGACCGGGGCCGCAAGGTGACCTACACCAATCCGCGCCGCTGGCTGCCCGGCTTCCGTCCCGCGGACGGCGGCGCGGCCCTCGCCACGCTCGTCACGCGCTACCTATACGCGTACGGCCCGGCTACGCCGCAGCAGTTCGCCAAGTGGCTCGGCATCCCGCCGCGGTTCGCCGTCGAGCAGTTCGGCAAGATGGCCGGCGAGCTGCAGCACGTTGAGCTGGACGGCGAGCCGGGATGGACCGTCGCCGGCGACACCGCAACGCCGCCCCGGCCGCACCGGGGGATCCGCCTGCTGCCCTACTTCGACGCGTACGCCGTCGTGGGTCAGCCTCGGGAACGGCTGTACCCCGGCACGGCCGCCACCCGCGCTCTCACCCCCGCGGGCCAGGCCGGAAACTACCCGGTACTGCTCGTTGACGGCGTGGTCGGTGGCGTGTGGCACCAGCGGCGCTCCGGCCGGAAGCTCGCCATCACCGTCGAACCGCTGCGCGAGCTGACCACACCGCAGCGCCGGCAGCTCGGTGACGAGGCAGACCTCGTGGGCGCGGTCATGGAGGCCACGGCGACGCTGACGGTGGGCACCGTGACCGTCGGCGCGCATGCGTGAGCGAGCAGTCGGTTAAGTCTGACCTGTGCGCCGCCGATGGTGGCGTACTGCCTGCGCCAATCGCTCCAGCATGATTGTCGGGGTAGAGCAGGGCGTGGCGGGCCGAGCGGAGCGCCGCCTCCTAGCCGGCAGGCGATGACCGAGCCTCCGAATCCGGAGCCGATCACCACAGCGTCGAAGTCGCTGGCCATCACGACCGTCCCGGCTGGCTGGGGTGACGGGTGGCGGGCACCGGCTCGCCGTGCGCGAACCGGAGGATCCGGTTCCACATGGGAACCGAGCTGGCGATAATCGCGATGGTCCCGGCCAGCGCGATCAGCGCGACGGCGAGCTCCGCGCTGCCCAGCCCAAGCAGCGTGTACAAGCCAAATCCGGCCAGGCTGAGCAGGGCGACGACTGCCGCGAGTATGCCCCGGTAACTGCGCGGGCCCGCCAGGATGGCATGAACTTCGCGGTTCTCATTGGCGAGCTCGCGGACGCGCAGCTGGCTCTGCAGCCACGCGCCCGCACCGATGAGGCTGACCAGGCCGACGCAGAGCAGCCAGGGCCGCAGGTCGTCGACGAAGTGAGCCAGGAACAGCTCGGCGGCCAGAAACCCGAAGGGGATCAGGGTATCGAGGAGGGTCGGTGTCCACACGTAGGCGAGCACGGTCATCAGGTACTCGTGCCAGATGTCGACCATCACCAGGAAGGTGGCCACGGCTAGCACCCAGTCGACGACGCCGAACTCCGGATAGAGGGCCTCGACCCGCACGACCAGCGCGGTCAGCGCGACGCCCTGGATGATGCTGGTCAGCGTCAGGTAAGCGGGGGCGAACTGCTCCTTCAAGCGCCGCGAGACTCGCTCCGGAGCCGGTGGCGATGTCATCCGGCTGGCCTCCTCAGATGTCGCCCGCCGCCGCTGGGAGCGGCACGGTCCCCGTGGCCGTCACGGCCATGAGAACCACCTCCACCAGTTAATACCGCGCTCAGCGGACGACGCACCCCGGCCGCCAGGCTTCGCGCCCTCGCCGGCGCCTACCGCGACTGGGCCCTGGCCGAACCGCACCGCTTCCGCCTGATCTTCGGCACCCCCATCGGCTCGGGGCGCTATGCACCCGAGCACGTCATCCCCGGCGCCCGCCGCGCCCTGGCGCCATTCCTCAGCCCGCTCATGGAACTGTCCCCCGCACACCCAGGCGGCAGTCGCCAGCAGGCCGCCCTCGACCGCCAGTTCGCCAACTGGGCGCGGCGCGACCCCCAGCTCGCCGAATGGCTGTACCAAGCCGCCGCCAACCATCCGCCCGGGCCCACCCTGCGGCGCGGCGTGACGTTGTGGACCCGCCTGCACGGTGTCATCAGCCTCGAGATCGAAGGCCATTTCGCGCCCATGGACTTCGACCCCAGCCTCCTCTATGACGCAGAGGTCGCCGGACTAGTCAACGACCCGAACTGGCCAGCCAGCCGCCGCTCCGCACAGAGCCACCGCAACAGCAAGACGCCGGTATATCCAGGCAGAATGTGGAACGTGTGGAGGTCACGAGGAGAGTCGCGTGGAACCGTCGGCCCGCGCGGCGCAAAGATCGTTGAGCGTGGTAGAGCTGGGCGCACCGGATGGGATGGTCTGGTTGTTGGCGGCTGGCCCGGGCAGAATGACCGCCGCGGGACGGCGAGCCCAGCGGGTGACGGTGGCCAGGAGCCGGGGCGTGCGATGTGCGGAGCGTTGCCGACGGGCCTGGGAGGCGGCCCGGGCCAGCGCATCACGCCGGGCTTGGTCGTGCAGTTCGGCGAGCCGGGCCTGACCCAAGGCCTGGACTGTGCTGTATGGCATCATCGCGGTCTCCTCTCTGCGCCGCAGACTCACGCGGCCGCGGGCGGGCGGTGAGCAGGGTCGGCCGCTGGATCTACTGGCTTGATGCTGCCGCTAAGCCAGGCCGTGCCGGATGGTGAGACTGACGTATCTGTGACGGCCCGGCTGACGTATTTCAGGCCCCGCCGCCTGCGGCCGGTAAGGGAATGACCTCAGGGCGAAAGGGCGGGCACCGCAGCTGGCTGGCAGGTCAGTGCTGGTCGAACAGGTGCAGCCGGTGCGCGGTGGCGGCGGCCTCGCCCCGCGAGGACACCGCGAGCTTGCTGAGGATGTTCGAGACGTGGACGCTGGCGGTCCGGTGGGAGATGAACAACTCGGCAGCGATTTCACGGTTGCCACGCCCGGCGGCGACCAGCCGCAGCACTTCCTGCTCGCGTGCGGTGAGCCCGAACGGGACCGGGGCACCGGCGGTGGCCTGGCCGCTGCCCAGGCTAGGGAGCTCGATTCGCGCACGCCGGGCGAGCTGGCTGATCTGGTGCTGCAACGGCTGAGCGCACAACTGGCCAGCAAGCGTGGCGGCCCGGCGCAGCCGGCTGGCCGCGGCGTCCCGGTCCCCGGCCGCCGCGGAGCCCGCGGCTCGGGCCAGCGCATAAGCCAGCTGGTACGGCTGGCCGACCTCCTCCCAGGCGGCGGTTGCGGCATCCCAGCCCCCCAGATCCGGGCGGCCATCGGCGCGAGCGGCTTCGGCCGCGAACACCGCCGCGTAGGCATCATGCAATGGGCTTAGCCGCACCACCCGCGCAGCCCGCGACTCCAGGTCATCGCGCAGCTCGGCCGGGTCGCCGACTCCGGACGGCAGGCTGAGCGCGCGGGCCTCGGCGCACGCCCGCATCGCGGTGGCGAGCAGCGCCCAGGGATAACGCGCGTCAGCTTCCGCGTTGTACCGAGGGAATGCGCGTGCGGCGGCCACGGCGCCGGCGAGGTCGCCGGCGGCGAGCCGGAAGTTGATCTCCAGCCGGGCCAGTGACAGCGCATACTGGGCTTCGGCGTGCACGCCGGCGGGCAGCGCGCGCAGCTCCTGGAGGGTGTGTTCGGCGGTCTCCAGGTCGCCGCGGGCGGCCGCGATATGACCGCGGACCAGCAGCGGATGGACGCGTCCCAGCGGCGGCTGATCCAGGCTGAGGATCTCATCGAGGATCTCCAGCGCCTCATCCCAGCGCCCGGCGGACGTCAGCGACTCGGCCAGCTTCCCGGCGATCGGCGCCGCCACCTGCCGGGCCAGGCCAAGCTGGCGGGCCCGGGCAAGGCCATCCCGGCCGGCCGCGATGGCACGTTCATGGCGGCTGTGGCCCTCCAGCACGTGAGCGGCCGTCAGATAAGCCCACACCTCAAGGTGCCCGCTACCGATGCTCGCCGCCTTGTCCCGGCCGCCCCACAACGCGTCGAGGGTGTCCTCACCCTTCTGCGCCCCCACCGCGGCCTGCAGGATCATGGCTTCGGCCTGGCACTCGTCATCGCCGAGCTGATCCGCGAGGGCCTGGAGTTCCTTCGCGAACTGCTCGGCCTCGGCATGACGGTCCTCACGTCGCAGCGCCCAGCACAGCTGCGCGATGACGTGCGCGCGTACCCGCGTTGGCCCACCTGCCAGCCGCAGTGCCGTCCGCAGGTCATCGAGCTGGCCGGGGAGCAGCAACTCCCGGCGCAGGCCGGCACGCCGCAGCAGCAACGACGCCTGCTTATAGGCATCACCTGCCTCACCGGCCTCGGCGAACCCCGCCTCCACCAGGGCTAGGCCGCGCTCCGGCTCACCAGCCCAGTGGGCCGCATCCACGGCCAGCATGAGCACACTGAGGTGATCGGTACCGGTCTGCCGGACCGGATCAGGCACCTGGTCCCACAACTGCAGCACCTGCTCGGTCATCATGAGCTGTTCGGCGTAGGCGAACGATGCGCCAGCGCCGGCGGCTGCCCGCCATGCCGCGGTCATCGCGCGCTCCACGTCACGGGCGCCCAGCCAGTGCTGCGCCACCTGCACCGCCGCGGCACCGTCGGGGCTGAGCGACGGGGCCGCTTCCAGCGCTTCGGCGAAGCGGCAGTGCGCCTGGGCCAGCTCGCCGGGAAGCAAGTCCCTGAGCACAGCCTCACGGATCAGCTCATGCCGGAATGCGTAGCCGTCGGTGTCGCCGACCAGCACGTTGGCGGCAACCGCGGGCCGCAGCCCGGCGGTCAGCACCTCGTCATCCGACCCGGTCACGGCCGTCAGCAGGGCGTGGCCGATCCGGTGCCCGCCCACGGCTGCCGTGCGCAGCAGCTGCTGGGCCTGCCCCGGCAGGTCCTTGACCGTGACGAGCAGCAGGTCGAGCAGCGTCCACGGCAGATCGGCACGCACCGTCCCGTCCGGGTTCACCAGGGCCTCGGTAAACAGCGGGTTCCCGCCGCCGCGCTCATGGACGGCATTCACGATGGAGGGAGCTGGCGGGCTGCCGAGGACGCCTTCGATCTGGGCGGCGACCTGGTCGCGAGAGAGCCGGGCAAGCTCCAAGCGGGTAACCCCGCCGGCGCGCTCCAGCCCGGCCA
>Ga0066905_100000074_pt1 | contig 17659 bp, 16 predicted proteins | sample PanSoiMetaPlot36_FD_67483 | JGI IMG/M metagenome (GOLD analysis project Ga0066905, IMG submission 67483) | Tropical forest soil microbial communities from Panama analyzed to predict greenhouse gas emissions - Panama Soil Plot 36 (version 2) | ecosystem: Environmental > Terrestrial > Soil >... | reverse complement strand
TCTTGGTGCTTAGTGCGCCGAATTTCGTCAGGAAGATAACACAATCTTAGCAAATCTGGAAGCTGTTGAATGCGACAGCACCGCCTTTTCGGCGCCGCAACATGCGACATTTTGGCTATAAGGTTAACGCCTTAACCCCTTGTTTTCAGTCGCCTTCGCCCGGATTTGGGCTGAAGTATTTCGCAAATTTGTCGGGCTCCGCCACAAAAGCGTCGGCATCTGGCGGCGCCGCCTTCTTGGTGGTGATATTAGGCCAGCTTTCCGAATATTGCCGGTTGAGCTCGAGCCATTTTTCCAGATTTGGTTCGGTATCGGGCTTGATGGCGTCGACCGGGCATTCCGGCTCGCACACCCCGCAGTCGATGCACTCGTCAGGGTGAATGACCAGCATGTTCTCGCCCTCGTAGAAACAGTCTACGGGGCAGACTTCGACGCAGTCGGTGTACTTACACTTGATGCAAACTTCGGTGACGACGTAAGTCATCGGTCCCACACGTTTTCGGGGCCAATTCCAGCCCGCATTCTAGCCCCGAGAGGCCGCCCGAGTCGCCCGTGGAAGGGCCCTGCCTATAACAATCGAGCCGTCAGCACAAGGCGAGGCACCTGTTTTGCGAGGAGCGGGATGGCGGGGAACGACATTGCGCGATCTCGCCTTCCACGTGACCGAAATTGCGCGAAGCTATGGACGTACGGATTGGCCAGTCGTGCCTCAGGCTTTTGTATTCTCGGCGCGTAGCGCATCGAGGCGGCGACGGTCGCGCTTGGTGGGCCGCGGGGCCTTGGCGGCAAGCTGGCGCTCTGGCGAGGGCGCCACCCGCGGCGTCAGGTCTTTGTAGAGGGTGCGAGCCATGCTCGCCGGACCGCGCCGCGCCGTCCAGGTGAGCACCCGAACCACGAAGAGCCTGCCCGAAGCCGTGGCCGTCACCACATCGCCTTCGTGAAGGAGCCGGCTCGGCTTAAGCACCCGTTCGCCGTTGATGCGCACCTTGCCTTCGGCGATTGCCCGCGCGGCGCCTGATCGCGTCTTGGTAAGCCTTGCGCACCACAGCCACTTGTCGAGCCGCTGCTCCGACATCGTCGCGGTCAGCTTCCTTCAGGCTGGCGAACGGTGAGACGTCCTTTAAGCACAGCGAGCGCAGCGAAGGGCGAATGCTCGCCCGACTTGGTCCGCTCGGGCTTGGCATGGGCAGCGGGGCGGCGGTGCTCGCGCTTCGATGTCGCTGCGCGCTCGTGATGTTGACGTTTCCGCTTGTGGCCCGTGCCCTTGGCGTGGTGCATCTCTTTGCGTTTTGCCGGACGCCAAATCTCGTCGAACAGCTCTGCCTCGGACTGCGCCGGCGCCGCTTGGTGTTCGCCGGCCACTTCAGCTTGAGAGACCGACACTGCGGCCTGATCAGTCGCAGGTTCAATCTTGTGCCGCTCGCGCCTGAAGCCGAGCGCCTTCAAGATCGAGGCGAACTCCTCGCCGGAGCAGCCCACCACCGACATCAGATCGGGCACTACGCGGAAACCGCCGTCGCCGGTCGCGCCAGCCGGAGCTTCCGGGCCTCCTTCGGCAGTCCTGAACGACACCCGTGCGCGGATAAGATCTGACAGCCTTTCCAGCATGTCGATGCGAATTGCGCGGCCACCGGCGACGTGAAATCCGGCCGCGCGCCAATAAGGCTCAGGGATGCTGTCACCGGCCGCGACGGAGGTCAGGCCCTGTTGCGGACGGGCCGGCAGCGCATCGCTCTCGATGCCGTAGTCGCGTCCGGCGAAGAGCGCCCAGAGCAGAAGCAACAAATCGGCTGCGGCGGGCTTGAGCAACGCGGGGATGTAGACGTTGAACGCGCCGAAGCGAACGCCGTATTTCCTCAGCTGAGCGCGTGCGGCCTGGTCGAGCGACTTGATCTCGTCGGAGGCTCCCTCGCGGCGAAGCACGCCGAGATTCTCGGTGAGCTGATAGGCAAGGCCGCGGGCAAGGCCGGACAGGTCGGAGGCCTTGCTAAGTTCGATCAGAGGCTTGAGCTTGGCTTCGAGTTCGGCCGCGAGCCGCGCTTCGAGACGCTTCAAGACGCCCTCGCGCTCTGGCGCGGCAAGATGCTCGTCGGCGACGAGTTGGATGCGCGGCTTGAGCGCCGTCGCCCCGCGTTCGAGGCGCGCAATCTCGGCGCCTTCCCAAACGATGCTGCCATTGGGCCTGAGCGCGATGGCCTCGTCTGGCGCCGCGGCAAGCGCTTCAGCGCGGGCGGCAAACTCGCGCGCAAGCACCTTGGCGGCGGCATGTCGCGCCGCCCTGCCGTGGATGCCGTCGCCTGACGCGTCAGGGGTGAAGCGGAAGCCGTCGAGCCGCCCGACATAGTGGTTCTCGACCAGGATGCTGCCGTCAGGGGCGATCTCTGCCGCGATCTCCTCCTTGTCGCGCAGCCGGCGCATCAGCACGCTGGTACGGCGGTCGACGAAACGCTGGGTGAGCCGCTCATGCAGCGCATCGGACAGAGTGTCCTCGATCGCTCGCGTGCGGCCCTGCCAATGCTCCGGATCGTCGAGCCATTGCGCGTGATGCGACACGAAGGTCCAGGTGCGGATCTGGGCAAGCCGGCTCGACAACGTGTCGAGATCGCCGTCGGTGCGGTCTGCGAGCGCCACCTGATGTGCGAACCAATCGGCAGGGATCTCGCCTTCATCGCTCGTCACATAGCCATAAAGCGTGGCCACAAGCTCGGCATGGCTCGTCGCGGAAATCTTACGGTAGTCGGGGATCTGGCACATCTCCCACAACAGCCTGACCGTAGCAGGTCCCTTCGCCCTGTCGCGCACGGCGGGATCGCGGCTCACATTTTCCAGCGCAATCACGTCGTCAACCATGCGGGCGCGGACCAGACGCGGATGGTCAGGCGCTTCGCGTAGGCTCTCCCTCAAGCGCTCGATCGAGGAGAAATCGAGCTTGCGATTGCGCCATTGCAGGAAGCCTACCTGGTCGAAGGAATGGTTCTCCAGCCGGTCGACCAAGTCAGAGTCGAACGGCGCGACCTGGCCGGTTACCCCGAACGTCCCGTCGTTCATGTGACGCCCGGCACGGCCGGCAATCTGGCCAATCTCCGCCGGCGTCAGATTGCGGTGCGACTGGCCGTCGAATTTGCGGATGCCGGCAAACGCGACGTGGTCGAGGTCGAGATTGAGCCCCATGCCGATGGCATCGGTCGCCACCAAGAAATCGACGTCGCCGTTCTGGTAGAGCGCGACCTGGGCGTTGCGGGTGCGCGGGCTGAGCGCGCCGAGCACCACGGCGGCGCCGCCTCGCTGACGCCTCACCAGCTCGGCGATGGCATAGACATCGTTGGCCGAGAAGCCGACGATGGCAGAGCGGCGGGGAAGCCGCGTGATCTTCTTGTCTCCGGCATAGGTCAGCTCGGAGAGCCGCGCACGCGATACGAGATTTGCGCCTGGAAGCAGCTCGCGGATCGCATCGCGCATGGTCGCGGCGCCGAGCAGCAAGGTCTCGCTCAAGCCACGCGCATGAAACAGGCGGTCGGTGAAGACATGGCCGCGCTCGCCGTCAGCGGCGAGCTGGACCTCATCGACCGCGACGAAATCGGCCTCGAGCTCGAGCGGCATCGCCTCGACGGTGCACACATAGAAGCGCGGCGAGGGCGGCTTGATCTTCTCCTCGCCGGTGATGAGCGCCACCTTCGCCGCGCCGACGCGCGCGACGATCTTGTCGTAGACCTCGCGGGCGAGGAGCCTGAGCGGCAAGCCGATGATGCCGACGTCGTGCGCGAGCATACGCTCGATGGCGAGATGCGTCTTGCCGGTGTTGGTCGGTCCGAGCACGGCGGTGACGCCGCGTCCGCGCTGGCCATTTGTAAAATTAGAGGAGAAGGAGCGGCTCATTCTTGACTTCCTCATTATCCGATCCGCGAAAAACTCGGAACATGGGGGGAACGAATCTCGTCCGAATCGCTGACTCTGCACATTCGGATTTCGTTCCGAAGAGAATCTCGATGCGCGCCTTTGTTTTCGCCTTCGTCCGCCGGCGCGCCCTCGCGAGGGCGCCACCACTAAATCTAGGTTTCGCGTTCTCCGCTTGCTTAAGCGCCGCGGAAAACCGCGCGAACGAAGGACGGACGAATCAGGGGAGCGTTAATTTTCAGCGTCTGTTCCATACAACATATTGGGGTTGAGGGCTTGTCCGTTAACCCTTGGCCTCGTCAATCGCCAAAAAAGAGCAACGGCTACGGTTCTGCGCTCGCCCGCGACGGACCTGCAACCTGGATCGAGGTCACCAAGGCCGAGCCATATCCCACCGGCGTCGGCAACACAATCCGGTAGGGCACGTACAGGATCGTGCTCCGCACGGGGATGAGCCAAACCTCGATCTCGTTCGTCTGCGACATGAGCTGGATGCCGGGATTGTCAGGCTGGTATCCGGCAATGGGGATGAACTTCACCTGACAGATTACCGCAGGTCCGGCATAGCCCACTGGCGTGGTCCGCTGCACGGACACCACGCGCTTCGGCGTGAGCACGAGGTCGAAGCGCTGCTTGCCGTCGAATACCGCCAAGGTCTGATTGCAGACATTCAGGTCGCCATTCGGATTCGCGGAATGCGCAGTCAAGAACGCACCGCTCATCGGATCGACCACACCCTCGAGCTGCTCCTTGGTGACCGGTATGTCGTGAGGATTGCGCATCTTGTCCGGAAAGATCTGAACCTGAGTGACCGCGTGACTGCCGAACGTCATGCGGAGCTGCTCGGTCTTCTTGCCGCCGTCGGAATAGCTCAACGCATACATGGCTGGTTCAGGGCCGGCGCTTGTCACCCGCCCGGTGCTCGCCGTTACGCCGCGCCACTCATAGATGAGGCCTTGTAGGATGGTGAAGCGGCCCTCGCCACGCATCTCGTAATCGTCGCCGTGGAACGCCGCGGTGAAACGGAAGGTGCCGAGATTGAAGCTGCCGAGATCGACGCGATAGACCGCCTCGATGCGGCTTGCAGAGGAGAGCGCGTTCTCGGCTAAGGCGGCGCCGGGAGGAAAATTACCGCCAAGTCCTAAAGTCAGGGCGGCGACGGCCACAAGGCTGAAGCAGTGTCGTACTGCCCACATGGGCTAATATCCCTCGCGGGAGTGGCCGGAGCACTCCGCCCGTAAATTTCGGGGTATTCGTAGATTTCGTCAATTGTGAGGTTTGGGAAGGGACGCTTGACCCCCAATTATCATGCCCGTATATCTCGCCCCGCTGGTCGCGACGCCTGTATGACATAAGCGCAGGCGGCGACCAGTTTCTTCTTTTGTCGTAGAAGGATTTACGCCCATGGCCCGTCGTTGCGAGCTCAGCGGCAAAGCCGTGCTCACCGGCAACAATGTGAGCCATGCCAAGCGCCGCACCAAGCGCAGGTTTCTGCCGAATCTGTGCAATGTGACGCTGCAGAGCGATGCCTTGAAAAAGCGCGTGCGGCTCACTGTCAGCGTGCATGCCTTGCGCTCGGTCGAGCACCGCGGCGGGCTCGACGCCTATCTCTTGAAGGCCGCCGACGATGAGTTGTCGCTCAAGGCAAGGCGCCTCAAGCGGGACATTGCCAAGGCAAGCGCGGCGCTATCGGCGCAACACTAGGTGCACCCGCCAAGCCCGGCGTGCTGGAGCCTAAAGCCGGCTTAGTGCATCTTGGTATCTACGGCTCGCCACAGCCCTGGCCAACGTTCTAGGTCTGTGAGCTGTTGGCCGGAGTATTGACGTGTGCGGATGAGATATTTTCCTAGACCGCCATACACCTGGCCTTCAATGAGAGCACCTGGCTTGACCTCGCTCGCCGCCACGCGGCGGATGCGCATCTTGACTCCCTCGTTGTAACGGAATCTCCGCTCGAGAACGAGGGGCCCGCCGTCGGGCAACTCGGCGGAATCGGTAATGTCAAAGCCTACCAGCCGCTTCACGGCAATTGAACCCGGATGAAGGCCGCCGATCAGCCAGCCCTGGAGATTGCCGTTCGCGTCGGTCAGACTTTCGGCGAAGGCTATGAGCGTGCCTTTGAGCAGACCGACGGCTAGAAGCGTCGTTCCGAATGATAGCTGCGAGAGAGCGCCGGGCTGTGCGGTCGAGCAGCCTCACGCTAATGGAGCTTCCGGCGTTTTGCCCGCGCCGCCGACGGCACTGCGCGATGCAGCTGCCGCCAGGCGAGGTCCTCGTCGAACAGCTCGGCAAGCTTTTCGGTCATGACGCCGGCAAGCTCCTCTGCGTCGGTCACCGTCACGGCGCGCCGGTAGTAGCGGGTGACGTCATGGCCGATGCCAATGGCGAGAAGTTCCACCGAGGAGTGGGTCTCGATTTCTTCGATCACCTGACGAAGATGGCGCTCCAAATATGACCCGGAGTTGACCGAGAGCGTGGAATCATCGACCGGCGCGCCGTCGGAGATCATCATCAGGATGCGCCGTTGCTCTGGGCGGGTGAGCAGGCGGCCATGCGCCCAGGTCAGCGCCTCGCCGTCGATGTTCTCTTTGAGCAGGCCCTCGCGCATCATCAGCCCGAGATTGCGCCGTGCGCGCCGCCACGGCGCGTCAGCAGCCTTGTAGATGATATGGCGAAGATCGTTGAGCCGGCCGGGCAAAGGCGGCTTCAACGCATTCAGCCACTCTTCGCGGGAGTGACCGCCCTTCCAGGCGCGAGTGGTGAAGCCGAGGATCTCGACCTTCACGCCGCAGCGCTCGAGCGTGCGGGCGAGAATATCGGCGCAGCAAGCCGCAACCATGATGGGGCGTCCGCGCATCGAGCCTGAATTATCGAGCAGCAGCGTCACCACCGTGTCGCGGAACTCGGTGTCGTGCTCTTGCTTGTAGCTCAACGGATGCATGGGATCGACGATGACGCGGGCAAGCCGCGCTGCGTCGATCATGCCTTCGTCGAGGTCGAAGTCCCAGCCGCGATTCTGCTGGGCGAGGAGTCTGCGCTGGAGGCGGTTGGCGAGCCGCGCCACGGCGCCGTGCAGCGCCTGTAGCTGCTTGTCAAGGAAAGCGCGCAAACGATCGAGCTCATCAGGGTCGCACAGCTCCTCGGCGTTGACGGTTTCGTCATAGGCGCAGGTGAAGACCTTGTAGCCGAAGGCCTCGGGGCTATCGAGCACCGAGAGGTTGGGCCGCCACGGCTCGGAACGGCGGGGAAGCTCGGAGGCGTCGGCCTCGCGGTCGAACTTGTCGGTCGAGCCGTCCTCGCGGGCGTCGAGCACCTGCTCGCTCTCGGCATCGCGCTCGGAGCGGGCGTCGGACGGATCGGCACGCTGCTCGGGCTCGGCGTTCTCGTCCTCGACCTCGGCGGCGTTGGGATCGCTTTCCTTCTCGCTTCCCTGCGTGTCCTCGTCCTGCTGCTGATCGAGCTGGTCTGCGAGGTTGAGCGCGGCAAGCAGATCCCTGGTCAGCCGGCCGAAGGCTTCCTGGTCGAACAGCGTGTCCGGCATGCGCTCGAGCACCGACCGCGCCCGGCCCTCGATCCATGGGCGCCACAGATTGACGATGGCCCGGGCCTTGGCCGGCGGCATTTGCCCGGTGAGCATCTCGCGCACGAGCAGCCCAAGCGCATCTGGCAACGGCGCTTCCGAGCGCTCGGCGACCTCGGCGAAGCGGCTCCGCTCATAGCGTTGCTCGATGCGCGCGGTGAGATTGGCGGCAACGCCCCGCATGCGCTGGGCGCCGATCGCCTCCACGCGCGCCTGCTCGATCGCCTCGAACACGGCGCGCGCCTCTCCACCGGGAGGCGCCAATCTCTCGTGCAGCTTGGGATCGTGGCAGGCGACCGAGAGCGCTGCCGCGTCGGCATGGCCGCGGATCACGGCGATCTCTGCCTTGCTCGGGATGCGTGACGGCTCAGGCAAGCGCGCAGTCTTGCCGTTAAGCCCGGGCGGCTCGCTCGAGAACACCACCTCGACCGCGCTGTCTGCGGCGATCGAGCGCGTGGTCAGCGTCACGGCGCGTTTGAATGGATCGAGCGGCGCCTCTTTGCGCCTGGTGAGCGACATCGCTAGCTCAATGCAACATTAGCCGTCGACTGCGGCAGGTCCTCGCCGAAGCAGCGCTGGTAGAACTCGGCAATCAGTCCGCGCTCGAGCTCATCGCATTTGTTGAGGAACGACAGAGCAAACGCCGTGCCGATATCGCCGAAGATCTCGGCGTTTTCCGCCCAGGTGATGACCGTGCGCGGACTCATCACCGTGGAGAGGTCGCCATTCATGAAGGCATTCCGCGTGAGCTCGGCGACGCGCACCATGGCGCCGACCGTCTTGCGGCCGGCTTCCGTGTTCCACGACTTGGCCTTGGCGAGGACGATGTTCACCTCGTCGTCGTGCGGCAGATAATTCAGCGTGACGACGATCGACCAGCGGTCCATCTGGCCTTGATTGATCTGCTGCGTCCCGTGATAGAGGCCGCTCGTGTCGCCAAGCCCGATGGTGTTGGTGGTCGAGAACAGGCGGAAGGCGGGGTGCGGCCTGATGACCTTGGACTGATCGAGCAGCGTGAGCTTGCCCGAGACTTCGAGCACCCTCTGGATCACGAACATCACGTCGGGGCGGCCCGCATCGTACTCGTCGAAGCAGAGCGCGGTATTGGACTGAAGCGCGTAAGGAAGGATGCCTTCGCGGAACTCGGTCACCTGCTGCCCGTCGCGCAGCACGATCGCATCCTTGCCGACGAGATCGATACGGCTCACGTGGCTGTCGAGATTGATGCGCATGCAAGGCCAGTTGAGCCGCGCCGCAACCTGCTCGATATGCGTCGACTTGCCGGTACCGTGATAACCCTGGATCATCACCCGGCGGTTGTGCCTGAAGCCGGCGAGGATCGCGAGCGTCACCTCCCGATTGAACAAATAGTCCGGATCGACGTCCGGAACGTGCTCGTCGGGACGCGAATAAGCTGGCACTTCGAGATTGGTATCGATGCCGAAGACCTGGCGGACGGAAACCTGCATATCCGGCAGGCCGGCGCCGTTACGGGCAGTTTCAAGTATCATGGGCAGTGAAAGCCTGTTTGTCGCGTTTCAAAGGGGCTCGCAAGATGCGGGAGCCGGAAGTTTCGGGGAGGGCTGCCAGCGACCTACGCAAGCCCTGCCTGTCTCAGATAGTTATAGGCCTGAAGGACTTCGCGCAACTTATCCTCTGAGCGTCGGTCTCCTTTGTTGTGGTCTGGATGGAGCCGCTTAACCAATTCCTTGAACCTCGCCTTGATGTCGGCCTTGGTGGCGTTGTCTTCGAGGTTCAACTGGCGCAGGCATTTCCGCTCCGCGCGCCTTAGTTGCCGCACGGGCTTACCGTCCGGCGCGATCTGATGGCCGGCGCGGTCGGCGAACAGGCCGAACGGATCGTAGGTGGTGAAGCGATGCTGGAAGCCGCCGGCGCGGGCGTCGTTTCGCGCCCCCCGGCCTCGCGCCCACGAGTTCACGCTGATGAACCAGGTCGGGCGATGGCCGATCGTGTCGTCCTTCTGGTGCTTGACCACCTCCTCGTCGGGCAGCCCGGCAAAATAGTTGTAGGACTTGTTGTAAGCCCGCACATGGTCGAGGCAGTAACGGTGATATTGACCTTCCAGGCCGCGACCCTTGGGTGCCGGGTAGAGGCCCGGCTCGGTGCAGCCCTCCCACTCGCAAGTGGGACAAGATTCACGCAACAGACGGTTCTCGTCAGGCTTGACGCGCAAGCGGTCGAAGAATTTCGAGTCGAGCTTCATGGACGAAGCATTATGAGTAGCGGCGGCTGACACAACAAGAATGGCCCTTGATCCTCAGCTTAGGATATGATGATCGGTTAACAATCGAGGAAACGGCGGTAGTGCGCGTCGAAGAGCAAATCACCAAGAAGCTGCAACAAGCCTTCGCGCCGGAGTCACTCGAAGTCGTCAATGACTCCCATCGTCATGCGGGCCACGCGAGCTCGCCCGGAACCGGCGAGAGTCATTTCAGCATCAAAGTGGTATCACGCAGCTTCGCCGGCAAGACGCGGATCGAACGCCACCGCATGGTCAACGAGGTGCTGGCCGAAGAGCTCAGAGGCAAGATCCACGCACTCGCTATCACGGCGCTTGCGCCGGAGGAACGCTCGCGGCCGCTATGAGGCCTTGCTCTCGGGCACCGTCGCCCGGCGTGCTCCTTGCGGCGGGATCACGCGGATGCTGGTGAGGCGGTTCCGCTGACGCCTTAGCACCTCGAAGCGGAACCCATGAAAAGTAAAGGCTTGGCCAGCATCAGGGATGGTCTGAGCCTCGTGGAGCACAAGGCCTGCGACTGTCGTTGCCTCCTCGTCCGGCAGCTCCCAATCCATCAGCCGGTTGAGATCGCGCAAGGGTACCGAGCCTTCCACGATGATAGAGCCATCTGCCTGGGGCCGCGCGGCAATCGAGGCGATGTCCATCTCGTCGGTGATGTCGCCGACGATCTCCTCGATGATGTCTTCGAGCGTGACGAGGCCCATCACCTCCCCATATTCGTCGACCACGATAGCGAAATGGGACTTGCGCTTGAGGAACGCGTTGAGCTGGTCCTTGAGCGTTGTGGTGTCGGGCACGAACCAGGGCGGAGTGGCAAGCTTCATGATATCGAGCTTGCTCACGTCGCCCTTCGCGTCACGTAGAGCCCTGAGCAGGGTCTTGGCGTGGAGAATGCCGACGATCTCCTCGCGCTCGCCACGCCAAAGCGGCAGGCGCGTATGGGAGCTTTTCAGTGCGAGGTCGATGATCTTTTCGGTGGGAAGCTCGGCGTCGATCGCATCGATCTTGGTCCGGTGCACCATGATGTCGGAGACCGTGAGCTCGCGGAGATCGAGCACGCCGCCAAGCATGTCGCGGTCAAGCTTCACCACGCCGCCTTCCTTGTGGATGAGCTCGATTGTACCTCTAAGCTCCTCGTGCGCCGAGAGCACCTCGGCCTCGTCGCTGATCGAGGCACCGAATAGTCTGAGCGTATGGCGAACCAGGAATTGAATGGCGTTGGTGACCGGCGCGAACAACGCCACCACGAAACGGACGGCCGGCGCCACTACGAGCGCCATGCGGTCGGCATTGACAATAGCGTAGGTCTTGGGCAGTACCTCGGCAAAGAGCACCACAATCACCGTCATGACCACGGTGGCGTAGGCCACGCCCTGCTCGCCGAACAGGCTCAAGAACAGGCTCGTGGCGAGAGCCGATGCCGCGACATTGGCGAGCGTGTTGCCGAGCAGAATCGCCCCGATGAAGCGCTCGCGTACGGTGAGCAGGTAGTTCACCACGCGCGCGCGGCGGCTTCCGTCCTGCTCGAGCGCATGCATCTTGGCCGGCGAGGCCGCGGTCAACGCCGTCTCTGAGCCGGAGAAGAAGGCTGAGGCGAGGAGGAGACCCAGGATTGCGCCGAGCGTAATTCCCAAGCCTAAAGTCATCGTTTGCCGCACTCCTCAGCGAGGAACTTGGTGAGCCGCGGAGGCGGCACATCGCGCTCGACGAAGGCCGCGCCGATGCCATGCACCAGCACGAGAGCGAGCTTGCCGCCTTTGACCTTCTTGTCCTGGGCAATGAGCTGCAGTAGCTCGTCAGGCGTGGGCCTCTTGCCGGGAATGGCAGCGATCCTTGTGGGCAGCCCGACGGCGGCGAGATGGCGCTCGACGCGGCCTGCGTCGCCCTCAAGGCAAAGGCCGAGCTCGGCCGAGAAGGTGAAGGCGAGCCGCATGCCGATGGCGATCGCCTCTCCATGCAGGAGCCGGTCTGAGTAGCTGGCATGGGCCTCGAGCGCGTGACCGAAGGTATGGCCGAGATTGAGCAAAGCGCGCGTGCCGCTCGTCTCCCGCTCGTCCGCCTCGACGATCTTTGCCTTGGCGCGGGCGCTCGTCTCGACGGCATGACGCCGCTTGCCGCCTTGGCTAGAGAACACATCCGCCCAATTCTGCTCGAGCCAGGCAAAGAACGCTGCGTCGCCGAGAAGCCCGTACTTCACCACTTCTGCATAGCCGGCGCGGAACTCGCGCGGGCTCAAGGTCGAGAGCACCGAAATGTCGGCGACGACTAGGCTCGGCTGATAGAAGGTGCCGATCAGATTCTTGCCTTGTCTCGTGTCGATGCCCGTCTTGCCGCCAATCGCCGAGTCGACCTGGGCGAGCAGGCTCGTCGGCAGCTGCACGACATGCACGCCGCGCCGCAAGATGCTTGCGGTAAACCCGGCGAGATCGCCAACCACCCCGCCGCCAAGAGCGATGATGCAGTCGCCGCGCTCAACGCCTAACGCAAGCAGGCTCTCGCAAAGCGGCGCGAGCACAGAAAAGCTCTTGCTTGCCTCGCCCGGGCTCACCACTGCCTCGCCGAGGAACAGCCCATGCTGATCGAGGCTCGCCTTGAGCGGCGCAAGATAAAGGGCTGCAACGTTGCGGTCGCTCACCACCGCGCAGCGCGCGCCCGGAAGCGCAGCCGCGATGCGGCGTCCAGCCGATGCAATGATACCCTCGCCAATAACGACGGGGTAGCTTCGCCCGGGAAGCATCACCTCGATAATTGTCTCGCTTTGGCCGGGGGCCAAGGCGGTCGCGCTGTCGCGCATCGTCACACCTTCTCGCGGCTCTGGTCCTTGGCCGGCTTCTTGGCACAGCCGAGCTTATCGGCAAGCGCATCGACGACTGTGCCCACGATCGTGTCATGCGGCACGTCGCGGCTCTCGACCGTCACGTCCGCCTCGGCGTAGACGGGGTAGCGCTCAGCCATCAGCTTCTTCATCACCGCCTCGTGGTCGTCTCCGGCAAGCAAAGGGCGGTTGTCGCGCCGGTTCACGCGCTTGAGCAAGACCTTAAGCTCGGCCCTGAGCCACACCGAGATGCCATGCGCCTTGATGTTAGCCCTGGTCTCGGCGTTCATGTACGCGCCGCCGCCGGTCGCAAGCACTTGCGGGCCGCTCTTGAGCAGCCGGGCGATCACCTTGCGCTCGCCTTGGCGGAAATAGGCCTCGCCGTGCTCGGCGAAGATCTCGCTGATGTTCGATCCGGCGGCTTCCTCGATCTCCGCGTCGGCGTCGATGAAAGGCAAATCGAGCCGGCTCGCGAGCCGCCGGCCCAAGGCAGTCTTGCCCGCCCCCATGAGCCCGATCAGCACGATGCTCCGCGAGCCAAGCGCCTCGCGAATCTCCGCCAACCGCTGCTCGCGGTCCTCTTTCCTGTGCTCGGTCAGTCCTAAACTCATTCTGGCAAAGTGGAGAATTGCCGCCTGCTTCGGGCTTAGGCCCCCGCGACTCGCTGGCGGCGCAATTTCCCATGCTGGGGGCGCCCTGTCGAATCGTCCATGATGCTAACGAGGTTAAGGCGCTCGCGCGATTTTTGGGTCATAATAAGGCCCTGTTCCGACTACAAGACGGCTAGGAATTCGAGCGCTTCGATGCCGACACTGTTTCGTTTCTTGATGATTCTGGGGTTGATCGCCGGTGTCGTCACTGGAAGCCTCTATGTGCTCGCGGAATACTTTCAGCCTGAGCCGAAGGAAATCTCCAAGGCGCTGCGCAACGTCAAGGGACGCATGGAGGATCAGACGGCGTCCACGCCTTCGCCGAGCGCGGACGCCGGCAATACTGCTCCGGGAGCTGCTCCTGCAGGAGCGCCTAACCGCACTCAATAGAGTCTTGGGGTTCGTTTACGAAGGTGTACGGACTTGGGCCGCGCTAGAACATCATCGCGTGGAAAGGGCCCCTCGGAGCTTGCGCTCTTTCTCGACATGCTCACGGCCGAGCGCGGCGCTGCCGCTCATACCATCGAAGCCTATACGCGAGACCTCTCGGAGTTCCTCGCCTTCCTCACTGCCAAGGGCAAGACGGCACGGACGGCGACACCCGAGAACTTGCGCGCATTCCTCTCAGGTCTCGCGCGCAAAGGGCTTGCGCCTACATCGCGCGCGCGGAAGCTCTCCGCCATACGCCAGTTCTTCCGCTTTCTGCTCGCCGAGGGTTTGCGCAAGGACGATCCTTGCTCCGCGATCGATAGTCCGCGCCTGCCGCGGCCGCTTCCCAAGATCCTCTCCTTCGCGGAGGTCGAGACGTTGCTCGACACGGCGGCGCACGCCGGCGAGCGGGCAGCTGACGGCGCTGCGCGGCGCCGCGCGCTCAGACTCTATGCGCTGCTCGAGACTCTATACGCCACCGGCTTGCGCGTGTCAGAGCTGATCTCTCTGCCCCGCGGCGTGCTTACCGCCGACGATCGCGTGCTCACCATCAAGGGCAAAGGCGGCCGCGAGCGCCTCGTCCCTCTGAACGACCCTGCGAGGAAGGCGCTTGCCGCGCACCTCGCCGCGGTCGAGGAAGATGAGTCGAATGTCAGACCAAAGTCGCCTTGGCTCTTTCCGTCGTCAGGCGGGGAGCATCTGACGCGCCAGCGCTTCGGCCAGGAGCTGAAGGCGCTTGCGATCGCGGCCGGGATAGAGCCCGCGTGCGTCTCGCCGCACGTGCTCCGCCATGCCTTTGCCAGCCATCTCTTGGAGCGTGGCGCCGACCTCCGCACTGTGCAGCAGCTCCTCGGCCATGCCGATATCTCGACGACGCAAATCTATACTCATGTCATCGAGGAGCGGCTGCGGCGGCTCGTCGAGGAGCATCATCCGCTCGCTCAGGCGCATTTAACCAAGCGGAGCTAGGCTTTCCCTAGTCTTGCGTCTCTGGTTGACAGGCCACCGCGCCAAGTCCACTTACAACCAAGCCGCCGCTGCCTTATTGGCCCCCAATTGCTGGGGCAGGCGTCCCCTGAGGCAGGTTGAGGCCTGATGCGTACCTATCTCGATTTTGAAAAGCCGATTGCCGAGCTCGAAAGCAAGGTCGCCGAGTTGAAGGAGCTTGCCGCCGAGCAGCGCTCGGTGTCGATCGAGGAGGAGCTTGCCAAGCTCGAAGCAAAAGCTAGGGAGGCGTTGGAGGAGACCTACTCCGAGCTCACGCCCTGGCAGAAGACGCAAGTCGCCCGTCATCCCGACCGCCCGCACTTCTGCCACTATATCGACGGCCTGGTGCAAGACTTCACCCCTCTTTCTGGCGACCGCTCGTTTGCCGAGGATCAGGCGATCCTCGGCGGCATTGGCCGGCTCTCTGGCCGCTCGGTCATGGTGATTGGCCACGAGAAGGGCTCAGACACCGAAGGACGCATCCGGCACAATTTCGGCATGGCCAGGCCTGAGGGCTATCGCAAGGCGGTGCGGCTCATGGAGATGGCCGACCGCTTCTCATTGCCGGTGGTCAGCCTTGTCGACACCGCGGGCGCCTATCCTGGCATCGGGGCAGAGGAGCGCGGCCAGGCCCAGGCCATCGCCCGCAGCACCGACTGCTGCTTGAGCGTCGGGGTGCCGATCGTCTCGGTGATCATTGGAGAGGGGGGATCTGGCGGCGCGGTCGCCATCGCCACTGCCAACCGCGTCTATATGCTGGAGCATGCGATCTACACGGTCGCCTCGCCTGAAGCCGCCGCCTCGATCCTGTGGCGCGATTCGACGCGAGCGCAGGATGCCGCTACCAATATGAAGATCACGGCGCAGGACCTGCTTCGACTCGGAATTGTCGACGGGATCATTCCAGAACCGATTGGCGGGGCCCACAGGGATGGGGTCGAGGTGGTGCGCGCCACGGGGGATACCATCGTCAAGGCACTCGCCGAATATGACGATTTGAGCCCTGCCGAGATTCGCCAGGAGAGACGCGAAAAATTCCTGTCGATGGGTCGCCCGAGCTAGCGGTTTTTCGCAAAAAAAGCGCCATTTTTTTAGTCCAACTGAGGTTTGAGCGGGCTTATAATGCCGGCCAAAAGTCGGGGTGGCTGGAGGGAAAGCGCCACCAAAGCGCTAACTTCGCCTTAACCTCTCAAGTTCGATCTTGGTCGAGGTGCGCAAGGGGCACTGCGTATGCTTCGTTCCAGTCTGGTCACGGCAATTGTCGCCGCGAGCGCGGTCATTTTGGTCGCCGCGCTGGCTGGCTGCGGCGAGTTCGCCCCCTCTTATATGAAGCCTCTTTCCCCGCAGACGCGGGCCCTTCTTGCCCAAAAGGGCATGAAGGAGGACGCACCAATCCTCGTCCGTATCTTCAAGGCGGAGTCCGAGCTCGAAGTGTGGAAAGCCAAGGACGACGGGCGCTTCTACCTGTTCAAGACCTATCCGATCTGCAGCTATTCAGGCGGCCTTGGTCCCAAGATCAACCAGGGCGACCGGCAGGCGCCGGAAGGGTTCTATCTCGTCTCCCAGGAGCAGATGAACCCGAACAGCAAGTATCACCTCTCGTTCAACATTGGTTTCCCCAATGCCTATGACCGCGCCTATGGCCGCACCGGGCAGGACATCATGGTGCACGGCGACTGCAGCTCGGCCGGCTGCTACGCCATGACCGACGGCGTAGTCGAGGAGATCTTCATCCTCGCCTATCAAGCGCTGCAAGGCGGCCAGCAGGCCTTCCAGATCCAGGCCTATCCGTTCCGTATGACGGCGGCCAACATGACAGCCCACAAAGACTCCGAGTGGTACGACTTCTGGAAGAACCTTAAAGAGGGCTACGACTATTTTGAGGTCACCCATCTGCCGCCACGTGTCGCGGTGTGCGAGAAGCGCTATCTGATCAACGCTGCCTTCGTCGATCGCAGCGCGCACCCCGATCCGGCAGGTACTTGCCCAGCCTGGCAGAGGTTGCCCGTCTCGCGCGCGCCCGCGCTGCAAGAGGCTAAGAGCCTCTCGAAAAAGGACATGTCTGCGTTGCTTTCGAAGCCACTCGGTAGCGCGCTTGGCCTGAGCTTCGGGCCATCCAAGCCCGCCTATCAGGCCTTCACGCTCGGCCCCGCCACGCCGGCCGCCAAATAGCAGAAGCCGGAAACCAGAAACCAGAATCGAGCGATCACTCGTATATTCCTTTCTGGCTTCTGGCTTCTGGCTTTGTGGGTTCTGACAATGCGCGGCTTGATCCTTCTCATCATTCTTGCACTCGGGGGCTGGTATCTGCTCTCGCCAGACGGCCGTGCCTTCCTCGACCGCATGCGCATCAACTGGACCCGCTGGGAGAACCAGAATCGCTTTCGCTCTGGCCAGCCTTTGCCAGGCACGCCCGATCTCGCAAGACTCGATGAGAGACTTGTGGCGCAAGGCATCAAGCTCGGCGTGCCGATCTATTTGCGTATCTTCAAGCTCGACTCCGAGCTTGAACTTTGGGTCGAGAAGGATGGGCGTTTCGTGCGCTTTGCCACCTACCCGATTTGCCTCTGGTCCGGTCGGCTCGGTCCTAAGCTCAAAGAAGGCGACAAGCAGGCGCCTGAGGGCTTCTACACGGTTGCCTCCGAGCAACTCAATCCCAACAGCAGCATGTTTCGCTCGTTTAATCTCGGTTTCCCCAATGCCTTCGACCAGGCAAATGGGCGCACCGGATCGTTTCTCATGGTGCATGGCGGGTGCGCGTCGGTCGGCTGCTACGCCGTGACCGACCCCGTGATCGGTGAGCTGTGGAGTTTCGTGACGGCGGCGCTCGACAATGGCGAGCAGAGGATCCCGGTTCACGTGTTTCCGTTCCGCATGACCGAGCGCAACCTCGCGGCGCGCAAGGGCGGGAAGTGGGGCGACTTCTGGGCTGACCTCAAGAAGGGCTACGACATGTTCCAGGCGAGCCACCTGCCGCCTGTGGTCAGTGTGTGCAACGGCCGCTACGTGTTCGAGGCTGGAACGCGTGCCACCATCAGTAGCGC
>Ga0066905_100000072_pt1 | contig 17847 bp, 16 predicted proteins | sample PanSoiMetaPlot36_FD_67483 | JGI IMG/M metagenome (GOLD analysis project Ga0066905, IMG submission 67483) | Tropical forest soil microbial communities from Panama analyzed to predict greenhouse gas emissions - Panama Soil Plot 36 (version 2) | ecosystem: Environmental > Terrestrial > Soil >... | reverse complement strand
ATGTGCTGGAGCACGAGGGACGAGTAGACGAAGTCGAAGGAGGCCGACTCGAGCGCGCCGAGATCCTTGCGGGACATGACTTCGAACCGACACCCCCGCCGGTCGTTGAACTCCCGGGCGAGCCGGATCATCTCGGCCGAGATGTCGAGCCCGAGCGCCTCGTCGAACGAGTTCGCAAGGGCCCTCGTCAGCCGGCCGACACCGCACCCGAAGTCGAGCGCCCGCTCGTGCAGCTTGGGGTACCCGAGGCTCTCCGCGAGTCGGAGCACTTCCGCGATCTCCACCTCCCCGCTCGCGAAAAAGGAGTCCACGTCCCACCGCCCCCCACGTGTCTCCGGGGACGCGAGAATGGCCCACAACGGGTCGATCTCGGCGAGATCCTCCCAATCCCGCCGGTGCCGGTCGAGCGCCGTCAACGAGGCTAGTAGGCGCCCCGCGCTCCGAGCACTGCGGGGACTGTCTTGAGCAGGATCGACACGTCGAGCCAGATCGACCAGTGCTCGAGGTAGTAGAAGTCGAGCCGGACGAGATCGTCGAAGCCGAGGCTCGAGCGGCCCGCGACCTGCCACAGCCCTGTCATCCCGGGCAGGACGAGGTAGCGCTTCCGGTGCCACGGCTCGAGCAGCTCGTAATCGCGCACCGGGAGCGGACGCGGCCCGACGAGGCTCATCTCGCCGCGTAGGACGTTCAGCACCTGCGGGATCTCGTCGAGCGAGAAACGACGCAGGAACCGACCGACGCGCGTCACGCGCGGGTCGTCCTTGATCTTGAAGAGCGCACCCCCCGCCTCGTTGTGACGCTCGAGCTCCTCCTGCTTGGCCTCGGCGTCCGTCCGCATCGTCCGGAACTTGATCATCCCGAACTCGTCCTCGTTCAGCCCGATCCGGCGGTCGCGATAGAACACGGGCCCCGGCGAGTCGAGCTTGATCGCGATTGCGATCGCAGCCCACAGCGGCGCGCCGAGGATCGCGACCAGAGTGCTGACCACGAGGTCGAAGCCACGCTTCACGAGCCAGTCCACCCCCGCGAAGACCGGTGGGCGCAGCTCGAACAGCGGCACTCCCTGACCCGGCACGTACTCGCCGCGACGCTCGATCAGGAGCTCGGTCGCGCGCGGCGCCACCCGCACCTTCACGCCGCGCCGATGCGCCTGCTCGACGATCTCCATCAGCTCGCGGTCGCTGAAGTCCGAATCGGTGACGATCAGCTCGTCGGCCTGGTTCGCCGCGAGAACTGCGGGCAAAGAGGAGGGCGGGCCGAGTGGGCGGAGGCCCGCGCTGTCGGGCGAGGCCGAGATCGCACCGACGAACTCGTAGTCGATCCCGCCGCGACTCGCGCCGAGAGTTCGGCGGAGCCGCGCCAGGCTCTCACCGGTGCCGACGAGAATCGCGCGCCGGCGGACGCCCGCGAACTTGAGCAGGTCGCCGGTGATCACGTCGTAGCTGCCGCGGAGCAGGCCGATGAAGAGCGCGCTTGTCAGCACGGCTGTCGGGGCCAGCCCGTACGTCTCGAACTTGTGGCCCGTGCCGATCGTGAAGATGAGCGTGATCACGCCGACGAGGGCGAGAGACGCGAGGATGCGGCCGAACCCGGCCCGCCGCTCGCGTTCGGTGTACAGCCCCGCGCGCCAGAAGACGAGGACGGTGATCACGGTCAGGAACGGAAGCCAGTCCGTCTCGACCTTCCAGCGCAGGCCCCACTGCGAGACCTCGTTGCCGTAGACGAGCGCCCTCAGGGTCAGCGCCGTGTAGACGCCAAGCACGAGCCCGACGAGGTCGAGCGTGACGAGCGCGACGACACTGGCCACGCGCCTGACCGCGCCCTGCAACGGCACGAACGGCGTCGTCGAGCGGATGTCGCCGAGCCGGGCGGTTTCCAGATCGTCGTCTTGCCGGCTCGGCGGGGGTTTCGGCGGGTGCGCCGGAGGCGCCTGTTCGGTAGCCACGGGCCGTTTCATGATACGGCCCAAGTCTCTTATTTCGGCATCCGCCGGAAGGCTTGCCAGCTCGGTTTACGTCGCCCGGTGGCTGTGTAGAGCCCCGACTGCCAGCCGTTTCCGATCCTCGCCTCGTCCTTGACGAGGAACCAGATCATCATGTCGATCCGCGGGTTCGCGCGCGCGATGCCGTAGGCCTGGGAAAGGTACTGCGCCTGCTTCACCCAGGACACGCCGAAGCTTCGATCGGGCGGATTCGTCTGGTAGCCGTACTCGGTGATCCACAGGTGCTTGTTCCCGTAGAGCCGCGTGAGTTCGCGGAGGAGCTCGTTGATGTTCCCGAGCGTGATCGCGCGCGGGCCGGGCGGCGGCTTGCGCGGCGACTCGTTGGGGTGCTGGTAGTACGGATGGTGCGAGTAGACGTCGAAGCGCGCACCGGCCCGCCTCAGCCCGCGCAAGAAGGGCAGCGGTGAGACGGATGCCCGAGGCTGCGTTCCGGTGTTGTTCCCGCGCGGGGCCGTTGCGCCGCACGCCACCTTCTCGCCGGCGAGCCCGGTCAGGTGGACGCCCGACATGACGGCGTTGCACATGCCGGCGTAGATCCGGGGGCTCGCGAGCTTGTACTTGTGCCGGCTGATCTTCGTGAACTGCGGCTTCAGGAAGACCGGGTTGTTCGGCTCGTTCCACGCCATCCAGTGCCGGACGGCGGGCAGGGCGGGCGCGTCGGGAGTCGGGTGAAAGCTGCCGCTGTAGCGCTTCGCGGCGGCGAATGCGAAGTTGCGGAGGTCGATCAGGCGGCGCGGCGCCATGTTCTTGGCAGGGCTGGCCCACTTCGGGGTCCAGAGGATCGAGAAGACCGGCTTGACGTCGTTGTCTGCCGAGCGCTTGACCATCGCGTCGTAGATCGTCCAGTCGTAGGCCGAGTCGTTCGGGTTCACGGCGTTCGCCGGGCGCTTGACGTGGGCGACGCCGCTCGGGCCTCCCCAGTAGAGGTTGACGCGCAGCGCCTCGACCCCGAGCAGCTTGTACTGCTCGAACGCCCAGTCCGGGTCGCCGAACGTCGCCTGCTCGTCGAAGATGCCGACGATCAGGTTCCGCGAGTTCTGGCGCGGCTGCGCAGAGGGCGCGACCAGTCCGGCGAGGACGGCGAGCGCGACCGCGACGAGCGCCGCGAAGACGACCCGCTTACGCATGGACGCGCTCCATCGTCGGCAGCATCCGGCGCAGGCCTTCCTCGAGGTCGATCTCCGGCTGCCAGCCGAGCAGCTGCTTGGCGCGCGTGATGTCCGGCTGGCGGATCTGTGGGTCGTCGACCGGCAGAGCCTCGAAGACGATCTCGCTCGTCGACTCCGTGACCCGAAGCACCGTCTCGGCGAGCTCGAGGATCGTGAACTCGCTCGGGTTGCCGAGGTTGACCGGGAGGTGCTCCTCGCTGACCGCGAGCAGGTAGAGGCCGCGGATCAGGTCGTCGACGTAGCAGAAGCTCCTCGTCTGCGAGCCGTCACCGAAGACCGTGAGCGGCTTGTTCTCGAGCGCCTGGCGGACGAAGCTCGGGATCGCGCGGCCGTCGTGCGCGCGCATCCGCGGTCCGTACGTGTTGAAGATCCGGACGATGGCGGTGTCCACGCCCTGCTGGTTGTGGTACGCCATCGTCAGCGCCTCGGCGTAGCGCTTCGCCTCGTCGTAGACCCCGCGCGGGCCGATCGGGTTCACGTGGCCCCAGTACGTCTCGGGCTGGGGGTGCACCTGCGGGTCGCCGTAGATCTCACTCGTCGACGCGAGCAGGAAGCGGGCGCGCTTCCACTTGGCCAGGCCGAGCGCGTGGTGGGTTCCGTGCGAGCCGGTCTTCAGGGAGTGCAGCGGTTGCCGCAGGTAGTCGATCGGGCTCGCAAGCGCCGCGAGGTGGAAGACGTAGTCGACCGGCTCGTCGACCTCGATGTGCTCCATCACGTCGTGGTTCATGAACGTGAACGCGTCGTCCCGAAGGTGCTCGAGATTCGCCAGCGAGCTCGACTCCAGATTGTCGACGCAGATGACTCGATGCCCCTGACCGAGCAGGTGCTCGCAGAGGTGAGAGCCGAGAAAGCCGGCTCCGCCGGTGACGACCGCCGTAGGCACGAGCGCGCAGGATAGCCATGGCCTCGGACCGGCCGGTCGATTCTTACGAAGGCTTAACGCTGGTCCCGATCCTCGTTGACAAGCGCCTTCCGGGGCGCGATGCTGGCCCCATGACCGTTGCAGCCCTCCTTGCGGCCAATGGCAATCTCATCGTGCTCTTCATCGTCGTCAGCGCCATCGTCCTCATCGCCCTCGCGATATATGCGGCCTTCAAGATGCGCAAGGACGAGTTCTGGGACGAGACCGGCTAGGCCGCTAACGCAGCTCTCTGTTCGACTCCATGTCGAACAGCATCGCGAACAGCGTGAAGAGCAGCCCTGCGATCAGGAGCAGGGCGATCAGGACCACGGTTGCGACCGTGAGTTCGTTGCCCCCGATACGAAGGATCGTGACTGTGATTCCCAGCACGAGTCCAATCAACGAGAAGACGAGCCCGAAGAAGTAGAAGAACACCAGCGGGTGGAAGTCGCGGATCACGTACTTCTCGCGCATCCGCCAGAAGAAGGCCTTCGTCAGGAGCCACGAGATCGACGGGATCACACGGCCGAGCCGGATCCCGGACTTCTCACCCACGCCGTACACCGGCCGGGAGGGCACGTCTCGGACGCGTGCGTTGATCACGTTGAGGTGGACGAGCATGTCGTTCGGGAAGCCATAGCGCGGATAGATCCGGTCGAGATCGAGCAGCTCGAGCGTGTCCTTGCCGACCGCCGTGTAGCCGGACTGCGAGTCGGCGACGTGCCAGTAGCCGGAGGCGATCTTCGTCAGCAGCGACAGGACGGCGTTGCCGAGGTAGCGGTTGCGCGGGATCAGCTCCCAGGCCCGCCCTGTGAAGAGGCGGTTCGCCTTGGCGTACTCGACCTCATCACGAGCGACCGGGCCGACGATCGCCTCCAGGTCGGCCGGGTCCATCTGGTTGTCGCCCGCCATCACGCACGTGATGTCGATCCCCTCGTCGAGCGCCTTGCGATAGCCGGTGAGGATCGCGGCGCCGACGCCCTGGTTCTTCTCGTGGACGATCACCTCGACCCGCTCGTCTCCATCTGCTTGTGCGGCGGCAACCGTTCCGTCGGTCGATGCGTCGTCGACCACGATCACGCGGTCGACGAGCTCGGGGATGCCGGCGATCGTCGCTCCGATCAGGTGCTCCTCGTCGAACGCCGGGACGACGACGGCGACGGTTTTGCCCTCGAGCACTATTCGCGTCCGGTGCGGGCCGCGATCGGCTCCCAGAGGAGGGCGGCGAGGAGGCCGGCGATCAGTCCGATCAGGCCGGCCACCACGACCGAGTTGCGCGGGCTGCGGGCCGTCGCCTTCGCGGCCACGCCCTGTTGGATCACCCGGGGCAGCTCGACCTGTTCAGCGAGCGCAAGCAGCTGCCGCGCCTGAAGCCGGTCCTGCTCGAGCGTGCCTCGCCCCTGCTCTATCGTCAGCAGGAGCGTGCCGAGCGTGAGCCGCTCCGTCTGGGATGCGTTGCTCAGCTGCGCGCGAACCTGGTCGGCCTGGGCGTTGATCGCGTCGAGCTGCTGCTGGTCGCTTGCAATCTGATTCCTGAACGTGTTGATCTTGAGCTTCGCGTAGCCGCCCGTGACGTCGACGATTCGAGCGGCGATGGCCGCGGCGGCCGCGTTCACCTCGCCTCGCTTCGGGCCTTCGACCGTGACCGCGTACAGCTGGTTCGGCGCGGTCTTCGGGCCGCCACTCTTGATCGGTCGCGTCGACACGCCGGCCCGCAGCTCCCGAACGGACATCCCGGACGTTTGGGCGACCTGTTGCAGCGTCTGCTGGCCGCGCGCGACCTGGTTGACGGTGTTCGGGTTCGTGGCGATCGTGGTCAGCGCATTGGCTCCGTTCGGGCCGAAGGGAGTTCCGACGTAGACGGTCGCCTGCGCGCGGTAGACGTCCTTGCCCCCGAGCGCTACGAAGTAGCCGATCGCGGCGCCGATGATCAGCCCCGCCACGGGAAGCCACCAGCGGGCGACGAGCGCGTCGAGGTAGCGGCCGAAGTCGACCTCGCGCTCGGGCTCGAGGTCGGGCTGCGTGCGGGGTCGTTCCTCCGTGGCGGTCACGCCTCACCCGGCTCGCTCGCGACCGGCTCCGGCACTTCTTCGGCGAACGGCTCCAGCCGGCCGTCGTCTCCCTCGGTCAGGCAGACGTCGGAGAAGAAGCGGGTCATGACGACTCCGTCGCGAAACTCGCCGACCGTCGGCGCGGGCCGCTCTCCGGCGGCGAGCGCGAGTGCGAGCTCGGGGTAGCGGCTGCCCGCGGCGAGCGGGAGCGGGAACGCACCGCCGAAGCGCGGGTTGACGTCCGTGACGAGGAGCGACCCGTCCTCTTCCCGGAAGCACTGGATGTTGGCCGGGCCCCAGATCGGCAGCGCCTCGGCGACGCGTCGCCCGTGCTCGATCAACTCCCAGTCCTTGATCGTCATGCCCTTGATGGATTCGCCGCCCTTCGACTCGATCATCGTTCGCGGGATCGCGTTCAGGCAGGTGCCGGCGAAGTCGCAGAAGACGTCGATCGAGAACTCTTCGCCTAGACACCACGACTGCACGAAGGACGCGACCGGTGTGTGGGCGAGGAGGTACTCGAGCTGTGGGCGGTCGTGCGCGACGTAGATGTGGCGCGAGCCGAAGCCTTCGCGTGCCTTGACCGCGACCGGGAAGCGGACGTCCGCGGGCACGTCCTCGGGTAGCCAGCTCGGCGGTGACGCGAGGCCGAGCCGCCCGAGGGCTCCGTGGGCGAGGTACTTGTCGCCCATCTGCTCGACGACGTCTGCCGGGGCGAGCAGGACTGCGGCCGGGATCTCGTCGCGGGAGCGGGCGAGGATCGGCTGGTCGAGGTCGGTCAACGGGACGATCAGGTCGATGCCGTGCTCGGCGACTAGTGCGGTGAGCTCGGGGACATAGCCGGGGTCGTCGACGCGCCTGACGAGCTCGTACCGGTCGGCGTGGTAGAGCGCCGGGGCGAGCGGGTTGACGTCGACGGCGATCGTGGTCGCGCCGGCCCTTCCGAACGCGGAGACGATGTCGACCCGCTGGCCGGCGCAGGTGAAGAGGACGGAGGTCACGGCGAAAAAGCGTAACCACTCGGGCCGAAAACTCCTCGCGACAACGTCACTGTCTTGGTGCAGTTCGTTTCACACGTGTGACACCTTCGTCAATACGATTGCGACGGGGAGGAGGTGGGCTGTGCCTTTTATTAAGGCGTTTTGGGGGGCTCGCCGCCCGCCCGCCAGCCGCCGGTTTTGCCCTTGTACGTCCCGCCGAAGAGCGCGAACGGCGTACGCGCCAGGATCTTCACGTCGAGCCAGGGCGAGCGGTGGTCGACATACCAGACGTCGAGCTCGATCCGCTCCTCCCACGGCAGCGACGCGCGGCCCTGCACCTGCGCCCAGCCCGTGATTCCCGGTCGCACGTCCAACCGCCTGCGCTGACGGGGCGTGTATTGCTCGACCTGGTAGGCGAGCGTCGGCCGCGGCCCGACCAGGCTCATCTCGCCGCGCACGACGTTCCACAGCTGCGGCACCTCGTCCAGCGAGAGACGCCTGAGCACCGAACCGGCCCGTGTGATGCGCGGATCGCCATGGTTGACCGCCCAGCCAGCGCCCTGTCGCTCGGCACCGACGACCATCGTCCTCAGCTTGACGAGCTCGAACTCGCGCCCGTCCTTCCCGACGCGCTGCTGGCGATAGAGCACCGGCCCACGATCCCCCAGCTTGATCGCGATCGCCGCCGCCGCGAGGAACGGGCTCGCGAGCGCAAGTCCGAGCGACGCGCCGACGACATCGAGCGCCCGGTTCACCGCGTGCCCTCGATGCGCTCCCAGAGGAGCGGCGGCCCAAAACGGACGTAGCGAGCGAGCCCGGCAAGCGTCGCCCAGGTGACGACGAGGTAGTAGTAAGCGAGGCCCGCCCCGGGAATCGGCAAGCGCAGCCGGCCGGTGCCGGCGAGCAGGAGCCACAGGAGTTGCAGCGCGAGGGCCGCCTGGTAGACCCAGCCCTCGCCGACGAGCGCCGCGCTCGAGAGGAGCAGCAGCACGTGGAGGATGCCGCTCGCGTAGCGCAGCAACCGGTGGGAGACGAGCTCGGTGAAGTACACCGGCCCGACGCGCCGCAGCATCCCGCGGAACACGTGCACCCACGCGCCCCGGAGCATCCGCACCTTGCGCTGGTACTCGTCCTCGATATCGCGCGACGGCTTCTCCACGGACACGGCCTCGGGGTCGTACACCGCACGCCGCCCGCGCTGCACCATCAGGTACGGGAGCCCGAGATCGTGCCCGCACCACGGCTCGAGGTCGACCCAGTCGGCCCGGCGCACCGCGTAGATCGGCCCGTTGCCGGCCGTCACCGAACCCAGACGCGACTCCTGCGCGCGCACCCAGAGCTCGAAGCGCCAGTACGCGCCCTCGCGGTTCGTCCCGTCCGCGGCTTCATACGATGCGCGCCCGGTCACGTAGCCGACGTCCGGGTCCGCGAAGCTGCGGACGAGCTTCCGCAGAGCGTCTCGCTGCCAGACCGCGTTCGCGTCGGAGAACGCGACGATCTCGCCCGTCGAGGCCGCGACGCCGCGGTTCTGCGCCGAGACCTTCCCGGCACGAGCGCACGGGACGAGCTTGACGCGTTCGTCGTCGCCGGCGAGCCGCTCGACGATCTCGTCCGTGCGGTCAATCGACGCGTCGGAGGCGACGAGGATCTCGAGCCGCTCCGCGGGATAGTCGAGCTCGAGCAGGTTGCGCACACGCTGCTCGATCACGTCCTCCTCGTTGTGCGCCGCGACGACGACGCTCACCGCCGGCTCGATCGCCGAGCTCGCGACACGGCGCCGGCGCACCCGCGCCACGAGGCCCGCGGCGAGCGGGTAGCCGACATGCGTCCAGACGAGCAGGACGAGCGAGGCCCAGAAGACGATCTTCAACGCGACCATGGGGTTTCGAGCCTAGTGGAGCGCGTCCTGGTAGGCCTGCAGGGTCTCGTCGCCGAAGCGCTGCCAGGTGAAGTGCGCCGCGATGCGCGCCCGCCCTGCCTCGCCGAAGCGACGGCGAAGATCGGCGTCGCCGAGCAGGCGCGTCAGCGCGTCTCGCAGCGCCTCCACGTCTCCTGGAGGGACGAGCAGCCCGGTCTCCTCGTGCACGACGAGGTCGCGGAGACCGCCCACGTTTCCCGCGACCACCGCCCTCGCGTGTGCCATCGCCTCGGCGCAGACGACCCCGAACCCCTCGCGGTGCGACGGGCAAGCGACGACAGCCGCCCGCGCGTACCGTTGCACGAGCTCGTCGTGCGGCAGGAACCCGATGGCACCAGGGACCTGGTCGCGCAGGGGCCCGTCACCGACGACGGCGAGCGGCAAGCCGTCGGCCGCGGCCACGAGCTCCCGGACGCCCTTCTCCGGCGACAGTCTGCCTGCGTAGAGGATCTCCGGCGGCTCCGCCTCGGCGCCCACCTCGGCGGGAAGCTCGACCCCGCTCGGGATGATCCGCACCCTTTCGGCCCCCAGACGTCGCGCCTCCTCGGCCAGCGCGTTCGACGGCGCGATCACAAGCCGCGCCCGCTTCAATACGCGCCGCGCCAAGGAAGGGGCCCGCCGCGCGAGCTCGACGTCCGTCCCCCAGACCTGGACCAGGAACGGCTTCCCGGTTGCCATCGCCACGACCCCGGACGGGAGCCAGTGCGCGTGGACGAGATCCGCATCCGCGGCCGCCTTCCGCGCCGCTCGAGCGAACCCCGCGAGCATCAACGGCAGGGCGAGCGCGAGATACGGCCTTTGCCGCAGGTTGCCGGCCACCCCCGACCCGTAGGCGATCCCGTAGTGCCGAAAGCTCGCCGGCGACACGACCCGAACCTCGACGCCCCGCACGCGGATGTGCTCCACCTGGTCGGCGACGAAGAGACCGGCGACGTCGCCCGGGCCGCGCGGATACGACGTCGTCAGGACGACGACTTTCAAGACTCCAGGCGGCGGGCGAACACGATTGGGGTCGCCAGGGCCAGCAGAGCGAGCGCATAGAAGTAATAGAACTGCATGGTCAGGTAGAACGCGTTCGCAGCAATCGTCCCGACGAGCGCCGCTGTCAACCCCCAGGAAATCGGGCGCACGCGCGCGGCGATCGGGTCGCCGGCGGCCGCAAGCGCCCGGCCGATCCTCCGAGCCGCCCCGAGCCGGCGGAAGAGGTAGACGAGGAAGAGCGCGAACACGATCGTCCCGACGAGCCCAGTCTCGACGACTGTCGCCACGTAGTACGAGTGCGCCCCCCACTTCGTCCGCCCGGTCACGAACTCGAAGTAGACCGAGAACGTGTTCAGGCCGAACCCGAACAGCGGATGCGCGTGGATCGTCTGCGGGATGAAGTCGTAGACCTGGAAGTGCAGCGTCGACGAGCTGTCACTCGTCTGCAGGCGCGCGTGCAGCACGTTCGAGAAGTAGGAGGTGCGGCGCGTGACGATGAACGCGAGCACGGCCGCGACCGCGCCCAGCGGGATCAGCATCGCGCGACTGAGCAATAGCCGCCGGTAGACGACCGCGAGCACGAGCCCCCCGGCGGCCAGCCCGAGCAGGCCGCTCCGGGAGAGCGTCGCGATCTCGACGAGGAGCAGGAAGCCGAGCAGCGCTGCCAGGGGCCAGCGAAGCCGGTGGCCGGGCTCGAGCCGCAGGTAGACGGGGGTGAGGAGGAGCAACGGCACGACGAGCATCACCCCGAGATGGTTCGCGTCGCCGGTGAGCGCGTTGACGCGGTAAACGCTCGACTGCCCGACTGCGCCCCAGATGTTGATCGACGCCGCGCCGCCCGTGATCGGGTTCAGCACGAGCGCGTCCAGGTTCCGGCCGCCGAGCTTCGCGACGAGCTGCAGCACGCCGTACGCCGCGTTGGCGACGAATCCGGCCGCGAACCAGGCGACCGTCCGCCAGTAGAAGCGCTCCGACCGCCGCGCGAGATACGCGACGCCCGCCGCGAGGAACGCGAAGTGGATCGCGAACTTCGTCAGTCCCTTCTCGTAGAGCGACAGCGCTTGCTTCGTCTCGATGTTGAAGAAGCCGCTCAGGTAGACCACGAGCAGCGCCGCCGCGAAGACGAGCACGACGAGCGTTGTCCGCGGCACGCGCTTGTCGCGCTCGGCGACCCGGCCGGCGATGAAGGCGATCAGGAAGAAGAGCGCGAGGATGTCGGCGAGATTCACGCGTCCGGCGACGTTCCAGTAGACGTTCTGGAACGAGACCGAGAAGACCGTGGCCAGGAAGAAGAAGGTCGTGAGCCGGTCGCCGAACCTGCTCATGCGACGTCCTCGAGCAGGTCGGCGAACTCCCGGGAGCGCGTGCGGCGCGAGAGCTCGTCCTTCAGCTCCTGCGGCAGGTTTCCGTTCTCGAGCGCGCCCCGCTCCCAGCGCGCACGCAGGCCGCTGATCGCGGCCTTGAGCGCCGCCACGTCGTCCGGTGCGACCACGACGCCCGCGTCTGAGCGCCGCACCAGCTCGGCGGCGACTCCGTCAGGCGGCACCGCGGCGAGGATCGGCCGCTCCGCGGCGAGGTACTCGTAGATCTTCCCGGACGGGACGGTCTTTCCGCGCCCGCCCGCCTCCGGGAGTAGCAGGAGCAGCGCGTCCGAGTCGCGCTGCAGCTCGAGCGCCGATTGGCGCGGCACGTGCTCGATCTCCTCGATCTTGTCGCCGAGACCGAGGCTCTCCGCGAACTCGCGGTCCGAGGAGCGCAGCCCACCGACGAACCGGGCGACGACGTCGCCTTCGACCTCGGCCAGCGCGGACAGGAACGGCCTCGGGTCGCGGTGGCCGAAGAATGTCCCGGTGTGGGTGATCCGGAAGCGTTCGTCCCGGTGGTACTCGAGCCCTTGGAAGTCCTCGAAGTCGCAGCCGTTCGGGATCGTCTCCACGCGCTCGGCGCCGAGGGCGAGCATCTCGCTCGAGATCGCGTCGGAAACCGTCACGACGGCGTCCGCCCAGCGAGCGACGAGCTTCGCCACTGCCTCCTGGGTCTGCTCCTTCATGCGGACGGCGAGCCGGTCGACCCGGCGGTCCGGGTTGACCGCGACCGAGTCGCGCAGGTCGGCGACCCAGTAGACGCCGGTCACCTGCTTGACGGAAGCCCCGATCAGATTGACCGACGCGGGGGGCGAGGTCGTCACGAGCACGTCGATCTTCTCGTCACGGACGATGCGGCGCGCGGCCGGGATCGCGGTCAGGCCCCAGCTGACGAACTCGTCCGGCACGAGCAGCCGGCGCGAGAAGAGCCCGGCCTGGCGCAACGCCCGGTCGAGCCCGTCGAGCCCGTGCAGCTCCTCGGCGGGCAGCCGTCCCTTCGGCCCGACGTACTTCGCGCGATGGACCTGCACATTGGGCGGGATCGCGAGGACGTCGTCGCGATACAGCCACTTCGAGTCGTCCGGCGCGAGTACGTGCACTTCGAACCCGAGGTCGGCGAGGTGCCCGGCGAGCTTCGTCGGCCGCGCAACCCCGCCGCCACCCGCAGGCGGGAAGTACATCGTCACGAGCAGCACCCGCATCGGGCGCCAGATTAGACGGAAGGGCCGGCGAAGCCGCGACCCTTCTCTCGGTCGGCGCCGCCGAGTCGGCGCCTTAGTCCGGCAAGGGGACGGTGCGGCGGCCAACCACCGTGAAGAGCGGCTTCCTCTTCCCGGCGAAGCGCTGCACGTGGTAGTTGACCTTCGTGTCCTCGAAGCCGAGGACGCCGAGCATCTGCTTGATCACCGCCGGCGTGAAGTGCCACCACGACTCGCGTGGCTGGACGCGCTCGAAGTTCGGCAGGAACGCCATGTTCGGCTTCAGCAGGCCCGCGGCCATCTGCGGCAGCGAGTAGCGGAGCGACGGGTTCTCGGTCACGATCACCGTCTCCGTGGTCAGCCGCAGCCCGCGCTCGAGGGCGAGAAACGGATCCCGGAAGTGCCGCAGCACGTTGCCGTACGTCGCGACCTGGACACGTCCGATCTCCTCGGGGATGTCGTACACCGTCCCGTAGACGACCTTGGCGGACGACTCGAAGGCGCCGTGCCCGAGCCACCAGCTGTTGTTCAGCTTGCGCAGGTGCTCGCGGCGATCGGAGTCGAACGAGGCGTGGTCGTACTGCGCGTACGGGACGACATCCCACGACTGCTCGTCCGAGAGGTCGTAGGCGACGACGTCGGCCCCGCGACCCTCCATCGTGTAGCAGAGGAAGCCGCTCGCGGTGCCGACTTCCAGCACCCGCTTCCCGTGCAGATCGACTCTCCCGAGGTAGTCGTCGACACCGCCACGGAGGTCCCAGGGGCCTTCGACGAGCCCGTACCCAGGGATCTCCATCGAGTGGTAGAAGTAGCACTCCTCGAGATCGGTGACGACGCGGGGCGCCGCGTACACGGAGGCCTGCGCGGGCGCCTGCTCGACGGTTTCCTGCCCAGCCATGAAGCGGCACCCTAACGAACCTCGCTGCTACAACTTGCGCGTGCGCAGCCCTCTTCGCGTCTTGTTCGCCTTCAGCCTGCTGGCGCTGCTCGTCCCGGCGGCCGCATCCGCGTACGGGTGGCCGATCAGGCCTTTCTACCAGCAGCATGCGATCCGCGGGTACTTCAACGACCCGCGACTGTCGGGGCCCGAGCAGGGCTTTCACTTCGGCGTCGACATCTCGGCTGCGGACGGGACGCCCGTCTACGCGATCGAGCCCGGGACGGCACGCGTCCATGGCCAGACGGTCTCGATCTTCCCGAAGCGCGGCGGGCACCGCCTGTCCTACTGGCACGTCGTCCCGGCGGTCGCAAAGGGCCAGCGGGTGCGACGTCATCAGCTGATCGGGCGCATCGTCGCTGGAGCCGGACACGTCCATCTCGCCGAATACAAGGACGGGACGTACATCAACCCGCTCCGGCTCGGCGGGCTCGCGCCGTACATCGACGACACCGTGCCGCAGATTCCGAGCTTGACGTTCCTCTCGTCCGGGCACCCGATCCCGCCGGAGGCCGTTTCGGGGGCCGTCGACATCGCGACCGAGGCCTTCGACACCTCCCCCATGCCGATCGCGTTTCCATGGAACCAGGCGATCTTCACGCCGGCCCTGATCCGCTGGCGGATCGTCCAGGGGCAGAACACGATCAAGCCGTGGGAGACGCCGGTCGACTTCCGTACCTTCCTGCTCCCGATCAGCCTGTACGACTTCATCTACACGCCGGGCACGTTCCAGAACAAGGCGGGGCGCCGGGGCCGCTACGACTTTTACGTCGCGCACCAGTTCGACACACGCGTGCTCCCGAACGGCTCCTACGTCCTGCAGGTCGAGGCGCGCGACGAGCAGGAGAACGTCGGCCAGGCGCTGTTCGCATTCACGGTCAGGAACTAGACGGACGCGTCAGCCGGTAGAGGTCGAACCGTGAGTCGGAGTAGGCCTTTGGCAGGTCGAGGCGCAGGTCGAAGCGGCGCTTCGCGACCACGATCCACTGCGCGTGGTAGCGGCGCGGGATCGAGAGGCTCCCGCTGCTCAGGAACTTGACGACGTCGTCGCGGCGCTCGTTCGGGTAGTTGTCCTTCGTGTCTGCGACGTGGGCCGGCGGGGCCGCCGAGACGTACACGGGCGCGTAGGCCTCGATCCTGTAGCTCGTCTCAAGGTCCGAGAAGACGGTGTCTCTGGCCGGGACCTCCGTGCGCAGGGCGTGGACGAGGCCCGGGGTGAGGCGGAGGCGGTCCGGCTCGTCGCGTTTCACGTAAGCGAGGCCGGCCAGGCCGACCGGGGCGACGAGGGACAGCGCGACGGCGGCGGTCCAGATCGGAGCCCCTTCGGGCGCCGACCTGCGGACGATTGCTGCCACGACGAGTCCGATGCCTGCTCCCGCAAGAGCGAGCCAGACCGGCCACGGCGGTCCGCCCACGACGAGGAAGTACGAGAACTCGCCCGGATAGACGAGCTGGAGGAAGCCTCCGGCGCCGAAGGCGGCCAGACAGGCGCCGAGCCGGTAGCGGCCGAGGAGCGACGCGGCGCCCGCGACCGCAAACGGGATCGGGAGGAAGATCGCGAGCCGCCGGGCCTGTGAGACGGACACCGCATTCGACAGGCCGTCGAACGCCCACGGGACGAGCACGAGCAGGAGCACCGCAAGCGAGGCTCCGAGGACGTAGGCCGCCCACCGGCGAGTCCCGGCGAGCGCCGCCATCGGGATCGCGACCAGGCCGGCCACGGCGATCGCTCCGCCGCGCGAGATCGTCTCGGGCGCGAGGCGAAGCAGTCCGTGGACGACGTCGATCTGGCCGGCGTAGTGGGCGATGGCGCGCCGCCGCTCGACCGCGTCAGGCCTGTGCGAGACGGTCTCGTCGACGATCGGCTTCAGCCACAGCGCGTACAGGCCGGCCGGGACGAGCACGGCCGGAAGCGACGCCGCGATGCGCACGTTCTCTCGCCAAAGCGGCCACGCGAGCACGACGCGTGCGAGCAGGAAGCCCGCCAGCGGCACCGCGGCGAAGAAGGCGTACGTCGGGTGCACGAGGGCGAGGGCGATCGATGCTGCCGAGATCGATAGCACCTGCCGGCGCCGTCCGCCCGCGACGAGCGAGAAAACGAGCGCGAGCAGCGCGGGAGCGATCAGCGCTCGCGCCACCGTCGGCGGCAGCGCAAGGAAGTCGAACGATCCGGTCCCGGCCCTGGAGAAGCCGATCAAGCCGACTTGAGCGGCCGCCGTCGCGACGCCTGCCCCGTAGGAGCGGAAGAGCGCGGCGCCTGCGGCGTAGGCGAGCACGACCGCGAGCGGGGTCAGGATCGCCGGCAGGTGCAGCATGACGACCGTCGGGTCGACGTCCGCCAGTCGGGCGACCATCGCCAGCCCGGCGTGCCACACCGGAAACGCGTAGCCGGGATGCAGGCCGCCGTGGCGGAACTCGTCGACCACGTTGAGCGACGTCAGGTCGAGCGACTCGAGCTTCCGCACGCGGCCGAGATGGAAGAGCCCGTCGCCGTAGACCGTGTTCGAGCTCCACCAGACAGCGCCGGCGAAGACGGTTGCCGCAGCGGCGACTCCGGCAATCGTCAGCCGCTCGTTCTCCTCCGAACGAACCGGCGCGCGGAGGAGCGCCGGGACGAGCGACGCCACTGAGAAGGCGGCGACGAGCCAGAGCGTCGTGTCGATCGTCCTCTCGAACGCGAAGGTCAGTGCGAGCGCGCCTGCGAGCGCTGCCAGGCTCCACGCGAACGAGGCCGCGATCGCGACGCCAAACGTGTGCGGGCGGCCGAGCGCGCGCACGAAGATCGCGCCCGGAACGATGAGCACGCAAGCAGATGCGGCGGTGAGCCGCAGGATGAGCCCGACTCCGTGCGCGGGCAGCGCGCGACCGAGCAGAAGCGCCAGTGGAGCCGCGAACACGAGCGCGAGGAAGAGCGCGGAGGAACCGAGCCGCCCGGCCCGCACGCGGTAGATCCGCACCGGCTGCGTCACGACAGCCACGCGCGCGCCTCCTCCGCGAGCACCCCGGCCTGGACACACGTCCCACCACGAGCCTGCACGTCCTCGATCAGCCGGCGGTAGAGGCGGTCCCATCCGGGCAAGAGCGCCGAGTCGTACTGCTCGGAATGCCACAGGACCGCGAACCCGCCGCCGTGCTCCGCTGCCCAGTCGAGCAGCGCGCTGAGCCGCGATCCCGCCTCCTCGACGCCGAGGTTGAGGTAGCGCTCGGCGGAGAGGGTGACGTCCATCGCCGCAAGCGGAACCTCGACCAGATCGAGCGGAGCGTCACGCTCGAAGTCCCAGGGGCGGAACGGATGGGCGATCCCCGCCCGGAAGCCGACCGCGTCCCCGAAGCCGAGCGACGAGTCGTAGGCGAAGCCGGCCTCCTCGAGCGAACGGAGATTGCGGTGCGGGTCGACGCGCAGGAAGTGGTAGCGCTGGCCCTGAACAGGCCCGGCCAGCGTCTCGAGTCGCTTCTTCTCGCCGGCGACCCGCTCCGGGTCGTCTGCGGCCGAGTAGCTGCCATGGAGCCCGACCTCGGCGCTGCCCTCCCGAAGCGTCTCGACGAGTCGGGGCCGCAGCCGCTCGTAGTGCCCGGCGGCAGGGCCGTCGAGGTGGTGCGCGTGCTCCGCGAGCAGGAAGAACGTCGACGAGGCGCCGGACCGACGCTCGTCGCGAAGAATCCGGTCGAAGCTCCAGTACGGGTCCGTGCCGCGGATCCTGTGCACCGGTGCGCCGGCGAGCCCGCGCAGCTCGCGCAACCCCGACTCGAGCCGGCCTCGGCGCAGGTCCGACTTCGCGCGCGCCGCGGCGCCCTTCACGCCCCTCCGCGTCCACTTCCACGGCACGTCGACGTCGTGTGTGAGCGCGACGGCGAAGCGCGCGCCGCCCCAGCGCGGAGGATCGACTCCCAGACGACCCCGCAGCCGCTCGAGCGGAGGATCGAGCGGGTCGAGGCAGGACGAAGCCGCCCGGAACCGATCGTGCTCGTCCCGCGCGCCGTTCAACTCCTCGACGCGGGCGAGGTGGAAGAACGCCTCCGCCAGGTCGTCCCCGTCGGGCCGCTCGCCGCGTTCGACCTGCTCCCACGCCTCGGCGCGGTACGGGACGTCGTCACCGAAGCCGAGGCCGCGTGCGCCGATCGTGTCGAGCACCCAGCGGGCCCGCTTCTCGACCCGGTCCGGAATCACCGAAAGACGCCTCGCGCGACCCGGGCCGCGTGGACGAAAGCCGGTCGGAGGTCGTCCCGCGCAAACACCGCGTCCACGTACGGCGGCCGCGGGAGCTCTGGCCGCTCTCCAGGCATCAGCGAGATCGACCACGTCCGCCCGGCGCCGTTCATGGAAGCCGGCTCGACCTGCTCGCCG
>Ga0066905_100000071_pt1 | contig 17895 bp, 15 predicted proteins | sample PanSoiMetaPlot36_FD_67483 | JGI IMG/M metagenome (GOLD analysis project Ga0066905, IMG submission 67483) | Tropical forest soil microbial communities from Panama analyzed to predict greenhouse gas emissions - Panama Soil Plot 36 (version 2) | ecosystem: Environmental > Terrestrial > Soil >... | reverse complement strand
GCGGCGCGCCCGATCCAGGGTGCAGGTTGGCGCCGTGACGGGCAGGCTGCGTATGGGACGGGCACACCTGCGCCGGGAGACGTGATGGGACAGAGCTTCAGCTTGGGCCGGATCGCTGGCATCCGGATCGGCGTGAACTGGAGTGTGCTGCTGATCGTGGCACTGCTGGCCTACGGGCTGGCGGTCGGGGAGTTCCCCGCCGCCGCCCCGCGGCATCCGGTCGCGGAGTATGTCGTTGCCGCCGTGTTGACCGCGGTGGCCTTCGTGGGGTCGCTGCTCGCCCATGAGCTGGCGCATTCGCTGGTCGCGCGGCGCAACGGGCTGAAGGTCGAGGGCATCACGCTGTGGCTGCTTGGCGGGGTGTCCCGGCTGCAGGGTGAGGCCGCGGACCCGGGAGCCGAGATCCGCATCGCAGGGGTCGGGCCGCTGGTGAGCCTGATCCTGGGCGGGGTGTTCTGGCTCGTGGCGTGGCTGCTGCACATTGCGGGTGTGCATGGCGTGGTGGTGGCGGCGCTGGCGTGGCTCGGCGGCATCAACATCATCCTCGCGGTGTTCAATGTGATCCCGGCCGCGCCGCTGGACGGCGGGCGGCTGCTGCGGGCCGTTTTGTGGCGCATCACCGGCGACAAGTTCAAGGCCGCGGTCTGGTCCGCCCGGGCGGGGCAGGTGTTCGGGTGGGCCCTGGTCGTGGTGTCGGCGTATCTGGTCCTGGTGCGGCGCCAGTACAACTGGCTGTGGTTCGCCCTTGTTGGCTGGTTCCTGATCAGCGCGGCCACCGCGGAAGGCCAGCAGGCGATGGTGCAGTCGCGGTTGCGGACCATCCCCGTCCGGGAGATCATGACCCCCCATCCGGTGACGGTGCCGGGCTCGGCCACGGTCGCCTGGTTCCTCGATGACTATCTGCCCTGGCACCGGCATGCCGCCTTCCCGGTGGAGGCCGAGGACGGCCAGACCGTGGGCCTGGTGACGGTGCACCGGGTCAACCAGGTGCCCGCCGCTGAACGCGGCCAGACCATGCTGCGCAATGTCGCCTGCCCGCTGTCTGACGTCGCGAGCGCCACCCCGGACGAGCCGGTCGCCGACATGTTGCCCCGCCTCAACGAGGCTTCCGAGAACCGGGCGCTGGTGTTCGCCGACGGCCACCTGGCCGGGATCGTGGCCCCGTCGGACATCAGCCACGCCCTGGAACGGTTCAGCCGCGGCCCCGGCCCGTTCGCACCAGCCAGGACCTAAGCGGGCATGGACGATGGTGGCCCCCCTCCGGGGAGGGGGGCCACCTAGTGAGATCTTCTTTCTTCTTCAGGGTTACGGGTCGATCACGACCGTGCACTTGTACGTGCCGGGCTTCAGGTTGTTCGCGGTGACATGAGCCGGATCGCTCGGACCCTGCGGCGAGTTCCCGATGTTGTTCGGGGGAGTGCTCGAGTCGACGCAGGTGATGGTGGAGTTGGTCGCCCCGGTCACCTGCGACGCGGCGTTCACCGTCAGGTTGGTGAGCGGCGTGTCGCTGGCCGAGAAGGTGGCCTCATTGCCGTCTCCGCACGTCGAGTTGGTGTTGACGGTGACAGTGTGGGCCGTGGTGTCGTCGATCGCGTACCCGTTCGGGGCCGAGGTCTCCTGCACGGAGTAATCCCCGAAGGGCAGGTTGTCAACGCACACGGTGCCATTGGCGCCGGTCGTCACCGGGCTGGCCGAGATCGGGTTCCCGTTCGGGTCCTTGATCGAGAACACCCCTCCGGACAGAGCCGCGGTGCCAGAGCCGGTGCAGACACCGTTGGGGATTGTGGGGGTTCCCGCTCCGGTGCAGTTCTTGTCCTTCCCGGTCTTGGTGATCTTGATCGCCCCGAGGTGCCGCTGGTTGACGTAGGTGCACGTTACGTGGCCGCCCGGGATCACCGAGATGTTGGCCTGGAACGGATTTGTGCCGTCCTGGCTGCCGCTCGAGCCTGCCGTGGCCGTGCAGGTCAGGCTCTCCAGCGTAAAGGTCGCTGGTTCGGCCCCCTCCAAGACCGTGTAGCTGCCCGCCGTCACGATGCAGTTCTCGGTGTTGGCGGTGCTGTCCCCGGTGGTGTTTCCGTTGTCGTTCAGCGTGAAGCTGGACGGCGTGGGATCGGCCGAATTCTGTGTGCAGTCCGTCGCCGATGATGGGCCGGGGTCGGGGATGGTCGATGTGTAGCTGAAGTTCTGGTTGATTCCTCTCGGGTCGGTGTGCTTGATGATGGTGACCTGGCCGCAGTTGGAGATGTTTACCGGGATCGGCGCGATGAAGTCCTTGATCTCCGCGGTGAACGACGCCGAGGAGCGGCTCCGCACGAACGCGCTGCCAAAGGCCGTGCACGTGCCCCCGGGGAACACGTCTGCCTTCGTCAGGTCGATCGCCGTCTCGCCGAACTGCAAGGCCGGGAGGGGGTTGATGTAGTTGGGCTGGTTGGGGAACAGCGGGTCGGTGACCGGGTCGAGGTTGTTGACCGCCGCGATCGAGTCGGTCCCGTCCAGGGTGACCTTGTCCCCCCAGCACGGGAACGTGTTGGAGGAGAAGCAGACGTTGGTGGCGAAGTTCGGGACGACCGGAACCGTCGCGCTGGTCAGCCAGCGGAGCAGCCCGACCGTGGGCCGGCCGCCGCCGTTGCTGAAGTCGTAGGTGACCAGCAGGTCGCCCGCGGTCCGGACGAGCGTCTTTTTACCGGTGGTGGTCAGGTTCGGCTGGGTCTTCTGGTTGATCTCGAAGTCGAAGTTCGCCGAGCCGAGCACGTTGGTGCGCTCCCAGGCGAGATACAGGAAGTTGTGGTTGTTGACGGTGGAGAACTCCGATGCCTCGTAGAAGCGCGTGAGGTCGCTCTTGTTCGGCGGGATCGACCCGGTGACCACGGACACGTTCGGGTCGTCTTCCTTGGTCCCCTGGCCGAACGAGTTATCCCCGCTGCCGCTGGCCAGGTCGAAGTCCGGGTTCAGCCCCGCTACGTTCTGCCAGTCGGTCGTGCCGAAGGTCGTCGGATTGGTCAGCAGGTTGCCGTCGCCGCCAGCGAAGGTGCTGCCGGCGAGCGGCCCTAGACAGTCCGGGTTGCCGTTGTTGGCCGACGAGAAGTCACACCCGCCTGGAAGATCCGCCAAGGCGATGGCCGGAACAGCGAGGCCGATGCCGAGCGCGGCGGCGGCGGCTGCTGCTAGTAGCCCCCACGTTCGCTTGCTCCGAAGAAATCGGTGGGTTCCACGGCCCGGCGGCCTCGCGCCGTCGCCGTGCATATTAACTACACTCATGTTTCCCGCTCCCATTTGAAAGAAATCTTGAGCGCGCGGGACCCGGCCGGGGCGCAGTCGACTAACTGGGCCTTCCCCTTGCGGGGGCCGTACAGGTCACCGCCAGGCAGTTCGTGCCGCCGGTTAGCGACAACGACGCCCGAATTCGCTGACGATGCCGCTGCCGCCCCGTGCGGCCATAAAGGTGGCGCCTAAGACCGCCAGCCGCGGCAGCTGAGCCGGCCAGCATTGGGGGCCCGCGCGCCGCGCAGGCATTCCATACCTGCTGCCTTCGCGGCAGGGGGTAACTTTGGCCGACAAATGGCGCGTACCCAAGGTGACTGTAGCGGTCCCCCACGCCCGTTCGTACCGAACTGAGCGTTGAGGGGCAGCCACGCTGCTGCCCCAACACAAACGCCCCCCCGCTCCCATCCTGGGCGCAAGTCTCATGTCAACGCTATGAACCGCTCATGAGCGCCTCAACGCTACTCCGCCAGACACTCGGACACAAGGGTAAGAACCAGGCAAATATAGGGACATGAGGAACTGCGTGATGTTACCCAATGGTTGCTAAGTGTGCACAACAAGGAGTCTTTAGAATGATCGTGCCTGCCTGGCTCGGGGGCAGCAATTGCCACCGCCCTGCTAATAGACGCGGATGCGTCTCCGGAGGCGGTCAGCTGGCGTGAACGCGCCTATCATCAGAATTTTTCACCGCATCTGCGTTGGGTGCACGAGATACCGACTCCGGCGCGTCTGCCGGCCTCCCGTTTATGGACGGGCCTCGTAGACGAGATTGAGTAGATGAGATTGAACGGTGTCTCGGCGGCGCAGCGAACCGGGTGAAGTCGGCGTCGGCGAGTAAGTTGGCGGACGGCTGCCCCGCCGCCAGCACAGGCGCTGGGCCGCTCGCTGGGCGGTAGCGTTTGGCTTTGCCGGTGTCGCGGCGCTCGGCCTGTTACCGGCCTTGGCACACCGAACTCCGCCACAATGGTGCCGGCCTTCGCCGGCCAGTAAGGCGCCCACCCGGGTGCTGGCCTCGCGCCACCTCAGGCTGCTTCGGCGGGGGGGTCTTCAGGCTGGGACGCCGGGTGCTCACGGATGCGGGTGCGGCGCCGTGGCCGGAGCCGCCGGTGTGGCCGGAGCGTGGCGACGGCGAGGGTGCCAGCGGCGGCGGCCACGGGGATGACCACGGCCAGGGGGGCGTACTGTCCGGCGATGCCCCAGAACGCGAACCCCACGCCCTGAGTGAACATCAGGCCCGCGGCGCTCAGAGCGAGCGCGCGGCTCCGCAGGCCCGGCGGTGCGGTGTCGATCAGCAGCCCGTCGATCCCGGCAGCCCAGGCGGAGCCGAGCCCCGAGATCACCAGCAGCACCAGCGCCAGGCCAAGGCCCGGGCTGGCCACGAACGCCACCAGGGGGGCGAAGGCCAGCAGGCCGGCCGGGACGATGACGCGCCGCTGCAGCCGGGTGGGGAGCAGCCGCGCGGCGATGATGTCTGCGGCCACGGTCCCCGCGGGGATCCCCATCAGCAGGAAGCCCGCGACGCGGGCCGGCTGGCCGATGTGGGCGGCATAGGGAGCGGCGAGGGCCTCGGGCGCGACCGCGCATGCGGGCACGAGCCAGCTGAACAGCAGGATGCGCCTCACCGGCCGGTGGGCCAGCGCTTGCCGCAGCCCGGCCAGGGAGTCGCGCGCCATCGACCCGCTCCCGGTCGCGCGCGCGGGCCGCGCGGCGATGCCGAACCGCAGCAGCACGCCCGACGCCGCGAACGACAGCGCATCCAGGGCCAGCGCCCCCCGCGGCGGCAAGATCGCGAGCAGCAGCCCGCCCGCGCCGAAGCCCACGATCTGGGCCGACTGGGCAACCATCCGCATCAGCGCGCGGCCAAGCACGTAGGGAGGACCGGGCGGCAGGATCTCCGGCAGCACCGCGGAGCGGACGCCCTGGTAGACCGGCGAGATGAGGCCGTTGGCGAACAGCAGCGCGAGCAGCGCGGGCACCGGCATGCCGGGCACCACCATGCATGCGATCAGCGCCGCGCTGGCAAGGTCGCACGCTACGAGCGCCCGGCGGGCCGGCAGGCGGTCTACCGCCGCCCCCAGCAGGACGCCCCCGATGAGGTAGGGAACGAACGACACGGCCATCACCAGCGCCGCCAGCGCCGCCGAGCGGGTCTGTTCGTAGACCAGCACCGTTAGCGCGACCGCAGCCACGATGCTGCCGAGCATCGACACGATGTTGGCGGCGAAGATCGCCCGGAACTCGCCGACAGCAAACACGTCGCGGTACCTGGCCCGGCCGGCCGGCATGCCGGCGTGACCTGCAGCATGAGCCTGCTTGCGCCGCGTCACCATGAAGCCAGGCTCGCAAGCGGCTAGTATCCACACCAGAGATTCGGTATCGGCCGAATCAATGCGGAGATGGCTTGTGAGTCTGGTCCTTGTCTTCGGGCGAGACGACCCGGCGCGCGTCCGGTTCGCGATATCGCCCCTGTGGGAGACGATGTCGGCACTGCGGGTGCTGCTGGAACCGCACCGCCACAGATATCACCTGCCGTGGCTGGACGCGGTCCGGCCGGACCTGGATCGTCTTGACCTCTGGCCGCTGCTGGTGCTGTCGCCGCACAGCGGATGGACCCCCGACTTTCTCAGCCCCGCCCCGGCCGGGCCGGGCACCGACATCGCCGATCAGCTCGCGCAGGTTCGTGCGACGGCGCCGGAGCAGGTGGCCCAGGAAGTGAAGCGCTCCCTGACCCAGCGTTCCGGGGAACCCGCGCCCGAAGCGGCCTGGCGGCTTCTGGCTGACCCGCTGGCGACCCGCGGCCTGCTCGCGGACCTGCTCGAGCAGTGCTGGCAATTGCTGATCGCGCCCCACTGGCCGCGCCTGAGGGATCTTCTCCAGGCGGACGTGCTGTACCGGACGCAGACGCTCGGCGACTACGGCCTGGAGCGTGTGCTGGGTGACCTGCATCCCCGGGCACGCTGGACCGGCCGCGCCATCGTGATCGACGGGCACGAGGCGGAGCGGCACCGGCTCGCCGGCGCCGGTCTGCTGCTCACGCCCAGCGTGTTCGTGTGGCCCGGCCTGGTAGCGGTGATCGAGCCGCCCGCCCGGCCGGCGCTCGTCTACCCGGCGAGGGGCATCGCCGAGCTGTGGCAGCCGGCGCGCACCCGGCAATCCGTTGCGCTGGCCCGGCTTCTCGGCCGGACCAGAGCCGCACTGCTGGAATCGCTGGCCGAGCCGGCGTCCACCCACACGCTCGCCCGGCGGCACGGGCTTGCTCCCAGCACGGTGTCCGAGCACCTGGCCGCGCTGCATGACGCAGGGCTGATCATCCGGCGAAGGCACCGGCACGCCGTCATGTACCAGCAGGCGCCCCTCGGGGCGCAAGTGGCCCGCGGCAGGCACGAGCTCGATCAGGGACGGTGAGCGGCCGCGGGTCAGCGCTTGCGGTACGTCGCGGTATAGGTGGTGTTCACCGCGGGCGCGGTGATCGTGTGGCTCTGCGGGCCGCGGTCCGACCACGACACAAAGTTGTACGTGAACTTGTTGAACTGCTGTGGCGACGGGGCGCTGACCGTGTTCGCCGAGCCGACGACGACCGTCACGGAGAACGGCGTGGTGCGCGGCGCCTCGTTCACCACCAGATCGCTGAGGACCAGACCGCCCGGGTTGGTTCTGAACGTGAGCACGGCCGTCTTCGGGTCCAGCCGGACGCTTGTCGTCGAGGTCAGCCCGCCGGAGTCGGTCGCGGTCAACTGCACTTCGAGCCAGCACGGGTATTCGTGGTCAGGCGCGGCGACCGACCCGCCTGAGACGCCGTTGAACGTCTGAATCAGGTGCGTGTGACAGTCATTGGGAGTGAAGCAGTGGTGCATGATCAGCGACCAGCTCAGCGCCGACGCCGGCAGCGTCCCGTCCTGCGTGTCGGTGGCGTGGCCGGAGAAATTGATCGCGTCGCCGACCTTCCAGGTCACGCTCGGCGCGGGCGAGTCGATGACAGTGGTCGGCGCGGTGTTGCCGGCCGTGACGGTGACCGACGTCGTGTCGCTGACGCCCCGGTCGTCGGTGACCCGCAGGCTCGGATGGTAGACGCCCGCCGTGGTGTAGGTGTAGGACGCCGTCGGGCCGGTCGCATCGCCGAACGTTCCGTCGCCGTTGAGATCCCACGAGTAGGTCAGCGGCTTACCCTCCGGGTCGGACGAGCCGGTGCCGTCGAAGCTGACCGTCAGCGGGACGGGACCATTGGTCGGGTTCGCCGTGGCTACCGCGGTCGGCGGCTGGTTGACCGTGTAGGAGATGCGGTGGACGGTGCCGTCGTCCATGTCGACGTAGAACAGGTCGCCACCGGGGCCGATCTTCAGGTCGACCGGATGCCCGGCGGCGCCGCCCGTCGCGTCGACGCCGACGAACGACTGCAGCTTGGACGGGTCGGGCAGCCCGTTCGTGCCCGGGAGCATCGCCCAGATCTCGTTGCGTGTGTGGTCGGCGAAGAACAGCGCGCCGTCGTACTGCGCCGGATACGACCCGCCCTGGTAGAACGCCACCCCGGTGACGGACGAGCCGCCCGTGTGGCAGCCGGTGTAGCTCACCACGCACGCGCTGTGGTTGTACGTGTAGTAGGGCGCGATGACCGAACCGGGCGTCGAGTACAGGGACGAGCACAGGCTGAGGCCGGCCCCCTGGTAGCCGCTTTGCGGCGACGCTCCCTCGTAGCACGGCCAGCCGAAGTTCGACGCGGTCGCGCTCGCCGGCGACACCACGCGGTCGATCTCTTCCCAGGTGTTCCACCCGACGTCGCCGATCCACAGTTCGTCGGTGCCCGGCCGCTGGGTGAAGCGGAACGGGTTGCGCAGCCCGTAGGCCACGATGCGCCGCGCGTTGGCATCCGATGAGGAGTAGAACGGGTTGCCGGGCACGCCCGCACCGGTGGCGGGGTCGATCCGCAGGACCGCGCCGTCGAGGGTGGCCGGGCCGTCGGCGCGGCGGACGCTCTGGCTGCGCAGCGCGCCGCCCTCCGCGCCGGGCGGGCTCAGCGCGGTGCCGACCGCGCCGGGCGGGTCGCCACAGGGATTTGCCTGGTCGCCGGCATAGTTCGCGCCGTACTGCCCGTAGTCGACGTTGTTGAAGCTGGCGCCGTCCCCGCTACCGACGTAGAGATCCCCGTCGCGGCCGAACAACAGCGTGCCGATCGAGTGGCTTGGGAACTGCTGGCACCAGTCGTTAAGGAGCACCTGCTCGCTGCCGGTCATGACGTTCCCGCTGATCTGCAGCCGGGACACGCGCGCCGACACGAGGCAGCCGTCGGTGGTCGGGCCGGGAGGTGTCGGGCAGCCGTCGTTCCAGGTCGGTGCCGTTCCGCCGATCGGGGCGTCGTACGCGTACAGCACGTAGACGTAAGGGTTGGTGGGGAAGTTAGGGGGGAGCGCGAGCCCGAGCAGGCCGCGGTCCCAGTAATCGTCGACCTCACCCGACAAGTCGGCGAAGGTGACCGGGTTCGTGTCGGTCAGGCTCTGAAAGACCTTGATCACGCCGTTCTTCTGGCCGACGAAGATCCGCCCGTCGGGTGCGAATTGCAGCACCGTCGGGTTGGTCAGCCCGCTCAGCACGACGGAGTCGCGGAATCCCGTGGGCAAGGTGGACCCTGTCGCCGGGCTCGGCCCGGCCTGTGCGACGAATATGGCGCCGAGCGCCACCGCCACTGCGCTGATCAGCCCGCGCGAACGCGTGGCAACCCCAATACGCCACATGGCGCCCCCAACGATCCGCTCCGCGGCGCACGGCCGCTTCCGCGCGCCGCTCCCGCCCGCATTCTGCTCGCCTGACAGGCACCGCGCGAGGGTATTCGTGATTTTGCTCACATCGGCTTCTTGTGCCGGGCCCGGTCGCCTCGGTTAGACAGCGCAGGGCTCCCGGCTGCTTCACCTGAACTGCACCGGCGCTGCACGTGGCCGGCATGCCTTCGGGCTACTGAGGCGTCTGCCGCTTCCGGCGGCCGGTCATGTGTGTGGGGTGATGCCGCGCAGGATCTGGTCGAAGATCGCGGCGCACTGCTCCCGTGCCGCCGCCGGGTCGTCGGCACGTGCGACGTAGAGCGCGCACTCGTCGAGCGCGCCGATGAGGAAGTGGGCGAGGGGGGCAACGGGCTGCGGGGCGATCGCGCCGGCGTCCATTGCCGATTGCAGCACGAGCTGGACCAGGCCGAGACCGTAGCGGCTGGCGAGGTCCCGCCACGCTTCCCAGCCGAGCACGGCGGGCGCGTCGAGCAGGATGATCCGCTCGACCTCCGGCTCGGCGCAGGCGTCGAGGAAGAGGCGCACGCCGGCCCGTAGCGCGCCCATCGGGTCCTCTGCGGCACCGGCCGCGCCTGTCGCGATCCGTTCGGCGATCTCGGCCTCGACCTCCTCGGCCACTGCGGCGAAAAGGTCGGCCTTGTCGCGGAACTGGTGGTACAGGGCGCCGCGTGTCACCCCTGCCGCGCGCACGATCTCCTCGGTGCCCACATCGGCGTAGCCGCGCGCCCCGAACAGCGCGCGCGCCGCGCTCACCAGCTGCCGCCGGGTCGCCTCGGAGCGGAGATCGTGCTTGGTCTTGGTCATAAGTTTGCCGCCGCCCTTGTCATACGTACTGTCTGTATGTAAGTCTAGTACAGACAGCTTGTATGTTATCGCGGTGAACCGCTCGCACGGCGGTGAACCGCTGGAATCGCGGCAAACCGCTGGAGGAGCCATGCCCGACGTTGAACTGCCCCACGGCACCGTGCACTACGAGGAATCAGGCACTGGCAGGCCGGTCGTGTTCCTCCACGGGTACCTCATGGGCGCCCACCTATGGGACCCGGTCGTGCGACGGCTCGATGACGAGTTCCGCTGCCTGGTCCCGGAGCTGCCGTTCGGCGCGCATCCGGCCCCGATGAGGCCCGGCGCCGACCTGACGGCGGCCGGGCTCGGCCGGCTCGCCGCCGACTTCCTCGCCGCCCTGGACCTCCGCGACGTCACCCTGGTCGGGAACGACAGCGGGGCCGCCATCGCGCAGGTGGTCGCGGCCCGGCACCCCGAGCGGCTGGGCGGGCTGGTGCTCGCCACCGGCGACGCGTTCGACAACTTCCCGCCCAAGATGTTCCGCCCGCTCATCGCCGCCGCACGCGCGGGGGTGCTCACTATGGCGCTCGCCATGCTCAAGGCCAGGCCGGCCCGTTCCCTGCCGACCGCCTACGGCGGGCTGACCCACGGCGACCTGCCGCATGGCCTGATCGATCAGTGGGTTGCCGCGTACTTCGCCGACAAGGGCGTGCGGCGTGACCTCCGCCGGCTCACAGCGACGCTGGGCGACGACGATTTCATGAACCAGATCGCCTCCGAACTCGCCAGCTTCGCCAAGCCCGCGCTGCTGGCCTGGGCCGCCGACGACAAGTTCTTCCCGGTCGACCACGCCCGCCGGCTGGCCGCCATCCTGCCCAACGCACGTGTCGAGCTGATCCCCGACAGCCGCACCTGGGTCATGCGTGACCAGCCTGGGCACACCGCTCGGCTGGTCGCCGGGCTGGCGCGCCGCGCGGCGGCCCGGCAAGCCGCCTGAGAGGTCACGATGCGCAAGCCCACAGCCGCCGCGGGCAGCGCGGTGTTCTTCGCCATCGCACCCGGCGTCGTGGCGGGCCTGGTCCCCTGGTGGCTGACCGGCTGGCGGCTGCGCTGGCCGTTGTCCGCATGGCTGCCGGTGCGCCTGACCGGGCTGGTCATGCTCATCGCGGCTGGCATCGTCCTGGTCCAGGCGTTCGCGCGCTTCGCCGTCGAAGGCCGCGGCACGCCCGCCCCGCCCGCTCCGACCGAGCGCCTGGTGGTCGGCGGCCTCTACCGGTACGTCCGCAACCCGATGTACCTGGCGGTCATGGCCGCCATCACCGGGCAGGCACTCCTGCTGGGCCAGCCCATCCTGCTGGGCTATGCCGCCGCCGTATGGGTCACCACCGCCGCTTTCGCCCGCTGGTACGAGGAACCAGCCCTGGCCCGCCAGTTCGGCGCTCAATACGAGGCATACCGCCGCGGCGTCCCCGCCTGGCGGCCACGAACCCGGCCATGGAAACAGACCTCGTTGGACCGCAGCGGCCCGCCGTAGTGCCTACGATGACGGGCATGACACAGCCTGCTCCGTCCGCACCGGCCGGCTTTCCGGTCACCACCGCGCTGGGTCTGCAGGGCATGACGGTCGAGCGGGACTTCGGCGTCGCGTTCGGCCTGGTCGTGCGCAGCATGGGCGCCGTCAAGTCGATCGGCGCCGGGTTCAAGGCGCTGCGCCAGGGCGAGGTGACCCAGTACACCGAACTGCTCGAGGACAGCCGAAGGCATGCGATCGACCGGATGATCGAGAACGCGCGGCTCCTTGGCGCCAACGCGGTCATCGCGATGCGGTTCGACTCGTCCGAGATAGGCCAGCAGCTCACCGAGATCGTGGCCTACGGCACGGCGGTCACCGCCCGTCCCGCCGACTAGCCGTGCCCGAGACGCCTCCGCCGATGCCCCCGCCCGGCCCGAGGTCCCTGGTCAGCGAGGCCGACCGAGAGCGATTGCTCGGCCTCCTGCGGGAACACTACGCCCGGGGGCAGCTCGACCTGGACGAGATGAGCCGCCGCGTCGGCATCGTGCTCGCCTCGGGCTACTCTGATGAGGCGGCGGTGGCGGTGACCGACCTCCCGCCGCTGCCCCGAGTGGCTTCCGGCGAACCGTCGCCCGCCCGGGCCAGCCGTGGCAGGCTCGGGCAGCGGCGGCGCCACGCGCAGCGGTCGGAGCCAGACGCGGCGTGGGTTCCGACACCGGAGAGGTTCCGCGATCCGTCGACACGCACGATCATGCGGGTCTGGATCGACCCCGCCGACCTGAGCCGGCACTACGTGCCGGAACCCGACGGCTGATTGCTCCCAGCGCCCCGATTCCCGCCGGCCCCTGGCCGCGGCGCCCAGCGCTGTGCGACAACTGAGTAGGGGGTGAGCTTGTGACGAGCGGAGGGGATCGGCATGGCCGCAGAGCCCGGGCATGGGGAGCTCGAAGACGCTGCGATCTCCGGACTGGAGCCGCACCTGGAAACCGTGCGGTTCCGCCCGGGGGCCTGTCTCATGCGCGAGGGCAGCCCCGGCGACGCGTGCTACTTCATCGTCTCGGGCGAGGTGCGCGTCGAGGTGGACAGGCCCGACTTCGACAGCGACGGCGTCGTGTCGCTCATGGGGCCGGGTACCGTCTGCGGCGAGTTCGGCCTGCTCGACGGCAGTCCCCGGTCAGCGAGCGTGTACGCGCACACCGACGTTGCCGCCCGCCGCCTGTCCGCTGACGCGCTGCGAGGGCTGTGCGCCAGCGATCCCGCGGCGGGGGTCAGGATGCTGAGCTGGCTGTCGCGCAGTGCCGCCGGGAAGGCCCGCGCCTTCGCAAAGAACCTTGAGGAGTTCGTCCTCATCGGTGAGCCGGATCCGGCCATGGATGCGCTTGTCGCACGGTCGGCCGCGGCCCAGCAGGGCATCGCCGGCTGGCAGGAGGAGACGATAGACGCCCTGATCACCGCCTTGGCCACCGAGATCGCGGGCCATGCGGATGAACTCGCCGCGGCGACCGTCGCCGAGACCGGCATCGGCTGCGTGACCGACAAGGCGGACAAGAACCGGTTCGCGAGCCTCGATGTGGCGCGGTCGCTCGTCGGAAAGCCGGGCGTGGGCGTTGTCGGCGGCGGGCGGGAGGCTCTGACGGAGATCGCCGACCCCATGGGGGTCGTGCTGGGGATCATCCCGGTGACCAACCCGGTGTCGACGCTGGCGTTCAAGACGCTGATCTGCATCAAGGCGCGAAACGCGCTCATCGCCAGCTCCCACCCCGACGCAGCGGACGTCGGGGCCGCGACGGTGGACCTCCTCCGCCGTGTCCTGCTGCGGCACGGCGCGCCGGCCGATCTGGTCCAGGCCGTCCCGTGGCGGCCGACCCGTGCCACCACCGCGGCGCTGATGCGCCATCCCGGCGTGGCGATGATCCTGGCCACGGGCGGGACGGCGATGGTCAAGGCCGCCTACAGCTCCGGCACGCCCGCGATCGGGGTCGGCGCGGGGAACGCGCCGGGCTGGATCTGCGCGGACGCCGACGTGGAGGCGGCGGCGCAGATGGTCGTGGCCAGCAAGGGATTTGATCACGGCATGATCTGCGGCTCGGAGAACAACCTCGTCGCCGACCGGCGGGTGCGCGAGGAGTTCATAGGCGCGCTGCGGGTGGCCGGTGCGGCCGTGCTTGACCCCGCCGACGGCGAGCGCATGACACGGGCCGCCTTCGACGACGCCGACGGCCGCCTGCGCCGTGCGGTGCTCGGGCAGGCCGCCACCGCCATCGCCGCTCAGGCGGGCATCAAGGTCCCGGCCGGCACCCGCCTGCTCGTCGTTCCGCTGCCCCGCGACGCCGTGCCGGGCCCGTGGGGCAGGGAAAAGCTCGCCCCGCTGCTGCCGCTGTTCACCGCCGACGGCCAGGACGACGGCCTGCGGCTGTGCCGGCAGATCCTCGGCAACGGCGGCTCTGGCCATACCGCGATCATCCACACGCGCAGCCAGCGGCTGGCGTTGTCGTTCGCCCAGCAGATGCCGGCCAGCCGGATCCTGGTCAACAGCCCCGGGGCGCAAGGATGCATCGGCCTCGGCACCGCGCTGACGCCCTCATTCACCCTCGGCTGCGGGACCTACGGCCGCACGTCCACCACCGACAACGTCACCTACACCCACCTGATCAACATCAAGCGGATGGCGCTGCCAGGCTAGTGGGCCCGCGGCCGGGTGGATCGTGCACTTGACGGCCGGCACCCTGCGCGCCAGCCTTTCCCAGAGGCCCATTGCTCGCGAGGGAGGGTTTGTGGCCTGGCAGCTTGAGGGGACCTACTTCGAGTCATGCTCGTGCGATGCGGTCTGCCCGTGCACCTGGTCGGCGCTTACGGCCAGGGCAACCCTTGACCGGTGCCGCGCGCTGCTGGCCTACCACGTGCAGCGGGGCGACATCGACGGCCTCGACGTCAGCGGGCTGAGCTTCGCCCTGTTCCTGGACACGCCGCCGGACATGAGCCAGGGCAACTGGCGAATGGGCGTCTACCTGGATGACGCAGCGTCAGACAGCCAGGCCGAGCGGCTCGCGGCGGTGCTGTCCGGGCGGCTGGGCGGGCCGCCCGCGACGCTCGGCCCGCTGATCGGCGAGATGCTCGGCGTGGAGCGGGCGCCCATCGCCTACAGCGAGGGCGGCCGCAGCCACCACGTCCGGATCGGCGACGCCGCCGACGTCGGGGTCGAGGACTTCGTCGCCATCGAAGGCCACGACCCGGTTCAGCTGGCGAACGTGTCACATCCCTCGAATACGAGGCTGACGGTCGCGCCGGCGCACGCCACGCGCCTGTCGACGTTCGGGATCGACTGGGGCCGCGAAGGGCAGAGCGGCTTCTCCGCTCCGTTCTCCTGGGCGGGGTGAGCGGCCAGCGCCCAAGGAGAGCCGACCGTCAGCCGGTGAGGGCATTCCTTCGTGATGAAGGCGGCCGGACCGGGCCTCAAGCGGACCGGGCAGTGTCGTCATCTGGCTCGATGCCGTGCCGGCGGAGCAGGCCGCGCAGACGGTCGAGCTCGCGGTGCAGCCGCCGGTTTTCCGCGATGACCGCCCGGACGTCCGCGCCGCCCGTGAGCTGGTGTTCCAGCTGCAGTTTGTCGGCAAGCAGCTGCCTTTCCCTGTCGCGCAGCACGGCGGCGCCATCGAGGTCCCCAGCGTCGAACGCGGTCTCTTTGAGCAGCCGCACCTGGGTGAGCTCTTCCGCGGCTTGGACAAGGTCCGCGGCGAGCTGCACCTGCGGATCTGCTTGCTCGCACCTGCCGGTCAGCACGTCATGCACCCGTTCCCGGACCCTGGCATGGTCGGCGCCGAGCGTGACCAGTACCTGGGCGGCGAGGCCCTCGCCCTCGCGAAGCAGGCCCAGCAGAATGTGCTCGGTGCCGATGTAGTGGTGCCCGAGCCGCAGCGCCTCCCGGAGCGACAGCTCCAGGACCTTCTTGGCTCGTGGCGTGAACGGGATATGGCCCGTGACCCGGTCCTGGCCATAGCCGATGATCTCCTCGACCTGGGCCCGGACATCCTCCCGCGAGATGCCCAGCGACCCCAGCGCGTCGGCGGCGACGCCCTCCCGCTCGTAGAGCAGCGCGAGCAGGAGGTGCTCGGTGCCGACGTAGTTGTGGCGCAGCAGCCGGGCTTCCTCCTGAGCGAGCTGGACGGCCCGCCTAGCTCGGTCGGTGAACCGCTGGAACATGCCCTTGGGCTGCGTCCGCATCGTCGCCATCTTGAGCTTCTCGGCCAGCGGCAGCCTGCGTCGCATCGGTGCCTCCTTCACCCCGGTCGCGGCGTCCTCGCCGGGCCGGAGCCGGGGCACCAGCCAATCCGCGACGTCCTTGATACCGGCCCTGCCCGCCGCGAGCTCGGCCACGATCGTCCCGACCGGCCCGGGCGGGTCCGGGTCCATCTCCCAGCCGTTGAGCGCCAGGAACTGCAGCATGGCCACCAGCGCGACCTGCTGGTTGCCGCGTCGCAATGGCCCACGGCGCACGAGCGCGTGTAGCAGGGCGGCGGCCCCGGTGGCGATGTCACCGGGCTTGCTGCCCGCCCGCGCCTCGGCAAGGGCGTGCTCGGCGGCGGCGGGGTCGAGCAGGTCGAGCACATCGGCGGTGTCCAGGCCGAGCGTGCGGCCGGCGATGACGACCAGGTCGGCGACCTCAAGCGTGATCACTGCCGGTCGTCCCGGAGCAGCCTGAGCGCATCCTGGTGGCGGGCGAGGCTGTCGTCGAGCAGCCGCAAGAACCGTTTGTCCCGGCGGCGCTGCTCCACCAGCTCGGTGATCGCTTCGCGGACAACGTCGGAAACCGAGCGGCCCTCCACCTCGGCCACGGTCTGCAGGCGCTCGGCCAGATCGGGGTCGAGGCGCAGCAGCAGGTTCTTGGTGCTTCCGGGTTTCATCGGCATGGTGCTATCAAGATATCACCATCCGCGGCGGGCATCATCCCCGCACGGGGGGGCTGGCACGAGCGGCCCGCTCAGCGGTGTTCCGCGCCCGGGAGGTCGCCGGCGTCGCCCGAGCTCGCCGACATGCGCATCCGGGCGCGAGCATCCTCGTTCCCCCGTCGCCCGTGGCTCCCCGGCCCGGCCGCGGGACTCAGCGCCGACGACCCCGCGAACTGCGGTTGCGCGACGGCGCCCGTGGCCGCGGCGGCTCGCTGCCGGGCCACGGTCGGCGCCCGGTGGGCGAGCAAGACGATCCCGGCGGTCATCACCGCCAGCGCAATCACCTCGGTGACCACGTCTGCCGGCCCGCTGGCGAAGCTCTCGTTCAGCCACAGGTACCCGATGCCGATCGCTACCAGCGACGTGACGGTGGTGATCACCGCAAGGGCAGGTGAGATCAGGGTGCCCGACTGGAAGGCCTCCTGGTTGAGCAGGAAGCCGACCGGTCCCACGACGACCAGCGCGTACAGCGGCCACTGCTGCAACGGCTCACTGAATCCTTGCTCCAGGGAGAACGTCACCAGCTTGAGCAGGAACGCGTTGACCCCGTAGCAGACGCCACAGGCCAGCGCGAGCGCGAGCGGACGCGCGACCCGCGGGCCCCTCTTGGCCCAGACCAGACAGCCGGCGAGAACCGCGGCCAGGCCCGCCGCCAGCGGTATCACGGCCGGGAGCGACACCTCCTCGGAGCCGCCGCTGGGCTGCGCGACCGCGAGGAACACGCCGATACCCGCCGCACAGCACACGACGCCGGTCAGGATGATCCGGTCCGGTGCCGCACGCCGCAACGCGGCCGTGATCAGGACCGCGAACAACAGATCGCAGACCAGTATGGGCTGCACCAGCGCGAGCGGCCCGAAGTGCAGGGCGACGGCCTGCAGGCTCGCGCCGACGACCGTCGCCGCGATCGACGCGAGCCATAGCGGTCGGCGGGCAAGGTCGACCAGCAGCCGCGGGGCGAAGACGCCCCGCTCAGCCACTTGATGGACTGAGCGCTGCTCAAGGACGGCCGACAGGCCGTATGTCAGCGCCGCGGCGATCGCTGCCGCGACGGCGGCAACCAAAAACACTGTGGATCCCCGTCCTGCCATAGGCTCTCCACACGCGGTAGCAGCCTACCGTGTCACCTTCGCTGCGGTTCAGTGGCAAGATCGTGGGATGCCCCATCGCTCCTGTCTTGACCTACCAGGTGAGCCATGCCCAAGCAGGCGGTTATCCTGTCTGGCTCCCTGGGCATGGGCCACGATGTCGTCTCCGAGGTGGTGACCGAGAGCCTCACCGGCCTCGGGTGGGAGAGCCGGACGCTGGATTGCATGGGCCTACTGGGCCGTCGCGCCGGCCGGGCGGGCGACTGGGTGTTCCGCCGGCTCACGGCCATGCCGGGGGTCTACGACGGGCTGCACTTCGCCCACCTCCGGCCGGGGACGAGGCTCGCGGCGGCCATGGACCGGGCCGCCACGTCGCGGCTGGTGCCCGCGCTCGACGCCGAGTTGAAGCGCCGGCCCGCCGACCTGGTCATCGCGGTCTTCGCGACCGGCGCCTCCGCGGCGGCGAAGCTCAGCAGGGGAGCTCCCGGGCTTCGCACGGCCGTGCTGTGCACCGACGCCGTGCCGCA
>Ga0066905_100000070_pt1 | contig 18003 bp, 17 predicted proteins | sample PanSoiMetaPlot36_FD_67483 | JGI IMG/M metagenome (GOLD analysis project Ga0066905, IMG submission 67483) | Tropical forest soil microbial communities from Panama analyzed to predict greenhouse gas emissions - Panama Soil Plot 36 (version 2) | ecosystem: Environmental > Terrestrial > Soil >... | reverse complement strand
GCCGGATGATCGTGGCCGCGACACCGTGCTCGCGATCTCCGGCCACTATGTAGGCCGCGTGCTTCCCCGAGTCAAGCGCAGCGATCGCAGGCGCCACAGCGAGGCGCCCTGCACGAGCAGGGCGACGACGATGGCCGCCGCGAACGCCCCCGCGATGCCGAGCGGCACCAGCCCGAGCGCGAGCACGAGGCAGAACGCCACGAACGAGAAGAGCCCGAAGAGCAGGCCACGCAGCACGCTGACCGCCGCGCCCGCGCCCTGCAGGCGATGGCCGAACGCGGTCAGGATCGCCGCGAAGAGCGGATAGGTCGCGAGCAGGCCGCTGAGCGTGGCGCCCAGCCGGGGGGCGAGCGCGGTGAGCGCGAGCACCACCGCGGTCGCCAGGACCATGCGCGCTGGCACGTCCCAGCGCGGCGGCGGAGCGGACACCGCGCCCGGCGTTTCCGACGGGATCAGCCGCAGCGAGACGATCAGCGCGACGACCGCTACCCCGAACAGGAGGACCGGGCCGGGACCCAGCCCCTGCAGCACGGCCGCGACCGCCGCGTAGGCCAGAGAGCCGGCGAGCAGCGACGGAAGCCAGCCCGAGCGCGACGCGCTCCGGCCGTAGACCACCGCGAAGGCCGCTTCGGCCACCGCGCCGCCCAGCGACCCCGCGGCCGCGGCGGCCCCGAATGCCGTCCCCTGCTCGAGCGCGATGAAGAACGCGACCGGGCCGGTGGTCAACGGCAGTCCCACCAGCCAGCCGCCGATGGATTGCCCCCATCGCCGCCCCACCAGCGTGGCGGTTCCGATCAGCGCGGGCGTGGCGACGAGCTTGAGCGTCAGGTTGTCCATCGGCGCGGACGGCGGCGGGCGCCGTCGTCAGGAGCGAAGGGCGTCGCGAAGGACCTGAGCCGGATGCCGGGCGGGTCGACCGGCCAGGTGCTCGATCTGCTGGCGGCACGAGACGCCGGGCGCCACGATCTCGGTGTCGGCCTCCGCCGACTGCACCGCCGGCGCGAGCCGCCGGTTGCCCAGGCTCACCGAGATGTCGTAGTGCTCCTTCTCGAAGCCGAACGAGCCGGCCATGCCGCAGCATCCGGAGTCCACCTCGGACACCTCGAAGCCGGCCCAGCGCAGCGCCGTGACGGTGGGCGCGGTGCCGATCATGGCTTTCTGGTGACAGTGGCCGTGGAGCAGCGCCTTGTGGCGCCCGCCGTTGCGGAACGCCATGGTGAGACCGCGCGCCCTCTCGCGCAGCAGGAACTCCTCCAGGAGGAATGCGGACCCCGCGACCTGCCGCGCCTCCTCCGTCCGGACTAGCTCTACCGTCTCGTCTCGCAGGGTCAGCAGACAGGAGGGCTCGAGTCCGACGATGGCGACGCCGCGGGCCACCCACGGGTGAAGCCGCGCCACGTTCCACTCGGCGTGGGCCTTGGCCTCGTCGAGCATGCCCTTGGAGATGAGCGGCCGGCCGCAGCACTTCTTGTCCACGAGCTGCACGCGGTAGCCCGCGGCCTCCAGCAGCTCCACCGCGGCCCGGCCGATCTCCGGTGCGTTGAAGGTGATGAAGGTGTCGTGGAAGAGCACCACGTCGCCCCGCGGGGCGTCGAGCGGGGCGCGCCGCCGGTCGAACCAGTCGGTGAAGGTCTCGCGGGCGAAGCGCGGCAGCGGCCGACGTCGGTCGATGCCGGCCATGCGCTCCATGAGCCACCGGTTCGGCCACGAGCGGGCGATCCAGTTGGAGATCGGAGCGAGCCGCGAGCCGATCAGCGAGAGCCTCGCGATGTGGCCGAAGAGTCGGTTGCGCAGCGGCAGCCCGTTGACCTTGTGGTAGTGGTGCAGGAACTCGTACTTCATCTTGGCCATGTCCACGTTGGACGGGCACTCGGCCTTGCAGCCCTTGCACTCGAGGCACAGGTCCATCACCTCGTGGAGGCGCTGGCCCGCGAAATCGGCCGCGGGCACCCTGCCGGACAGGACCGCGCGCAGTGCGTTGGCCCGCCCGCGGGTGGAGTGCTCCTCGTCACGGGTGGCCATGTACGACGGGCACATCGTGCCCTCGAGCTTCTTGCGGCACACCCCGACGCCGTTGCACATCTCCACGGCCGCCGCGAAGCCGCCCTGGGCCGAGAAGTCGAGCAGCGTCTTCGGCTCCCAGGTCTTGTAGGCCGCGCCGTAGCGCAAGTGCTCGGTCACGCCCGGACTGCCCACGATGTTGCCGGGGTTCATGAGCCCGCGGGGATCAAAAGCGGCCTTGGTCGCCTTGAATGCCTGGAACAGGGCCTTGCCGAACACGCGCTCCAGGAACGGGCTCCGGGCGCGCCCGTCGCCGTGCTCGCTCGAGATCGCACCGCCGAACGACAGCACGAGGTCGAAGATCTCCTCGGCCATCACCCGCACCTGCTCGAGCCCGCGCTCGGTCTTGAGGTTGATGAGCGGGCGGATGTGCAGGCAGCCGACCGAGCAGTGGCCGTAGTACGCCGCGTCCGCGCCGTGGCGGGCCATGATCTCGGTGAAGCGCGGCACGAACTCGGGCAGGTGCTTGGGATCCACCGCGGTGTCCTCGATGAACGCGATGGGCTTGGACTCCCCGCGGGTGCCCAGCAGCAGGCCCAGCCCCGCCTTGCGTAGCTTCCAGATGGACTGCTGCTCTGCCCCGTCGGTGGCAATGTGCGAGGCGTAGCCGAAGCCGCCGCGGCTGCGTCGGGCTTCGAGGTCGGCCACCTTGGCCTTGACGTCCTGCTCGGTGTCCCCCGCGTACTCCACGATGAGGATCGCGGCGGGGTCGCCCTGCACGAAGCCCATGCGCTTGGACTGCTCGATGTTGTCGCGGGCGAGGTCGAGGATCATCTTGTCGGTCAGCTCGACCGCGTACGGGCCGGTCTCGAGGATGGCCTGCGAGGACTCCAGGGCCTCCTGCATGTCCTGGTAGTGGATCACGTCGAGCGCGGTCGCCTTCGGCTTCCGCACCAGGCGCATCTTGGCCTCGACCACCGTCAGGAACGTACCCTCGGAACCCACGATGAGCCGCGCCATGTTCAGCCGCCGGTCCTTAATCAGCTCGTCCAGGTTGTAGCCGCAGACGCGTCGCCAGTGCCGCGGATAGCCGGAGCGGATCTCGGTCTCGTATTGCTTCCGGATCCGGGCGATCTCACGATAGATCTGTCCTTCCAGACCGGGCAGCCGCATCTTCGCCTCGAACTCCGCCGGGGTGACCTCGCCGAAGGTGGCGCGGCTGCCGTCGGCGAGAATGGTCTGCAGCTCGATGACGTGCTCCACCGTGAGCCCGTAGGCGATCGAGTGCGAGCCGCCCGAGTTGTTGCCGAGCATGCCGCCGATGGTTGCGCGGTTCGACGTCGAGGTATCGGGCCCGAAGAGCAGGCCGAGCGGCCGCACGTGATGGTTCAGCTCGTCCTGCACCAGCCCGGGCTGCACCCGCGCCCATAGCTCCTCGCGGTTGACCTCGAGCACAGCCGCCATGTGCCGCGAGAAGTCGAGCACCACCGCACGATTCACGGTCTGGCCGGTGAGCGAAGTGCCGCCGCCGCGCGGCAGGACCGGCGCGCCCTGCTGGTTGGCCACCTCGATCACCGCCTGCACGTCGTCCGCGTGCCGCGGGATCACGATGCCGATCGGCTCCATCTGGTACATCGAGGCGTCGGTGGAGTAGAGCAGGCGGGAGTAGCGATCGAAGCGAACGTCACCCTCGACGCGGCGCCGCAATTCGTGCTCGAGGTCGTTCATGGCGCTGAATTATGAACCACTCGCCAGACTCTGGCAAGAATTCGCGGAGTTGCGTGGCACCGACGGGGTGCTAGACTCGCGACCGGAGGCTTCGACGTGACCGACGCCGAGACGCCGAGGGGCCCGACCATCCTGGTGGTTGACGACGAGATCGACGTGCGCGCACTGGTGCGCGACGTGTTGAGCCGCGACGGCTACCACGTGATCGAGACCGGGGATCCGTTCGAGGCGCGCCGGATCGCCGAGACGCAGCCGGTGCACCTCCTCCTGACGGACGTCGTGATGCCGATCATGAGCGGCATCGATCTGGCCAAGCGCGTGGAGGCGGTCAGCCCGACGACCAAGGTGCTCCTGATGTCCGGCTTCAGCACCGCCGCGGCCAAGGGCTCAGGCCGTCCGCTCATCTCGAAGCCGTTCCGGGCCAGCGACCTGGTGAATGCCGTGCGCCAGATCTTGGACTCGCGCTCCGCGTTCCGGAGACCGGGTCCGCCGTCGCCCCCGGGGCCGGCCTAGCGTCTGCGCCCGGCCGGCGCGGACTATACTGAGGCGATGCGGTCACTCCTGGGCGCCATCGCCGTCCTGCTCGCCGCAACCCCGGCGCTGGCGGCGCCGTCCGCGCCGGCCTTCACGGTCACGCTGCTGGATGGCAGCGGCCACTTCGATTCGCGCTCCCATATCGGCAAGGACGCGCTCGTGGTGCGCTTCCAGGCTTCGTGGTGCAAGGTCTGCAACGAGGAGGCGGCCGGGCTCGAGCGGATCTACCAGAAGTACCGGACGCGCGGCGTGGACCTGGTCAGCGTGCAGGTGCAGGACACCGAGGCCGACGCGCGGAAGTTCCTCCGGGCCAACAAGGCGACCTTCCCGGCCGGGCTCGACCCGTACCTGAAGATCGCGAACCGCTTCGGCTTTCGGGGCACGCCCTACACGGTGGTGATCAACCGGAAGGGGGAGATCGTGGCGAAGATCCAGGGCCGGTCGGACGAGGCCCGGCTCAGCCGCATCCTCGATCCACTCGCGAAGCCGGCGGAGCCACGAAAGAAAGCGCCGGCGCCCGCGCGGTAGCCGGTCAGCGGAGCCGGCGCGCCGCGTCCAGGCCGCGCAGCGCCATCACCACCACGAAGGCGTGGAAGGCCACGCCGATCCAGTTGCCCGCCGCCACGAAGATGAGCCCGTCGACTGCGTAGAAGATCGCGCCCACCACGAAGGCCCACGGCTGCCCCCGCAGGGCGAAGCGGCCGAGCAGCGCGAAGGCGCCCACGAACGCCGCGTCGACGGCCGCCACGATGGGGACGCTGTGCCCGGTATGGGCCGCTAGGCCGTCCGCGAGTTGCGTGATCCCGAGCCCGATGATGAATCGCCATTGCTGGCCGCCGAGCGCGGCCGCCGAGTTCACGATCGAGAGCGCGGCGATCCAGAAGAACCATAGCGCGCCGCTGCGGCGGCGGCGCTCGAGCGCCTCGCGCTCGCCGCCCGCTCGCGCCTCGGTCCGAGACCGTGCGGACGACGCCGTCTCGGTCTTGCCCGGCGTGAGCGACGTGGGTGGCACCGGTCCGAACCCGCTTCCGCGCGGGCGCGGGAATGCCGAGGTCGGAGGGCGCCGGAAGGGGCTCGCGGCGCCCGCGTTCGGGCTGGACGGGATTGGCTCCATGTACGCTCCTCCGTCACCGCCGGTGTCAACCGTGTCCGAATTGGCTTCGAGGATGGCCCCGAGCGGGCCTGCGGGTTCGGGGGAGCAAGCGGTATGCCAGGGTCAGGGCTTGAGCATCACCTTGATCGCCCGGTCCTCCTTCCGGTCGAAGATGGCGTAGCCCTTCGGCGCGTCCGTGAGCGGCATCGTGTGCGTGATGATCCGCGTCGGCTGGAGCCGGCCGGTCTGGATGAGCGGCATCAGCGGCGAGATGAAGTTCCGCGCGTTGCAGATGCCCATCCGGAGCGTGAGGTCCTTGAAGAACGCCTCGCGTGCCGGGAATCCCATCGACGACTCGACGTAGACGCCGACCGACGACACCGTGCCGCCGGCGCGGACCGACTGGATGGCCTGGGTGAACGGCGCCTCGTGGCCGACGCATTCCAGCACCGCGTCGGGCCCGCGGCCTCGGGTCTGCGCGCGCAGCTGCTCGGCGGGATCACCGCGGTCGAGATTCACCGGCACGCCGCCCAGCTCCTCGGCCAGCTTCAGCCGGTAGTCGACCCGGTCCACCATGAAAACGCGGCTCGGTCCGAACAGATGCGCCGACTGCAGCGCTAGCAGCCCGACCGGCCCCGCGCCGAAGATGGCGACCGTGTCGCCGGGACGGATGCCCGCGTTCTCCGCGCACACGTAGCCGGTCGAGAGGATGTCGCCCAGGAAGAACACCTGCTCGTCGGTCATGCCGGCGGGAACCTTTTCGCACATGTGGTCCGCGAAGGGCACGCGGATGGCCTCGGCCTGTCCGCCCGGATACTGCTTGCCGAAGCGTCCGCCGAAGACCGCGCGCCCGGTGGTAGCGCACTGGGTCGGCAGGCGCATGCGGCACCACTCGCAGAAGCCGCAAGAGATGGAGAACGGCGCGATCACGCGGTCGCCCTTGTGGAGCTGCCGCACCGCCGGGCCGACCTCCTCCACGATTCCCATGAACTCGTGACCCATGACGATGCCGGGCTCGAGCCCGGCGACCCGGCCGTGATACTGATGGAGATCCGATCCGCACACCGCGCTGGTCGTGATGCGCAGCACCGCGTCGGTGGGATCCACGATGCGCGGATCCGGCACCGATTCCACTCGCACGTCCCCCGGCCCGTGAAGCGTGATCGCCTTCATGATGTGGTCGTCCTCCGTCGAACGTCGTCGTGGTGGGTTTCGCCCTGGATCTCGTAGTGAACGAGTGCCGCGCCGCCCCGCACCGTCGCGGCCTTGTCCAGGCTCAGGATCTCGAGATGAGTCGAGGCGCGCGCGCCTTCGAACGAGTGGCGCGCGAGGCTGGCACGGAGGCGCGCCTCGAGCGGACGCAGCGACTTGGCCACGCTTCCCGCCAGCAGCACCCGCTCCGGATTCAGGCCGTTCACGATGATGCCCAGGCCCGCCCCGAGCGCGCGGCAGACCTCGTCGACCGCCGCGTCCGCGTCCGGGTCGCCCGCGGCGGCCAGTCGGAAGATCTCGGCCGCGGTTACCGGGCGGCCGAGACGCTCGCTACCGCGCCGGGCGATGTCGGTGCCGGAGACGTAGGCCTTCAGACACCCGCGTCCGCCGCAGATGCACGGCGGGCCATCGAACTGGACGGGCACGTGGCCGAGCTCGCCGCCGAAGCCCGCGTGGCCACGATGCAGCCGGCCGTCGAGGATGATGCCGCCGCCGACCCCGGTGCCGAGCGCCAGCATCACGAGCGATCGCGCGCCGCGTCCGGCTCCCCACATCCACTCGGCCAGCGCCAGGACGTTGACGTCGTTGTCCACGAACACGGGCAGGCCGAGCGGTTGCGCCAGCCGCTCGCGGATCGGGACGCCGGCCAGCTCCGGCACGTGGTGGATCTCGGCGCCGATCGTGCCGCGGTCGGATTCGACGACGCCGGGGACGCCGACGCCCACGCCGGTCACGGTGACGCCGCGAGCCCGCGCGCTGTCCTGGAGACGGGCGAGCAGGTCGAGGATCGTATCGAGCGCCCGCCCCTCGCCGCGCGCGTGAGTCGGGGCCTGCGCGTGCTCCAGCACCTGCCCGTCGGGGCCAACCAGCCCGGCGGCCACCGTGGTTCCCCCGACGTCCACCCCGATGGTGATGCCGGCCACGCTCAGAGGTTTCCGAAGTGGATGAGCCGGATACCTTCCCGCTCGATCAGGGCCCGCGCCTCCGGATCGGTGAGGCCGGCCATCTCAGTCTCGCGCTGCTGGCCATACCGGCTATAGGCAAGATCGTCGTCGTAGTAGCCGGGGTGGGTCATGAATTCGGTGACTCCGCCCGGCAGCTCGCGCAGGTGGGTGAGCACGCGCTCCGCGGACCAGTAGGCGTCGGGACCGGACTCGCCCATGAAGTGGTCGGGCGTCTTGAGCGCGCGCTGCCGCGCCAGGGCGCGGACCTCGGCGTCCTGGGTCCGCACCGGCACTCGGATCGCGCGCGCGAAGTCCAGTACCAGGTCCAGGATCGGCTCGTGCCGTCCCACGTGGTGGTGGGAGTCGAGATGGGTCGGGAATCGCCCCATGATCTTCCGGAACTCGTCGATCTGCATGCCAAGCTCGATGCGCGCCTCGTCCGCCCGCGCACGCTTGGCGGCTTCGCGCGCGTCTCGCACGAAGCGCCCCTCGCCGTCCACCAGCGACGAGACGCGCCTGGCCGGCGCCACCGGAGGACCGAGCGTGAGGTTCATGTGCAGGCCCACGCCCAGCCCGGACGCCTTCAGGGCCTCGATGACCGCGGGATCGACCGGACGGTTCACGAGCAGGGTGGTGCTGGTCACGATGCCGCGGTGGTGGGCGTCCAGGATGCCGCGGCTCACGCCGGCGGTGAGGCCGTAGTCATCCGCATTGACGATGAGGCTCCGGGCCGGTTTCATCACGCTCATGCTCTGATGGCTCCCTGAACGACGTAGCGCTCCACCGTCTCCGGCAGTCCCCGGGACGGCAGCGTGGCCTCGGTATCGAAGGCGCGGATGTGCTCGAGCCGCTCGTAGCCGATGCGCGGGAACGGCTGGGTCTCCTGCGCGAGGATGGACGGCTCGAGGCCCACCCCGGCGAGGCGGTCCAGCGCGGATTTCACGCCGAGGAAGCCGAACAGGGTGAAGACCAGCCGGCCGCCGGGACGCAGGTGCGCGGGGGCGCCCTCGATCACCCGGGCCAGAAGCCGCCAGCCGTCCGGACCGCCGTTGTCGGCCGCGGCGGCCGCGTCACTTCGCTCGCGCTCAGGCGGTGTGGGCATCTGCGGCGGGCTGGTGGCGATGAGATCGAACGTCATCCCCCGCACCGGCTCGAAGCCGTCGCCGAGGCGAACGCTGACCCGGTCCGCCACGCCGTTCAGCAGCGCGTTGTCCCGCGTGCACTGCACCGCCGCCTCCACCACGTCGGTGGCGATCACGTGCGCGCCCGCCCGCGCGGCCAGCACCGCGGCCAGACCAATACCGCTGCCGATCTCGAGCATCCGGTCGCCGGGCCGCACCGGCAGGTGACGGCAGAACAGGAGCGATCCGGCCTTGGGCGGCTGCGCGCCGGCGGCCACCTTGAACGTGCAGCCTCCGTGGACGAACAGCAGGAGGCCCGCGTCGTCGGTCACGGCTTCACGCGCCGGAAGTAGAGCCGCACCGCTTCCTTCAGCTGCGCCCGCGCCCCCGCGCCGGTCTGTGCGTCCTCCAGCTGCTCGATGTCGATGGAGAGCGGGACGCTTTCTTTCTTCACCCCGTCCAGCTCTGCGGTCAGGCCGCAGCGCTCATCGGACTCGGTGAACACGACCCGGGCCCGCGCGAAGCCGCGGTCCTCCTGGGCGATCTGCTCGATGATCTCGGTGAGCAGGCGCTTGATGGCTTCCTGCTCCGGAGCGGGGACGCTGGAGAACGCGGCGGTCAGATTGACCTCGGCCATGGAAGGCTCAGATGCCGGCCGCGGCGGCGGCGCACAGGTGATCGAGCCCGGCCTCGAGCCCGCGCTTGCCCACCCGGATCGCCACCGGCCGCGAGAAGAACAGCGTGCCGTAGGCCTGATGCTTGGGGACCACGTCGTGGCCCATCCGGCGGAGCGCGGCGAGACTGCGCTCTCCTACCCGATCGTCGACCCACAGCTCGCCGCCCTCGGTATGCACGCGCGGCGCCTCGATGGCCTCCTGCGGCGTGTCGCCCGCGTCCACCATGTTGGCGATCACCTGCGGGATGGCCGAGACGATCTTCCGTCCGCCCGGCGCGCCCACCGTGAAGTATGGCTCGCCGTGCCGGAAGCCGAGCGCCGGCACCATGTTGACGACCGGGCGCTTGCCCGCCGCTACCGAATTGGCGCGGCCGGGCTCGGGATCGAACCACAGCATGCCGTTCTGCAGCAGGATGCCGGTCTCCGGCACCACCATGCGCGAGCCGAAGAGCGAGACGGCGGTGTTGGTGAGCGAGACCATGTTGCGCTGCCGGTCCACCGCGCAGATGTGCGTGGTGCAGTCACCGCCCTCGGTGGCGAGGCGCCGACGGCCGCGGGGCGCCGCCGTCCGGCCGCGCCGGAGCGCGCTCACCGCCGCGTCGTGCGCCCAGGCGTCCGGCGTCTTGGCCTCGCTGCGCGGGCCGGTGGCGCGGAGAGCGGCCGCGATCTCGGCGGCGTGCTCGCCCGAGGCCAGCCCACGCCAGGGTACGCGCACCGCGAGCGGGTCCGCCAGGTGGCGCAGCCGGTCGAGGAACCCGTAGCGCACCGCCTCCGCGCGCAGGTGCAGGCCGCCCGGCGTCTCGTACCCGACCTTCGCGGCCGTGAACTGGTTGAGAATGTTCAGCATCTCCATCGCGGTCGGCCCGCCCGTCGCCCCGGGTGAGAAGGCCAGGTCGACCCCCCGATACTTCATGGTGAGCGGCTCGACCACCCGTGGCTCGTACCCTTCCAGGTCACTCTTGCGCAGGAACCCACCGGTTTCTCTCATCGTCGCGTCGATGGCCTGCGCGATCGCGCCGCGATAGAACGCCGACGGGCCGTCCTTGCCGATGAGACGCAGGCTGCGCGCGAGGTCCGGCTGGCGTAGCACGTCGGCCGGGGCGAGCGCGGCCGGACGGTGAACGTAGTGCCCGTCGCGGAGGTAGGCGCGTGCGGTCGCCGGAAATGCGGCCAGCTCCTGGCAATGCGGCGCGATGGAGAGGGTGAGGTACCAGTCGACCTCGAAGCCCTCCTCGGCCAGCCGGATCGCCGGCGCCACGACATCGGCCAGATCCATGGTGCCGTAGCGCTCCAGCGCCAGACAGAGTCCGGCCACCGAGCCCGGGATCGCCACCGACTTCGGTCCGAAGTTGTTGACGTCGCCCACCACGCGGCGCCACGGGAACAAGGCCTGCGCCACGCCCTCACCCAGCTCGTAGCAGCGCTCGTGGCAGGCCGCGGGTGCCTGCACGTTGAAATCGAGCGCCGCGGTTTCACCACGCTTCGCCAGGTGCACGAGCATGGTGCCGCCGCCCGCCACCGAGGACATGAATGGCTCCACGACCGTCATGGCGAACGCGGTCGCCACCGCCGCGTCCACCGCGTTGCCGCCGCGGGCCAGGATGGCCGCTCCCACCTCGGCGCCGAGGCGATGCTCGGCCGCCACGAGGGCGCGGGACGGGGGCACGTGCTTGGTCACCGAGAGCGTGGAGCGGATCATGCGATCTCCTTCGCGAACTCGAACGGGTGGAGCCGGCAGGTCCAAACGCCGGCGTCGTTGTGGATGAGGAAGCAGACCCGCACCGCGTCGCGGCGATGCGCGGTCCAGAAGAAAGTCCCGGCGTCCTCGGCCTCGCCGCACTCGTCGCACACCCACGCGGTGGCAAACTGCTCGGATGCGCGCTGCGCGGCCGCATGGGCGTCGGCGGTCACGTAGATCGGCGACGACGCGGGCATGAAGGCGTTGATGTCGTCGAGGTAGGGCACGGTGGGCGCCGCGGCCTCGCGCCAGTCGTCGAGCAGGGGCAGCACCGGCGCCTCCTCGAGGGCCATGACGTACTGCATCTCCTCCACCAGCGCGCCACGCGCTATGCGGCAGCCACCGAGGAACGTCCGCAGATCGGGCAGGGTCACCTGGCCTCGGTAGAGCCGGGTCGCGAACGCATCGTCCTCGACCGACGCGAGCAGGAAATACGGGCTGGCGGGCGGCTGTTCGAAGGCGGGCCCGGACAGGCTGTAGAGGCGCCCTTCACCGGGTCGAGCGGCGGTCGCGCCGTGCCAGATGAGGGTGGCGCTCGCTCCCGGATCGATCCACGTCGGCGCGGCACTTCGCATGGGCGTCTCGGAGACGCCCAAGTGTAGCACGCGCTACTCGTCCTTCATCTCAAGCGGCGAGACCCGGCGCAGCATGTCCACCACGCCCGAGTCGTCGAAGAACACGGCCCATCCCGGATAGAGCCACGCTTCCTTCGCGCTCGCGCGCATCGCGACCCAGTGTTGCTCAGCGTAGAACGCCATCATGTCCGTATCGATGGTCTGCTCGCGCGGGTCGCCCAGCAGCACCTTCACCTCGCCGGGGGCGCTGCCGGGGGCCACCTGGCGCCAGAAGCGGAACTCGGTATAGCGCGGCGTGTTCTCGATCTCGGGATGCTCGCGCAGGTACTTCTTCACCTTCTCGTCCATCTGGTCCTGCCAGATCCGCTTCTCGTCGAAGCTGGGCGGCCGGCCGTTGGTGGCGTAGGACTGCTGGACGAAGAACTCCTCGGCGTTGGGCCCACGGGTGGTGCGCTCGAGCACCGGCGGAGGCGTCATGCACGCGCCCACAACGACGACGAGGGCCGCGAGCGCCGCAGCACGGAGCATCCCGCTCATGGTGCTTCCAAGTATATCGTGGAGCGCGCTCGTCTCCGTCAAATCAGCGCGGATTCGAGCACGATGCCGCGGTCGATGACCCGGGCGGCCCGGGCCAGCGCGCCGGCCAGCGCCGGCTCGACCTCGGGCGACTCCGCGAGCTGGCGGAGCACGTCGATGAGCCGCCGCATGGCCCGGATCAGGTCGCCCTCGTGGCCGCCAAAAGACTCCTCCACGATCGCGGCCCAGTCGTCTTCCCCCGAGGCCCACCGGAATACCGAGGGCATGAACCCGGTCGAGACCGACACCGGCATCGGCAGCTGGTGGCGGCGCTGCACTTCCAGGATGGTATTGGCGAGCGACTCCAGCTCCTGCAGCTTGCGCTTGAGCTTGGGCCGCTTCTTGAGGAAGAGGCGCGCCACCGCCGCGTCGCCCGAGCGCGACTCCTCGATCAGGCACGAGCAGAGGGTGGCCGCCTCCGCGACGGTGGTGTCGGCCAGGATCCCGCGGTCCACCATCTCGGCGACCACCAATTCGTTGTCGTGGCGGAGGCCCGCGATCAGCTGCCCCTTGGTCATCAGCTTGCCGTCCTGCACCGCCCCGAACCGCTCCAGCACCTCGACCACCCGGAGGAACTCCTGCCAGTACGCGTTGCGGAAGGCGTCGAGCATCTCGGTCTTCTGGCCCAACTGGCGCTCGAGGCCCTCGAGCCCCTTCCAGGCCTGCTCGCAGCGGTTCTGCGAGCCCCACGGGCAGCGATGGCAATCGATGGCGGAGAGCGCGCCCTCGGGCCCGTGGCTCCGTTCGCGATCGATCAGGTTGGAGACGGACAGGCGCTCCATCTGCTCGGTGAGCCCGCGGGTGCGGTGCTCCCAGTCCCGCGGCACGTGCAGCGGCGGAGTCTGCCAGAACACCCGCTTCACGTTGCCTTCCTTCATCTGCACGGTGCCGCCGTGCGGGAGCAGGACCTGGATGAGGTCGCGGTGCCGCCGCCGATCCACTCCCAGGATGAGCCCCAGGCTCGCCCCGCTCTTGCGGCGCACCAAAGCCAGCCGGCCCGGCTCCGCGTCGGCGGCAGAGCGGCCGCGCCGGCCGCTCTTGCCGCGGGCCATCCGGGCCACCTCGACCTCGGAGCGCACCGCGCGATAGCGGCCGATGCGCGCGAAATCCCCGCACGGCGCCACGAACCGTCGGGCGTCGTCCACCGCGGTCTCCAGGCTGTGCACGTCCGCTTCGAGCGAGCGGATGCGCTTGAGATTCTGGTACTGGCCGAACGAGGACTCGACGATCCGACGAATGGTCGCCAGATCGCGGCCGGTGGAGAGGAGCAGGGCGACCGAGCCATAGCCCAGCTTGAACTGGCTCATCACCGGCTCGGGCGGGCCGTCGACCACCCGCTTCATGTCGTCGAAGCCGTCGCGCACGTCGAGGGCCATCACGCACTTGCCCTCGGGATCGATGCCGCGCCGGCCGGCGCGCCCGGCCATCTGGGTCAGCTCGTTGTGGGTCAGGCTGCGGAAGCCGCGGTCGGTGCGCTTGGTGAGCGACTGCAGCATCACGCTCTTGGCCGGCATGTGGATGCCGAGGGACATGGTCTCGGTGGCGAACACCACCTTGCAGAGGCCGCGCTCGAAGAGCAATTCGGTGAAGCGCTTCACGGTCGGCAGGATGCCCGCGTGGTGCAGGCCCACCCCCATGCCGAGGGCCTGGAAGATGGTCTGGTTCAACGGCGACTCGGAGATCGACGGGTTCTCGCCGATCTGGGCGCGGATCTCCTCGTCCACCTGCCGCTGCTGCTCGCGGCTGAGCAGGGGCTTGCCCTCCGCCAGCACCGTCTCCATCGCGCGCTCGCAGCCAGCCCGGCTGAAGATGAAGTAGATCGCGGGCAGCCACCCGCGGCTCTCCAGCTCGTCGAGCATCACGGTAGGATCCACCACTCGGCGGGTGTACCAGCGGCCGCGATCGTGGTAGCCGCCCTCGCGCTCCTCGCCGAGCAGACGCACCTTGCCGTGGCGGACCGCGTCGTACGTGTGGATCTCGCCAGAGAGGTCGGCCACCAGGTACTGCAGCGGCACCGGCCGGTGCGGATGGGTGATCGCCACGATCGGCCGGTGCACCAGGCTGATCCAGTCCGCGATCTCGGTGACGTTGCGCACGGTGGCGGAGAGCGCGACGAGGGCGACGTCCTTCGGGCAGTTGACGATGATCTCCTCCCACACCGTGCCGCGGCCCTCGTCGCCCATGTAGTGGCACTCGTCGAGCACCACCGTGTCCAGCCCGGGGAGGCCGCTCGAGTAGAACATGTTGCGGAGGATCTCGGTGGTCATCACCACCACCGGCGCGCGCGCGTTGACCTTCACGTCGCCCGTGAGAATGCCCACCTGCTCGCTGCCCCACTGCCGCACGAAGTCGGCGTACTTCTGGTTGGAGAGCGCCTTCAGCGGCGTGGTGTAGGCGATGCGGCGCCCGCGATGCAGCGCCGAATGGATGGCGAACTCCGCGACCAGGGTCTTGCCGGAGCCGGTGGGCGCCGAGACGATCACCGACTTGCCGTCGAGGATCGCCGAGATGGCTCGAAGCTGGAACTCGTCGAGCGGAAACGGGTAGCGGGCCCGGAACGACTGGAGCAGTGGCTGGTCCACGACTGCGGCACCTCCCTTGCCCGCGCCCTCACGGTATCACGGCCTTGCGTGGCCGCGAAGCCCCGAGTAGGCTCTCGACCATGAAACTCACGGGCAAGGTCGCGCTCATCACCAACGTGAGCCACTTCATGGGGCCCGCGATCACCGAGGAGTTCTGCCGCGAGGGCGCGTCGGTGGCCCTGCACGATCGCGACGATGCCGCGATGAAGCCGTTCGCCCTCATCGCGGAGCGACTCGGCCGCGACGTGCTCCTCCTGTCCGGCGACCTCACCCGCTCCGCCGAGGCCGAGGCGGCGGTGGACGCGGTGGTGGCGCGCTTCGGCCGGCTCGACATCCTCGTGAACAACAACGCGCACCCGCCGTCGGGCAGTCCGGTCGAGCGCATCAGCGACGAGGCGTGGCGCGAGATGCAGGCCCGCCTCCTCGACGAGCCGTTCTACTGCCTGCGGGCGGCCCTGCGGGTGATGCGGCCGGCGCGGCGGGGCAAGATCATCAACATGTCGTCGGCCGCCGCCTTCCCCGGTCTCGCCAACTACGCGGCCTACACCGCGGCGCGCGCCGGCGTCAACGGGCTCACCCGAGCGGTGGGGCGCGAGGTGGCGCGGGACGGCGTCCAGGTCAACGCGATCGCCCAGAACTACGTCGAGAATCCTACCTACTTCCCGCCCGCGCTGACCGCGGACCCGGTCAAGCTCGAGCGGATGGTGAAGAACATCCCGGCCGGACGGCTCGCGCGCAGCGAGGAGTCGGCGCGGCTGGCCGTGTACCTGGCCTCGGAGGACGCCGACTTCTTCGTGGGCCAGGTCATCCCGTTCTCGGGCGGCTGGGTCACGCCGTGATCGTCTTCCACGTCGCGATCCAGACCGGCGACGACTACCTGATCAAGCGCGCGCCGCATCGCGAGGCCCATCTCCAGCGGCTGATGGCACTGAGGGCGCACGGCCTCGTCATCGGCGGCGGCCCCAGCCCGGACGGCCGAACAGCGGATGTCTTCTATCGGGTAGATCAGCCGGACGACCTGCGTCGCCTCGTCGAGGAGGATCCCTACTTCACCGGCGGAGTGTGGCCCACCTACACCCCGCGCTCGTTCGCCCAGTTCCTCGAGCCGTGGGAGATGCCGACGCTCGTGACCGACGGCTCGCGCCCGGTGACGCTGGTGGAGGGCATGACCGACGACGTGGAGATGGCCTCGTTCGCCCTGATCGAGGCGCGCGGCGCCGGGCGCATGTCCTTCGGCGGATTCTTCCCGGGCGGCGAGACGCTCGCGGTCATGCGCGGCGACGACGCCGTGAAGGCGATGGACGACCTGCGTGCCAGCGGCTTCTGGCAGGAGGGCACGCTGCGGGCTCGCCCCCTGCTCCACGTTCTCTGACTAGCGCGCGCCGGCGCGCCCGAGAACCGTGCGGATATCGTTGACGACCAGCGCGGGCACGAGGAAGCCCGCGCTGTAGACGTTCCGCACATACCCGTCCCGATCCACCAGGAACACCTTGAGCACGTGCCGGATTCGCCCGGTGGGACGGCCGCGCTCGTCGCGCTCCGGCGTCCGGTCCTGCCCGTAGCTGGCCAGCACCGCGTCCAGCACCCGCCCCGACGGCGCGGTCAGGAAGCGCCAGCGCGTGGGGTCGGCGTCGTAGATCTGTGCGTACTTCGCGAGCTGCGCGGGGCGGTCGCGCTCCGGATCGAAGCTGATCGACACCAGGACGGTGTCGCGGTCGAGCCCGGTCTCGCGCAGTCGAGTCTGCAGATCCCGCAGCGTGAGGCTGGCGAGCGGACACCCGAGCCGGTCCGGGCACGCGGTATAGATGAAGCTCACCACCGTGACCTTGCCCGCCATGAGGGCGCCGGTGTCGACGGCGCGCCCGGCGGTATCGCGCAGGACGAAGCCGGACACCCGGGCCATCGGGGGAAGCTCGGAGGTGCCCGGCTCCGGCGGTACGAACGCGGGCGTGAAGGCGCCCTGGATGAACTCGTCGGAGAGCGGCGGTCGCGGCGAGTGCGCGCCCACACCGGCCGGCAGGGGCACGCCCGCCGCCAGGAGAGCGGCGAGCGCGCCGGCCGCGATGGCTCCACGCATGGCTACCGGGACTTGCTCCCGAAGTTCATGATATGCGCCCGGCCCACCTGGTTGAAATCGGTGGTGAACTTGGCCACGAGCTTGCCGTCCTCCCACGCGAAGGCCTTCAGCCACTGGTCGCCCGGCTTGTCCCACTTGGAGAGCAGCGAGCTGGTGGCGTAGACACGCTTGCCGTCCCAGGAGCTCGAGACCATGTTCGCCTGGTCGCCCAGCTTCATCTCCTGGATGAGCTGGCCCTCGAAGGGGTTGCTCACGTCGTAGATCCGCATCGTACCGTCGCCGTACGAGTTCACGTAGATCTTGCTGTCGTCGGGCGCGATGCTGATGTCCACCGGGATGTTGGCCCCGATCTCGGCGATGTTCTTGCTCGCCCAGGTGCCGTCGTCCTGCTCGTAGATCAGCACGAGCTGGCCGGTGAGAGCGGTCGAGGTGAACGCGTAGCGGTGGTTGGGCAGGAGCGCCCACCGCAGCTCCAGCGGCGCGCCCGGGATCGAGAGCACCTGCAGCGGCTTACGGGCGTGAAAATCCCAGACGATCACCGACGAGCCGAACTGCTTCATGGCCTCGGCGTCCTTGAGAAGCTCCCCGACCGGCCGCATGTAGTTCTTCCGTCCGGTGAACGACGACGTCAGCATGCGGTTGAGGTTGACGTTGACCCGCACGTCGTAGCCGTAGACCGCCTCCGCCGGCATCCAGATCGTGCGGATGAACTTGCCGTCGTTGGTGTATTCGGCCTTGCCGGTGCGCCCGCCGTAGTCCTTGGAGTTGGACAGGGCCGAGATCAGCATCCGTCCGGGCAGCGGGTAGAACGTGTGCGGGCCGACCAGGCCGCCGGTGTCCTTCACGAAGGTCTTGATCGTCTTCACGAGCTTGGGCTGAGCCGGATTCGAAGCGACGTCGAAGATGAAGATCTGACTCGTGTCGAGGCCGCCGGCCCAGAGGAACCGCCGGTCGTCGGTGAAGCCGGCGTGGTGGGCCTCGTGCTGCCCGGGCACCGGGGCGCGGTGGACGATCTGGCCGTACCGCGACGAGGCCGGATTGACGTCGACGGTGACCATGCTGTCGTTGCCATCCGCGACCCCCTTCACCCCGAGGGTCCACACGTAGATGTAGTCCTCCTGCCCGGTCACCTTGGGCACGAAGGGG
>Ga0066905_100000069_pt1 | contig 18088 bp, 17 predicted proteins | sample PanSoiMetaPlot36_FD_67483 | JGI IMG/M metagenome (GOLD analysis project Ga0066905, IMG submission 67483) | Tropical forest soil microbial communities from Panama analyzed to predict greenhouse gas emissions - Panama Soil Plot 36 (version 2) | ecosystem: Environmental > Terrestrial > Soil >... | reverse complement strand
GGGGCCGGCCACTCGCGATCCGTCCGGGGACCAGGCGACGGAGAGGTCCCGGTAGTAGTAGGTCCCCTCGTCGATCGCCCCGGCCAGGGTGAGGACGGCCCGACCGGTATCCAGGTCCCAGACCTGGACCGCCCGCCGGGCCGGGTCCAGGACAGCGAGCCGCGGCCGTGTCGGGTGGAAGGCGATGGCCCGCCCGGCGTCCGACCACGTGTGCCGGACCGTGTTAGCGGCCAAATCCCACACCCGCACCGTCCGGCCGTCTATCCCGGCCGCGTGCCGGCCGTCCGGGCTGACGGCGAGCCGATCTTGTGCGGGGGAATCGGGCAGGTCTTGCACCACCTTCGCAGTAAGTACTTCGTACTTCTTGATCCCGCCCCGAGTCCGGAAGCCGGCCCCGCCGTCGCGCGGGCTGATTGCCGAGGCGAGCAGGTGCCTACCGTCCGGGAGGAAGGCGACCGGTCCGGCGGCGTTTGGGATCCGCCGGATCAACTGGCCGGTGGCAGGGTCCCACACCGCAAGGACATCGTCGGCGGCCGCCGCTTCCTTCTTCGTGTCGCTCATGGTGTACCCGGACCCGGGGGCGGACGCGGCCAGCTTGCCGTCGGGGCTGAGAGCAAGCGCGTCAACCTCGTACGTGTGCCGGAACACACCGCGCTCCCGCCCGGCCCCGAGGTCCCAGGCCCGGACGGCCTTCATGTTCGGGCGCCGACCCCGGCTCAGTCGTTCGTCGTCGAATAACTCCATTCCGAAGCAGAGCAACCCCCGTCCGTCGCGGCTGACCACGACCGGGCCGAGGAGGTCGGGGATGTCGCGCACCACGGCCCCGGTGCGGGCATCGTGGACGCGCAGACCATCGGCGTATTCGATTAGCAGGGCGTCGTCGGACAGCCACGCGACGGCCCCAGGCCGCCACCGCATACCGGTGGACAGGCGGAGCTGGTGCGGCCGACAGAGGCGCTGGAGGTGGAACCACTCCCACCGCCGCAGGTCCTCCGGACACTCGTCCAGGATGGCCGCCGCCCGGTCCGTCTGCCCGGTGAGGCGCTCGGCCTCGGCCAGGGCGATCCGGCCCTCGTACCCGCTGCGTCGTTCCGCGGCCAGGGACTCCGCCAGCTTGCCGGCCGTCTCCCGCTCCCGGTCGAGCGCGCTGCGCACTCGGGCCTGGCTGATCGCCAAAAGGGCGATGACGACGATTGGAGCGGCGATACTCAGCAGAAGCAGCCCGGCCGCGGCCGGCCGGCGGCGGGCCCACTTCCATGCCCGCTCGGCGACCGACGTCGGGCGCGCAGTGATCGGCTTCCCGGCCAGCCACCGCTCCAGATCATCCGCGAGGGCCGCGGCCGACTCGTAGCGCCGGGCGGGGTCCTTCTCCAGACACTTGAGGGCGACGACGGACAAGTCAGGATCGGCGGCCGGGTCGAACGACCGCGGGTACGGCGGCTCGCGGGTCATCACCTCGGCGAGCGTCTCGGCCACCGACGCGGCCTTGAACGGCGGGCGACCCGCGAGGATTTCGTAGAGGACGGCCCCGAGGGAGTACACGTCGGCCGCGGTGGAGAGCCGCCGGTCGGCCCGGGCCTGTTCCGGGGACATGTACGACGGCGTGCCGAGGATCGCCCCGGTGTGGGTCAGCGAGCTGTCACCCTTGACCTTCTTGGCGAGGCCGAAGTCGGTCACCAAAGGAGTCAGAGACTGACAGTCAGGAGTCAGCGTGCCGGCACCTGCCAGAAGGATGTTGCTCGGCTTGATGTCGCGGTGCAGTACCCCCCGCTGGTGCGCGTAGTGGACGGCGCGACAGACCTGGGCGAGGAGGTTCACCAGTCCATGGACAGCCGGCCGCGGGTTAACTTTCAACAGATCGGCCTAGCTCCCACCCTCCACCAGTCTCATCGTGAAGAAGTGCTGCCCGTCGTGTTCGCCGGCCTCGTAGATGGGGAGGATGTTGGGATGATCCAGGGCCGCGATCGATTCGGCTTCCTGGCGGAACCGCAGGATGTCGGCCTCCGACGCGAGCTTCCCGGCCAGGATCATCTTGACGGCAATGACGCGGGTGAGGGACACCTGGCGGGCCTTGTAGACCACGCCCATGCCGCCCCGGGCGATCTCCGCGAGCAGTTCGTAGTCGCCGAATCGGCGGGTCACGTCCGGTTGGCCGCTCGCGGGTGGTCCGATGGCGAGCGTGGCGTCCGGGTCCGCCGGCCGAGCGGTGCGGGTCGGGTCCTGGGGCACGTCGGCCATCGGCGGGCTCATTTCTCCCTCAGCCAGCGGCCGAGCCACTTGAACGCGGCTTCACGCATCTCCGGCGCGTGGACGCGGGAAAGAAGGGGACGCGGCTGGGATGCGGCTATTTCAGACAAGTTGCCTTGAACAGTCGCGTCCCTTTTTCACTTGATCGTGAGGTTGTCGAAAAAAGCAACCACCTTCAGGTCCGTGTGGTCGAACTGGTCCCCGCCGGACACCAGGGCGAGGAGCAGGTGTCGGCTCCCGAGGCCGAAGGTCAGGGCCACCTTGGTCACCCCGCCGCCGCGTGTGGCCAGCCGCTGGGCCTTGTGCCCGGCGATCGTGACCTCCTCCTCGACCAGGACGTCGACCCCGGGCCCGGGTGGGATGCGGGACGCGGTCGCGAGACGCTGTGTCAGGTCGGGGCTTGAACCCCGGGAGGGGAGGGCGAACAGCATCACCATGTACTCCCGGCCGCCGTCCGTCCGCGTCCAGGTCTGCATGTTCCAGGCAAGCTCGTCCGGATCGGCCCCGGCCTGCTTGGCCAGGATGGCCGGCGGCTTGAACCCCACCTTGTCGTACTTCGGCTTGTCCCCCGGGAAGTAGGCGGTGACCAGTCCCCCCGGGTCCTTCCCCTCGTACCACGTCTCGCCCGCGATCTCCTTGGTCGGGACCGGCGGATTCTTGAGCACGTACCAGCCGACCAGACCGCCGACGATGACCAGCGCGCCCAGCGCGGCCCCGGCCAGTCCCAGGATCAGAGCCGGGCTCGGCTTGCCCTTCTTTTTGCCCTTCTTCTTGCCCGAATTCCGGGACTTGTCGCGCCGGTCATCGCGGTCCCGCCCGCGCGAGCGGGGCCGGTCGTCGTCCTCGTCGTCGTCCCGCGGGCGGGCCCGCGATCGCGGCCGGTCGTCATCGTCGTCGCGGTCGGCGGCGCGGCCCTTGGCCCTGGGCACCTTCACCTCGGCCCCGCACTCGTCGCAGTCCGCATAAGTCCCGGCCGCGTCGGCTGGGACTTTGACAACGGCGTCGCATTCGGGGGCAGGAGATTCGGATGGGCATTGGCGGCCGTGGGGGTGCGCGTCGGGGGGAAGGTTGGGATAGCGACCGCGAGGCCGGGCGGCCACGACGGGGCCCACAAGCGGGACCCGGCGGAAAGATATTCGCGATTTTTGTGATCCGGTCCGACTCGGAAACTCGCAGTATCCGATGGGGCGGCTGACCGGAAAATCGCCGCGAGGGTAAAGCACATGAATCCGATTGCCCATCCGAAACACCCGGTGCCCAAAGAGGTTGCCGAGGGGTTCCTCCGCTACGGCGAACAAGAAGCCGCGGCCGCGGAGCAACGTTCTGAGGTTGCGCGGCGCGAGCGTCCCACCGCGGACGAACGAAGACTCCGCGCGGGACTTCATGAGCGCCTGTATCGATCGGCCGGTGTCGATGTGGATCAGTATCGATCGCAGTCGTCGGCCGCGGCCAAGCAACAGCTCGACCGGCTCCAGGAGGGCGCACGCGTCAGCCTTCCGTTGGGGCCCGACCTGCGTCCGATGGATTGGGAGCCCCCCGAGCCGCGGAGTTCGGACCCCAGTTTCTGGTGGGCCGAGTCGAACTGGTTTGGTACGCCTCCCTATGCCGGGGAGTTCCAGGCGGACGGCCTCCACTTCAAAGGCAAGAGGAGCTACGACGGCGGCAGCCTGATCTTCCTGCATTTCGGGGTCAATGCGCGGTTCGCGCTCGACGCGAACCGCGTTCCGCGGCCGGAGCGTCCGCCCTGGCGGTCCGCCCCGCACGTCGAGTTGTTTGGCGAGCTGGTGGGCTGGACGGGGCCCGGCGGGATCTTCGAGGGGGACCGCTGGTGCAAGTGCTGGATGGTCCGGCGGCAGACGCTGTGGCAGTGGCAATTCGGGCCGAGCGGACCAGTCCAGCAAATCATCGGCGACGGCATCCACACTCAGACCATCTTCGACGCGGAAAACCAGGGCCGGCACCTCGTCCACCGTCTCCCGGGCTTTCAGCCGATGCCTTCGCTGGTCCTGAACGGCATCTACGCGGGCGCCCCGATCTGGGCGGAGCTGGAGGTCCGCTTCGACATTCAGCTCGAGGGGAACAGCTTCCTGTGGATTCACCCGTTTGATGTGCTCGTGCGGCACTTCCAGTGGCCGCTGGAGGCGCTCTAGGCAGCCTTCGAGCCAATGTCCCGACTCAGGAGCCCCGCCATGCCACGCATTTACCCGGTCCGCAATACGAGCGGTCTGCCCGGAGACCCCGTCAACCATCCGATGGACGGCTATGACCCGTTGGTGCCCTACCAGATGGTGCCGCTGGAGGGGACCCGGGACATGTTTGTGGAGACCTTTAATTTCAAGGCGCAGTTGCGATTGAGGTTCCACGACATCGTGAAGTTGACGAATCTTCGGATCGTTCGGCAGGCCAAACCGATCCCATTCCCGCTGCCCCCGCCGGGTGTCATCGTGGTACCGGAGCATTCGCTGGTTCAGTTGACGATCGTCCCGCTCAAGGACGGGGGCACGACGGTGCTCGAAGGCAGCGACTGGCCGGAGCGATCACCCCCGCTCAAGCCGGAAGTCAAGCTTCAGCTTTCCGTCAAGCGGCACCAGCGGCGGGAGTTTGCCGTTTGTTACCTGTTCGACCGGGCGGGGAACTTTGACCGCGGATCGCGCCGGAACTTCCCCGGCCACTTTCTGGAGGTCAATGACATTTTCGAGACGCAGGCGAACATTCGCATCGTGAACGCGGACGGCCCTGCCTCCCGCACGAAGGCCGCGCGCAAGATCTTGATGAACGGCACGTTGGGGAAGCACTTCTTTGACAGGGACAATGACAGGTTGATCGGCAAGATCGTTGACGAGTTTGATAAGGCGTTCCCAGGTGTCTCGAATCGAATGCACGCCGTGGTGTTTTCGGTGCCGATTCCGATCGGACGGAAATCCAATCCCGAAAGCCGCACTCTGGGTTTCAACATGAAGTGGACGCGAAAGAAAACGGGCCAACCCTTCAACGTGCTGTTCGTCGGGCCCGTGTCGCCTCCCAAACCAGCGACGGAAGGGGGATTCCAATGGGGCCAGGTTCCAAAATTCCGGCACGTATTAGCACATGAGATCGGCCATTCGTTGGGGCTTGAACATCATCCCGACTTTGGTCCCATACCACTCGAGGTGATGGATATCTTAATCGAAGAATTCAACCCGGCCTTCTTCATCCAGGCGCCCAACCGCAACCTGATGTTCCCGATGGTCCTCCGGTCCAACCGACTCAACGCCATCCAGATCGAAACCATGCACGAGATTGGCCCGGACTTCCCCCTGGCCGACATTTAGATCGACAGGAGATACCAATGCCATTGCGATCCGGCGCCCTGGCGGGAGACGAGCGGCTCGAAGCCTGCCTCGTCAAGGACAACGCCCATTTGACCCTCGGCGTCCAGGGCGAGTTCGTCGCCAAGGTCCAGGCGGCACTGATTTACCTGGACGACCTCACGATCGACGATCAGGAGCTGGAGACGTGGACCTACGGCTCGTCCACCGCGGCGGCCGTCCTGGCGTTCAAGAAGAAGCGAAAGATCATCAACCGCTCCTACCAGCAGACGGAGGACGACATCGTCGGCAAGATGACGATCAAAGCCCTCGACGACGAGCTGGCGATCGCCGAGGCGATGCCCGTCAATCTGGCCACGTCGCCGATTTGTGTCCGGAAGAGGGTTTGAACAAGGGGACGCGGCTGGCAACCGCACCGCCGCATCCCCTCTTCCACTTCGTCACGGCACGTTGCTCACAATGTCGTCCAGCCCCACCCCGCCGAGCGTCACGTGCACGTCGAGGTCCGCCCCGCCGTCCACCGTGTCGGCGCCCTTGCCGCTGTTGAGCGTGTCGTTCCCGGCGCCGCCGATGAGCAGGTCGCCGGCCTTGACTGTCCCGGTCAGGGTGTCCCCCCCGCCGCCGCCGACCAGGGTCACCGGCCCGGCCCGGAACCCGGCCGCGTTCAGCGTCCGGCCGACGGTCTCGTTGGCGGCCAGGCTCAAGAAGGCCCGGCCGATGCTGAACAGGGTGTCCGTGCCCAGGACGTTCGCGGCGGTCCGTAGCGCGCCGCCGGTCAGGGAAACGTTGCTTCCGGCGATGTCGATTTCCCGGACCATGTCGTCCCCGGGCCCGCCATTCAGAATGTCGTTACCCAGTCCGCCGGTGAACGTGTCATTGCCGGCCCCGCCGATCAGGTTGTCCTTGCCGTCGCCGCCAATGAGCACGTCCCCCTGGGTGCCGCCGAACAGCTTGTCGTTGCCGGCCGCGCCCGCGAGGGTCACCGGGCCAAGTGTGAACGCCGACGCCCGGATGAGGTTGTTACCGGGACCGCCGGTCAGGCTGGCCCCTTCAATGCCCCCGATCAGGTCCACTCCGGTGTCGGCCCCGCCGTGCAGGCTGGTGTTGGTCAGGGTCACGGTCAACGCGGTGGGCATCGTCTCCGCCACCTGATCGACGTCGGCGCCGCCGACGAGTATGTCGTTCCCCGCCCCGCCCGTGAGCACATCGTCGCCACCCCCGCCCACGAGGATGTCGTCGCCCGAGCCGCCGTTGAGCACGTCGGCCGCGTCGCCGCCGACGAGGAGGTCGGCGGCCGAGCCGCCGAGGACGGTCCGAATGCCGGTGACCCCGGCAGTATGCGTCGCGGAGCCGACGGAGAGGAACACCTCGACTGGTGTCGACAGCCCGGCGTAGTCGAGGGAGTTGGCCCCGGCCCCGCCGTCGAGTAATCCGATGGCGCCGCCGGCCGCGAACACGAAGGCATCATCCCCCGCCGACCCGGTGAGATCCTCGGCCGCGATGAAGCTGACGGCCGTCCCGGTCACGGTACCGGTGTTGGCCCCGGTGATCGTCCAGGTATTGGCCAGCGTGCCGAACAGTTTGAGCAGGTCCCGGCCGGTGCCGCCGTCGTAAGCGACCGGCGTGGTGAAATGATCGCCGGTATTGTCGATGCTCAGCGAGTCGTCTCCCGCGAGCAGGTTGACGCTGATGAGTGGAGTGGTGCCGGACCCGAGGATCAACTGCTGAACGCCCGGGGTGAGAGGGTCGAGGTCGGTGTTGCCGTCCAAGCCAGGGTCGGTCAGGTTGTGTCCGAGCACGAACACGCCCCCTCCGACGTCCACCGCGAACAGCACGAGGTGGTCGTTGGGGTCGCCGCCGCCGTCCCCGGTGAACGTCACCGTCCCGGTGGTCGGGTTGAACCCGGACACGGTGATGAACGATCCGAGGCTGGACAGAACGTTGATGGAGGCCGTCGCCGCGGCGGTGGACACGGTGCCATCGCTCACGGAGAAGGTGAACCCGTCGGGAGCCGTGCCGCTGCCGTCGTGCTGGTACTGCACCAGGCCGGCGTTGATGTCGGCCTGCGTGAACGTCGAGGCCGGATTGCCGTTCAAGAGCAGCGACCCGTGGGCGGGGGGCGCGGTGACCGTGTAGGTGAGCTGGGCGGGGGTGTTATCCGGATCGGTCGCCGACAGCTTGGCCGGGGTGAGCGTCACCGCGGCGCCCTGGACCACGGACAGCCCGGTGTTGGTCGCCACGACCGGGGGGTCGTTGGTCGGGGTGACCGTGATGTTGAACACCGTCGTCGCCGTCGCCGCTGAGCCGTCGCTGACCTTGAATGAGAAGGCGTCGGTCGCGGCCTCGGCTCCGTCGTGTTGATAGGAAACGAGGCCGGCGTTGACGTCGGCCTGGGTGAACGTCGTCACGGGGTTGCCGTTCAGGCGCACTGTCCCGTGGGCGGGAGCGGCCGTCACCGTGTAAGTCAGCTGCGCGGGCGTGTTGTCCGGGTCGGTCGCGGCCAGGATGGCCTGGCCGAACACGGAGTTGCCTCCCTCGGCGACCGTCAGCCCGGTGTTGGTCGCGACCGCTGGGGCGTCGTTGGTCGCGGACACGTTCACCGTCTCCGTGACCGGGGCACTGATCCCGCCCGTCCCGTCGTTGAGCACGACCTGCACCGTTCGCGGGGCGGTCGCGGGGTTGTCCGACACGTTGGCGAAGGTCAGGTTGCGGACCAGGGCCTGGACCGCCTCCAGGCTGGCGCTGCCGTTCAGGTTGACCACCAAGGGAGTGGTGCCGACCCCGCCGCTCCACGAGCCGATGATCGTCCCCCCGAAGGTAACTGCAATCCCGGACACGCCGATCTGGCCGGCGGCTGTCCCCTCGTTCCGGATCGCCAGCCGGTCGTCGGCCGTGCCGTTGGCCGTGAGTGAAGCGGTCAGGGTGCCGGTGTCGAAGATCCCCGTGTCCGGGTCGGTGACGGTGGCCCCGGGGTCGATGACGACGGCCGGGTCCCCCTCGGCGTAGGCGACGGGCCCGCCCGGAAGGGTAATGACCGGCGGCTGCGACGGGGCCGCTTCCACATACGTCTTGAAGCCGAGGTCAAAGCCGGTGCCGCTGGCGATCCAATCGTGGTTGCCGATGACCCGCCCGTACATCGCCCCGGCCGCGTAGGAGTCGTCGCTCCGGCCCCCGAACCAGTAGGTAACGTTGCCGCCGGTCGCGGGCCCGACGTGCACGACGATGGCCAGCTTTTGCCCCTGGGTGACGTTCAGGTTGAACCCGCTCAGGTTGAAGGGGATGAAGTCGGCCGGGTTGGCGTTCGTGATCTGCGCGGCCGGGACCGTGACGGTGAGTAGCTCCTGACCGGCCGCGGAGGTCGGCCGGCCGTCGGCCTGGGTCGCCCGGATGTCCATGACGAACGGGCCGGTGTCGCCGCTGAACCGGCGCATGTAGAGATCGACCTGGGACAGGACGCCGGACATGCCGACGGTAAACGTCTGGGCCCATTCCTGGTCGGTGTTGATGGAACTGACACTGGTGCTGAGGGTGACCCCGCCGGTGAGCGCGGTCGGGTCGAGCACCTGGTCCAGGGCGGGCACTTCGCGGGCTTCCAGGTTCTCGACGACCAGGCGGGGGGACGGCCGCGGGCGGACGCGGCCGGGCCGGCGCGCACCAGTGGCGCGCCCACGGCGAAAGATGGTTCCGAACACGGTCTCTCCTCGATCAAGTATGAAGGATGCGATTCAGGGAGGGATCGGCCGGCGGGGCCGACGCGTGGTCGCGGAAGGGCGGCTGCGACGTGGAAGAGTATCGCACCCCCGGCGGCCGGCGGCAAGCGCCCGGCCCGACCGGGAGCGGCCATGCGTCTGGCGTGCGCCTCCACGCCGGCGTAGAATCGGTGGCCGGTTCGATCCCGTTTCGTAAATCTCGCGATCCCCCAGTATGCCGCGCCCGAATCTCAAGACGTGTCCGTTCCTCGGACCGAACACGAGTCGCCCGGATCGTTCCATCTCGGCGGACGACCTGGCAGATCCGTTCCGGTTCCTGCCGCCCCGGATCACGCTGACAGACGAGGACCTCGATCTGGCGGAGCGGTATCAGAGGGGTGACTTCTCGGGCGGCTACCTGAGATCGCAAATCGCGCGTTTCCGCCACGGGCCGTCGGCGGAGGTCCACCGCCAGCGGCGGGAAAAGTTCCGACGATTGAAAGCGGAAGTGGATCGACTGGGACTGGTCTTGCCGGCGGCCTACGTCGAACTGGTCGAGACCGATGACTACGTCTGCCGGTTAAGGCACGGCAACATCTGGCTCCGAATCCCGGACGAATTGGTGCCGTTGCCGTCCGATCCGGAGCACAAGCTGTATTTGATATTCATCGAGAGCCAGGGGTGCGCTTACTGGCACTTGCTATTATCCCCCGGGGGCGGACATGTCGTGACGACTTCGGATCATCACTTCGGGCTGCGCTATCAATGCCCCGGCGGGCGAGAGCCGGACCCGGCTTCGTTCGAAGTGTTTCAATGTGCCGAGAGCTTCTCGCAGTGGATCATCAATTACTTTGCCGAGTGCGTGGAAGAGGACCGGCATTACGAAAAGCTGCTCCGGCAGTACCCGGGCTGGTAGCCTCGGCGACTGGACGAGGCGCCGCAGCGATCCCGCTTCGAAATCCTCGCGATCCTGTCCGGCCGGGCTCGTCGTTCCGGATATAGGAGCGACACCGGCGACTTGACGAGGCGGCGCCCAATGACCGCGGCCGAGTACTACGACTGGTGGTGCTACTCCGGCATCTGTCCTGGCGAGCCGACGCGGCCGGCGAATCTGGCGGTCCTGCGCGAGCGCCTGTCCGCGCCGGGCCCGAGCATCATCATTCTCTGGCGGCTGTTGCTCTGGAGTGCCCGGCAGGACGAAACGAACTATAGCCCGCCGACGATCATCTTCGGGGCGCGCGAGCGCATCGCGGACGCGGCACGACACGTCGGGGCGCCGCGACTGGCCGAGCACCTGACCGACTCCGCCAACCCGGGCGTCGTGCCGGAGACGCACCGCGAGCTGAAGAAGCTGCTCAAGCAATTTGTCGTCCGGCACAAGGCCGAGCTGCTCGCGGACATCGCACGCCTCGGCGACCCGCGGGCCGCCCCGGGGTTCGACAAGCGACGGGCGACGCGCGCCGTCGAGAAGCTGTGAGGCGAAAACACCGACCGGCACAGCCTCTCCGATCAGGTTCCTCTGTACGCGGTGCAACTGCAGAGAATGCGCGAGTTGCTGGCGCGCGGCATGACCCTGACGCAGATCGGCCGCGAGAGTGAGGAGATGGCGCGACTGGCGCTGGCCTTTCAGTATGACTTCGCGATGTGGGGCGAACGACCGCAGCCGTCGGCCGTCGCGCGGTTCCTGGACGAGTGCCGCCGGCTCGTCGAGCGGTTCCCCGAGCAGTTGCCGCGCTGGCCGGCGCGAAGCGTTGCCTACGCGGAGACGATCAGCGTTTCCGAAGACCCGGGCGTCGTGGAGCAACTCCGGGCCATCGGAACGTACTCGGTCACACGCGCCGCAGGTGCGATCACGATCGAATGGGACTCGGTTCCGGCGCTGGACAATGAGCTGGGGTCGCTTCGTTTGAAGTTCCGCTTCGAGGGCGAATTCCCGCCCGCGTTGCTCGCCGCCTGGGCAACCGTGCGCGACCGATTTTCGACGGCGCTGCAGTCCATGAGACAGGAGCTACTGGAACGGGCGCGAGCCGACGCGCCGCGGGCCAAGGACGACGACGCGAGACTTCTCTCCGAGGTCAACCGCGGCATCCTGACGATCGCCTCCGACCCCCTCGAGCCGACCGGTTACACGGTCGAGTGCTGGTGGGATGTCGAGTGGGACCCGGAACACGGTTGCAACTTCGCGATCGACGCGGACGGCAACGTCCGCCGCGCGGATTAGAGATCACTTCGTTCCAACAGAGGAGCCATCATGTCCGCAAGAGAACACGCGTTCAACACCGTCGGCGGCGTGCCGGTCCACTACGCCCGACAACCCGTCGCCGCGTACGGCACGATCGGAGTACCCCGGACGTTCCACTGCACGCACAACTTCTTCAACAAGCTCGACGCGTGCTTCCAGGAGCTGTGGCGCGCGAGCCCGCACGGCCGGGCCAACGCGGTCGTGTCCGCGGGCGCCCAGGTCACCAAGCCCGGGGCTCACGGCAACGGCCGGGCGTTCGACATCGACGCCATCTTCTGGGGCGGGAAGACGCTCGTAACACGCCAGTTCCCGACCGACACCAACTACTACCTCGGGGTCGAGGCGGTCCTGCGCAAGCACTTCGGTGTGGTGCTGGATTACAACTACAACGCCGCCCACCAGGACCACTTCCACGTGGACGACACGGTCGCGGTCGGCTTCAGCCGGGCCCGGAGCCACACCCTGTTCATGCAGGCGGTGTGCTACCACATCTTCGGCAAGCGTTTTCGCGGCAACGTGGACGGCGACTTCGGCTCGGGGACGCAGACGGCCCTGGACGAGGTGTGCGCCGAGCTGGGCGTGGCCACGCCGCTGACGGTGCTGTCCAACTGGAACAGCTTTCTCGACAGGGTGGCCGCCCGGGGGATGGGCGTGACCGCGGCCAGCTCCCGGCTGCCGGCCGACCACCAGTGCACGCGGCGGTGAACTACCCCCCCGGGGGGTTGAGATTGCCAGGTAACGTCTTGGCAATGTTCGGCATCACTCGGAGAAATCGAACTGCTCATGGCAAAATCCGTCCTCGTCCCCGGTTGGCCGTGGTACGTGAAGGATGGGCGGCTGCATTGGGCCATGCAGCAAGCGCGCAGGGCCTCCGTTGCGACGTTTGAGCCGCTGGGTGAGTACTGGGGCCGCGATGCGGAGCGAGTCTACGTCGCCGGCTCGGAGATGCGGGACGCGGACCGTGAGACGTTTCAGGTCCTGAACACCCTCTACGCGAAAGATCGTCGCAAGGCCTACACGCTCAAGGGGCCGATCGCAGAGGCCGATGCCGCGACGTTCGAGGCCATCGGCCCCACCGAGCACGCCTTCAACACGACCAACGGCTATGCAAAGGACAGCCGGAACGTTTACCACACGACCGTCGGGGGCAAGGCATGCGTCATCAAGGGTGCGGACGCCGACAGCTTCGTGTCACGCGGCCACGGCTATGGGAGTGACAGTTCGGCCGTCTACTTTGAGCGTAAGAGGGTCCCCGGTGCTGACCCCGCGGCGTGGCGGCTTCTCCGCGGACCGCATAGCTGCTCAGGGACGAATGCCTATGTGCTGGGTCAGCGCATCGGCGGTGCGGACGGGCGTCGCCTGGAGTCGTTGCCGGTCCTGGAGGGGCCCGAGTGTTGGTCGCGTGATGACAACGGCTATTATCGCTGGACCGAACCGGGCGACCCCCGGCAATACTTCCAGGAGTTCCGCCGGTGCTTTGTTTTTCTGGGGAAGGTCTCCGGCGTATCACTAACGTGGGACAGAACCAACCCGTTACCCCCGGAGCTCGAGGACTCCTGGGCCATCGCCAAGCATGCCTGGATCGACGTCGTTTGTAGGGAATGGCTGCAAAAGCCGGACGTGCATGTCACTGAGATTCCGAAGCTCGGGGAGCCGTTCCGGTTTGGCCAGGGCCTGCGCCTGTGTCTGTTGGCGCCGCCGACCTGGATGCACGAAGACCGCATCTGGATATTCCGGCCGATTGAGGATCCCTCCTGGGCGGACGGGCGGCTCGTGCTCTCGTGCTCCGAAATATGGTGGGAGTACCTGTCCCTGAGTCAGATCGACATAATCCAGAGCCTGATAGCCGCGACGAAGTCTGCGTAGAGGCCTGACCCGGCTTTGGGGCCGAAACTCGCAAAACGGGACGTTGCACCCGACCCGCGGCAGTGCCGGGGACTTGGCGGCGCGTCCGGTGTTGAATCAATAAGCTCTGTCATCCCGGGGAGGGTCAATCATGCTCGGGCGCACCGGTTGGGCGATGTGTGTGCTGCTGGCGGGGGTCGCGGCGACGACCCCGGCATGGGCCGGCGAGGAGCCGAAGTTCGAGGACCTCAACCCGTCCGGTAAGCCGGACGGGTTCAAGGCCGGGCTGTCGACCCGGTACGCGATCTGGTACGACAGTGGGACCTGGCACTTCCGGACCACGACTGGCGCCAAGGAAAGCCAGGAGTTCTCCGGGACGATCGAGGTGATCGGCGGCAAGATGACCGCCCTCAATCCCGTCAAGGTCGAGGGAAAGAAGGCGAAGAAGAACAAGGACTACGGTGCCTGGAACCCCGCGGGCACGCAATTCAAGTTCAGCCTGACGACCGCAAAGGGTTTCGTCGACGGGTTCGATCTGCAGGTGAACGACAAGGCGACGGCCCTGAAGCTCGTGCTGAAGGTGAACGGGCTGGAAGTGCCGAAGGACGTCTTCGTGGGCGCGAAGAACGCGCACCCGAGCGCGGCCTCGTTCTACCTGCCGGCCCGCCCGGACAAGTAGATGGCCGGATGCGCTGGAAAGTGACAGACAAAGGGGAGATCGTACTCCTTCGAGAAGGACGATCTCCCCTTGTTCATTTCTAAGCGTTGACTTCCTCCGCCAGCGGCATGACCAGAAGCGCCATGCACCCCCCGTCCGACCACTGCTCGACGTGTTGCGTTCCGGGCTCGGACCGCTGGTAGTCCCCGGGCCGCAGGACCCAGCCGGGGGCGTGTAGTTCCCCCTCCAGCATGAACACCTCTTCGACCCCGGTGTGCGGGTGCGCCGGGAGCCGCCCGCCCGGGGCGAGGCGGAGCAGGCAGGTGACGCGGTTGTTGGGCCGGTCCACGAACAGGAGGCGTCGCGTCAACCCCGGGACGGGCGTCGTCTCCCACGCCCCGTCGGCGGCCGATTTGGTAAACGGTTCTTTCGCAATCAGCCCCAGAAGTCGGTCGCGGACGCCGGCGGGCGGCGGAACCGGGTCGACCGCCCGGGCCAGCGCGACCACGACCTCGTCCGCCTGCCGGCAGGCAGCGGGGTCGGCCCCGGCGGGTGCACTGGCCAAGGCCAGGTCGTCAATGTCGGCCGCGTCGTCCGTCACGAGGGCAGTCCTTCCATCGAATCGCCGAGCAAGCTGCGGAGCCGGTGCATCCCGAGACGGATGCGCGTCTTGGCCGTCCCGACCGGGATGGCCTGTCGGTCCGCGACCTGCTCGTATGTTAACCCGCCGTAGAATGCGAGGTCGATGGCGGTCCGCTGCTCCGCGGGGAGCAGGGCGAGTGCGCGGCGGATCCGGGCGGCGGTCTCCTCCCGCTCGAGCGCCGATTCCGCCTCCGATAATACGGGCCGGTCGGTCGGTTCGGATGTCGGGCTGGCGACTTTTTGCCGGAGCCGGTCCACGGCCCGGGACCGGGCCATCATCACCACCCACCCGAACGGCGAAGACCGGGTCGGGTCGAACCGGCCGGCCTGCCGCCAGACCTGCATGAATGTTTCCTGGAGCACGTCCTCCGCGTCGCCGCGCTGCGGCAGCATCCTGATCAACAGCCCGAACACGGCCGGCGCGTGCCGGTCGTAGAACGCCGCGAACGCGGCCCGGTCCCCCGCCGCGACGCCCGTCAACAGCTCGTTGTCCGACACAAGCATCGCCCACACTCTAGGCGCGACCGGACGTCGGAACAAGAAGTGTGGATGAAGGTAACCTTCAGAAAGTGGACGGGCCGCGCAATCCGGACTGGGACGTCCCCCGTACTCCTCGGCATCCACGGAGGCCCGAGGCATACGAGGGCCGCGTTCTCACCCGTTTGTCTTTGCGGAGGTTGCCGATGTTCACATCCGCGTTCGCCGGGATCATCGTCTTGTCGGTCGGTGGGGGGCAGTGTAGCAGGCCGGCGCCGGCATACCCGGGCCCGGCTCCGGTGGTCCGATACTGGTACAGTCCGGTCGTGACGCCGTACATGCCGGTGGTGGAAAAGAAGGAAGCGCCCGCCAAGGAGAAGACCCTTTACGAGCGGCTCGGCGGCGAGGACGCGATCAAGGCCGTGGTCGATGACTTCGTCGGACGGGCCGCGGCGAACCCGAAAGTGAACTTCACCCGCAAGGGCACGCCGGCGGAATGGAAGCCAACCCCGGAGGGCGTCGACCATTTGAAGAAGAAGCTCGTCGAATTGGTCGGGGCAGTAACCGGCGGCCCGCAGAAGTACTCGGGCCGCGGGATGAAGGAGGTTCACAAGGGGATGATGATCACGCAGGACGAGTTCGACGCCCTGGCCGGCGACCTGAAGGCGAGCCTGGACAAGTTCAAGGTACCGGCGAAGGAGCAGGATGAACTGTTGATAATCGTCGGCTCAACTGCCCCGGACATTGTCGAGAAGAAGAAGTGATCGCGCGGTTGAACCCGCGGCTGAGAAGCCGGTCGACGCGCGCGTTTTTTGCGCCTGAATCGGAAGTGTCGAGGCGTCAGCCCGACGTGCTTTTCTTCAACCACTTCGGGCTGACGCCTCGTCGCTCGCCAATTTGGTGAGGCCCCGCCGCGGTCGGCTCACCGGATCGCCTGCGGCGGCTTCTGCCCCTTCGGCACGCGGGTGGCGTACTTTCGCCCGGCCATTCGCTTGTCGAAGTCGGCCTTTGCCTCCTTGCGCACAGCGGGGTCTTGCAAGAGGTCGGCCAGCGACAGGGCCAGCGCCTTCGAAGCCACCATCATCCCCTTGTGCCCGATCGGTGACCCGACCGCGGCCACATTCTGCCAGCTGTGCCCCGGGCTGCCGAGCGCGAAGCACGCGGTGTTCAGCCCCGAAGTCGGGACCAGCCAGCTCACGTCGCCGACGTCGGTCGAGCCCCCCTCCGGGGGCGGCGGTGTCGCCGGCAAGTTCTCGATCACATCGTGCAGCGGCTTGTCCTCCTTCAGGCCGAACTCGCCGCGGAGGGGGGACTGCAAGTCCTTCGCCAGCGCGCGATCCGCGTCGGTGAACTTCGGCGGGCCGACTCGAATCAGGTTCCGCTGCAGGAGCTTGCCGAGCGGGTCGTTCGGGATGATCTCATGGCAGTCGGTGTCGATGCGCACGTCCACTTTCGTGCGGCTCATCTTGGCCGCGCCGTCGGCGATCTCTCGCACCCAGTCGAATACCTTGCCGGCGTCCTCGTGTGTATTCCCGCGGACGTAGTACCACACCTCGGCCGACGCCGGGACGACGTTCGGCTGGCCCCCGCCCCTGGTCACGACGTAATGGACCCGCGTCGTCTCCTTGACGTGCTCGCGCATGTAGTTGACGCCGACGTTCATCAGCTCGACCCCGTCGAGGGCGCTGCGACCCTTGTCGGGGCTGCCGGCGGCGTGGGCCGGGAGCCCGGTGAAGGAGAACTTGGCCGACACCGCGGCCTTCGAGCTGCCCGGCCAGACGCGGTTCTTGGTCCCCGGGTGCCAGTGCAGGCAGGCGTCGAGGTCGTCGAACCGGCCGTCCAGGGCCATGTACACCTTGCCGATCAGGGTCTCCTCGGCCGGCGTCCCGTAGACCCGGAGGGTGCCCGGGAGCTTGTGCTTTTCGTACACGGCCTTGACCGCGACCGCGGCTCCCACGGCCGCGGTGCCCAGCGCGCAATGCCCGCACCCGTGCCCGTTGCCCCGACCGGCCGCCGGTTTTCGCGACCCGGTCACCTCCTGGCTCAGCTCCGGCAGGGCGTCGTACTCCGAGAGGATGCCGATCACCGGCTTGCCCGACCCGTACTCGGCGATGAACGCGGTCGGCAACCCGCTTACGCCCTCCTTCACCCGGAAGCCGGCGGCCTTGAGCATCCCGACCAGCCGGGCCGCCGACCGGTGCTCGTCGAGCCCGAGCTCGGCGTAGGCCCAGATGTCCTGGTTGCACTTCACCAGCTCGGGCTCGGCGGCGTCGAGGTGGGCGAGGATGTCCTTGTGGACGGCGGTAAGTTCAGGCGGGACCGAGTCCGCGAACGCCGCCGGGATGGCGAGGAGCGCGGCGGCAAAGGCGGGCACGAGCGGTCGCATCGAGGGACTCCGGTTAGGAGGAGGGGAGAGCTCGGTCACTTCGGTGTGTTCTTGCCGTTCTTTTCCGCCGCCTTGATCAATTTGTCCAGGGCCGCGTCCATGACGGCCACGCCCGGGGCGCCCGCCCACTTGTTACGAATCACGCCCGCATGGTCGATCAGGTAGAACGTCGGAGTGCTGGACAGGTTCCACTTCGTCGCGATCGGTCCCGCGCCCGCGGTGCCCGCGTCCGCGAACGACCGCCAGGGGAGCTTCTCCTTCTCCATTATTTCCTTGAGTTGCCTGGCATCGCTGCCGCCGACGTGGACGCCGACGAGCGCGAAGGGCTTGTCTTTCAGGTTCTTCACGAGCGACCGCTCGTGGGGCCATTGGGCCCGTCAGGTCAGTCAGACATAGCTCCAGAAGTCGAGCAGCACCACCTTTCCACGATAGTCGCTCAGCTTGAACCTCTTATCGTCCTGGTCCACGCCGTCGATCTCCGGTGCGACCTTGCCAACGCTCAGGTTGCGAATCTCGAATAGTTCCGCCTTGGCCCGCTCCGCAACCGTGTCGCCACCGGGGAGCTTGACGGTACCGTACTTCTCCGCGGCCTGC
>Ga0066905_100000068_pt1 | contig 18159 bp, 18 predicted proteins | sample PanSoiMetaPlot36_FD_67483 | JGI IMG/M metagenome (GOLD analysis project Ga0066905, IMG submission 67483) | Tropical forest soil microbial communities from Panama analyzed to predict greenhouse gas emissions - Panama Soil Plot 36 (version 2) | ecosystem: Environmental > Terrestrial > Soil >... | reverse complement strand
ACCTGCCGAATGGCAAGTTCGATCCGGATGCCCGGCTGCAGGCGCTGCTTCGGTCGTCATCGGGCGCTCGGGACAGCGGCTACGAGGGCCTGCGGGTCGTTGCCGAGATGGGTTGGGCGGCGGCGCCGACCACCGGCGTCGAGCTCGTTTACTCCTACGAGGCATGGATCAACCCGGTGGTCGCCGCCGAGCCGATCGCAGTGGTCTGTCTCTATGATCGGCGACTGTTCGATCTGGGCCAGCTCTCCCAGGCGTCGGCGGTACACCCGATCTCGACGGGACAGGCGGCGCTTCGCTGCCGGTGCCCGGACGACGGTTGCCTCGTCCTGACCGGTCAGGTCGACGCCACCAACCATGGCGCGCTCGGGTCCTTCATCGCCCCGGTGGTGGACCGCGAGCAACCGGTGACCATCGACGCGACCGAGTTGTTCTTTGCCGATGTGTCGGCGGCCCGGCTCCTGGTCACGACCGCGGTGGCCAGGCTGGGCGAGCGGACGGTGATCGACTGCGTGGAGCCGTTGACCAGCCTGCTGCGCTCGATGGCCGGCGGCAATGTGCCGAGTCTGGTGATCCGCGACAAGACTCCGCGGGAGGCCCGCGGGGCGTGACCGGCCCGACCCGGCTCGCACTTACCGCTGCATCCAGTGCATCGGTGACAATTGCGACGTGCGAGAGGGTCTGCTCGAGCGCAACGCCGAGCTGGGCGCGCTGCTTGCCACGGTCGAGGCGGCCGCGGCGGGCCGGAGCTCGGTCGTCCTTTTGTTCGGCGAGGCCGGGATCGGCAAGAGCAGCCTAGTTCGCTCGTTTCTTGACTCCGCCCGCGAGTCCGCCCGCACGCTGGTCGGAGTGTGCGACGACCTGGTGACGTTACGCACGTTCGGCTCGCTGCGGGACGCGGCCGGTCCGGGCGGCGCGCTTGCGACGGCGCTCACCGGCGAGCCCGAGCCGGAGCGGGTCTATCGTGCGCTGCTCGACGAGCTGTCCGCGCCGGCCCGGCCCACCGTGTTGGTCATCGAGGATGTGCAGTGGGTGGACGACGCCACCCTGGATGCGTTGCGATACCTGGTTCGGCGGCTCGAACGGCTGCGCGCCGTGATCGTGCTGACCTATCGCGACGACGAGATCGACGCGGACCATCAGCTGCGGCGGTTGCTCGGAACGCTCGCCGGCCCAAGCGTGCGGCGGATCGCGCTATCGCGGCTCAGCGCGCCGGCGGTGGCGTCGATGTGCGTCGCCTCCGGGCTGGACACCAGGACGCTCTACGAGATCACCCGAGGAAATCCGTTCTTCGTCAGCGAGGTGCTGGCCGCGCCGACCGAGGACGTGCCGGCGACCGTCGTGGACGCGGTGATGGCCCGGATCGGGCAGCTCGCGCCGCAGGCCAGGGCCGCGCTCCAGCAGCTGTCCGTGGTGCCGTCCGGCGTGGAGTCATGGCTGGTCACCTCGCTACTGGGCGGGTTCGATCCGGTCGCCGAGGCGGAGCAGCGCGGCATCGTCGAGTTCCGCGCCGATGGCCTGGCGTTCCGGCACGAGCTGGCCAGGCGCGCGGTCGAGCGCACGCTTCCGATGGCCCGTCGGATCGAGCTGAACCGGGCCGTGGTGGACGCGCTGCTCGAGCGGGACGACGCCGACCTGGCCCGGATCGTCCACCACGCGGTGGCCGCGCGCGACGTGGAAACGCTGCTGGCCAGAGGCCCGGCCGCGGCCAGGGAGGCGGCTCGGGCCGGCTCCCATCGGCAGGCGCTGGCCCACCAGGAGCACGTCGTCGCGTACGTGGACCGGCTCCCGGACGACGCCCAGGCGCAGATTCTGGTCGAGTACGCCTGGCAGCTGTACGCCGCGCAGCGCTGGCTCGAAGGGGTCAAGGCCGCGCAGCGCAGCGCCGAGCTGTGGGAGGGCGTGGGCGATCCGATCGAGCTCGGCGAGGCGCTGGTCGTACTGTCGCGCTGCGCGTACATGGCCGGCCTGCAGGACGAGGCCCGGACCGCGATCGAGCGGGCCGAAGCCGTGCTCGCACGGACCGGACGAGCCGACGCCCTGGCCTATGCGCAGACCTACCACGGCGCCTTGCTGGCCCTGACCGACCAGTTCGAGGCCGCGCTCGAGCTGCTGTCCACGGTGCGCGATCGGGCCGCCGAGCTCGGCCGGCCGGACCTCGAGGCGCTATGCCTGAACTACCGCGGTGGCGCCCGGGTCAACCTCGGCGATCCAGGCGGCACCGACGACCTGCGGGCCAGCGTGCGGTTGGCGCTGTCGATCTCGCACCACGAGTACGCCGCGCGCGGATACACGAACCTCGGCGAGGTTCTCAATGCCCTGCGCCGATACGACGAGCTCGAGCACTGCATCGGGGCGGGGCTGCCGTACACGGTCGATCACGACCTGCCGGGCCACTCGTACAACCTCAACGCGCACCGCGGCATGCTGCTGCTCGCCCGCGGTCAGTGGGACGAGGCTGAGGCGATCCTTCGCGATCTGGTCGCGCCCGAACCCGACCCGGGTCACCTGGCTCTGTTCACGCTGCCGCCACTTGGCCGGCTGCTGGCCCGCCGCGGTGATCCGGAGGCGGTGGAGATCTTGCGGCGGGGCTGGGAACTGGCCAAGCGCGCCGACACCCTCGGTGCCCTGGCCTCGGCCGGACTCGCCATGATCGAGTGGGCTTGGCTGAGTGGTGACGTCGATCGCGCAACCGAGCAGATAACCGTGCTGCTCGCGCGCAGCGCGAGTACCGGCGGCGGTGGGGCGGCTGCCCGCTGTCGCGGTCAGCTGCTCGGCTACCTGCGCCGGGCCGGCCGGCCGGTCGAGCCGTTCGACGGCTGCCCGGACGAGTGGGCGGCGGCGCTGCGGGATGACTGGCGGGTCGCGGCGGCAGTCTGGGAGCGGATCGGCGAGCCGTACGAGCGCGCGCTCGAGCTTGCCGGATCCGGCCAGGTTGCCGAGACGCTCGTGGCGCTGGAGATCCTCGACGGGCTCGGCGCCACCGCGGCGGCCCGGCTGGTCAGGCAGCGGCTGCGCGAGCTCGGTGTGGTTCACGTTCCGCGGGGACCGCAGCCGGCCACCAGGGCGAACCCGTACGGGCTGACCGATCGGCAGGTGGACGTTCTCGGGCTGGTCGCCACCGGGCTCACCAACGCCGAGATCGCCGAGCGGCTGGTGCTCTCCACTCGGACCGTTGACCATCATGTGTCGGCGATCCTGACCAAGCTCGATGTCCCCACCCGCAAGGACGCGGCCCGGATCGCCACCGGCCTGACCGATCGGTAGCCGGTTCGCCGGGATAGGCAGGTGGCGGCCCGAGATGGGCAGCGGTCGCCGATTCGGCCGACCAACCCCCATGGGCACCCTGGAGGTGCGCGCCGCCCGGCGCGCATACGCCGAGGTCTGCTACCGCGGGGCCGGCGTCCCGGCGGCGAACAGGCCAGCCAGGCGGCGACAGGCCAATAGAGGGCGAGAAGGACACACCATGATCAGCGCCTACCTGAGCAAGCTCGGCGCGGCGGCCGCGCGCACGCTGCGCATGACGCGGCGCCGTCTCGACGAGATAGCCGCGACCGACGCCGGCGACTCGGTACCAACCCTGCGGGACTACCCGCTCGCGCCGCGGTCGACCGAGCGGTCCGACGGCTACCGCTGAGTCTTCGTCCAGCTTCGGAAGGGAGCCGCCATGTTCGCCGTTGACTGTCCCACCTGTGGTGCGCGCCGGCTGGTCACGCCGCAGCGCATCCTGGCGATGCAGAATGCCGCTGACGGGATCAGGGTCTACTTCAGCTGTGTCTGCGGGGTCGTGGGTCTCTGGATCAGTGGCCGGACCGCGTCCAGGCCCGGTGTGTACTGGCCCAACGGGACGCCGACCGGCACCGCGCCCGGCGGCTCCGAGCCCGGCCAGGTCGCGGCTTGACCGGTCGCCACGGGCTGGACGTTGCCGAGGAGGTCGCCCAGCTCGGTACCGTGCTGTCGATCTGGGCGCACCCGGGTGACGAGACGTTCATGGCCGCCGGGCTGATGGCACTGGCGCGTGCGGCCGGCAACCGGGTCGTCGTGGTGACCGCCACTCGCGGCGAGCACGGTACGGGCGACCCGGCCCGGTGGCCGGCAGACCGGCTGGCCAGGCTGCGCTCGGACGAGCTGGCCGCCGCGCTTGCCGTGCTCGAGGTCACCGAGCACCGGTGGCTGGGCTTCGGCCACGGCGAATGTGCCAGCTCCGATGCGGAGCGAGCGGTCGAGCACCTGCGTACCGTCGTCGACGAGATCGCACCCGACACGGTGGTCACGTTTGGGCCGGATGGGCTGACCGGCGACCGGGATCACCGGGCCGTGTCCGCCTGGACGTCGCTGGCGTGCTCGACCGTGGCCCGGGTACCACGGGTGCTCCATGCCCGGCCGGCTGCGGACCGCGACCACGATCCTGCCGGCGAGCCGGCGCTGCGGCTCCGCCTGAATGCCGGGCTCATCGAGCGCAAGGCGGCCGCGCTTCGCGCTCACGCCAGCCAGGTGCTCGGCCTGCATCCCACCGCCGGGGGGCGGCCGATCGCGGCCCGGTGGTGCGCGGAGACGTTCGCCGCCGCCAAGGTCGGAGCATCGGCGCCGGCGGCGGACCGCAGGATCGTCGCGGCCGGTAAGTCCGGGGACCGGGATGGGATCGAGCCGCGCGCCTACAGCTGCCTGACCGACGATCGGTTGGCCTGATCTGCCCGCACAGTGGCCTCGACCACCCGCGGGCTGGGATGCTCCTGGTATGGACGATCGCGATCTGATCAGCCGGATCAACGAGCTGGTGAGCGAGGAGCACGAGCTGCGCGAGCGCACCGCCGGCCAGGGGCTGGACAACACCGCCCGCGAGCGGCTGGACGCGCTGGAGGAAGCGCTTGACCAGTGCTGGGACCTGCTGCGGCAGCGCCGGGCCAAGCAGGAGTACGGCGAGAACCCCGACGAGGCCCGCACCAGATCAACCACCCAGGTCGAGGGCTACCTGCAGTGAACCGCCGATCATTACCTGCGTTCTGCGGTGAACCGCCGATACTTACCGGCGGCTTGCGGTGAATCGCCGATCATTACTGGCGTTCTGACCAGACAAATCGCCTAAATTGGGTGATCAATTGCGCAGAACGCCGGTAATGATCGAGATTGGCTCCCGGCGTCACCCAAGCTCGGCGAAGAACGCGGCGATGTCGCGGGCCAGCAGCTCAGGCTCCTCGGCGGCGGCGAAGTGCCCACCGGAGGGCATCACGGTCCATCGCCGCACGTTTTGGGTCCGCTCCGCCCACTCCCGCGGGACATTGCCCTCCGGCACGAAGTGGTGCTCGAAGACGGCGACCCCGGTGGGCGTGGACACGAAGTCGTCCGGGCCCAGCGGGCCGCCCGGCCAGCTGCGGTTGTCGGCGTAGTCCCGGATCGAGGTCGGCATGCTGGCCGTCACCCAATAGAGCGTGACCAGCGTCAGCAGGAAGTCGCGGTCGAACCGCTGGTCGAGGTCACCGCCGCTGTCCGACCAGGACCGCCACTTCTCCAGGATCCAGGCGGCGAGCCCGACGGGTGAGTCGTTGAGCGCATATCCCAGAGTCTGCGGTTTGGTCGACTGGATGACGCCGTAGCCGTACTCGGCCGTCACCCACTGATCGTTCTGCTCCTGGAACGTCCGCTCCGCCGCGGTCAGCGGCCGCGACCCGGGTCCGAGATAGGGCCCGGGCTCCAGCGTGCTCAGGTGAACACCGATCAGCGGCTCCGGATCGACGATGCCCATCAGCGTGGAGATGCCGGCCCCGAAGTCGCCCCCGCCGGCGCCGTACCGCCGGTAGCCGAGCTCGCGCATCAGCCGGTGCCACAGGCCGGCCGTGTAGCGGTAGTCCACGTTGGGGTGCGCCGGTCGCTCGGAGAAGCCGTAACCGGGTAGCGACGGGATGACCAGGTCGAAGGCGGGCCCGTCGATGCCGTGCGCGGCCGGATCGGTGAGCAGCGGGATCATCGGCAACAGCTCGGTGAACGCGCTGGGCCAGCCGTGGCTGAGGATCAGCGGCAGCCCGTCGCCGGTCCTGGCCCGTTCGTGCACGAAGTGGATCCAGATCCCGTCGAGCTTGATCCGGAACTGCCGGAAGTGGTTCAGTTCCCGCTCCTGTGCCCGCCAGTCGAACCCCTCTGCCCAGTAGCGAACGATCTCCCGCAGGTAGCCGAGCTCGGTGCCCCGCGACCAGCCGACACCGGGCACCTGGTCCGGCCAGCGGGTGTTGTTGATCCTGGCGCGCAGGTCGTCTAGCGCCGGCTGCTCGATGCCGATGACGAACGGCTCGATCGGACCGGGGGGCGGCGCGGACGCACCCATCATGATCTTCGGAGTCTAGTGCCGCGCACCACCGTCGCCCGCCATTTCGATCATTACCGTCGGCGCCGGTTCGATCATTACCAGCGTTCGGGCTGGATAAATCACTCCAAATGGGGTGATCAACTGTACAGACCGCCGGTAATGATCGAGATGAGAACCCGGCAGCATCAGCGGGCGGGCCGGTTGTCGGCCCGCCCGCGATACCGCGACCGCTTACTGCTGCGGCGGAGCGGCGCTGATGTCGCCCAGCGCCGAGTTCGGGTCCTTGTGCTCGGCCAGATCGCCCAGCGTGACGATGCCCACTAGCCGGCCGTCGTCGACTACCGGAAGCCGCCGGATGTCGTTGGACCGCATGAGCAAGACCGCCTCGCGGAAGTCCTGCCCGGGCTGGACCGTTACCGGGTTCCTCGAGCTGACCTCGGCGACCGACGTCTCCTGCGGCGGCCGGCCCTCGGCCACGACCCGGGTCACGATGTCGCGGTCGGTGATCAGGCCCCACAGCTGCTCGCCGTCCACCGCTACGACGTCGCCGATCGCGTTCTCTTGCATGAGTCGCGCCGCTTCCAGCACCGTGCCGTTGATCGGAACGGTTACGACGTTCTTGGTCATGATCTCGTCAATACGCTGACCCATCATGATCTCCTTCCGCGGCCGCAGCGAGTTGTCAGTCGGCCGCCGTGAGCCCAGCCCGGCTACGTGCTCGTGCGCGTTACGACTTCTTGGCAGCCAGCGCGCGCTTGAGCTGGGACTTGTTCATCGAGGACCGGCCCTTCACGTTGCGCTGCCTGGCCTCGTTGTAAAGCTGTTCGTAGGTCGGGCCCTGGGAGCCACGGTGCGAGCGCAGGGCGCCCCGGCTCGACGACGATCGGTCCCGGATCGACGACCTGCTTGCGGTGCGCGACTCACCTGATCGGGCGCGCTCCTTGTTGACGGTTCGGGCGGCGATCTCTTCGGCCCGGTCCGTGCTCACGCCACGACTCTTGGCGCTGCTCTTGATGTGCTCGTACTGCCGTTCCCGCTTGTCACTCCACGCTCTAGGCATGACACCCGCCTCCTTACCGACCGCCCGCTTCACCTTGGCGGCCGTGTCGCGACGGGTGACCAGCGTTTTGTCGTTCAAACGGGTCGATCGGCCAGTGGCTATGGCTTGATCAGGGCGCGGATCGAGTCTGCGATGGCGGCGGCGTCTATCCCGGCCGCCCGCAGCTGCTCGGCGGGCTCGGCGGAGGTCGGCATGACCGTCACCGCGAGGTGCGCGAACTTCGGAATCGCGCCGTTTCCGGTGGCCAGCACCGACAGCACGGCATCGCCGAGACCGCCCTCCGGCCAGTGATCCTCGACCACCAGCAGATGGCCGGTCTCCGCGGCCGCCTGGCGCAGCGTCTGCTCGTCCACCGGCTTCACCGAGTAGAGATCGACGACCCGGACCGGCGTACTCTCCGCGGCGAGCCGCTCGGCCGCGTCCAGCGCCTGGTGCACGGTTACCCCGGCGGCAACGATCGTCGCAACGTCGTCCGGGGTCGCACGGATCACCCGGCTGCCGCCGATCGGGAAGTCCTCGCCCGGTGGGTAGATCACCGGGGTGTCACCCCTGGTGGTGCGCAGGTAACTGATCCCATTCCGATCGGCCATGGCCGCGACCAGGCCGGCGGTCTGGTTCGCGTCGCACGGGTAGAGCACCGTGCTGCCGAACACGGCCCGGAACATCGCCAGGTCTTCCAGACCCATCTGCGACGGCCCGTCCTGACCGATCTCGACGCCGGCGTGGGAGCCGACCAGCCGGAGGTTTGCCCGGCTGACCGCGGCCATCCGGACGAAGTCATAGGCGCGGGTGAGGAACGCCGCGAACGTTGCGGCGTACGGTGTCCACCCCCGCACCTGCATGCCGACCGCGGCCGCGACCAGCTGTTGCTCGGCGATGTAGCACTCGAAGAACCGGTCGGGGTGCTCGTTGGCGAACGCGGCGGTTCGGGTCGAGTCGCTGACCTCGCCGTCCAACACCACTACGTCAGGTCGCGCGGTACCGAGCGCGGCCAGTGCCGCACCGAACGCGGTGCGGGTCGCGACCGAGGCGCCGAGCTCGTAGGCCGGCAGTCGCACCGGCGAGCCGGCCGAGCGATCCGGACGTGCCGGCGAGCCGGCGGGCACCTCGTGCGGTCCCCGTACCTGCACCCGCAGGTCGCGCACGCCGCCGAGCTCGGCGATCGCCCGCTCGGGATCCGGCAGCGGCTTGCCGTGCGCACCCTGTTTGTCCTCGACCTCGGCGACGCCCTTGCCCTTCTTGGTCCGGGCCAGGATCGCGGTCGGCCGGTCGGTGCTGGCCAGGACTTCGGCGTAGGCCGCGTCGATCGCGCCTGGGTCGTGACCGTCGATCTCGATCGGGTGCCAGCCGAACGCGCCAATCCGGCGCGCGTAGGCGGCGGTGTCCCAGCCGTGCCGGGTCGGTCCGCGCTGTCCGAGCCGGTTCACGTCGACGATCGCGGTGAGGTTGTCCAGCCCGGAGTACCCGGCCTGCTCGAACGCCTCCCAGATCGAACCTTCGGCCAGCTCGCTGTCCCCGCACAGCACCCAGATCCGGAACGGCAGCCGATCGAGGCGCTTCCCGGCCAGCGCGACGCCGACCCCGACCGGAAGACCCTGCCCCAGCGATCCGGTCGCCACGTCCACCCACGGCAGCCGCGGGGTCGGGTGCCCCTCCAGCCGGCTGCCCTGCTTGCGGAACGTGAGCAGCTCCGCGTCGTCGATTGCGCCGACCGCCTTGTACAGCGCGTACAGGAGCGGCGAGGCGTGCCCCTTCGAAAAGATCAGGTGATCGTTGCCCGGGTTGTCCGGGTCGTCGAAGTCGTACCTGAGGTACTTGGCGATCAGTACGGCCATCAGGTCGGCGGCCGACATCGAAGAGGTCGGGTGCCCGGAGCCCGCCGCCGCCGCCGCGCGCACCGAGTCCACCCGCAGCTGCTGGCCGAGCTCGACGAGCTCGGAAACGGTCGACGTGGCCATCGTCGTGCTAGGCGCCTTCGTCGGTCGTCGCGTCTGCGCGGTCGTGTTCATGGACGCCTTCCACGAACTTCCGCAGCGCCTGGGCTGACTCCTGGGTCGCCGCCGCCGTGTCCCCGAACCGCCTGGCCGCGTGCGCGTAGCCGCGCTCACGTGCGGACTGGGCCATGCTCGCGTTGAGGCTGGCCCGCTCCTCGAGAGCTCGTACCGCGGACCACAGTGCGGCCTCCAGCGCGGACTGCTGGCCGTCCAGCAGCGACTCGGCCGACCAGCTGTGCCCCACCCAGCAGCGGAAGTGTGGCAACCCCTGATTGGGGGCGTGGAACAGGGCACCGCCGCACTCGGGACACATCAGCGTCGTCGGCTTGCCGGCGTGCCCGCGACTGGCCGACGGCAACGGGGACCCGAGTAGGAAGTCCACTTCGTGCCGCAGATCATCGCTGTGCCCGCCGTCGTTGATGTCAACGGGCCTGCCGACCTCGGAGACCAGGAACTCGGCGATCTTTCCGATCGGCATCACCAGGTCGGTGCCCGTTGCCGCCTTGGCGGCTCGTGGCATCCCCGGCTGGGACGCCTCATCCGGATCCTGTACGACGATCAGTCCGCCGGCCCGGACGATAGCGGCGGCGCCGGCCGCGCCGTCGTCGAGCGATCCGGACAGAATGACGCCGATCACCTGCCCACCTGCCGAAACCGCCGCGCTCTTGAACAGCGCATCGACGGCCGGGCGATGACCGTGCTGCCGCGGCCCACCGCTCAGCCGGTACAACGACCCCTCCACCATCAGGTGCCAGTCCGGTGGCGCCACGACCACCACGCCCGGGGTGATGCGCGAGCGATCATTCGCCCGGACCACCGGAAGGACGCTAACCCGATCAAGGATCCTGGACAGGGCGCTGCCCGCTTGGGCCGATACGTGCAGTACCACCGCCATGGCCGCGGCAAAGCTGTCCGGCAGTCCGATCACCAGCCGTTGGAGCGCCTCGACCCCGCCCGCGGACGCGCCGACGACGACGAGGTTGCGCGTGCGAGCGGCCATCAGCGACTTCTTCCCTGGTTAATCGGATGGAACCGGCCCGGTGGCCGGATTGAGTATGTCGATCGTGATCACGATGCCGCCGACGTCCGTGGAGTTGGCCAGCACGGCAGCGGACAGACCCAGCCTGACGGTTTTGCCCCGGCGATTTATCGCGTCGGTCTCGGTCACCAGCCGCCCCTCCTGCTTTGCCGCCAGGGCCTCCAGCTGGGGTGCTAGCTCGGCCACCGGCAGCCCGATGTCCAGGCCGGCGAACGGACGGCCCTCCGCCTCGTCGCTACGGATGCCCCACAGCTCCTCGGCTCCGGGTCCCCACATCCGGACATCGAGATCTGGATAGAGCATGATCACCGCGTGTCCGAGACTGGACAGCACACCGTCCAGCAGTCCGCGGGTGCTCTCCAGCTCGTCGGTCCTGGACAACAGCGACTGGTTGATCGTCTGCAGTTCCTCGTTGGTGGACTGCAGCTCCTCGTTCATCGTTTCCAGTTCTTCGTTGGTGGACTGCAGTTCCTCGTTGGTGGTCTCCAGCTCCTCGATCGTCGACTGGAGCTCCTCATTGGTCGTCTCGAGCTCCTCGTTCGCGGAGTGCAACTCCTGGTAGGCGTGTTCGAGCTCCTGGTTGGCCCGCTCGAGCTCCTGTCTCACCTGCTGGTTGCGGCTGACGTCGACGAAGGTGACGGCGACATCGGTGGGGTTGCCATCCCCGTCGCTGAGCGGGGTCACATCGACGTCCAGGTACAGCGGCTCGGTGGTGCCGGGACGCATTGTGGCCACCTCCCGAAGCTCGACCGGTCGGCGTTCGGAGCGCACCCGGTCGATCAGGGATCGAAGTTCGATGGGCCGGTAGGAGATCTCCAGGTCGTGGAACTGCCGGCCGACATCTGCGGGTCGCACGTTGAGCAGCGACTTGGCGCGCGAGTTTGCCACGATGAGTCGGCCGCCGCCGTCGATGACGATCTGCGCGACCGGCGAGGCGTCGAGCGCTGCGATCAGGGCCCTGCCCTCGGTAGACGGTGTTCGCACGTCCCACTCCTCGATCGGGACACCGATATCTCGGCGACGAATCGGTTGGGCCTTACGGAACAACCGGTTCCGCAGGCTTACCGGTTGCAGGATTTCGTTGCGGCCCAGCAGCATCTCGGCCTTGCCGAGTAGCAGGTACCCACCGTCGTTGAGGGCGAAGTGGAACCTGCGTAGCACCTGTTCCTGGGTGTCCGAGGTGAAGTACATCAGGGTGTTGCGCGAGGTCAGCAGGTCAACCCGGGATATCGGGGCGTCCTGGGTGAGATCGTTCCGGCCGAAGATCACCGCCCGGCGGAGGTCGCGCCGGAACGACCAGCGCCCGTCGGATGCCGGCTCGAAGTACGTGTCGAGCAGGCCATCGGGCAGGCTTTCGAGCTCGCGTTTGTCATAGGTCGCCGTCCGGGCGATCTGAAGTGCCACCTCGTCGACATCGGTGGCGTAGATCTTCACTCGTTCCCGAAATGCTTCCAGGCCCATCGCATCGGCCAGCGCGATCGCCAGCGAATAGGCCTCCTGACCGGTGGCGCAGCCCGCGCTCCAGGCCCGGATCGGCTGCTTCGGTCCAGTCGAGGTCAGTAGCTCCGGGATCGCCATCTCCCGCAGTGCCTCCCAGGCCGCGGGGTCCCGGAAGAAGCTCGTGACGTTGATGAGCACCAGGTCGAAAAGCTCGGTGTACTCGTCCGGATGAAGCTCGAGATGATCAACATACTCGGTGTGGGTCTCCAGCCCGAGTGCCTGCAGCCGCCGGCGAACGCGGCGTTCCAGGGTGCGCCGCTTGTAGCCGGAGAAGTCGACTCCACGGGCTTGGCGCAGAAGCTCGAGCAGGCCCGAGAAGTCGGCATCGACCTGATCAGGATCCATTGGGCTCTCCGTTGTCGACCATGAAGCTAGCTAGCCCAACCGTAGTCGGCCCGCCCTGCGTGTACCGCTCCTAGCGCCTAGGCGCTAGGAACATGGATCGAAAGCACCACGTGCGCATTGTTCCGCATTTGCGGCACGTCCGCGCATAACGGCCGCGCGCTTGCGGTAATAGGCGGCACGCCCCCCCGACCCGGCGTGGCCGAGCTGCGAGTAGGTGCGGCTTGTCGAGGCGCAGACCGCTGCCACCGCGACCATCGTCTCGCGGTACCGGGTGGCGGCGGATTCGAACCGGGCGCGGGTATCTCCCGGGGCCGGTGCACTTAGCGGCTCGACCCTATGCAGGGAGTGCGGGACGAGGACGCTCAGCTCGGATTCGGTGTGCCCGGACTGCTCGCCCGGACCGAGCTTCATCCCGGCAAGCAGGGTGAAGATCCGGCTCGCGGCAACGCTGAGTGATATGACCCGAAACGATCTGCCGGTCCTGGCTGCTCGGTATCGGACCGCGCTCAGCACCCGGACACCGTCCATGCCGAGGAAGGTCACCCCGGCCATATCAACTAGAATTCGCTGGCTCCTGGTCAGCAGCGCATTCAGTTCCGTGCCGAGATCGGCTGCGGTCAGCGCATCGATCTCACCTCGGACGACCAGCAGCGCTTCGTCGTCCCGGATCACGGAATTCATGACTAAGACATCAGTCATGCTGTTTCTCCTGGATGCTTGGCACGCCAAGATGAAGGTCGCTCAGATCCCCCCCGGCCGGCCGGTGATTGCGGTGCATCGTCAACCGAACAACCGTGCCGTCTTGCTCCGACGATCTTACCTGGACCAGGTCGCAGATCTGGTGGACGAGCCACATGCCGGCGCCGCCATCCCCGGTCGATGACGGCGGGCACATGCCGGCCAGCGGCTGATCGAGGAGTCCGGCGTCGGAGACCTCACACAGCAGCGAGTCTGGCATCAGCCAGATCCGCAGCCGCCCCCGGCCGCCGCCGTGGCGGATGCTGTTGGTGGCCAGTTCGTTCACCGCGAGCACCAGGTCGTGAACCTGCAGCCGTTCCACTAGGAAGGCCGTCGCCTGGATGCCCACGTACTCGCGGATCTGCTGAAGGTCGCCGCCGCCGAACTGGTAGTCCACCGACAGCTGGGTCGGTGGTTCGGGAAGAGCGGGCTCCGGGAACCGCACCTCACCGATCATTGAGGCGATGCCGAGGTGGTGGTGGGCCGCATCCTTGATATCCGTTGCCGCCAGCTCCGCCGTGTCGTAGGCACAGGTAAGTGACAGCGACGAACCGGCCAGCACGAGGTTGAGCACTGCCTCGGCGTGCTGGCATTCGATGATCTCGTCTGCGGTCCGCTCGGCCCAGACCAGCTCGGCGATACCCAGCCGCTGCTCCGGGGGGCGAGCCTGCCGGGCGAACTGATGCCAGATCGAGACGCTGCGCGCCGGGTTGCGGCCGGCTGCGGCCATATCAACCAACGTCACCTGGCCGCTGTCGACCGAATCTACCGGCAACGTCGGCCGCAGCGCTCGTGCCTTGGGCTCTGGCACCGCGACGAGGACCGACTCGCCGCGATCCAGCGCATCGCGCACGATCGGTGTTACGGCCTGGACGAATCCCGCCGCACCTCGGTACAGCAGCGCCTCGTGCCGGAAACCGGACATTCTGCCACGACCCTCGATCCCTTTCCTGGGCCCTGTGGGCGCTTTCATCATCCACTCTAAAGCTGTGCCATACCCGGTGGAAGCGGGTACGAACGCCCATCGGCCGAGAGGCTGGCCCATCCTCGCACCCGGGTAGCGTCTCGACCGGCCCGGCTTGCCCCGCGTCGGCCTGGGTACCAGCCCCGACATGGCGGACACAGATCGCGAGACGGCCGGTCCGGCCGAGGGTGGTGTGATGATCTTCGCGCCGTTGCCGATCTTGACGGTGACCGCAGAGGATCGCGGCGACGGGCTGGACATCCACCTGCACGCCGGTGGCCAGGGAGTCTGGCAGGCCAGGATGGTGGCCGCGCTTGACACCCCGGTCACGGTGTGTGCGCTGTTCGGCGGAGAGACCGGACAGGTGCTGCGGCACCTGATCCCGGGAGAAGGCATCCAGCTCCGGGCGGTGGAAGGCACCGCCCGCAACGGCGCCTACATTCACGATCGGCGGTCGGGTCGGCGGGTCGTCTGGGCCGAGGATCCGGGTGATCCGATTCAGCGGCACGAACTTGACGAGCTGTACAACGAGGCGCTGGTCGAGGGATTTGCGGCGAAGGTCTGCGTACTCAGCGGACCGCACGATCCGGCCATGCTGGCGGCCGATGTGTACCGCCGGTTCGCACACGACCTGTCGGGCCCGGGCCGGCACGTCATCGCCGACCTGGCCGGTGACAACCTGACCGCAGCGCTGGCGGGTGGCGCAGATGTGATCAAGGTCAGTCACGAGGAGCTGATGCGGCACGGGCGAGCCGACAGCGAGAGTCTCGACGACCTGGTCGCCGCGCTCGACCGGCTGCGTGCCGAGGGTGCGAAGATCGCTGTCGTGTCGCGGGCCGGCGACCCGGCCCTGGCCATGATCGATGGTGCCTACTACCTGGTCGAGATGCCGGCCCTTGAGCCGTTTGACCCGCGCGGTGCGGGCGACTCGATGACCGCGGGTATCGCGGCCGCGTTGGCTGCCGGTAGGGAACCTGACTTCGCGGTTCGGCTCGGTGCCGCGGCCGGTGCCCTGAACGTCACCCGATCGGGATTGGGCACCGGCGACGGGAGCGCGGTCATCAGGTTGCTGCCGCACATCCGGCTGCAGCCGCTGCCGTCCGACCTGCAGCAGGGCGACCGGCAGCACCGGCGCCGGGTGGCCAGTCCGGACGAGTTGGCTGCCGAGGTCAGCGAGCAATGACCGATCGACCGCGCGTGCTCGTGACCAACGACGACGGGATCGGCTCGGAGGGGATCCGGCAGCTCGCGCTCGCCGTCGCGACGGCCGATGTCGATCTTGTCGTCGCTGCTCCGGCCGAGGAGTCCAGCGGCAGCAGCGCGGCGCTGAGTGCGGTCCAGGCCGATGGCCGGATCGTGGTCGACCGGCGCGAGCTCGACGGCCTCGACGCCGACTCGGTCTTCGCGGTCAAGGCGCTGCCCGGCTTCGTCGCACTGCTCGCTTCGGCCGGCGCGTTCGGGCCGAAGCCGGATGTGGTGATCTCGGGGATCAACCGGGGCGCGAACACCGGACACGCGGTGCTGCACTCCGGCACCGTGGGCGCGGCACTGACCGGACGGACCTACGGCAGCCGCGCGATGGCGGTGTCGCTGGCGATGGATCTGGCGACCAGCCGCGACCCGAGCGCGGTGCTGCATTGGGCGACCGCCGCCCGGCTGGCCAGGCTGAGCCTGCCGCTGCTGCTCGACGGCGACACCGGCTACGTGCTCAACCTCAATGTGCCGAACCTGCCGATCGACCAGCTGGGTGGAATCCGCTCCGCGCGGCTGGCGCCGTTCGGGGCGGTGCAAACGAACGTGGTGGAGGTGGGAGAGGGCTACGTCCAGCTCACCGTGGCCGACCTCGATCCAACCGACGATCCGGACACCGATGCGGCGCTGCTGGCGGCCGGATACGCCACGGTGACCCTGCTCAACCCGCTATGCGAGCAGGAACCCGGCGGTCGGCCCGGCAAGCTGGCCGGGGCGCTGGAATCCGCCGTCCAGGACGAGGGCTAGCGGTCCGCCAACGAGGCCGCGGTGGCCCCGTCATACCCTTCGCAGTGTCTCGAGGCCGAGGAAGTCGGCGACATTGATCGCGCGCAATGCTTGGCCGACGATCGGCCCGACACTGCGACGGCTCCCGTCGTGGTAGATCCGCGGTGAGCCGACCAGCACCCGCCGGCCGCGGGTGCGCACTTCGGCGCCGCCCGCGGCCACTACGTTCCTTACATAGTCGGTATTCGGGCCGTAGAGCAGTGCGACCACGTATCCGTCCGCCGACCGGAACAGCATGACCGGCGTGCGGTAGGTCCGGCCGGATCGCCGTCCCCGGTGCACGATCAGTCCGAACCCGGGCAGCCAGGGAGCGAAGTGCCGTGCCAGTCGGTTGAACCCGACCCGGTTCGCCCGGGCGACCCAGTTCGGGACCGGCATCGCGGATCGCCCACTCAGCGGTCGACCAGCACCACCTCGTACTGGTCCGCGGTCGGCGGGACGCCGGTGTCGAACTTCGCGTTCGCCGCCAGCAGCTGGTTGCCGTGGATGGCGACCGTGGTCGGTACCTGGAAGTGCGGGCTGGTGATCACCTTGTCGACCACGGCGCCGGTCAGGTCGGGGCTGACCTGCAGTGCCGCGATCTGGTTCAGGAATGATTGCGCCACCCAGAGCCGTCCGGAGTCGTAGAGGATCCCGTCCGGCGACGCGATGCTCACCAGCGGGCTGCTCGCTCCGGTCGCCGGATTCACCGTGTACAGCGCGTTCGCGCCGGAGTGCGCGACGATCAGGGTGTGCCCGTTCGGTGTGGCGGCGATTCCGTTGAGGTTGAAGTCGCCGCTGGTGTCGGACGCGGGTCCGGTCACCGTCAGCGTGCTGAAGTCACCCGGCACGCCGGTCGGACTGATCGGCACGAAGTACAGCTCCGGCTGCAGAGAGTTGGTGAACCACGCGCCGTCCTGGGTGATCGCCACGTCGTTGATGAACGACTGGCCCGGCGCGGCGAACTGGTAGCTGGCGACCGCGCCACCGGTCCCGGCGTCGTAGACGTGGCCCTGACCGGTGGAGCCGCCGGCGACGAACAGCAGATTGCTGGCGTCGTCGACCTTGACGCCGACCGCCATCTGGCCGGTCGGGGCGTCGACCAGCCGCTGTACGGTGCCGTGCTGCAGATCACCGCGGAAGATGTCGCCGCCGAACAGCTCGCCGGAGTAGAACGTGGAGCCGCGGCCGACCGCGACGCCCTCGGTCGAGCTGGCGCCCGGTAGCACGATCAGGTCGGTAGCAGGCGCCGCGGCAGCGGGCGTGGCGGTTCCGATCACCGCCGTAAGGCCCAGCAGGCCGATCGCTGCGACCAGCGCGCGCCGGGACTGGCGGTTCCGATCCACGGATGCCGACATCGGTACCTCCGTATCGCTCGATCGCCGTTCACCCTAACCTCGCCGATCCCGGACCAGGTCGGAGCGGGCGCCCGGGCGCGGCCTGAGCGCGGTCACGGCGCTGTGCCGTGCTCGTATCCGGCCAGGTAGGTGCGTAGTCCGCGCTCGCCGTGGCGCATCATCGCCAGGTGGTTGGCCCGGAACGCGGGTCTCGCGATCGGGGACAGTCGGCGCAGCAGCGCCGTGTTCGCCAGTACGTCCTCCTCGAACAGCAGATCGGCACCCTGGCCGTTCGCAGTGGGCGTGATGGTCCAGCGGCTGAAGCCCTCCAGGTCGCCGGTCAGCTTCGCCTCGAGCACGCGGTTCACCGGATCTTGCGTGCCCTCGTGGACGACGAAGCTCAGTTCGTACGGAAGCACCGAGCGAACCCGCAGCTCGTACGCCTGATCGGAGATCTTCGTCACCTCCCGCACCTCCGGCCACCAGCTCGGGTAGCGGTCGAGCGCTTCGAGCACGACATAGGCGCTGGCCGGGGCGGCGTCGACCCGCCACCGGCTGCGGAACTCGTACCGGTTGCCTGCCATACCGCCAAGTGTGGAGACTTTCGGCTGCCCGGCAACGTCGTAAGCCCAGGAGGGCGGATGGCCACCGACCCCGACCCAGACACCGCACTGAGCGCGGCCGAGCAGCGAGCGCTCGCCGTCAGCCTGTTCAACGGCGTGTGGCGGCTGCTCGAGACCGAGCGGCGCACGCCCGAGCAGGACGACGAGATGATCCACATGGCGCACGCGTCCCGGTATCACTGGGGGCCGATCGGCACCGCGGCCAACCGGGTGCGCGGCGAGTGGCAGTGCTCGCGGGTCTACGC
>Ga0066905_100000067_pt1 | contig 18177 bp, 28 predicted proteins | sample PanSoiMetaPlot36_FD_67483 | JGI IMG/M metagenome (GOLD analysis project Ga0066905, IMG submission 67483) | Tropical forest soil microbial communities from Panama analyzed to predict greenhouse gas emissions - Panama Soil Plot 36 (version 2) | ecosystem: Environmental > Terrestrial > Soil >... | reverse complement strand
TGCGTGAGCGCTTGCGCCCGCATCTTTTCTGTGCGTCCGGCGTCTTATCCTATAGACATCATCGGTATCACCTGCTACAGTTGCAGCACGTTGACCCGATAAAGAGCACCAGAGGACATGGCCGTAAGCACGTTAGTGAGGCGTTTCTCGCGACATCTGACAATCTCTAACCCGTAAACCGTTGCGCCGCCAGGCGCGCCTCTAACGCTAGCCCTAACAGGCTGAAGCGAGGTTGCAGTGAATACACCGTCCTCTGAACTGTCCGCCCGAAATCTCCCCGGATCCGCCATCGTCTATCACGGGCCATCGCGTCTTAATGGCGAGATGATCGTTGGGATTGTTACAGGCATACATGCCGATTCAGACAATCCGAAAACTGGGACCATGGCGCAACTCTACATCCTGTGCGCGACAGAGCACCCGATGGAAGCGATTAAGACGGGTGCCGATTACGCTATCTGCGGCGATTGTCCGCTGCGCGGGAACGGCACGATTAAACGTGCCTGCTATGTGACGATGAACGCGCCGGGTAGCATCTATCGCGCGTTCAAGCGCGGATCGTATGAGCGGATCGACCCATCCGTCGTTGGCGAGTATCTCGCCGCTAAGGGACTGCCGATCCGCTTCGGCGCATATGGTGATCCGTCCGCTCTACCGACGTATGTGCTTACCGGTCTAATGGTCAAAGGCCTTACAGGCTATACCCATCAGTGGTCCGATCCGACGTTCAGCGCATGCCGTTCACTGACCATGGCAAGTGTTGACACGGCGGCCGATGCGCTAGCTGCACAGGCGCAGGGTTGGCGCACCTTCCGCACACGATTTGCCGATGATCCGCTATTGCCTAGCGAAATCGCGTGCCCTGCTAGTGAAGAGATGAAGTTCCGCACTGTCTGCGCCGACTGCGGCCTGTGCGACGGCAAGCGCGGTCCTGATGATCGCCGCAAAAACATTGCGATCATCGTGCATGGGTCCAATGCTAGCAACTACGCCAAATTGATCCGCCGCGATGGATCGGCAGTGCTCTGATGTCGCGCACTACACGTCAGCAGGCTGTAACGGCCATCATTCGGATCCTTGTGACACTGCGAAAGGCTGAACGCGAACGCGCGAACGCGCTCGACTAAACGGTTCCAAGAAACGGGCGCTGAGCGGCGGCCAGCGCCCAGTCGGGCGAATGAACGCCCCTGATGACGGGACCACAGATGACTCTTAGCTATTTCGTGTCGTGCGCCATGCTGGCGGCGTTCGCGTGTGGGTATCTGCTTCGGGATGCTCTGAAGTAAAAAACCGGCGCGCGGTCGGAAAAAATTGCATTCGGCCAGGTTTCAAACGCTAATACGTGTGCCTTTCGGAGAAGGAGAACAAAATAAATGACTGACGCACCCATCACGCGGATCCGCGACACCTTCGTGTCGCTACTCAAGCAGGAACTGAGCGCCGACGACTGGCGCGAGATGCTCCGTCGCAACGGCAGCGCGGAGTATGCGCGCACAGGCTGTTGCGCCTCGCACGACTTCACTGACGCGAACATGGTCATGGCGGACGCCGACATCAGCGACGTAGCCGCGCGCGCCTACAGCGTCATTGTCGAGAGCGATCCCGACGCACGCGACGGACACGCGGAGCTGCTCGCAGAGTTGCGGGTGCTCGCGCAGCGCGGCGGCCGTCTCACGGGAACCTACTAAGGGAAATGGGTTGGCCGTCGATAGGTGCTTGACATCAAAGACGGCCATCCCGTAAGATCGATCCGTCAGCACAACGCTGCTCTTTAAGAGGGAGTGAAGCACAGATGATTTGCCCGGTCCCCTGCCCGCACTGTGGCGCGGCGCTCACCATTGACCCGTTCGCCGAAACTGAATCGCCCGTCTATACGGCTCCGCGTGGCGAGATGCCGCGCATCGAATACCGCCGCCGCGTCTGCATCGTCGCGTTTTGCAGCGGGTGCGAATTCGCCATTGAGGTGCGCCGATGATTGTCAGCCCTGTGGTTCTGTGCGTGACCTGTCCGCATTGCGGATCCTTCAAAACGCCGCTCGGCACGTTGCAGCGTGCGGGCTACGAACACGACGACATGTTCTGTGGCGTCGTGTCGTGCGTCCTGTGCTGCAAGCCGTTCCCGGTCGAAATTGACGCCGTGCGCGAGGCGCAGAATGCCTGCCTCGTCGCGCTGGGTGAAGACTGATGCGCGCCCTGATTGCGATTGTGAACCCGCAGACCGCCGCCGCCGACGCGGCGGCCCGTGGCCTGACGCTCGACATTGTCGAGGAGCCGACGGTGCGCGCCGACGGCACGACGACGCTGGTCGAGATCACCGGCACTGCCGACGCTGTGCGCGAGCAACTGATCGCATGGGGCGTCGAGGACGACGAGTGCGACGACTTCATGGAAGAGGACGATGCCGCCATGCGATGGCGGCTCGATCACGACAAGTAACGCGCTTGCCTGACGATGGCCCGAAGGCCGAAAGCATCCGCGCGCGGATGCTCGCAAGCTACGGACTGCAGCATTGGAACGCTGCTCCGAACAGGGAGCGAAGCAATGACAAGTGAACAGCAACAGGAAGTGCGGCGATGGAGCTACCGCGTGCCGCCACCGTCCGACGAATGCGCGAGTGGTGAAGGATTGATTGCGCCAGGCGACGTCGCCTACGTGCGCTACGGCCACGGGCCGTTCGCCGCCGGGACGTGCGTCCGCGTGAATCGTTACGTCAACGCGGGCTTCAACGGGATTGAGGCGCTGGTGACGGTAACCACGCCCTACGGCGAGCATGCCGTGCGCGAGGCGTCGTCGCACATCTCTGCTGGAAACCTCGTCGCAGTGCATCCGGCGCTCGCGGCGGCCGTCGCCGACGGGCGCATCGTCCAGACCGAAGACGACTATGGCACGGTCTGCTACGCGCCCGCACAGGGCGACGGCGTCGTCGCGGAAATCTTCCGCCTGTGGGTCGAATACCGCGACGTCGTGCGCCCCGCGCGCTACTTCATCACGAACGCGGGCAACGACTTCGCGATCGTGTTCGCATCGGACACCCATGTCGAGGGCGCGATCACCGCGCTGATGACCGCGCAGGCGACGTGGGGCACGGCGCGCTGGCCGTTCGGCGGACGCAACGTGATCGGGCCAGCGGCTGACTGCTGGATTGAGGACTGAAATGAAGAAGAAGAAGAAGACGACGCGGCGCACGCCGCCACAGGTCCGCCTGTGGCGCGCGGCGCTCGACACCAGCCACTTTGACTTCGAAGCCTACGGCACGACGCCAGCGGCGGCGAAGGCCGCGCTGCGCCGTGCGTGGCGCGAGCACGTCGCCCAGACCGGAGCGGAGCCGCACCTGATCGAACAGGACGTGCGCGACTTGACGCCGTATCCGGTGCAGGCGGGCTGGGGGTTTCGGGACCGCGAGCCGATTGTCGGCGGCGACGAGGCGGCGGCGGCACCTGAGCAGCTCGCGGAGGACGCCCCGGAGGCGCTGGACGATGAGCAGGTCTGCGAGCGCGTGGCGGTGGCCCTGAGCGCCGCCGGGTTCCCTGCGGAGGCGCAGTACACGGGCGGCGGCATCTGGTGCGTGAGCATCGCGGAGCCGACGTGGCCCGACGCGGCATGGCTCTGCGGCATGTCCGCTGAGCACTGGGGCGGCACCCTGATGGAAGCCGATAGCTACGCGCCCTACGACGATCCGACGGACGCGGAGCTGATGCATACGCTCGACACGACGGTGTCGTCAGACTCACAGGCGACGTGCGTGATCGCGGCGGCGCTCGCGAACAGCATCCGAGCGTGGCGCACGGCGCACGCGACGAGCGCGCGGTGATCGACGCCGCCACCTTGGTGCGACGGCTGACCGCCCGGAAGTATCCGTCTTCCGGGCGGTATCTCTTCGAACCGTACGAACTGCAGCAACTGATCGAGGCGGTCCAGGCGGATGCGCGCCGGCTCGAGGAGGATGAGGAAATGGCGAGCTATGTGCTCCGAAAGATTGACGACGCCCTGTGGAAGCAATTTCTGGCGAAGGCCGCGGCCGAACAGGTGCATCCGATGGCGCTGCTGGTGCGCCTGATCACTGACTACGTCAACACGAACGGAGGCGGACGATGAGCCTGTTCTCCGTCACCGTGACCCGTGAGGATGGCTCGACCTGTACGCGCGACGACGTCGGCCGCGAGACGGCGCGACAGCTTGTCTCCAGCCTGCTGACGCGCACGACGCCGCGCGCGATCACGATCCGCCCGATGCGCGAGGGGGCGATCACGGCGGACGCGGGACCGATCCTCCCGCTTGAAGAGGCGATCCGCTGGCGGCAGCCCGACGACGAGATCACGAGGATCCTGACGGGCCGCATCTGAGGCCACTTGACACCTGTGATATACTTGATGTCAGAGGTATCGGGATGGCAACGTATGAGGCGGATTTGATCCGGCGCGCGCGCGAGCTGCAGCGGCTGGTGACAAAACGCAACCGGCTGAAGCGGAACCTGCGCGCCGTCGAAACGGAGATCAAGACGGCACGCAAAGCACTGAAGGCAATTCAGCAGGTATCAGAGGGGCGGCGGCCGGATGCCGCCCCCAGCCGCCTACACGCGGGCGTCACGGCGGTCGGATTAGCGCACCGCGAGGTGCCGACGTTTGAAGCATTTGACCGCGCCGGGCGTCCCGTCGTGATGACCGTGCCCGACGACGACGACTTGGGGATCTGAAGTGTCAGGACGGCCGGGACGGCACGTCTGAAGGTTAAGAGGAGAGGAACGATGGGAGTGCGAATTCTGGCGGATCAGTTTCGGAATCACGCAGTGCTGTTCTGCAGCACCAGCGACTGGGCGTTCGGCCCGCTGTTTGGCGAGGACGAGCACGGGCACGACGCGGAGGAACGCGCAGAGGCGTTCCTGCGGTGGCTCAAGACGACCGACACCTGGTCATCGTATGACCGGCATCCGCTCGTCGGCGCGCTGCAGCAGGACGCGCGACAGTTGACGGACGCGGGGCTGCAGCAGGCGCACAGTGACTGGCTGGCGCAGGAACAGGCGCAGTGGGCGCGCGAGGCGGCGGCTGAGGACGAGCTGTTCGCGGAGGACCGCTGACATGCCGCTCCTGCACATCCGCCGCAAGGATCAGACGTTCAATCGCCGCGAGATCCTGACGATCATCGCGGCGCTTCGGCGCATCCGCGACAAGTGCCGCAAGGACGAGGCCAACCGCTTCGCCTGCGGCATGGCCGCCGGGTATCACCTGAGCGCCCACATTGTGTGGAGCGAATACGAAAACGGGAGGAGCTAACGATGGATCAGTATCCGCTCCGCAACATTGACGACGAGCTGTGGCGCAAGGTGCGCGTCCGCACGACGGCGGACGGGATCAGCGTCAAGGACGTGATCGTGCGCGCGCTGGAGCTGTATGCGAAGGACGGCCAGGCCGCGCTCTGGCCCGACAAGCAGCCGAAGAGGAAAACGGCATGACGAACACGCGCGACGTTCGACTCACGCATCTGGAGGAAAGTCGATCATGAAAGGGATCCTCGTCGCCGCCGCCCTGTTCGGCCTGCTGGTGACCCTCTCCATCGACGCGGCTCAGCACGCGCGGGCGCAGGCCGACGTCGCGGCGCACGCGCGCCTGCCGCATGACCACGTCCGCCTCGATCTGCGCCTCGCATCGATCGACACCAGCGTGCCGTTCAAGACGCTGACCGGGCGCATCTGGAACCACGATCCGACCGCCACGCTGACCGCGCTTGAGCTACGCCTGCAATTGCTTGAGGGGGCGGTCGTCGTCGGCGAGCGCGTGCAGCATCTCGACATCCGGATCCCGCCGGGGCAGGCGCGCGACGTCCAGCAGGGGATCCTGTTCCGCGATCTCGGCACGACGCGGATGCCGCGGACTTGGACGTTCGATGTCGTCGCCACCATGGGAGATCTGGAATGACGCTCAGCTATCACACACGGCGGGCGCGTGCTGCTCTACCTTTCAACCTTTCAATCATCAGATCACACGGGCACTGAAGGAGCACTGTGAGCACCAAGGACATCAAGCAGACCGAGATCATCAATTCCCTGCGTGACCGCGGCATTTCGGCGCGGAGCGCCACGCGGGCGGCCCGCGCGCTGAAGGACACACTCGACGGGCGGCGCCGCGAGAACAAAGTCGCCACGCACCAGCGAGACGCCGCGCGCGCGAACCGCAACGAGGTCATCATCGAACGCAACCTGCTGCTCGCGCTGCTGACGCAGCAGTACGAGGCGCACGTCACTGAACTGGAGGACAAGCGTTTCTGGGGCTGGGCGCTCTGCCTCCACACGCCGGCGGGCCACCTGGCGTGGAAGATCACCGACGACGAGCGCCAGACCGTGTTCGCGCACGTCGAGGCGGCCCCAAACGACTGGGTCCGCATGACGCACGGCGAGAAGATCGACGGCCTCAAGCGGCTCGTCGGTGAACTGCAATGAGCGATCCGATTGACGACGCGCTGACGAACCTGCGGGGGGCGCTCTATGCGGCGTTCATCGACGCCTTGGAGGCGAGCAAAGCCCTCGTCCGCGCCAAAGGATCGATCGATGAACGGCTCACCGAAATGCGGGACATGATCGCGCGCCTCGAAACCTTGGTGCTCGCCCAAGGCGATGAATTACGCCGACTCCGCAACGGTGATCATGACGATTAATGACCGCGCTGATGGAAGGCGAATTCTCGCCTTGCCGCCTAGCGCCTCCACCAAGTCGTCGGCGATTTCGGCAAAACGTTCATCCTGCGTCATTGGGGAGACTCCCGATTGGGATGCGCGCCGCACGATTCACTCGACGTTCATATTCCCCGCCACAGTGTTCGCATGATGTTCCCGCCTTAGTCCAACTTTCCGAATAGCGCGGATACCCCCACTTCAGACCGTAGTCGTATGCCGCAGCATTCATGCAGCGTTCGCACAGATGTGCGGCGACGAGAATTGCCCCGCTGAGCGTGTAGCCATCAGCAGCCATAGCTGCGACGAGGTCTTCTGGCCATGATGAATGTCCAGTCGCGAGACGACCCTCTCGTGTGCAGATTGATTCTTCAAGCTGGCGCGGGAATTGCGAATGCTGATAGATGAACCCCTCCGGTTGCCCTTCCATCGTCTGATAGAACGAATCTGGCGGAATCCACTTTTGTCCAGCACTGTTCTCATACCAAAGCGTCGGCGGCACTTCGTAGCGCTTCCGTGGAGACCGAACGAGTCGCAGCCGAAACGGCAAGAGGCTGAACAGACCAAGAAAACCACGTCGCGTTGTTTCGCTCATCGCTTCGATTCCTCCTGAGCGGCCCGCCGACCGTAGTCTCGCGGGTCCGCGTATTCCACGCCATCGTCGTCTCCGCGCAACGACGCGGATCGCCAGAAGTAGCAACAACCAGAGGACGGCGATCACCCAGACGACGTCGGGCACCGCCAAATCAGCTCTCCCAGATGCCCACCAGCCCGTGCTTCGGGCCGAGGCCCAGCGAGTCCTGCGCCCACCACGTCGTCGTGCCCTGCACCTGGCTGTATTCGTTGTGGCTGTAGAAATGCCGCCCGATGGTCGGAATGATCGCGAGGCGCGCCGCGCCGACGAACAAGGTGATCGTCGCGTTCGCGACGGTGATGTTCAACGTGAGTGGCCCGGTCTGGTTGCTGCTGAACGTCGTCGTGGAGTCTTCGCCGATGCCGGCGCCGACGACGAGCGCGCCGTTGTTGTTGGCAACCCCTATCGAGAGCGAGAGATCCAGCGCGGATTCGGCAATCCCTTGGAACAGTTCGATCTGGTTCAGCGCATTCGCATTCGCTTGGCGGATCGTGGCGATCGTGTAGGGCCAGGTGTTCGCCGTCTCGACGCGCCGGAGCTGGCGGCGCACGCGGTTGTTGTAATTGTAGAGATACCGCACGCGCTGGCTGTCTTCGGTCTGCCCGGCGACCGCCGTCGTCCGCACCGATCCGAGATAGCGCCGCGTGCCGTCCGATCCTTTGACCAGCACGCCATCGACCTGCGCGAGCGCCACGGCCCGTGTCGTGTCGTTCGTCCAGCCCTGCAGCTCGAGCGTCAGCACGCCGGCGTTCGCATAGCAGAACACGTCGTAGGGCGCGTTGGCGGCGTTCGGGACGGCGATCGAGATCTGCCCGGAGGTGTAGATCGTCCAGCGCGACGTGAAGGTGTCGTAGAGCGCCATGCGCGTGCCGGTGTACGGCACGGCGTAGATCGTCGTCGCGGCGGTGACATCGGCGGTCGTCACCGGCACGTTGCTTGAGAGCGACAGGCGGAAGTTCTGGACGCTATTGTTGATGACCACGGGCGGCGGCGGCATGCCAACGGCGAGCGTGGCGGTGTCGAGCGCCTGGCCGACGATGCGCTGGTTGGCGGGCGACGTCGAGGTTACCGCGCCGGCGGTCGTGCTGACGTAGTAGATCGCGCCCGGTGTCAGGGTCACGCCGGGAATGGGGATCGCGCCGGAAATGCGGATGACGCCCTGCGTGCCGGTCGGGATCGTGTTGACGGCGATGCCGACGAGGGTGGCGAGCGTCGAGGCGTAATCGAAGTCCGCGTCGGCGAGATACCACTGCCCGGCCACCCGGCCACCCGCGCCGGTCGAGAGATAGACGACGGTGCCGCTCGCGAGTGTCTCGCCGGCGGTGCCGATGATGTCGGTCGAGGGCGACGACACGGCGATGCCGCTAATGTTGTCGCGCGTGGCGAGCACGCTGCCGTGCGAGGCCGGCGGCACGGGCGCAGTTTCGTAGATGAACTTGTAGGCCTGGCCCGGCGCGAGGAACGCGACGAAGCGGCCATCGGGATTCGCGACGATCGGGTTCGTGTTCGGCACCGTCAGCGCGGCGTCGGTATAGGTCGCGATCGGCGTCGATGTCCCGGCGGCATACGTCCAGACCAGTCCGCCGTTGACGGGCAGCCCGTTCTGGTCCCAGACGTGGAGATCGGCTTCAGGCGCGTAGGTGCCAGTCGAGGCCATCGTGTCTCACCTCTGTGCCTCAGTAGATCTTGACGAACTTCTCGCTCCGCGCCGCGCCCGGCTGCACTTTCAGCCGATCTTCGAGCATGTGGATCATCTCCTCCGCAGTCAGGGATCGCGGCGTCGGCTCGGCACCGCTCCGCTGCCGGAGGATCGCCTCAAGCTGCTCCCTGATCGTGGACGGCGGCGCGGACGATGCCGCAGCGCTCGCCGCAGGCGTGCTGCCGGTGAGCGTCCCGAACTGTGGGATGGGTTTCCCCGGATGCCAGTCGGTGGCGCGCCGGGCCGCCGCCGCGTGCGCCTCTTCTGCGGTCTGCATGTTGCCGAGCGACGAGTTCTTGCCGTCGGGCAGATGCAGCGTGGCCGCGTAGCGCTTGCCGTGCTGCGTCAGATCTTCCGTCACCGTCGTCCGTCCACCCGGCCCGACGTATTCGGTGCGTCCGCCGGGCAGCGCGGTGCGCGTCACGCCGTGCCCGATGTCGGTGCCGCCCATCGTCGTCGTCTTCGCAGGCGCGCTCGGCTGGGTCGTTGACGCCTCGCCTGCTGGTGCGGGTTGCGAGGGCGCGGCAGCTTTGCCGGCCCCCTCGCCCATCCACGGTCCCGTCTCCGGCGCCTGCGTCGTGCCTTTGCTCAGCCGCAGTTCCTCGACCAGGTTCTGCAGGCGCGTCACGGCGTCGGCCCCCTCGACTTTCGCGTTCGTGACGCGCGCACGCGCCTGCCCCGGACTCGCGCCGAGTTCCTCCAAGTGCCCAATCAACTGCTTGTCGGCATCCGAGAACGTCAGCGCGCCTGCCTTCGGCGGCTCGGTCTTCGGCGGCTCGGTCTTCGGCGGCTCGGTCTTCGGTGGCTCGGCCTTCGGCGGCGGCTCAGCGACCGCAGGCGCGGCCATCGCCGGGCCGGTGGCTGTGCCTGCGCCAGTCGTGGCTGCAGCGGCTGCTGGCGGCGTCGAGAGGCCACGCACGGGCGGGCCACCCGTGCGCGTCGTCACAGGCGTCGGGCCGGTCATCGGCAGTTGCTCCATCTGCTGCGCGAGCGGCAGCTCGTGGAACGGCGTGCTCGCCGCCGGCGGCGCGGTGCCGCTCCCGATCCGCACCGGAGGCCCGCCGCTCCGCGTCGTCACGGGCGTCGTCCCATGCGACGGCAGCATCTCCATCTGCTGCGCCAGCGGTAGCTCGTTGAACGGCGTCGGCGGCACGGTGTAATCCCCGATCCGGGCAGGCGGCCCGCCGCTCCGCGTCGTGACGGGTGTCGGCCCGCGCGACGGCAGCATCGCCATCTGCTGCGCCAGCGGCAGCTCGTTGAACGGCGTCGAGGGCGGTTGATAAGGGGCGGCTCCCTGACGCGCCGGCACCGGGACGACGTCGCGGGCGCGGTAGTCCTGGCCCCCCGGTGTCACGCGCACCGTCGCCGGATCCTGCGTTGGCAGATGCGGCATCTGCTCGGCGAGCGGCAGTTCATGGAACGGCGTCGGCCCGTACGCCGGACCGCGCTTCGCGGCGGCGCGGGCCGCGGCCGCCTCCTCCGTCGCCGCCGCCTTCGCGATGGCCTCTTCCGTCGTCTGCGCGGCCCCGCCGCCGCCGCCTTTGCCGCCGCCTTTGACCGGGAACCCGGCCCCGAGCATCAGCAGCTCGGCGTACGTGCTCGGAATGCCCAAGGCACGCGAGACAGCGAGGACGACGCTCTGTCGCACGACGGGATTCGCGTTCGCGTAGGTCGTGCGGAGCGCGGCGAGTGCGCCGCCCCCGGAGGCTTGAACGGCGCGGACGGCACCGAGCATGCTGCCCGTGCCGGAGACTACGGCGGCAATTTGTGCGATCGGTTCGCGCATCGCGAGCGCCGCGCCGGCGGGCCACTGCAAGGACCGCGGGAGTTTCGAGGCGACGTCGGCCGCCTCCGTCTCACTGCGCTTCACGTTGGCGAGATCCTTCTGCCGGAGCGCTTCGCCCGTTTCCACGATGTCGGGATTGATTTGCCCGATCTTGGTCCCGAAGATGCGGAGATTGACGTCTTGCGGCGGCAGGCGCTGCGGCCCGACGTCGTCCGCGCCCGTGGCCACGCCCGCCTTCGCGAAGATCTGCTGCAGCTCGTCGGCGGTCGGGACGTGATCGCCTTGGATCGTGAGCACCTTGCCGTTTGGTGCGGTGATCTCCATCGACAACTGGTCAGCCATCGCTCACTTGATCGTGACGGTGAAGCCGCCGACTTGCAGCGGTTGCCCTGGTGCCGCCGTGCCAGCGTCGGGCAGGCTCGAGGGCAGCATATTCGAATAGCCCTGCATCCAGTCGGTGAACGCTGAGAGTTCGCCGGTCAACGTCGAGAGATCCGCCGTGTCGGATCCGAACAGACTGTTCATGTGCTCAAGCATCGTCGGCGAGCCGCCGCCTCGCGCGCCGCCATGGGCGCGGGCGACGGCCGTTTTCAGCAGCCCGGCGTTGGTGCGGAATTTTCCGATCAACTCGGCCGCTTCGGTGCTGCCGCCCGCGAGCTCGCCCGCGCCGATCTTCCCGGCCATGAAGTCGCGCCACCGGCCCCCGATCGGGCCGAGCAAGTTCAGTTGCGCGAGCCGTTTCGCTTCATCCTGAATTTCCGGCATGTGCGGCAGAATTTCTTTTGCCATTTCGGCCATTAACCGCGACGACTCGCTAATCTTGGTGATGTCGCCACCCAGCGTGGCGATGCGCTGGCCGACGCGATCCCGCACGGTCGTCGGGACGAGGTTCCACTTCGACGCATCCTCCTTCACTTGGCGCGCATAGAAGTCGATCTGCTCAGGTGACCACTCCCGCTCGATCTGCTGATGGAGCTGCACCGACGCCGGCGGCTGTGGCGGCACGCGCAACGCCGTCACGTCCTCAAGCTTGCCGTCGCCGTTGACGTCGTACATGTAACGGCCGCCCGTGTCGGTCGGCAGGAACACGCCTTTGACGTCCTTCGGGCCTTGCGGCGTGTTGATGCGGAATTCCGCCTGCTGGCCGCGCGCCGGTTCGTTGGGCGCTTTGTACGGCGTGGCGCTGCCTGCCGGGATCGGCACTTCGGTCTGCGTGCCCGGCCAGAAGTATTTGTTCGTCGTCTTGTCGTGATCGACCACGACCGGCTGCGGCCCCTTGCCGTCGCCGCGATCGAGCGTGATCTGGGTCTGCTCGAAATTCGCTTTCCGCGGCGCCGCGCCGACCGGCGTGGTGTCGTAGCGGCCGAGGCGACCGTATTCCGTCGCCGCTTCCTTCTTGTCGAGCAGATCGGCGGCGGCGCGTTGCGACTGCAGATACTGGAGCTGCTGATCGGGCGCGAGCGTGTCGAACGTCGCGTGGAAATCGCTGATCTGCTCCGGTGTCAGGCCGCCGATGCCCGGCTGCATGACGAGGTTGACCGCCTCAGTCGGCGAAACCGTGCCTTTGCCGCGCTCGATCACGCCGAGCGCGAGATGCGCGGCATCGCCTCGCACCATCGTCTGATGGTCAGCGAGTTTCTGTTTCGTGACGTTCAACTGGGTAATCGACGCGTTGGTCTGCTCGAGGCCTTTGATCAGCTCCGGCGCGAGCGAGGTGTAGCCGCTGCTGGCGAGGAACTGATTGATCTTGGGGATGTCGTACAGCCCCTCCGACGTCACGATGGACGGCACTTGCGGCCCGGCGGCACCGGGCGGCAGCGGCTCGGTGCCGCGGCCCGCGTTCACGCTCGCCACCTGATCGAGCAGCGTCTCGCCCGCCGCCAGTTTGCGCGCCCGATCAAGCGCGAGTTTTTCAGCTTCGCGCTTCGGCGCGGTCTGATAGGCGTTGTACGTCTTGTCGGCGAGATCGCTGACGGTGCCGAAGAGGCCGCGCATCAGCCCGGCGTTCGCCGCGCCGCCCGCCTCGATCGCGCGCGCGGCGAGATCGCCTTTGATGCGCGCCGCCTCCGCGTAGGGATCGTTCTGGCGTCCGATCACCTGGGCGATGCTGTTCACGTAGGGCGACGCGTAGTTCTGATATTCGAAGATCGGCATGACGGGCTAACTCGCCGCCTGCAGCTCGAGCAGGAACTTGCGATACCACTGGTCGAACGCATCGGTCGTCGCGGCGCGGCTCTTCGTCCAGTCGAACTGATCGCGCGCGAGCGCCGATTCGAAGTCGAACACCTTGTTGTTGAACCCGTAGAGCGCCGCCTGATCGCCGGCGTGCGTGGCGAGCGCGTCATACGCATCCTGGCGGTGCTGCGCCGCGCCGACTTGCGTCGAGTAGCCGAGCATCTCCGGCTGCAGCGTCGCCTGCGCGTTCTGGAACGCCTCCGACCACGGATCCAGGTATTGCGTCTGGTAGTTCGTGTTGTAGGTGCCGAGCGCGTTGGAGCGGTTCGCCGCGTAGGTCTGCAGCTTGCGGTCGAAGATGTTGCCGTACTCCTGCGAGGCGAAATTCTGGCCGTAATTAATGAAATCCTTGATGCTGCCGCCGGTCCCGATCACCCCCTGCGCGGCTTTGCTGTTCTCGAGCGCCTTCTGCCCCATGCCGAAGCGCAGTTGATAACTCGGATCGCTGAAGACTTCGTCAGCGGTCGGTGCCGTGAAGTCCGCGAAGGTGAACGCGGGCGGCTTGACGACGGGCGGCGCGCCGAAGGTCGGCGGCGCCGCCGCGATGTCCGTCGCCGAAACCGGCGGCGGCGTCGTCGTGCCGGGCGGCGGTGTGCCGCTTGGCGGCGGCGTGCCGCCTCCGGTGCCGCCGGTCGTCGGCCCTGGTTCCGGCGTCGGCCGCAGGCGCGGATCATCGAAGTAGAGCGTCGGATCGCTCGGCGTCGGCGTGCCGCCGCCGCCGCCGCCGCCGCCTCCGGTGCCGCCGCTCGGCGTGCCCTTGACGATGGCGCCGTAGTGCGCGTCCCAGTAGTAGCCGCTCGGCAGGTTGGTGACTTCGCCGTTCGGGCCGATTTGCCAGCCGCCTTCAGGGATGTCGAGATAGCCGCCCGCCGTGCCGTCAGGATTGATGTAGCCCGACTGCGCCGGCTGCGCGGGCGGCGTCGTGCTCGTATCGCCGCCGCGGTTCGCGTACGCAATCCCCTCCGGACTGTTCGCCACCTGTGATTCGTTCGCGTCCTCGCGGCCGTACCAGTTGGCGTAGTACTCATCGGTCGTCAGCGGACGGCCGAGATACTGCCGATACCAACTGTCAACGGTCGGAAACGATTGCGCCGGCATGCTGGCCTCCTGCTACACCGCGAGGTAATCGCGCACGTTGCCGGTGTAGAACTCGCCCCCCGGATTCAGATAGAGGTTCGGGCGCGTCGGCGCGGCCGCCGGCATCGCCGCGTTGCTGAGCAGCGGCGTCGGCGTCGGACTGGGCGCGCCGGCGTATTCGGGCCACGCCTGCAGATTCGTCCAGTTGTTGCTGCCGTCGATCAGTTGATAGGGCCGCAGTTTGCCGGTCGCGTCAGCGACGAGGATGCCGCCCGTGTGCCCGTTGACGTCGCGATAATCCGTCTGCGCGTTGATGCCCTGACTCCGCAGATACGACGTGATGTCGTTGAGCGCGGAGGGATCGTTCTGATTCGCCTTGAGCTTCTTCTCGCTGACGTAGTTCTTGACGAGCGTGTTGACGCGCGGATCGATCGCCGGCACGTTCCGGTAGTAGTCCGCCGGGACGTTGCGCGGATCGGGCAGCACGAAATCGGCGACCGTGTTCGATGGCATGCGGCCCTCCTACTGCGGCATGAAGCGGCCGATCGTGTTCGGCACGACCAGCGGCTGGCTCGCCGTCGGCTGCAGGTAGAGCGACGAGACGCGGGACGGCGGCGTTGCGGGCGCGCCGGCGCTCGCACGCGGATCGGACGCCAGCGCGGTCGAGAGCAGTTTCTGCGCGCCGGTCGGCGGCGTCGTCGGCGCGCCAGGGACCGCCCCGGCCGCTGCGGCGGTCGGATCCGCGCCGAACACGTCCTCGTAGGGCAGGATCGGATGCACCGTCATGCCGAGCTGCGCGCGGATGTCGTTCATCCGCGTTTCCTTGGCGACGTATTGCTGGTAGTTCGCGCGCTGCGTCCGTTCGAACTGCGCGGCGGTGTCCTTGTCCTTCTGCTTCAGGTAGTCGAGCTGCTCGCGCGCGCCCTGCGCCTGCAGCTCCGCGCTCCGATCAGCCGAGGCCGCGCCCGTCTGCGCGGCTTCTTTGGCGGCGTTGGTTTGCATGCGCGCGGCGGCGATGCTGCCGCCGGCGGTCGCGCCCGCGCTGATGGCGAGCGCAATGGCGGCGCCGGTTCCAATCGCCATGGTCACCTCCTCCGCAGTGATCCGGTCCCGAAGATCACCTGAATCAGGCGCGCCGTCGCGCCTGCCCCGTAGTTGGCCTCGAGCGCGCGCGAGTGATAGAGCGCCGAGGGAAAGAGCAGCAGCCGGTTCGGCCGCGCGTGGACGTGCGCCCACACCTCCCACTGATCCGGCTGGCGCCAGGCGGCCCACTCGGCGGCCTGCTCGGCGTCGGTCTGCGCGGTGCTCGCGACTGCGCCCGTCAGCCGGTCCCGCCAGAAGAGCGTCCCGTCGCCCGGCGGCGGCATTTCGGTGAGATAGAGGATCCCGGTCCACTCGCCCATGCCGGAGTCGGCGTGGATGAATGTCGGCTCGACCTGGCCGGCAGGACTCTGACGGAAGAAGGTCAGGCGCGGCCGGAGCTGCGGAAAGCGCCTCACGATCCAGTCGCTGAGCGCGCCGGCGAAGCTGCTCGTCGCGATCCCGTGAAAGGTCTGCTGACGATCAATCTCGACGGAGGCGAAGGGCAGGGCGCGCACGGCGGCGGTATACGCCGCGAGGTCCGCGATCACGTCGTCGTAGACATAGAACGTGGTGCCGTCCGCGCGCGTGACCGCATGCTCGTCCGCCTCGCCTGACCAGCCGTCGGTCATCAGCGTCTCGCCGGTCGCACCGGGCAGCGTCACAACGCGCCGTCCTCGCGGGCGACGAGATGCAGCAGCTCGCGCGCGTGCAGGATCCCCGCGACGAAGCGCGCCTCGTCCTCGCTGTCCCAAGCGATGACGAGCTCGCGGAGCGCGGCAATCGCGAGTTCCGGATTGACGAGCGGATAGTCGCGCGGCCGGGTGTCACTGGGAAGGGGCATCGCCATCAGAGCCTCCGCTGAAACGTGCGCTCGACGGGTTCGTAGCCGAGGCACGTATAAATCGCCTCGACGCGCGGCGTCGGCGCGATCATTTCGAACGTCTCCGCGCCGGCGCGGCGCGCCCAGCGCTCGACGTCTTTCAACAAACACACGCCGACGCTCCCGCGCGCCTCCGGGTCCACCCACCAGGCAATCTCGCCGCCGACGCGCGCGCCGCTGATGTGATGCGTGTAGACGATCGCCGCGAGCATGCCGATCGCCACGCCGTCGCGCTCGGCGATCTGGATGAGGCCGTCGGGATCCGACACCAGCCGGATGGCGAGCGCCCGCATCGCCTCCGGGTTCGCGACGACGCGGCGCGCGTACGGCGTCTGCGCGCGGAAGCGCTCGCCCATCGCGACGATCGCCTCGACGTCGCCGACTGTCGCGGGCCGCCGCCTCACAGTTGCTCGAGGACGAGGCCGAGGCTGTACTGCATCGTGCCGGGTGTATTTGAAACGTAGGTCGTGCTGAACGTGACCGGCGTCGCTTGATCCGCCGCAATCAGCGTCGAGCCGCCGTTCGACAGGCCGGGCGTCGTCTGATTGACCGTCGTCGCCGTAATCGACCGCGGCAAGCCGTTCTCCGTCCAGTTGATCGTCAGGCCGACGGAGGCCGACACCGGATCGACCGTCGTGATGTGCAGATACCAACTGACGCGATAGAACCCGCCCGTCAGCGACGGCACCGGCAGCGGTGTCAGCGGAATCGACGCGTGCTGCCCGGTCAGACTGATCTTGGTGCCGAGAATGTTCGGCTGCGCCGTCACCGTCTCCCACAGCTCGAGGAGCCAGCGCGTCCAGTCGGGCGTCAGCGTGCCGGCCTGCGGACGCACGATGGGCGCATTGAACGGCGGCGGATCGAGGGGCATGCGCCTCCATGACCTACTGTCCGGTGTCGTTGTTCACGAAACAGTCGAGCACGCGCCACGGCACGGGATCCGTCGCGGTGAGTTCATCGACGCGGTCCCGCGGCGCGCCGTTGCGCCAGAAGCGGAGCCGCAGCCGAAACTGGCCGATACGCCCGGCCGATCCCTGGCGCTCGTTGCCCCAAGTCCGTCCGCCGTCGTTGCTGCTGCGCCACATGACGAGCGGGGTGCTGCCCTGTCCGCTCGACAGGCCGACGCCGTTCTCGAGATAGATCTCGACCACGCGTACCGGGATCTGCCGGTTCTGACTGAAGAGGCCCGACGTCCGCCGCAAGCGGCGGATCGCCGAGCCGTCGTTCTCGGTGCCGATCGTGACGTCCATCTCCTGAATCGTGCCGCTCTGCGCGTCGCCGACCAGATGCTTGTTGTAGGCCACGCAATGCACGCGCGGCCGCCACGCCTGAAACTGTTTCTGCGTCGGTGCCCAGTAGCCGCGCTCATGCCACGCGTTCATCGTCAGGTCATAGACCCAGGTGCGATCCGGCGTCGGGAAGCGCAAGACGTAGAACGGATGCCCCTGATCCTCGTAGACCAGCGCTTCGGCGTTGGCGAGACTCCCCTGCCGCGCGTAGCCGGCGATGGCCGTCTCGACGGCGTAGGTGCTGACGCGCTGCGGCTCGTAGCCGACCGTGCGGACGACGACGCCGAACCCTTCGGTCGCCTGCGCGAGCCAGAGGATGGTCGGCCCGATCGCGCGCAACGTCATCGGCGCGGCAATGCCGTACTTGAAATTCAACCCCTGCCGCGGCGCGAACGGGAACGGGAACGCGCCGGCGTCGAACCAGACGTCGCCCGTAAGATTGCCGATCAGCCAGATGTCGGGCGGCACAACGATCATCGCGCGCCAGCGATCCGGCGCCGCCGAGCGCTGCGCGAACTGCGTCGGATCCCAGGTCAGCCCATCGGCGTTGTCCGACACCCACATCCGCCCGGTGTTCGCATCGAAGCTGATGAAGAATCCGTCGAGCATCCCGACCTGATACGTCTTATTGGTCAGCACCTGGGTCAGGACGTTGGTCGTGACGTCGAGGCAGTAGCCGTTCTGGCCGCTGCCGATGAGCGCCTGATGGCCCGCATCGCCGTTCAGCACGATGTCGGCGAGGTTGCTGTCCTGCGCGACGGTGCCGACCTTGACGACGGTCGGCCCCGGATTAACGCGGTAGAGCGCGCCGCCGACGACGGCGAGCGTCACG
>Ga0066905_100000066_pt1 | contig 18211 bp, 20 predicted proteins | sample PanSoiMetaPlot36_FD_67483 | JGI IMG/M metagenome (GOLD analysis project Ga0066905, IMG submission 67483) | Tropical forest soil microbial communities from Panama analyzed to predict greenhouse gas emissions - Panama Soil Plot 36 (version 2) | ecosystem: Environmental > Terrestrial > Soil >... | reverse complement strand
TCGATGATCGAGCCCGGCCACCCGTGCGTGACGATGAGTGGCAGCGCGTCCTCATGCTGGGAGCGGACATGAATGAAATGGATGTCAAGCCCATCGATCTCAGTCAGAAAGTGCGGCAGCTCATTGAGCTTCGCCTCGCACCTGCTCCAGTCGTACTCCGTGCCCCAGTAGGCCGCGAGCGGCTGCATCAGCGCCAGCGGCACGCCTTGTGAGTCGTCGGTGACAGTTTCGGGCTCTGGCCACCTCATCGCGTTGATCCGGCGGCGAAGGTCAGCGACCTCGTCCTCCGCAAAGCCGACGTGAAACGGGCGAATCGCGGTCTCACCGCTGGCCGCGTGTTCTGCAGATGGGGTCGTCGCGGACATCTACTCCTCCTGAGGTTGCGGGTGCGCACCATCCTCACGCGCGCGGGGTCGCTTGCGTACCAGCCGGATCCTCCGTCCTGATGTCCCAACCGCCCGTGGACTCCGCGGTGGTGCTTCCTGGTCTGCGTATGGATCTCCCGGAGAGTGCGGTGGCCACTGTTCGCTGCAGGGGATCTTCTGGGCGGGTAGCCCCTCCAATGTCGGGGCGGCGTCGTGAGCCGCGTCTGCGTTCCACCCGCCAGGGTGTCGATGCGTGGGTCTCCGACACGTCTGTAACCCACATAAATCTGTCAAACCCCCTAAGTACGAAGAACCGAGCGTTCGTTAGCCTGGTACCCAATCGAGGTCGCAGACCTTCTGTGCTGCGCATGGGTAGGGGGCCATATGCGCCGACGGCGAATCGTGGTCGGAATCGCGGCCATCGCTTCGGTCTTGATCCTCGAAGGGTGCAGTTCGTCGGACAATTCTGGCGGTACCGTTTCTCCAACTGGCGGGTCCTCGGCGTCGCAGGCAGCGTCCGCCTGGGCCGAATCGGTGTGCGCCGGTCTCGACGGCCTGCGCACTAACATCAGTGCTCTGGGAACAGGTCTGAATGTCCAGGCATCGCCCGCCTCGGGGGCTCTGGACCAGCTGAAGGCGCAACTCGAGAGCCAGGTTGCTGCAATCACGGCTTCGGTGCAGGATCTCTCGGCTGCTTTGGCGGCGGTGCCGACCGATCTTCCGGGTGCGGAGGAGGCCAAGGCGTCCTTGGCTGCGTCAGCCAACACGCTCAAAGCCAGCGTCGAGACTCTGACGCAGCACGCGAATGCCGTCGCGTCCGCAACCTCGGCCAGTGAGGCGCTGACCCTGGCAGGTCCCGCCCTCGGCGCACTACAAGCCGCGGCCAGCTCAGCGCAAGCGTTCGCGACCAGCGTCAAGACCGTCGCCGACCAGGCTGGCGGCGAGTGGAAGGCAGCATTCGCGTCAGCGCCGAGTTGCGCCCAATTCGGTGCAGGCCCCACTGCGAGTAGCGATTAAACCGTCGCTGTCGTGTCGACGGGATGGCGCACTGCATTGAGACGCATCTCCACTGCCAGCACGCTCATGACGGTGTGATCGCTGTTGCGGCGATCACCTCACTTCGATCGACGAAGTCCTCTTCTTTCAGGTGCTCAAGCCGAGCCCGCACTTGACGCACGAAGTCAGCTTGAGCCGTCGGCTCGAGGGCGGCCAGGCGCCTTCCCGCGACGCCCAGCGTGCTATGCAGGGCTACGAACTCCTCGAGCCGCGGTTGGTGCGACCAAGGGACCGAGCGCGCGTCTATGCGATGAAAGCCGGACAGGTCGAGCAAAGCTTCCAGTTTCTCGGGAGTGTCCGTCACGTCGTGCCGCGCCGGGAGCGGGTCCTCGGGAGGGGCGCCATAGCGGTCAAGCTCCTCGGTCCAGACGGCCCGCGCAGCCACGCTGGCGGTCTGTCCCCAGGTCGCCAGTCCCACGCGCCCACCGGCCCGCAGCACACGTCGCACCTCATGGAGGGCCGCTTGCGGCTCGGGCACATGGAAGAGCATGAATGCCATCACCACGATGTCGTACGAGGTGGCGCCGAACGGGAGTGCCGCGGCATCGGCGACGACGCGAGGGTAGCTCCGCGGTGCGCGTCGCAGCATGCCCTCCGCCCGGTCGGCGGCGACGACTGTTGCATCCGGCGCCGCGTGGCCAATGGCTGGCAGAAGGGTTCCGACGCCGGCTCCGAGATCCAGCACGCGGCCAGCCGAGTGGAGCGGCAGACGGGCAAGCAGTTGAACGGCCACGGGATTCAGCGCAGACGCCCACCATCGCTCGTACGCCTCAGCAGCAGACGAGTAGTAGCCGCTCAGCACGGCGGAGATGTTGCGATGCGGCGCGTTCACAGTGGCTTGGTGCGGTCGCTGCCCGGCAGCGAGGCCCTGCCGACGACCGAAACTGGCACTGCGCCATGCTAGTGTCCGGGCCCGGCAGAGCGTTCGCCTGCGGGAAGCCGAATCCGCGGTCAGCAACCGGTGATCGGGTTACCCGGCTCAGTTGTCCGTAATGGAAAAATCAGTAAATGAGAACGTTGCATTCCTGCCGTCAGTTGACACGATCTCTACACCAAAGCAGATCTGCCCCAGCGTCGAGCTGGAGGGCAACCAGCCCTTCGACATCAGCCATTTAAAGATACCCAGCAAGTCGATGCTGCCCGATCTCATGACTGCAGTCGGCACAAGAGCGATGTAGTGGTTGTCTGAAGTCTTCCAGACGTTATAGGTCCGGCCGCCCAGACTCACTCTCGTCACCTTGTTACCGGCCGGTACCTGCTTGAAGTTCTCCGTCCAGATCATTATCTCGGTGGAACCACTCGTGGCCACTCCGTTGGTCCAGATATCGAATGCGACGTTGTAAATCCCCACGTGGGGACTGGTCGCTGCGAAGGTGCTCGTGATCCGGTTAAACGAGCTAATCCGCGTATTGTCATAGTCCTTGTGCACGTTGGGGTAAGTTTTCACCGCTCCAGCATGGTTAGTCTGGTCGGAGACCACGTACCAGTTGTGATAGGAGCACGCATAGAGCGTCTCCGGGCCCAGTGATTCATCACTGTTCCACATGTTGTTGTGTACGTAGTAACCGCTGGTGCTCCAGCCGCCATTCCGGTCTGAGGTTTTGAACACGGGTTTTGTGCAGCTCTTCGAGACCGGAGCTGCGGGTGCCTGAGTGTCCGGGTTTGCGGTTGCAGTTGTGGGACGGTGGGTTGTTGATGTTGCTTTGGTGGTTGTGGGCCGGTGCGTGGTCGGCGTTGTGCTGGGCGACGTGCGCTTGGACTCGGTGGGAGAATTGGACGGCCCCGACGGGTCGGGCATAGCCGATGCCGGACTATCCGATGCCGGTTCCAATAAATAGCCTGCGGCTAACGATGCCGCAGCCAATGAAGCCACCAGCCCAGTGACCAATAACAACCGCTGCGCACCGAGCTTACTCAGCCAGGCCTTCACAAGATATCGCCGTTCCTTCTCTTCCCCTAGAGCACTCGGGCGGCCGCAAGCGCATACCGCAGACTGGCGATCTTCCTCACCCAGATGGGCGACCCGCCGCGCTGGTCCGGGCGCAGAAGATACCGGGGCATCCTACGCGCCCACCTGGCCTACGGCCGGAGAACAGGTTTCGCCATCACATTTCGATCAATAACGTGCCTGGTAGGCCATCAGCGAGTCCTGCCGGCCCCTACCGCAGCGTTACCGTGTTCGTGCTCAGAGTGAGGCGAATTTCGCCTGAACGCCCCCGGGGGACGGCGAATGGCGCCAGGGCGCGGTACCTCCAATGGGCTTGACTCAAACGGTGGTGGGCATGACGGCAGCGACGTAATTTCAGTCATAGCCCCTTCCCCGCTGCGGATCTCGAGCATCCGTGGCCGCCTCGACGAGTGGGCATTCAGCACCGAACGGATAACTCGGGCAAACCTCCCGCGCGGACGCACGCGTCGCCAATGAAAGGTGTGGCGGCAACGCCTCTAACTGATTGCGTCAAACGCTGGCGCCGCGCATAGCACGTGCGAGATCATCCTGTGCTGTGTTCCAGGCCAGGGGGTGCGCTCCCGTTACAGCGGGTGCGCGTCGGGTTGCGGTTCTCATAGCGGTGCTCGCGCTCGCCCTCAGCGCCTGCGATGGCGGTGGCGAGGGTTCGTCCGCGCGGCCCAGCGCGGCACTGCCCACGCTCCCCACCCTCACTGCGACGCAACCCTCGACACCGGAGACTTCCGCGTCACGGTCGCCGCGGCCCTCGATCTCGCGCACCTCGGCCGAGACCCCTACGCCAACGCCCACCGAGTCCGTGACGCAAACGCCAACGCGCACGGCTACGCAGACCTCCACGCCCACCCGCACCGCGACGCAGACCTCCACGGTCACGCAAACAGCGACACAGACCTCCACGGTTACGCAAACAGCGACACAGACCTCGACACCCACGCCGACGCCCACACCGACGCTGACGTCGACGCCAACACCAACGCCAACCTCGCCCCCGACCGGGACGGCGGCGTCGTCCACGTCATCCTCGTCCTGGATCTGGTGGCTACTCGGCCTGCTGGTCGCTCTCGCTGTCGGAACGGCGATCGTGTTGCTCGTACAACGTCGGCGAGCCAGGGAGGCGTGGGAGGCGCAGCTGGCAGGGGTCATCGCGGAGTCGACCTGGCTGGCCCACGATCTGCTGCCAACAGCACTCAGCACGGGGAACGCCGCCGTCCTGAGGGACGTCTGGCTGGCGTCTCGGCCGCGCACGGATGCGCTCGAGCACCGGCTGACCGAGGTAATGGACGCGGCCCCGGCGGACCGGTTGGCCAGTCTCGCTCGGCTCCGTGACGCCGTGACCGGTGTGCGCGCCACGATGGATGCAACAGCAGCAAGCGCTGTCGTCGGCGACCCGGAGAGCGTCGGTGCTGCGCGGCAGGCTCAGCGACAGCTCGAGGAGGCTCTGCGCGTGTTCGAGCCGCGCCCCGAGGCCTCAATGGGCCACCCGCAGTGATCCGCATGTTCCGAAACTGGGCGCGGGTCGACCCGGCTCCCGAGGCATGGGAGGGTAGGGCCCGTGACCTCGGACTCGTCCGCCTCACAGCCACCGCACCCAACCCACGCAGAGCCCGCTGATAGCACCGATCGATCGCGGCTGCCTGCGGTAGGGCCTCCACCCCCGCGGGCGTTCGACACCGCTCTCGTCTCCGTCACGGGGGCCACCGGAATCATCGCGACCATGATCGCTGGGGGCTTGCTGCTCGCCAGGGACGACGGAATCAGCTCGGCTTGGTGGGCGTTGATCGCCGTCTCCGGGGCCTTGGCGCTGACCGCGCTCGGATTTGGACTGGTTCTCCTGGTGCGTCGCCGGACCTTCATTGGGACGGCGAGACTGCTGCTGGTCGAATTCGACGAGGCGGTGGACGAGGGCGAGGACACGGAGAGGCTGCAGCGGGAGGTGACGGCCTGGCGCGACGCGCTCCTCATTAGCGGCGACCTGGAGTTGGCACACGAGTTGACGGAGGCTCGACGCCGGGCTCGTCGCAGCAGCGCAGCAATCGGCTCAGAACGCCGGCCGGGGACCACCGATGACATGAGTGAGAGGTGGTGACGCCGTGCCGAGAGCGGTAGCGACTCGCGATGGGACTCTCGTAGCAGGCTTCGTTGCCGGGGTGGCCGGTATCGTCGGCAGCGTTCTCGCCCTGATCGGAGTCCTCGTCACCGGGGAAAGCAATGACACATCCGATGTCAGCGCTGCCGTGGTGAGCACGACCTCGTCGAACGTGTCCTGCATCGCCGTCGTGAAGGCCTATCGCGCGGAGATTCAGGGCAGTCCGAAGATGTTGGCACTGCTGACGACGCCAGGCCCGGATGGCGTGTCGCCCGTTGAGGCAGACCCTGCGGCCCGTCGCTGCGGGCTCGGCGAGGCGTCCCTGATGCTGATGCGTTAGCCGTCGTGAGCGCACCGGCTTCAGCCTTGACCCGGCAGATCACCGTCGGCGACGCCGTCGATGCCGCTAGATCTCTATGCGGGACCCCATGATCACGGTTCGGTCCCGGGGGAGACCGAAGTATTCCGCAGCGTCGGTGGTGAGGTAAGAGGTCGCTACGAAGAGGCGCTTGCGCCATCGCGCCATCCCGGGTGCGTTTCCCATCTGGATCTCGATCGTGGAGAGGAAATACGACGTGTCGTCAAGGTCGACCGCACGCTCGAGTCCGACCTGCCCAGCCAACGCCAGAGCCGCTGGCACGTTGGGCTCCTCCATGTACCCGAAGCACGCGGTGACGTGTGTGATCCCGTCGTCGGCATAGCCGAGATCGTCGATCACGAGCCGGTCGCCGATCGCGACGTACGGGACAGGCGGGGTCTGGATCGACAGGATCACGGCGTGCTCATGCAGGACGTGGTTGTGCACGACATTGGCCCTCATCGCCAGCGGCGCAGTCGCCCTGCCCCGGTTCAGGAACACCGCGGTGCCGGGCACCCGCAGGACCGGGGGCCGCTGGTCGTGCAATTCCTCCACGAACGTTTGCAGTGCTCCCTCTTCCTGCTGGCGCCGGGCCGTGATGAGGACCCGACCGCGTTGCCACGTGGTCAGGACCGTGAAAACGGTGATCCCGATAAGGACAGGGAGCCACGCGCCGTGCAGGAACTTGGTCAAATTGGCCGCAAAGAACAGTAGGTCGATGGTGAGGAATCCGCCGGCGCCGACCAGTACCACCCACAGCGGCTTGCGCCACTGGTGGCGTACGACATAGAAGAACAGCAACGTTGTGATCGTGATGGTGCCGGTGACGGCCATTCCGAAGGCGAAGGCCAAAGCAGCGGAGGTCCGGAACGCGAAGACCAGCGCAAGGACCGAGACCATCAACGCCCAGTTGATCCACGGGACGTAGATCTGTCCGACCTCCTGCTCGGAGGTGTGCCTGATGCGCAGCCTCGGTAGATACCCGAGTTGCACAGCCTGTTGAGCAACCGAGAAGGCGCCGGTGATCACTGCCTGGGATGCGATGACCGTTGCAGCGGTCGCCAGGAGGACCATCGGAAACCGTCCCCATTCGGGGACGGACATGAAGAACGGGCTGCTTAGTGCCTCGCCGGGGTTACGCAGCACGAGCGCGCCCTGGCCCATGTAGCTGAGGATGCAGGCAGGAAACACCAGCAGCAGCCACGCGCGCCTGATCGGCCGGCGCCCAAAATGACCCAAATCTGCGTACAGCGCCTCCGCCCCCGTGATCGCCAGGACGACCGCCGCCAGCGAGAAGAAGGCGGTGGTGAAGTGGCCGATCAGGAAACCTCCGGCGTAGGTGGGTGACAGTGCCTTGAGGATCTGTGGATGCTCGGCGATGCCGCGCACTCCGCAGGCGGCGATCGCGACAAACCACACCATCATGATCGGACCAAATAGCCGCCCCACCCGGGCGGTCCCGATGCGCTGTACCACGAAGAGCACGACGATGATCGTCGCCGTGATGGGGATGACGGCGTGCTCCAACGATGGCTTCGCGACCTTGAGCCCCTCGACCGCTGACAGCACCGAGATTGCCGGAGTGATCATGCTGTCGCCGAAGAACAGCGACGCCCCAAAGACACCCAAAGCAGCCAGGACGAGCTTGGTTCTTCGACTCCCTGATCCGCCGCGTTGAATCAAGGTGATCAGGGCCAGGATTCCGCCCTGCCCGTCGTTGTCGGCGCGCATCACCAGGAGTACGTACTCGACCGTGACAATGAGCGTCACCGACCAGAAGATCAGCGAAACAACGCCGAAGACGTTATCGGTCGACCCGCTGATGGGATGGGGATCACTCGGGTTGAAGACCGTCTGGATCGTGTAAATCGGGCTAGTGCCGATGTCGCCGAATACGACCCCGAGGGCCGCGACCACCAGCGCTGACTGCGCCAAGGTGCGTCCCCGGGGGCCGCGGGCATCGGTGTTCCGGCCGCCGGGACCCCGGGGAGGCGCGTCAGGCGCGGGCGCGTGTGGCAACGCCTCAGGTGACTGCACACAGGGACTGTACGCGGACGCGCCCCTCGCGCCGATCAAAGCGCCGAGGGGCGCCTCCGTCACGGCTTTGCAGCCTCAGGCAACGCCTTCATCGCCGGCGGGCTCAGCCGCAGGTGCGTCGAACGCCACGTGGATCGAGCGCTCGTCCGTTCCGCGGACAACCGTGAGATCGATAGCGCCCTCCGCCGACGCGAGGGCATCGAAGAGATCGTCAATCCCGCGGGCCGGCCGGGCTGCAGCCTCCGTGATCAGATCGCCCTTAGCGATCCCAGCCGCCGCGGCGGGGCTGCCCTCCTCCACCTCACGAACCAGCAGGCCCTCCACATCTGGCAGGCCCACGGCGCGTCGCAGTCGCTTGGCCACGTGGGCGGGAGCAATCCCGATCCCGAGTCGAGGCTGCGCTGAGGACTCACCGCGGCCAAGTGCGTCCACCCGTTCGCGGAGCGTCTGGTTGGCGGGTATGGCCAGGTAGAAGCCCTCGCCGAGGCGATTCGTGTTGACGCCGAGCAAGTGGCCTTCTGCATCAACGATCGGACCGCCCGATGAGCCGGGCAGAAGCAGAGCGGTGTGCTCGATGCTGCCGGTGATGCGACGGCCACGAGGACCGCGGAAGGTTCGCTCGACGCTGGACACGAATCCGTGGGTCACGCGCAGCCCGCGCCCACCCGGGTTGGACAGCGCGAACACCGGCGTACCGAGGTTTGGTGCCACAGCCTCGTTCCACTGGACCTCCGGGGTTCCTCCGGTATCGACATCGACGACGGCGAGGTCTCCGTCCAGGTCCACCCCAACGACCCGGCCCTCGGCCGCACGGCCGTCGGCGAATGTGACCAGCGCCTGCCCGCCGCGCACGTTGTGAGCGTTGGTCAACACCCGTCCCGCGCCGATCACAATGCCGGAACCCACTCCCCACCGCTGTCCGAGCCCAACAACCGACGGCCCAGTGCTCTCGGCAATCCGGCCGATTGCCGCGTGAATGTCCTCGAGGACTCCCATGTCAACCTCCGGTAAAGTAGTAACTTGCAAGTTACTATCCTCGACCGAGATGTCAAGAGCCGGATACGATCAACCGATGACCGAGCAGGGGCACCCCACCTCGCCACTCGCCCAGGCGCTGGTGCGCGTGGGCGATCGATGGACGCTGCTCGTAGTCGAGGCCCTCCTGTCGGGGCCGCGCCGCTTCAACGACCTCCTCGAGCAGGTCTCAGGAATCGCGCCGAACATCCTCTCCGAGCGCCTCAAGCGACTAGAGCGGGACGCGCTCGTGGTGGCAAGGCGCTACTCCGAGCGGCCACCGCGCTCCCACTACGAGCTCACCGCCGATGGCAAGGAGTTGGCGGGAGCGCTCCGCCTGCTTGCCCAGTGGGGAACGGGCCACGCTGACTCAGACCATGCGCCGCGCCACGACCTTTGTGACACTCCCCTCGAGGCGCGCTGGTACTGCCCCACGTGCGACCATCTCGTCGAGGACGATCCCGCACCCGCCGAGTTGCGCTTCGTCTAGCGCGGGGTGCGTGCCGATACCAATCCCTTGCCGAGATCGGTAAGGGTGTGGCGCACCGCTCGACCGTCGCGACGCGTTTCCACAAGTCCCGCGCCACGCAGAGCGGCCGCGTGCATGGACGCCGAGCCAGGGCTGAGGCCAAGCGCAGCTGCGAGACTGGTTGTGGAGTGCTCGCTGATCAAAGCACAAAGAACGCGTGCTCGGGTTGCACCGAGAATGACGGCCAGGCGCGCCTCGTGATCGCTGCGGTTCATCTGGAGGTACCAGTCGGGAGGCGGTATCGGATAGACCAGACCGGGCTGCTGCTCCCAGTGGAAGCCAAAACCCGGACGCGTCCAGGCCGCTGACGGACACAGGCACAGGCCCCGCCCGGCCAAGTCCACGTCGGCTTGGACCGGGAAACCAACCTCAAGAAAGCCGTCGCGCCAGCGGATCAGTGGATGCAACGTGCTCAGTACGTCTTCAATGCCTCGGCTCGCCAATTGCCACGCGCGGCGGCGGAGCTCGGCAGCGGCAGCGTCGTGAAGGGCTGGCGCCATCGCGGCGAACACATTCCGGTAGTAGCTGCGGATGGCCTGGCCGAGATAGCCGAGCGACTCGCGGTGACCGATCGCAACATCGCGGACCCACCCCGCCCGGGCCGGCAACGGGTGCGCTTGTGCCACCTCCGTACGGATCTGCGCCAGCGAGGTGGACTGCACGGCGTCCAACGTGGCGTCGAAGCTGCCGTTCTCCGTCTCGGGAATGAGAAAGCCGGGCACGCTGCCATGGCTCGGAACGAGGTCGACCAAAGGGGCCGCCTGAGACGGCACCAGTGGCCGGATACGCCGCCAATCCCTCCGCAACCGACTCTCCGGCTGCTGCAGCGCCTGCACACTCCCGGCCAGCTCACAGAACAAGGTAGGAAACGCGAACCTCGTCCGTGCGAGATCGTCAACGCCGAACCGAAGCCGAAGCATTCGCATCGATCCCAACCGGCGGCGCTGGGCGAGCCCGCCTGTTGCTGCCGAGCCGTCGAGCCTGATCTCGATCGTGATTTCCCGTGCCCATGCTGTCAATTGCTTTCAGCCACAACCGAAATGCTTGCGCCGCCCCACAGCCGCCCAGAACCGTTGAACCGGCGCTGCAACGACCGAACGTAGGAGGCCAGCCATGCGAAAATCAGCGGTCATTTTGGCAGCCGGAGGACTCGCCACGATCCTCGGTGCTCAACCGGCGAGAGCCGCGGACCCACCAGACAACCAGAACTGTCTCGGTGTCGTCACCGCACAGCGGGCCGTGGCCCACCATGACATTGGTGACCACGCTTCGTCCCAGGACGAGCCACGCCTCGGGCTCGGCAACGTGGCCCGACTCCTGCTCGGGAACGACGCCCACGTCGGCGACCTCGGTGCCCTCCTCGGCGTAATCGACGGTGACGACGCAACCCACTGCCCGTGAAGCGGCAGACCAGGTGAACGCGGCCGCTGAGACGGTCGGGCGGGGAAGCGCACGATCCGACGGGGCAGTCGCTCGACCATCTATTGGCGGCCGTCAACCGTGCGTCGCCGCAGAGTGGCGCAGGCAGCGGACGAGGAGCAGAGCCAGGTCCGTCCAGCCATCTGGTCTGAACTCCATGACCGGAGAGAAACCGCACCGACGGTAGAACCGCCGGGTTCCTGCGTATCCATCGGTCACTCCTGGCTCGGGAACCGACGGCCCGAGAGTAAGCACTGTCAGTAACTCTGCGCCATCGGCGGCGAGCTCGTCCGCCGCCCGCTCGAGAAGGGCACGGCCAATTCCGTGACGGCGCTCGCCCGAGCGAACCGCCATCCAGGTGAGCTCCGGACTTCGCGGAAATGGCTCGTCGAAAGTCAGGAATCCGACCACTTCCGTCGCGCGCTCAGCGACCCAGCCGCGCTGCGATCGGACCGCGTGAGCACAGCGGCGCAGCCCCTCTTGATCACCGAAGAAGCATGGCAAGCTCGCCACGACCTGGTCACAGGCCGGTCCATCCGTGGGGTCGAGCGGTCTGATCAGCACTCAGTGAGGGTTACCCCGCTGCCTGTTTGGGGCAACCGGTTATCTCCACAGCGGAGCCGGAGGAGGCTGGCCTCCTCCGGCTCCGCTACCAGATCGTGCGCCGCAGCGTTGTCCATTCCGTTGTCAGCCCGTACCGGCTAACGGCAGGGTCAGGATTGAGCGGCCGTACAGCTCACGTCCGGATTCCAGTCGTCGAACATGCCGCGCGGATTCTGCTTCCAGATCCACGCGTGCAGCTCGTAGAACGCTGGTAGGCCGAAGCGGTTCGGGCTTGGGATGAGCTCGAACGACTGACCGAAAAGCGTGGGTACGCCGGAGTTTCCGGCCGCTTCCCATGCCGACTGGAGGACCACATACTCGGCAGCGACCAGGCGCAGCCGCCCGTTGGGCTGCGGCTCATAGACGAGCGCCTCGGGCGTCGCCGCGTTGACGCTGGGATTGCCGACAAGGTTCCCGTTGGCATAGTGGACGCCCATGCCGCCAACGCCCGGATTGTCGATACACGCGATCCCAGCCGCGTCCGTGAGCAGGGCGTAACCGGCCGCCTTTGCGGCGTCCAGACGGTGAAAGCCAGCCGTGCCGGCGCGGGCATCGCTGGCGTCGCTCGTGCTGGCGCCCGCGCTGACCACCGGCATCAGCAGCGCGAGCGCGAGCCCCACAGCCACGAACAATGACTTGCGCACCCACTTCGTGTGACTCATCCGAAATCCGTTCCTCTCCTGCGGCTCGAAGGCCGGCTTACTTGTAGAAGTAGGGGTCGAGAACCCTGATGCGGGTGATGGTTTCGACGGGCAGGCCATTCCGCTCCGCCGCCCGACGGATCGATTCCGGGTCCGGCCCGTCATAGACGCAAAAGGTCTTCCTCCTGTCATCGCTGACATATGAGTGGACCCAGGTCACACCCACCTCTGCATTCCGGTCCACGACGCCGAGGCAGGTGGCGGCGCCATCGTCGGTGACGGGGATCGCGAGGCCGTTCGGGAAGATGCGCTCGACCATGTATCGCGCCATGCTCGGCTCCTTTGAACTCGCGGGACCTCTTCGGGTCCGCCGAGTTCATTGGCCCATAGCGCGAGGTACGGACACATCGGGAGCGCTACCTATGTTGGCGCCCGACGTTCCCTATCTCGGTGTGAAGACCCGCGCTCCAGTGACGGCCGGGTCGCTACGGGGATGTGCCGATGCCGAGGCGAGCAGCAGCCCTCGCCGCCTGCCCGCGGCTGCTCACGCCGAGCTTTGCGAGGATGGCGCCGACGTGGTGGTCGATCGTCTTTTCTGTGACATGAAGACGCCGGGCGATCTCCCTGTTACGCAGTTCCTGACCGATGAGTACGAGCACCTCAAGCTCGCGGTTGGTCAGTCCGCCTGGGTTGCGCCTGGTCGATGGCCGCGGACCTCTGGGAACCCCTCGGACGCCGCCCTCGCGAAGGAGGCGTGCTGCGATCGCGGCTGCCGGACGCGCGTCGAGCCGCTGGAAGATCGCGAGAGCCTGCCGACGCTGATCCGCATCGCCTGCGCGGAATGCGATCGCCGCCTCGTACTCACAGTCGAGATCGAGCCATGCGGCAGCGGCCGCGGCCGGATCCCCGGCCAGCTCGAGCGCGTACGGCCCGACGGCTTCCGCGACCTCCGGCGTCGCGAGCCCACAGCGCCGGCGCCATGCCGCCACCTCGCTGATCGCCGAGATCGCACTTCGGCGACCAGCCACCTCAAGGACCTCTCCGGTGGCGGAGTCGGCCACCGCGATTGCCGCGGGATCACCTCCCAGCCACGCGATCTCAGCTGCCGCCGTCGCCACCGGGAGGAGCAACTGGATCTCTCCGGTGGGCGCGGCCAGCGTCTGCGCTTCTTGCATCGGACCGTGGTGATCGGGATCGCCCCGCCGCGATCGCAGCAGCGCAACCACGGTCAGAGCGAGGACGCGAGCGACGGCATTGGTGTTAGGCGACCCCAAGATGGTGGCGGTGGCCTCGGTCGCCTCGTGCCACCTGCCCCGGTCGAGAAGGAGTCGAGCCTGATGACCGACGATCTCGAATCGCCAGGCATCCAGGCCGTGCTCGAGGCAGTAGTCGATGCCCTGCTGGCAGTAGGCCGCGGCGCGTATGTAGTCGTGCCTTCGGACCGAGGCCCAACAGAGATGGATATAGGCGCGGCCGGCCTGCTCGCGGAAGCCCCAACGCTTGCAAAGCTCAAGACTGTGCTCCAGAGCCAGTCTCCCGTCCTCCTCGCCGAGGAGGTATCCCACCGAGCCGACGGAGTTCATCGCGTGGACGAAGCTTGCGCGATCGTCGATCTGTTCGGCGAGCTCTTGGGCTTTGGCACCCCACCTTCGTGTCGCGACGGCATCCTCGACGTTGAGCGCGAGCATCGCGCAGTTGGCATAGGCGAGCGCTAGCTCAGGGCGCGGACCCAGCGGCTCGAGGGCCTCACGTGCCGCCCGTCCCGCCTCTGAGGCCTCCGGGACCAGACCGAAGCAGCGCAGATTCGCCGACATCGCCCTGAGTGCATCACCCTCGCGCAACCGATCGCCCAGTTGGCGGTACGCCTCCACCGCCGCCTTCCGGGTCTCGATGGCCTCCCGATATTCGCCGATGAGATGGCACTCCGTCGACCGCAGAGACAGCAGCTCGGCCCGCCGCTCCACCGGGAGATCCTGGCTGAAGCGCAAGGCCCGTTCGTACTGCGCCGCCGCCTCACTGTGCGCGCCGAGCCGAGCCGCGGTGGCCGCCGCGGCAGGTGCGAAGCGCAGAACCGCCTCGGCATCGCCCGCCGCCTCGGCGTGGTGAGCCAGCCGGGCGGGATCGGCTGACCCACGCCCTGGGGCGGCGAGTGCTGCCAGCGAGGCGCGATGGAGGGCGATGCGGCGGTTCGGTGGCAGCGAGATCTCGACGGTCATGCGGGCGAGCTCATGGCGGAATGCCACGCCGACCGTAGTCGAGGTGAGTACGCCATAGGCGAGGCATTCCTCGACGCCCTCCATCGCCTGGGGTTCGAGTGCCTCCAGTAGGTCGAAGTCCGTTCCCGCAGGGACGATCGCGACCGCCTCGACCACACTCCGGGCCGCGGGTGACAGTCGTGCAGCCCTCGCGAGCACAGCATCCTGGACGGTTTGCGGGAGCTGGCTGCCGCCCGCCGCGAGCACCTCGCTGACGAAGAAGGGGTTGCCGCCGGTATTGCGATACAGCTCGCTCGCGTCGACCCCGTACGGCGCGGCAAGCTCGGCCACGGCGCCTGCAGACAAGGGAGTGAGGCTCAGCCGAGCTATGCCGGGCCAGGTCGCCAGCTCACCGATGAGTACCCGGAGCCGGTGCGTCCGGTCGACCTGATCGTCACGGTACGTACCGATGGCCAGCACCGGGACGGTCTCCAGGCGACGCGCCAGCAGCCGGACGACGTCCAAGGTCGCGTCGTCTGCCCAGTGGAGGTCCTCCAAGACCAGGATCGACGGGCGGGTACGCAGCTCGTCGAGCAGGCTGGCCGCAACTTCGTAGGGTTGGGCGCCGCCGGCGATCGCATCGTTGAGGCGTCCGCTCAGGGCGGCGATGTCGAGGAATGGGCCGAGTGGATGCGGGGTCGCGAGAGCGTCGCAGGCGCCGGAGAGGATGTGCAGGGCTTGCTCCGAGCAGAAGTGGCGAACCAGCGAGGTTTTGCCGACGCCGGCCTCGCCGCCGAGGAAGACGAATCGGCCGATCTTGTCCGTTGTCACCGCCGCCAGATGCCGCTCCAGCACGCCGAGCTGCTGCTCACGCTCGAGCAGGACACCTGATCCAGCCGCGACCCCCGACAACACCCCCACGGGCTCCATGGTGCTGTGGCGCGCGACCTGGCGCAAACCGCGGTCTCAAACGTCGGTGGCAGCGGCGGCGGCACGATGCAGCATAAAGGTCACCCGGCCGCGCCCCTCGATGGCGATATGGGCTACCTGCGCCGTCGCGGATTGACCCTCGCCCACCGATACCGGCGCGAAACGGCCGAAGCCGATGCCCGGACGCAGCACGACGGTCTGCCTGGCTGACCGCGGCCGCCGCAAGAAGGAGTCCCACTCCCACCGCGCGGTCGGGCGGCCCTCGGCGTCGCTCAGCACGACGGACACCCTCCGAGTCCGCCGCGGTCGCGGGAAGGACATCTGCAAACGAAGCCTGCTGTCGCCAGGAACGGCAAAGCTCAGCTCTCCCCGAGATCGGCGCCACGGACGCCGGCCCGAGCCGATCGTGACCTCCGCACCCGCTCCACGCAGCTGGCGGATTTTTGTGCCCTCCCCCGGCTTGACTGTCCTGAGCGGGATCCCGACAAACCGGGTGATCTGCGGGCTTCCTTTCACGCCTGGTCGCGGCTGGGACAGAAGGTGCAGGAGGCGCTCCGGCACGAGCGTGGATCTGGACGCGAGGACGAATGCCCAGGAATCGTAGACGTCCTCAATGTGGTGAACGACCAAACCGGCGTCTTCGCACATGGAACGGATCCGGGCCGCATCGAAAAGCGAGTGGTGGCCCCAGCACTGCTCAATCCGACCGTAAACCGGTACCGAGAACAAGATCGCGGCGTCCGGGCGAAGGCAGTCGGCGATGCTGGCGAGGGCGGCCTCCGCGTCCGGCACATGCTCGAGTACCTCGAGCAACAGAACGAGATCCGGATCATGTTGCGCAACCCACTCCGGCGTCAGGTCGTACGCGTCCTTAACCGCCAGATGCATCGTCGCAGCGGCGAGGCCGTTGACCTCGGCCATCCTCGAAGCCGCGTCCAGCCGCTCCTGGGTGAGATCGATTCCCGTGTAGGTCTTGGGCCCGGTGTAACGCAGGAGCAGGCAGGCCAAATATCCGAAGCCAACGCCGATATCGAGGATTCTGTCGCCTGGCATCGCGAAGTCGAGGACGCGACGATAACGCACCTGAGTCGCATCGCTGGTCGCGATCGCAAAGTCAGCGTCGCGAATGCCCGGCGCCCTCGTGAGGGGCTCGATCGTGCCCCTGGCGTGCCGTACCCATGCGGTCAACCGATCCTCGTAGCGGCTCCGTGCGAGCGCCGGCTCGAGACGCTCGAGAAGGTGCAGCGCATCAAAGCCCGCCCGCACATGCTCGTCTCTCAGGAACTCGACGGTATGCCTCGGTCCGTTCGGAAGATCGATGTGTTCGGTAGTGCCGGCTTCCATCCAACGCCTTTCCGATCGGCGCTCCATCGAAGGAGCGACGTATAGGCACGGCTGCGGCCGCCGCGAGACTTGGCTCGGGCTTGTCGCGCTAGGGCAACGACACCCGCAGTGACTCCTTATTCTGCAATCGCCGGTAGTCGCCCTTCCCGTAGTGCCAGGCGACGACCTTGTCGGGAACGAGACGGAGCACCACGCGGTCCGGCTCCCTCAGCGCCCCGGCGAGCCAGCGCCTGCCCTGCTCCTCGCCGTAGCGGACGGCGATCCGCTCCAGCCATGCCCTGATGTCCTTCTCCCACACCTCAGGCCGTCCGTAGGCGATCACGCCACGGAACGGCCGGTCATCGCTCGCGATCGACACCGCGACTGAAGAGCCGGTGGCGATGTCGGCTCCCGTGCGGCGAGCCTCAAGCCGCGTGGTGAACCAGAAGGCGCGATCCGCGTAACAGAACCAGATCGGCCTGACTCGTGGCTCTCCATCCGCGCCGATGGTCGCGAAATGCGCGAGGTGGGGTTCCTCAAGGAACGCCCTCAACTCGCTGCCTGCCAGTGGCACGGCCACCTCCTTGACCGCTAGGTCGCCCATTCTTCCCGCTGTCGTGACGACGGCCGCAGGCCGAGGCCCGGGAAGGTGTCGGGCATGGAGAGCACCGTACGGGCAATGCGATGTGCCATGACGGATGCCCACGGTGTATGAAGAGCACCTGTGAGAGTGGCGACGTGGAATGTGAACTCGGTTCTGGCGCGAGTTGCCCGGCTCAATGAGTGGCTGGACCTGGCGCAGCCTGATGTGGTGTGTCTGCAGGAGATCAAAACTCCGGCCGACGCGTTCCCTGGGGAAGGTGCGGCTGAGCGCGGGTACGAAATCGCGGCCAATGGCGATGGTCGCTGGAACGGTGTTGCGATCTTGTCCCGGATTGGGCTGGAAAATGTGTCTCGTGGCTTCCCCGCGCAGCCCGGGTATGCGGCACCCGCAAACGAGGATGAGCTCGTCCTCGTGGATATGCCCACCCCTCCCGTCGTCGAGGCGAGGGCGATCGCCGCAACCTGCGGACCCGTACGGCTGTGGTCGGTGTACGTACCGAACGGGCGCTCACTGGACAGCCCGCACTTCGCGTACAAGCTGGAGTGGCTCGCCGCGCTGCACGACGCGCTGGCCGGCGAGGTCAACGCTGATGGACCGTTCATCCTCACCGGAGATTTCAACATCGCTCCGACCGACGCTGACGTCTGGGACCCTTCGGCATTCATCGGCTCGACACATGTGACGGACGCAGAGCGAAGCCGGCTTGCCGAGCTCCGTGCGCTCGGCCTGGAAGACGTGGTGCCGCGGGCATTGAAGTACGACACGCCGTACACGTATTGGGACTACCGCGCGGGCATGTTCCACAAGAACCAAGGGATGCGAATCGACCTGGTATACGCGAATCGGGCTGCGGCCTCCCACGTCACCGACGCGTATGTCGATCGCGAAGCCAGGAAGGGAAAGGCGCCGTCTGACCACGCCCCCGTGGTCGTCGATCTTGAGCTCTGACCGGCGGTAAGTCGCGAGTGGATCAGGCTGCGCGAGGACGGACCGCATGACCTGAGCGGCACCCAACACGCAGCTCGCCTATCCAGGAGAGTCAGGATTGTGCGAAGCCTGATCGCCGGCCCGCTCCCGCGTCG
>Ga0066905_100000065_pt1 | contig 18294 bp, 16 predicted proteins | sample PanSoiMetaPlot36_FD_67483 | JGI IMG/M metagenome (GOLD analysis project Ga0066905, IMG submission 67483) | Tropical forest soil microbial communities from Panama analyzed to predict greenhouse gas emissions - Panama Soil Plot 36 (version 2) | ecosystem: Environmental > Terrestrial > Soil >... | reverse complement strand
CGCCCCCACCCACCGAGAGTTAGGCACCCCAGGTTCGATCCATGTTGACGCGAAACGCCCCCTGGGTTGCGTTCGGGCTGTCCGTGGCCTTGCTGGTCGCGCTGGCGGCCGTCTGGTCGATCCCGACGACTCCGGAGTCGCACCCGGCACCTGTATCCGGCGACGCGCGCGTTGTTGTCGTGAATACGGCCGCCGCTCTCCGGCACGCGCTGGAGCCGGCCGCGGCTGAATACTATCGCGACACCGGCGTCCGCATTGAGCTGCGCTACGACGCGTCGGAAGCCCTCCTTACTAAGCTCCAGGTGACCGGTCAGGGCGACCTGTTCCTGCCCGCGGACGACAGCTTCGTCGCCGAGGCCCGCCGCCTCGAGCTGGTGGACGACGATTACGAGCTCGCGGCGATGACGGGGGTTCTTGTGCTGCGCGCGGGCTTTGCGAAGGACCCCGGCCTGCTGTCGTGGGATGACGTTTTCGCGCCCGACTTCCGGCTGGCGCAACCGAACCCGGCCACCGCGATCGGCAAGGTCACCCGCGAAGCCTTGCAACCGACCGGGCTGTGGGCGCGGATCGAGCGGTCGCGGCACGTCGAGGTCGGAACGGTCACCGAGGCGGCCAACGCGGTCAAGATTGGCAGTGCCGACGGGGCAATCATCTGGGACGCGGTTGCCCACGCCTACCCCGACCTCAAGGTCGCCCGGCTCCCGCATCTCGACCGGGTGCGCGCCCGCGTCAAGGTCGCTCTATGCAAGAAGTCCGAGGCTCGCACCCAGGCCCGGTGGTTTGCCGAGTACCTGGCCGAGCCCAACGGTGGTCAGAAGCACTTCGCGGCTGCCGGTTACGCGCCGCCGTCGTCGCCGGCGGTGCACAAGGACCGCCTTCCGCCGGAGAAGCGTGAGCTCATCCTCTACGCCGGGGCGATGCTACGCCCGGCGGTCGAGGAGACGATCAAGGAATTCGAGGCGCGCGAGCGCGTCAGCGTCACGCGCGTCTACAACGGCTGCGGCATCCTCGTCGGCCAGATGCGGATCCGCGAGCCCGACGTGTTCTTCTCCTGCGATCCGCGCTTCATGGGCGACGTCGCCGACCGATTCCAGAAGCCCGATGTGGTGTCGAACAACCAGCTGGTGATCGCCGTGCCGAAGGGCAACCCGGCCGGCCTCAAGCAGCTCAAGGACCTGGGCAAGGAGGGGCTGCGCGTCGGCGTCGGGCACGAACAGCAGTGTGCCCTCGGGGCGATCACGCGAGAGACGTTCATCCAGTCCGGCGTGTACGCGTCCGTTCGCAGGAACGTCAAGGTGGAGTCGCCGACCGGCGACCTCCTCGTCAACCAGCTGTTGACCGGCTCCCTCGACGCGGTGGTCTGCTATGTGAGCAACGTGACGCCCAATCTCGGCAAGATCGAGGGGATCCCGGTCACGGGCATCCCGTGCGCGGTGCCGGAACAGCCGATCGCGATTGCCAAGGGGAGCACGAACCCGGAGCTCGCCGCCCGGTTGATCGACTACCTGCGGTCCAAGAAATCGCGCGAGCGCTTCGAGAAGCTGGGCTTCGGTTGGGGGAAGAAATGACCCCGTCGGGCTCGACGGTCCGGTTCTACGCGGGCCTGGCCCTGATCGGCGGGCTGTACGTTGTGCTCATCCTGGCGATGCTCATCGCCGACACGTTTTACACGACGCCGGGCAATCTCTGGGACTCCTTCCGCTCGCCGGAGATCCAGTACGCGATCAAGCTGAGCCTGGTCTCCTGCTTTGTGACCACCCTGCTCTCGCTCTGGGTCGCGGTCCCGCTCGGTTACCTGTTGTCGCGGACGCGGTTCTACGGCCGGCCCGTTCTCGACGCGTTTCTTGACATCCCGCTCGTTCTACCCCCTCTGGTCATTGGCCTGAGCCTGCTCATCCTGTTTCAGACGGCCCCCGGCAAGTGGCTGGAGGGGGTCACACAGAACCAGATGGGCTTCGTGCTGACGTACTTCGCGATCCCGGCCGTTAGCGCGATCCTGGCGTGGCCGTTCCTGAGCCGTCTGCCGTCGCGCGCGGAGGCCTTGATCTACTTGCCCGTGGCCGCGGTCCTCGTGGCCGTGATTCTGCGTTACTCGGGTGCCGGGGCGTGGCTCGAGCCGCGCTTGCAGGAGCGCTTCGGCACGCGGATCACGTACGAGATCCCGAGCGTCATCCTGGCCCAGTTCGCGGTGAGCTGTGCCTTCGCAGTCCGAACCATGCGCGTCACGTTCGACCAGATCTCGCCCCGGACCGAGCAGGTGGCTCTCACGCTCGGCTGCACGCGCAGCCAGGCGTTCTGGATGGTGAGTCTCCCTGAGGCGTGGCGGGGACTGGTGACGGCCGGGAGCATCGCCTGGGCCCGGGCCCTCGGGGAGTTCGGCCCGATCCTCATCTTCTCCGGGGCGACGCGGATGCGGACCGAGGTGCTCTCCACGACCGTGTTCCTCGAGCTGAGCGTCGGCCGGCCGGAGGCCGCCATCGCCGTGTCGCTCCTGATGGTATTCGTCGCGATCGTCGTGCTCCTCCTGATGCGCGGATTCGGCATGCGCGGGGGGGCGATTTGATCGCCGTCGATCAATTGACGATCCACCAGGGAACGTTCGCACTCCGCGAGTGTTCGTTCCGGGTGGGGACGGGCCAATACGGAGTGTTGATGGGCAAGACCGGTTGCGGCAAGACGTCGATCCTGGAAGCTGTCGCCGGGCTGCGGCCGATCGCCGGTGGCCAGGTGCGGTTGGGTGACCGGCACGTGACTTTCCTCGAGCCCGGCGAGCGCGGCATCGGTTATGTGCCCCAGGACGCGGCCCTGTTCCGCACGATGACGGTGTACAATCACCTCGCCTTTGCGCTGAACCTCCGCGGGGCGGATCGCAAGGCTATCCAGATCCGGGTCGTGGAACTCGCCGACTGGCTCGGGATCGCCCACCTGCTCGACCGCCGGCCGGTGGGACTGAGCGGCGGCGAGGCCCAGCGGGTCGCGCTCGGGCGGGCCCTGTCCTTCCGCCCGCGCTACCTCTTGCTCGACGAGCCGCTCAGCTCGCTGGACGAGGACACGCGCGGGTCGATGGTCGAATTGCTCGGCAGATTGCGAAAGAGCGGGGACGTGACCGTCCTGCACGTGACGCACAGCCGCGCCGAGGCGGACAGGCTCGCGGACGTGCGCTTCCGGCTCGAGGACGGACGGGTCGTCGCGGAGGAGTGAACGGTGCGCGTCACGGTCGAGTACTTCGGCGCCGCCCGCGAGGCCGCCGGCGTGGGCCGCGAGACGGTCGAGTGCGACCCCCCCTGCTCCGCCACTGAGCTTGTCACCCGACTCGCCCGCGAGCGGGGCGGGCGGCTGGCCCACTTGTTGCTCGTCAACGATCGGCTGGCCCCGAGTGTCCTCATCGCGGTCGGCGATCGGCAGGCGACGGCCGCGGAGTCCATCAACCTTCGCGACGGCGACGAGGTCGTTGTCATCCCCCCCGTGTCCGGCGGTGCCCGCTGATGTCGAGCCGAGACGATGAACTTACCCCCGAGGAGCGGACCACGTACGAGTGGCATATGTGGGTGCCCGGGGTCGGCGAGGAGGGGCAGCGGAGGCTGAAGGGGGCCACGGTCCTTGTCTCGCGGGTCGGCGGCCTCGGCGGGCTGGCGGCGTACGAGCTGGCCGCGGCCGGAGTGGGTCGATTGGTCCTGGCCCACGCGGGGGTGGTCAAGCCGGGCGACCTGAACCGCCAGATCCTCATGACACACTCCGCGATCGGCACCCCCCGTGTCGACTGCGCCGCCCGCCGCCTGAACGAGCTGAATCCGCGGCTCGAAGTCGTGGCCGTCCCGGACAACGTCTCTTCGGCCAACGTCGAGCGACTCGTCGGGATGGCCGATGTCGTGGTCTGCTGTGCCCCGCTCTTCGACGAGCGGTTCCTCATGAACGCGGAGTGCGTGCGCCAGGGCAAGCCGATGGTGGACTGTGCGATGTACGAGCTGACCGGCCAGGTGACGACGATCCGGCCGGGCCGGACCGCGTGCCTGTCATGCCGCGTACCGGAGCCCCCCGCGACGTGGAAGCGACAGTTCCCGGTGTTCGGGGCGGTGTCCGGTGCTGTCGGCTGCATCGGGGCGATGGAGGCGATCAAGCTCCTCACCGGCGTCGGCGAGCCGCTTTACGACCGGTTGCTGACGTTTGACTTGCGGGACATGCGCTTCCGCGTGGTCGGCATCTCGCGGCGTGCGGATTGCCCGACGTGCGGCGCGGATGACCATGCACATTGACAAGTAGCCTGACGCGCCAGCGCGCCAGCGCGGGCGGAAGCGCGCGCCCTCGCTGGCGCGTCGGGCTACCCCGCTACGAGTTCCGGAACGTGTTCTAGCGGTCGGGGGGATTCATCAGAGCCGCAGCTTGGCGCCGAAGTCGCGCTTTTCGTTCGAAATGAAGTACGTATGGCACGCGGCGTCGATCAGGTCCGGGCTGAAGTTGACGCGCTCCATGTTGTACTTGGCGATCGAGCTCATTTGCTCCATGATGTCCCGGGGGTGGCACATCCGGAACGGCCGCGACGTCGGCTTGTACCACTTCTCGATCAGGTAATCGACCCCGTTCGGATCGAACTCGATCCGCCGCGTCTTGCACACCAGCTCCCAGATCTTGCGAAATTGCACCTCGTCCGGGTTGCGGATCTCGATCTTGAACTTAATCCGGCGGAGGAACGCCTCGTCGGCGAGCTGGGTCGGGTCCAGGTTTGTCGAGAAGATCAGGAGCTGGTCGAACGGCACCTCGATCTTGGTGCCGGAGACTGTCGTCAAGTAGTCGTACCGCTTCTCCAAGGGCACGATCCACCGGTTCAAGAGGTCCATCGGCCGGAGCTGCTGCCGGCCGAAGTCGTCGATCATGAAGATGCCGCCGTTGGCCTTGGTCTGGATCGGCGCCTCGTAAAACTTGCCAATCTCGTTAACCTTCAGGTCCAACATCGGCATCGTCAGCTCGCCGCCGACCACGATCGTCGGCCGCTTGACCCGGACAAACCGGGCGTCGTGGGCCGCGCCCTTGAGGATCAGTCCGCCAGCCACTTCGTAGTCCTGCTCCTTCTCCTTCAGGGTGTGCAGGATCGGGTCGTAGATCTTGATGATCTGCCCGTTGGCCTCGACCGCGTGGGGGATGTAAATGGGGTCCCCCATCAGCCGGGTGATTCGCTCGGCAACGCTGGTCTTCCCGTTTCCCGGGTACCCGAAGAAGAAGATCGACGCCCCGGAGTTGATCGCCGGGCCGATCTCGTTGAACACATCCTCGGTGATGACCAGGTCTTCGAACGCCCGCTGAATGCTCAGCCGCGTCACGATCAGCTTCTTGATGCTCTGGGCCAGTACCGACTCGACGTAATCGGCGAACGGAACCGGCGTCGGGCCAATGTAACTGGTCTTGGCCAGGGCCTCCTGGACGCCAGCCGTCCCCTTCGGGGGTTTGATTTCGTACACGAGCGAGGTGTCGCCACTCGACCCCTTCTGGCCGACGATGTCCACCAGGGTGTGCTTCCGCATCGACTGCAGGACCGCCGAGATGGCCTGGAAGGGGACGCAGAGGTCCTGGGCGATCTCCCCGCCGGTGAGCTGCCCGCGGTTGTAAATGGTGCGCAGGATGAGGTCGTAAAGGAACAAGAGCGGCAGGCCGAGGTCTTCCCACTTCGCCGGCGGCCGGGGGATATACGGATTGGCGATCTTCGGGACCGCCTCCTCGATGTCCGGGGGCGGGTCGCCGAGCAGTGTCACCCCGTCCAGGTCCCCGGACTCCAGTGCCTCCATGCGGAGTTTTTCGAAGTGGGTCTTGTGCAGGCGGAGGTGCCGGATGGCTTCCTGGTCGTTCCTTTCCTCCGCGAGCCGCAGGCACTCGTCCAGGGCCGGGGCGACCACGTACTTCACCCCATCAATGTACATGTGGTGCAGGTACTCACCCGGGCGGACGTAACAGTCCGGCAGGTGGTAGTCCTGCTCCTTCATCTGGTCGCAGAACTCTTGGGCAATGATGAACCGCATCCGGGGAGTCCCCTGAGGGAGGAAGGGGTGGATGTCGGTAGTCTAGGTCACGATTCCGCGCGACGGGTCCTCGTCCGGGTGGCGGCGCAGGTAGCGTCCAGCGGCCACCCGAAGGGCAATCGGGATAAGGACTAAGAGCATAAGCGGCCAAAGTCGTTCCAGGCTGGCCAGCTCGCGGAACGAACTAATTTCGCCGATCTCCGCTCCAGCACTGACAACGACAAACGTCGTTGGGAGCATTCCAAGCTGGGTCGCCCACCAGTAGGTCCATGGGCGAATGCGTGTGAGGCCCATGCCCAGGTTCACCAGGAAGAACGGGAGCACCGGTGTCAATCGAATGAGCAACAGGTAGAACCAGCCGTCGCGCTCGATCCCGCGGTCGAGTGCTTCCATGGCCGCCTTCCACCTCGGACGGCTTTCAACCCTTCGGAGCAGACTGTCCCGCAGGACGTAACGCGCCAGGAGGGTGACGATCAGGGCACCGAGCGTAGAAGCAAAGGAGACGACCAGTGTACCGAGCCACCGCCCGAAGAGGACTCCGGAGATAACAGACAGTGGAGTTGCCACCGGGACGGACAGACCGACCAGGACCACTTCGGCAACGAAGAAGATGAACAGCGCGAGGAGCAGATTGTCCTCGACCGCCGCCTTCCATTGCGCCTGGCGGCGGAGGACTTCCTCTTCCGACGGGCCGAACGCGAGAAAGGCGACGACGCCGCCCGCCACGGCCAGGGCGACGATCACGCGAGGGAGGCGACGGCGCAAGACTGGAGTCATCTGCGGCGTCCGGGGTGCCGCCGTTTGTTATCGCTGATCGGGGGTCACTTCGCCACTTCCACCTTTTCGGCCGCCAGGTGCGGGCGATAGAGCTCGGGGCGCTGGCTGACCGCTCCGTACAGCTGAACTCGCTTGTTGTTGAAGTTCCGCAGATTGACCCCGGAAACGGCCGTCACGTAATAGATCACGTTGCCCTTGTCGTCCTGGAGCGAGTACACCGGCTCGCCGTCCACGAACACCCTCTGGACCTCCTGCAGTGTGCCCGGGCCACTCCATTTCCCGCCCGCGGACCCGTCCGCGGCCGACGCGGCGACCGCCTCGCGGCGCGATTCACTCCGCCGCGCCGGCACCCCTTCCCCGCGCTTGAGGAGCTCGTCGCACCGGGTGTACCGGTTGTAACAGATGACGATGGCGTCCCGCTCGGCCTTCTGGTCCCACAGGTCCTGATAGATTCGGGCGTACAGGTCCTTCGCCTTGGCGTAGTCGCCGGCCTTGTCGGCCTGCGTCGCCTCGACCCAGCGCCGGTGGTCAGTCAGGGCACGCGGTAACGCGGCCGCGGCTGCGCGGGCGACCGCGTCGGGACCTTTCGACCCCTCCGAGACGGTAAACGGGGGCGGATCCGGCCGAACGTACGTCGGCGGCGGCGCGACGGCCGTGATACTGCTGGAGCTCAACGCGTTCTTCGGTACCCAGCGCAGGTCGCCGTCGGGAGGGCTGATCGGGTACCACGACGCGTCCTCGACCCGCACCATCGGGCCGACGACCTCGACGATCGTTCCCTTCGGCAGGCGTGTGGTAATGCGCTTGATTGGCCCGCTCGCCTTGTCGGACCCGGCCAGCACGTCGGCCCCATCCACCATGACCGCGACGTTGGCCCGTGCGCTCTCGCCCAGTTCCACGCGTCCGATGTGAATTTGCTTGATCCAGCTCACGGAACCGGGGGGCGGTTGGATGGCGTAGAAGCCGGTGTCCTCCTCGCGGATGATGATGACTGTCTCGCCCTTGCGGAGCTTGCCGGTGGCCGGGAAGTTCATGGCATGTCCGGCCCGCACCTCGACGCCGTCGATGTCCACGGCGGCCGTACGTCGCGGCGGGTCGGCCGCGGCGGCCAGGCCGAGCCCGGCGGCCAGGAGTGCGAGCGCTGCGCGCATGGTCGTTCCCCTCTCGCGGCCGGGGGCGGACCCCACCGCCGTGATTCCGGACCGAGTGCCGGGGGTATAGCAGGGCCGACAAGGTGTGCAAGGCCAGGTTGGTTGGCCCGGCCGACTCGCCCGGGGCCGGTAGAATGGGAGAAAGGTGCGATTCGTCTGACTGTATACCTGCCGGGAATGAGCGCGCCCGCCGCGAGTCGACTGATGTCAAGCACTGCCGCCGTGGACCAGGAGAAGACCGGCCTCGGCAATTACTTCATCGCCAACTACCCCCCCTTCTCGTACTGGAAGCCGCAGCACTTGCCCGAGGCGGAGGCCGCGCTCGATTCGTCCCCGGCGCCGGGCACGCCACTCGGGCTCTACCTGCACATCCCGTTCTGTCGCAAGCGGTGCAAGTTCTGCTACTTCCGGGTCTACACCGACAAGAACGCCCGGGACATCGAGACATACCTGTCCGCACTTCTCAAGGAGGTCGAGCTGCTGAGCCTGCGGGGGTGTGTTGGCGGCCGGCCGCTGGACTACGTCTACTTCGGCGGCGGCACGCCGTCCTACCTCAGCGCGTCGCAGCTCGACAGCCTCATGACCCGGCTGCGTCAGATCATGCCGTGGGACGAGGCCCGCGAAGTCACTTTTGAGTGCGAGCCGGGCACCCTGCAGAAGCACAAGCTTGAGACGTTGCGCACCCACGGCATCACGCGCCTCAGTCTCGGCGTCGAGAACTTCAAGCCCGAGATCCTACAGTTCAATGGGCGGGCCCACCTGGAAGAAGAGATCTACCGGGCGTTTGGCTGGGCCCGGGAGCTTGAGTTCCCGCAAATTAACATAGACCTGATCGCGGGAATGGTCGGCGAGGACTGGGACAACTGGCGGCGTTGTATTACCAAGACAATCGAGCTGGGCGCCGACTGCGTGACCATCTACCAGATGGAGCTGCCGTACAACACGGTCTTTTCGAAGGAGCTGACCGTCCTCGGCAACGACGAGCCGTCGCTGGCCATCGCCGACTGGCCGACCAAGCGGGCCTGGGTCCGCTACGCGTTCGACGAGCTCGAGAAGGCCGGGTACACGATCTCCAGCGCAACGACCGTGGTCAAGGACCCCGCCCGCACGCGGTTCGTGTACCGGGAGGCGCTCTGGCGTGGCGCCGACATGTTCGGGACCGGCGTGGCGTCGTTCGGACACGTGAACGGAGTCCACATCCAGAACGCGGACACCTGGGAGGCCTATGTTGGAAGACTCGAGAAGGGCGATCTGCCGCTCGGCCGAGCGTTCCCAACCACGCGACGCGACCGGTTGATCCGCGAGGTCGTATTGCTACTCAAGACCGGGCACCTGGACGTGGATTACTTCCATCAGAAGTATGGGGTGGATATCCGCGAGGAGTTCCAGGGGACCCTCGACAAGCTCCAGGCCGACGGCTGGTTGACAGTCGCGGGCGCAAGCATCGACACTACCCCGGCCGGACTGCTCCAGATCGACCGCCACCTGCCGGCGTTCTTCGACCCGCAGTACAAGGGCACGCGGTATACCTGATGTCGGAGCCCCTGGCGTTCCTGATGGGCAAATTCGCCGCGGTCCTGCCGGCGGACCGGCGGTATTGCCGTAACCACATGTGGTGCCACCCACGGGGCGACGGGGTTTACCGCTTTGGGTTCACTGCGTACGCGATCCGGCTCATGCAGGATGTTTACTTCCTCGATTGGTCGGTGAATGCGGGGGACGCGGTTGCCCTCAAGCAGCAGATCGGCAACATCGAGACGTCGAAGGCGGTGTCCGACCTGTTCGCTCCGATCGGAGGGACTTTGACCGCGATCAACCAGGATGTGCTCAAGGACCCGTCGCAGATCAATGTGGACGGATACGGCAGGGGGTGGTTGTTCGAGATGTCCGGCGACACCGGTTCGACGCTCGATGCCCAGGGCTATCATGACTTCCTTGCCGCGAACTGGGACCAGACTCAGCGCATCTTGAAGGGGCAGATGGGGGAGTAGAATCCCCGGGAAATCGTGCTCGCCCGTGGCCGCCCGGTCAACGCGAGCAGTAATCTGACACGGACGCGTCGCCATTCGTGAGTCATCGATGAGCCGGCACCGACTGACGGTCGTCCTGTCGCAGGCCCCGGGCAAGCACCAGGCCAAGCGGTCGCTGGAAGAGTCGATCGCGGCGGCGCTGATCCTGGAACCCGGGCTCGACGTCTCCATCGTCCCCAACCTGTACGACCTCGGCCCGGACCACACCGGTCGGATGTACCTGGAAGGGGTCTCGGGCGACCTGTGCGTCCTCACCTGGCACTTTCCCCGCGCCGCGTTCTGGTTGCTCGATCGAATTGGCGTCAAGGGTCACGAGGGGCAAACACAGCTCAAGCCCCCCGCGGACGACGACGATGAAGACGCCGGAGAGTCGGCCACGCCACAGGGCGTCGGGCCGGCCGGGGAAGTGCCCGATCGCCAAATCTATTGCCTGGACCTGCGCGACTTCAACTCCGCCGACCCGTACCTCAACGAGATTCGCCGAATCGCGACCGAGTGCCGCGAACGCCACGAGCAAAAGCAGTCGGCGCAAGCGAACGGCACCGCTCCGCTGCTCCAACTCGGCGTCGCCGGCACAGTCGCGACGGAGGCCAACGGCCATGGTCCCGCGACCAGGGCCTTCACACCGGAGGAATTACTCGCCGCGCCGAATCGCCGCTGGTACCCCGTGATCGATTACAGCCGGTGCACGAACTGTCTGGAGTGCCTCGATTTCTGCCTGTTCGGCGTCTACGGCGTGGACTCGCTGGACCGCATCCTCGTCGAGAATCAGGACAGCTGTAAGAAGGGTTGCCCGGCGTGCAGCCGCGTCTGCCCCGAGCAGGCGATCATGTTTCCGGAGTACAAGTCGGCCGCCATCGCCGGGGCACCGGTCGGGGCGATCAGCGGGCTGAAGATCGACCTGACCAAGCTCTTCGGCGGCGAGGTAAAGGACGCCCTGTCACAGGCGGTTGAGGAGCGCGACCGCGAGCTCGTGGCCGACGGCCGGGTCGCGGTCGGGATGACCGTCGGCATTCCAAAGCGGCAGACGGACAAGCCCCAGGGACCCAAGGACGACCTCGACAAGTTGATGGACGACCTCGACGCATTGGGTCTTTGATCTCCCGACCCTTCCCAAATCCCCACCGTTTCCCCGGTCCCCCGACCCTTCGGTCCGCATTGACTCCCCCTCCGGGGTCCGGTATGCCCCCGGCACTTTTGTACCAGGACTGCGTGGGGGCGCGTGCTCCCACCCGGGAGGTCCCGTGGCCGGGTCCCGCACGTTCCCTTGGCCGACGCTGGCGCTCCTCGGCGCGATGGCGGCTGCGCCCGCCGCGTGCGCCCAGGACCTCCTGCGCCTGTCGCTGCCGGGATCCGGGACCGACATACTGGCCGCCGGGGCCGGACAAGCGGAAGACAAGCCGACCCCAACCGGCCCCACTATTCTTCCCGTTCCACTGGTCGAAGAGCGGACGATCTGGATTTCGCCCCGGACGACGCACCCGTTCACGGTCGTCCCGGTCACGGCCGGCAAGGAGACGGCGTTCATCGTCACCGGGGGGGTGAAACTCCTCGTCAAGTTCGCCTCCGGGTCCATCCGTTCACTAGAAGTCGAAGCCGACCAGGTGGTCATCTGGCAAAAAGGCGAGGACTCGACCGGGGCGTTCAACGCCATGCGCGGGGCCGGGGGGAGCCAGGGGGCCGAGAAGATCGAGTTCTATCTGACCGGCAACGTCGTCATCCGGTACGGGGCTCCCGGAGATGTCACGCGCACCGGGGTCCAGCGCCAGAGCCGCACCCTCCGGGCCGACCGCGTTTATTACGACGTCGCCAATCACCGCGCGATCGCGGTCAAGGCCGACCTCGAGTACACGAAAGAAGGCTTCATCAACGCCGGCCACGTCGTCGCCGAGGAGATTCACCAGATCGGCGAGACCGAGTGGGCGGCCGTCATGGCCGAGATGCACGCCAGCCGCCTGCCGTCCGACCCGGGAATCAAGGTCGCGGTGGACGAGGCGTCGATCTACCGCGAGCCGCGGACCGCCCGGCGCGGGCTCTTCGGCATCCCGATCCGCGACCGCATCACTGGCCAGATCGCCGAGGAGGAGCCGGAGATCCTGGAAGCGACCGGCATCAGTGCCATCGTCCGCGACATCCCGGTCTTTTACTGGCCGCGCGTGCGGACCAACGTGAACGACCCGTTCGGGCCCTTTGAAGGGCTAACCTTCCGCCAGGACCGGCAATTCGGGTTCCAGGTGTACGCCACCTGGGACATGCTCGAGCTGATCGGCCTGACCAAGCTCGAGCACGAGCGCTGGAACCTCCTGACCGACTACCTCAGCCGCCGCGGGCCGGCGCTCGGGACCAACTACTCGCTCAACGGCCAGACCTTCTTCGGCATGGACGCTCCATTCCGCACGTTGATCAAGGGGTACATGATCTACGACCAGGGCACGGACATCCTCGGCTCGCCGCGGGAGGCGGACTTTGTCCCCCCCGCCTTCCGCGGCCGGTTCATGTTCCGGCACCAGCAGGAGTTCGGCCAGGAATGGTCCTTGCAGACCCAGTTCGCCTACCTGAGCGACCGGAACTTCTACGAGGAGTACTACAACTACGACTTCCTGCACGGACCAAACCAGGAGACGTTTGCCTGGCTGAAGTACCAGTCCGGGAACGCGGCCTGCACGTTCCTGTTCGAGCCCGACATGAAGCGGGACGGGGTGAGCGAGACCTACTGGCTCCCGCGAGTCGATGGTTACCTGCTCGGCCAGTCGATCTTCGAGCGCTTCACCTATCACTCGTGGGCGAGCGTCGCGTACGCCCGGCTCGACCCGTTCCGCAACCCGCCACGGGAGTTCCCGCTTTTCCGGGACAACGGCGTCCCGCCGCCGGAAGTGCCGGTCAACACCGGCCGGGTGGACTGGATGCAGCAGATCTCGATGCCGTTCGAGCTGGGCCCGGCCAAGGTCGTCCCCTACGGCGTCCTCGACCTTGCCTACTACACGCAAAACAACGAGGGCGCCCAGCAGGGCCGCGTCTACGGCGGCGGCGGCGTGCGCGCCAGCGTGCCGTTATCGAAGCTCTACCACGGTGTCGAAAGCGAGCTGTGTAACCTGCAGGGGCTGTATCACAAGAACCTGTTCAGTGCGAACTACTTCATCGCTGGCTCGACCACCTCGTGGGCAATCCTCCCGCAGCTGGACCGGCTCAACGACGACGCGACCGAGGCCGCCTGGCGCGACGTCCTGCCGTGGGAAGTCACCTTCCCGCAGACGGCCAACCTCAACGGCGTCGCCCTCGAACGGGCCCCGCAGTTCAATCCCCGGCTCTACGTCATCCGCCGGCTCATCGACAGCAAGCCGGACACGCTCGACGACATCCAGGTCGTCCAGCTCGACTGGCGGCAGAAGCTGCAAACGAAGCGCGGCTACCCGGGGCTCGAACACGTTGTCGACTGGCTGACGCTCGACCTGTCCGCGTCGATCTTCCCGGCTGCCGACCGCGACAACTTCGGCAGCACGGTCGCATTCATCGAGAGCCGCCTGCAGTGGAACATCGGCGACCGGAACGGGATCTTCTCGAACGTCTGGGTGGACCCGTTCGACTTCGGGGCGCGGTTCTGGGAGCTGGGGACCTACTTCTCTCGCGACGACCGGACAAGCTTCAACATCTCGTACCGATCCGCGGACCCCCTGCAAAGCCGGGTCGTGGCCGTGGCCTCGACCTACGTCTTCAGTCCGAAGTACGCGTTTACGGCCGTGACCGCGTACGACTTCGGCTACCAGTCGTCGCTGACCAACAGCTTCCTGTTCACGCGGGTCGGAACGGACATGCAGGTGACGATCGGGTTCACTTACAACTACCTGATCAACAACATCGGGTTCACGCTGAACATCGTGCCGAACCTAATCGCCAATCAAACGACCCCGGTCCCGGCCCGCGGCTACGGACTCGCCGGGGCGGGGACGGGGCAATATCAGGGGCGATGATCGCGTCGATGCTTATGGCGAGACTGATCCCGATGTCAGACGCAGGCCGACGGCGACCGAGCGATCGCTCTTCGCCAGGAGCGCCCAGGGCGTGTTCGGGTGTTGCTTGCTGATGTCGGCCAGGGCCTTCTTGGCTTCCGAATACATGTCCTTGTAGTTCGCGGCGGTGTTCTTATCGAGCGTCGTCTCGGCCGTGAGCCGGTAACCGTTGTCCCCCGGCTTCAGATCAGGGATCTTGCCACTCCGCACGTTTGCGAGAGCCAGGTTGTACTGGTTCGCATAGCAGAGCCGCAGTTTCACCTGCGCGAGCACGTACTCGTAGTGGACCTGCCATCGCTTCGGCTGTTTGTCCTTGAGTTCCGCCACCGCCTCCAGGTTCTCGAGATGATCTCGGAGAATGGCTTCCACAATCGCCGGAACTTCCTGGAACTTGCGCAGCTCCTCCTTGGCCTTGTCGGACGTCTCCCCGCCGAAGGTCTGCGGCAGGTTCTTCCCACTGCCCACCTCGGAGAGCTGCCGGATTTCGACCACTGCCTCCTCGATGGCCTTCTGGAGCAGATTCCGCGGTTCGCCCGGCTTTAGCTCGCCGACGAGGTAGTCCTTCAGGGCTTCCTGGGTGAATGGCAGGACGTCCGAGACGGACGGCGGGGAGCCTTCCTCCCGGAAGGACTTCACCGGCGGAAGCTGGACCTCGCGGACGATCGCCGTGACCGCCTTCGGGTCGGCACTCGGCGGCGGGTGGGGGAACTCGAAGCGCCCCGGCGCCGGCTCCGCCGCATCGAACGCGACCGCCTGAGCCGGTGGCTTCAACGTGAACTTCACCGTCTGCGACCGGTCGGGGAACTTGATCTTCACGACCTCGGCAAGCTTTTCCTTCATCCACGTCGTGAACCGCTCAACCGGAATCGGGTCGGCCGGCTCCGGGAGCTTCTTGTCTGGGGACAGGGCGTGAGCGGCCGACGCCGCGTGGATCATGCTCAGAAAGAAGCTGCCACGCACTTCCAGCCCGTGTCCCTTGACGTCGCGGGTGCCGTAGTTGAACTGCGTGATGTACTGGTCGATCTCGACCGATTGTTCCCCCTTGGAGCAGCTCGCGACGACCGACACGCCCTCGGGTGAGTCGTGTAGAGCCTTTTCCAGCGCCTCGGTCATCGGCCCGAAATGGGGCCGCTCGATGCCGCGCTCCGGGTGCAGCCGGCACACGTCGAAGATAATGAACTTCTCCTGCGCCTTGCACGCCCCGAGCTTCTCGTAGACCCACTTGAGCGGGATCAGGGTCTCGACCTCGTCGAGGTCCCCCTCCAGCGGGACGAGATACGCTTCGCCCTTTTTCTCGACCGCGTGACCGCAGAACACGAGGACGATCCGGTCCTGGGCCCGCGACGAGTCGAGGAATTGAGCAATCGTCCCCTCGACCACGCCCTTCAACGGCAGCGACCGCGCCGGCCGCTGCGGGGGGATGACATTTGCAGCGGGTTCCTTCTTGCCCGGCTCCTTCTTCGGTCCGATGCCCTCGCCCTGGAGTCGGCCGTCAGTCAAGTGGTAGAGCTGTTCCTTTGGCACGCGCCACCGCTCGGCGAGCCGGCGGATGGCCGCGTCCGTCCCCGACTTGCCCGGTTCATCCGACGCGACTCCTCCACTCTGCCCGTTGTGCAGGGGGTTTGCGTAGAGGTAACTGTGAATGCTGATCGCGAGCATCCGCCGCGGGAAGATTCCGGGCGTCGCGACCACCGGGCCACCTCCGCCCGCCCCGGGGTTCTCTGGTTCGTTGTGCCCGGGTGTGTTTTCGTTGAAGAAGTTGGACAGCTTGGGTTGGAAGTACGCGAATGTGGCCGCCCCGCCGGCGAGGCCAGCGAACAGCAGCCCGACCGCGACGTACTTGATCCAGCCTCGGTTTCGGGGCCCGGAATAGTTGCCGCGGCCGGTGTATTTGTCCTGCGTGTCGAACGCGGAGACGTATTTGTTCACCCGGGCCGGCGGGGCAACAGGTGGCGTGTATTCGGGCAAGTTCGAGTCGTCGGGGAGCGGTTCCCAGGTCGGGCTCACAGCCCCATTCGCCACCACGGGAACGGCGAGCGGGACCTTCGGCCGCACCTCCATGACGTGCCGGCAGTGCTTGCACCGGACCGTCTGCCCGGTCCAGTCGGCCGGAATGGTCAGCGGGCGGCGGCAACCTGGGCAGGTCCCGCGAACGGCTTCCTTCATCTGATGTGACCCTGGCGACACGGGTGGGCGGTGCAGGCGGCGGGAGGGCGTTCAGACCTTTGACGTCATTCTATCTCGGGAAGTTTCCGGACGTCGGGGGATTTACGGCAGTGGGGCGGACATTCCTGTCTGTCCGAAACCAGGGCAGACAGGAATGTCCGCCCCACGAAGTCAGCTCTGTGGGGCGGACATTCCTGTCTGTCCGAAGCCAAGGCAGACAGGAATGTCCGCCCCACGAAGTCAGCTCTGTGGGGCGGACATTCCTGTCTGTCCGAAGCCAAGGCAGACAGGAATGTCCGCCCCACGAAGCACCCACATCACCGAATGTGGCTCAGCCAGGCTCGGCATGCAGCTTCTCCTCGATCGCCTTCCACGTGTCCTCGATGACCGACCTGGCGGCCGCCTGGATCAGACCCCCGGACACGATCTTGAGGAATCCTGTCCGCTCGACGATGCCGGCCGTGTAACGAACCTTCGTGCCATTGTCTGAGGGAGCAAAGTGCAGCGCGGCCTGAACGACGCTCGTCGCCCCGACCCCCCGGCTGATCGCCGTGTAAGTCGCGCTGACCGGAGTACGTTCCAATACCGACAACGAGATCTCCAGCGTCGTGCTCAGGAACGAGAACCCGGTGCGCAGCTTCCACACCGCCTTGTCGCGGTCGGCCGAGACGACCTGATCGACGTTGCGGAGGCAGCCGACGAGGAACGCGGCGTCGGACAGGCGGGCCGCGACGACGTCAACGGGCAACGCAAACGACCGGTCGCCTTCAAAGTGGATCATGGTGGGTGCGCCGGGCGGGGGTGAGACGTCGGGTCACTCGGTCAGGGACTTCTCAAAGATGACGAGGTTGTCGCCCCGGTCGCTGTCCCAGCGTATGCCGACGATGTCGTAGCCGAGAGCGATCGACAGGTGGAGCAACGGCCGGTGGTGGTTGTGGCACTCGACCCGCATCACCTCGTAGCCGTGCTGGCGGGCCCAGTCGTGGGCGGCTTCCATGAGCTGGGTCGCGATGCCGCGACGGCGGTAGTCCGGGTGGACGCCGTAGAACCACGCGAAGTACGTCGTCGGCTTGAGCTCGAACCCGAGGAAGAAGCCGACCGGCCGGTCCTTGACCGACGCCAGCATCTGCAGGACGTTGTACCGCCCGAGGTAGCGGCGGCGAAACGCCTCGATGTCCCGGGCGGGCCGGAACACCTGGTTGTAAAGCTCGACGATGGCCGGCAGTTGTTGCGTGCCGACCACATCAATCACTGCGTCCATCCGCCACCTCGCCGCCGATTCAGTTGGGCCGGTAGAGCTTGGACACCAGCTCGGCCCAGGTCATGACGTGCCATTCCGGCCGCGGCCCGGCGGCCTCGGCCTCCATCTCTTCGTCCACAGCGCTATGGGGCACGGCCTCCTCGTCCTCGTCCTCGTCGGACTCGATTTCCGCCGGGGCCTCCCCCTCCTCGACCACGTCCTCCGCGACGGCCTCCTCGTCGCCGTCGTCACCGATTTCGTCCGCGACGTCGGGCACGCCGGCGGGAACGCCCTCCGGGCCCCCCTTCTTCTTCCGCCGTCGCCGACGACGACGCTTGCGCTTGCCCTCCTCCTGACCTTCCTCGGCCGAAACAGGTTCCGCGGGCTCGGCCTCGTCGATGTCGTCGTCCAAGGGCTCGGGGGCGGCGTCGTCGAAGTCGTCGGACTCGGCCGCGACCTCGTCGGGTCCCGGGTCGAACAATGCCCCGCCTCGCGGGGCCGGCACATCGTCGAACCCGGCCCCGAAGTCGCCGGCATCGTCCTCTGGCTCGGGCCGCGGTGCGGCGGCCGGGCGCATCGGAGCCGGCCGGGCCGGGGCCGCCGGCTTCTCCGCCTTCGGGACCGGCTTCTCCGCCTCGACACCGAGTTCCTCGGCGAGGGAGTCCCAGCCGGCATCGTTCTCGTCGGTCGTCATGGAGTTTCAAGTACCGCGACAGTGGATGGTCACCGGGGCATTATAGGGACGTGAAATGGGAGTTGCGGGCTGTGGCGAAGGGGAAGGCCGCGTCGCGGAGAGCCCACGGCTCGAAGCCATCGCCGTGGGCTTTAGTGCTCGCCGGATGAGTCTCGGAACCCTTTGGCCCGTCCACTAAAGCCCACGGCGATGGCTTCGAGCCGTGGGCTCTCCGCGACGCG
>Ga0066905_100000064_pt1 | contig 18382 bp, 17 predicted proteins | sample PanSoiMetaPlot36_FD_67483 | JGI IMG/M metagenome (GOLD analysis project Ga0066905, IMG submission 67483) | Tropical forest soil microbial communities from Panama analyzed to predict greenhouse gas emissions - Panama Soil Plot 36 (version 2) | ecosystem: Environmental > Terrestrial > Soil >... | reverse complement strand
GACCTCTGCCATGGCACGCAGCAGAGACTCGCAGCCACCGACGTTCTCCCGGTAATAGAAGAGCGGCTGCGCGACCGACTCCTCGACTGCCTTCTTCGCCGCGAGGTGAATCACGCCAGTGATGCCATAGTCCCAAAGCGCTGACACCACAGATTCGTGGTCGCACACGCTGGCATGGATGAGCGGGACCTCAGCCGGTACGTGGTCACGATGACCGGTGGAGAGATCGTCGAGCACGACAACGGGAATGTCCGCCTCACCCAGCGCGGCGACGATTTGGCCGCCGATGTACCCCGCACCGCCAGTGAGCAGCCACGTCATGCCTCCCAACGTAGTCATGCCGAGACAGCCGCATTGCTCAGCTCAACGCTTCGGGTAAGGATGATCGGGTGGTGACACGGCTGTGGACAAGGCGCCGGACGGTGATCGCCGGCACGGTGGCGGGTGTGGTGGTACTCGCGGCCGTCGGAGCGCTGGTAGCGCGGACGGTCGGTGGCGACCAATCCACACCTGCTCCCAATGTCGCGCTGGGCCTCGAACAGTACCGCGACGACGAGGTGGCGCACGCCATTCAGATCTCGGTCAGAAACCACGAGCCGGGACCGATCACGGTCGAGGACGTCCAGTTCGATAGCCCTGATTTCCTGCCGACCGGGCGAGTTGCCTATCGCGCGCAGGTCCCATCCAGCAACCTGCGGACCGATTTCAAGACGCCGTACGGCAAAGGCCGTTGTGACGGGATGACCGTGCCAGAGCATGCGCGGCCGGCTGCCGCAGTTCTCCGCATTCAATCGGCGGATGGGACGACAGACGACTACCGCTATCCACTCGCTGATCCGCAGGGCCTGCTCGATCGCTTGCTCGTCGCCGACTGCCGTCAGGCTCTGGTAGCCAACGTCGTCGATATCGCGTTCGGTGACACCTGGACGGTGACACGCGGGCGCACCCAGCCGATTCTGCACGGAACCGTCGAGCTCCACCGGACCAACCTCGACCGAAGCGTTGCCGTGACGGACGTCCTGGGCTCTGTGCTCTTTGAGATCCACAAGCCGGGCCAGACACCGCTCGCCACTTTGCCCAAGGAGGCGACCGAGGCCTCGTTCCCTATCTGGGTGACGACACCGCGATGCACGGGCCACGCGTTCGGTGAATCCAAGCAGACCTACTACTTCCGGCTTTGGGTGAGCATCGACGGCGCCGCACCGATCGGCGTCACGTTCGTACCCGACGCGCGCTCCAAGGATGCGCTGCACGGACTGCAGCAGCTTTGCCCACCCGAGTCGTGATCCAGTCCGCGAGCGTGTCCGCCCACCCTGCTGGCGGGCGAGGCGATGACCGGTCAGGACTCCGGATGGCAGGTCCGGGCCCGGCTGGTCGCCCAGCTGGACCGCAGGAGCCCCTAGAGGTATGGCACGGGCTCGCCGGTGAGTAGCTGATAGGCCTCGATGTACTTTGCCCGCGTCTCGCCGACGACGTCGGGTGGCAGCGGCGGCGGTGGCTTGCCCGAGTCTCGGGACCACCCAGATTCGTCAGACACCAGCCAGTCGCGAACGTATTGCTTGTCGAAGGACGTCTGAGGTCCGCCGGGCGACCAGGAGGCCGCCGGCCAGAACCGCGAGGAGTCGGGCGTGAGCACCTCATCGGCCAGGGTGATCGTGCCGGCCTTGTCCTGACCGAACTCAAACTTCGTGTCGGCGACGACGAGCCCGCGGGCGAGCGCCACCGCGTGTGCCTTCTCGTATGCGGAAAGCGTTAGATCACGCAGGCGTCCAGCTACCTCGGCGCCGACCAGCGCGACCACAGCATCGAGAGTCAGCGGCTCGTCATGCTCACCGATCGGCGCCTTGGTGGTCGGCGTGAAGATCGCGTCAGGGAGCCTCGTTGCCTCGGTCAAGCCCGGCGGAAGTTGATGGCCGGCGATGGTGCCCGACGCTTGGTACGAAGCCCATCCCGAGCCGGCCAGGTAACCACGCGCAACCGCCTCGACGGGCACCATGGAGAGCCGGCGGCACAGCATGGATCGCCCACGCAGCATCGAAGCCTGGTCCCGCAGTGCGGCCGGGTATTCCGCGATATCCGCCGTCACGACGTGGTTCGGCATGAGGTCGGCCAGCCGGCTGAACCACCACAAGGACAGCTGCGTGAGAACGACTCCTTTGTCTGGAATGGGGGTGCTCAGGACGTGGTCAAAGGCGGAGATCCGGTCGCTGGCAACCACCAGGACGAGGTCGTCATCGAGCGCGTAGAGATCGCGGACCTTGCCCGAGTGGAGGTGGGTCACGTCGGCGGATGGCACGCCCACTCCCGCTCCCTGCTAGCCCGGCGTGCCGCTCGGCGGTGGTGAGCCGCTTGCCGGGCCGCTGCTGGCGTCCGACGCGGCGCCGGTCGCGGTGGCGGTTCCGGCTGGCCCGACACGCTGTTCGCCGGTCCGTTCGTACTCCACGGCGATCTTACGAGCGTTCTTGTCATTCGGTTCGGACATCTTCTCGATGATCTTGCGGGCGATCTTCTGTGCCGCCCACAGCGCGGCCGTCTGAATGATCCACCGGGTAAAGCGTTTCCTCATGCCAGGGCCTCCAGCCGTTCGAACATGGGACCGAGCCGCGCGACGAATCGTTCCGGCCGGCAGAGCTCATTGAGCCGATCCTCGTCGATGGTCGTACCCGTAGCCTCCGCTTGGGCGCGCAGGGTATCGCGGAAGGGGCGGCCGGTGGTCCACGTATCCATGGCCGCCGACTGGATCAGTGTGTAGGCCGCTTCGCGGGCAAGGCCCTGCCTGTCGACCAGGTCGAGCAGTACCGCGCTCGTGTAGATCAGTCCGTTTGTCGACTCGAGGTTGGCCCGCATGCGTTCCTTGTCCACCGTGAGGCCCTCGATGAGCCGCGTGGTCAGGTGGAGCAGGTAGTCGGTCGTGATCGAGGCGTCGGGCAGCGCGATCCGCTCGACGGACGAATGCGAGATGTCCCGCTCGTGCCACAGCGGGATCCCCTCGAGAACCGGCGTGACCTGGGCTCGCACGATTCTCGCCAGGCCGCAGATGCGCTCGGAGATGATGGGGTTCTTCTTGTGCGGCATCGCCGACGAGCCCTTCTGGCCCGCACCGAAGGGCTCCCACAGCTCGCGTACCTCCGTCCGCTGGCAGTGCCGCACCTCGAGGGCCACGGCCTCACAGACCGTGGCGACGATGGCAAGCGCGGCGACCCACTCGCCGATGCCATCGCGCATGACCACCTGGGTGGCCACGCCGGCTGGGCGCAGGCCAAGTTGCGGTGCGACCGCGTGTTCGATGCTGGGGTCGATGTTGGAATACGTCCCGACAGCGCCGGATATCTTGCAGACCGCGACCGCATGCCTCGCGTGCCGCAGCCGGTCGCGCGAGCGCGCCATCGCGAATGCGAAGTCGGCGACCCGATGTCCCCATACGTCGGGCTCCGCGTGGATGCCATGGGTTCGGCCGACCCGCAGCGTGCCTCTGTGGGCGAGCGCGTGGTCGCGCAGCGCGACAATCAGGCGGTTGGACTCGGCGAGCAGGATGTCGGTCGCCTCGACAAGCTGTACGGCGAGGGCGGTGTCGAGCAGGTCGGACGAGGTCATCCCGAAATGGACGTACTTCGCCGCTTCCCTGGGGTCGGTGTTGTCTGCCCACGCGGTCAGGAACGCGATCACATCGTGCTGGGTGACCGCCTCGATCTCGGCGACCCGTTCCGGAGCCGGTGGTTTGGCGTTGCGGACCGGCTCCACCGCATCCTCTGGTACGACCCCGGCCGCAGCCTGGGCCTCGAGCACGAGCGTTTCGACCCGGCACCAAATCTCGTACTTGTGTGCCTCGCTCCAGACCCGCCCCATCTCCGGCAGCGTGTACCGCTCGATCACAATGCCATTCTCACGTAGGCGAAGCGATTCACGATGGTTGCCCAGGTCCGAGACACCGGGAGATACAGTTCAGCCGGAAATCTTGGAGAGGGACGGTTAGGCAAGTGCGGGACGAATCGGCAATCGGTGCACTCGGCGTGCTTCTTGTGGGCACCCGTGGACCCGACGGTCCTGGAGAAGTCCTGGTAAAGATTCGCGGGGGTTCCGAGGCTTTCATTGCGTGGTCGGAGGCTCCCCTCGCCAAGGGGACGACTGTTCTGATCATCGACTCTCGGGGGGCGAGGACGGTCGACGTCATGGAGTGGACCGTCCCTTAGATACCGACCGCCGCCGAGGCGCCGAGGAGGACCAGTGTTCGGCTACCAAGTCCCCACACCAGATCAGGCGATGCTCATCTCCGGTGGGAAGCGAGCACCCGCCGGCGCGCCGTTCCGAGTTGTCACCGGCCACGGAGCGTGGATCTTGCCGATCTTCCGCAAGGTCCGCTTCCTGACGCTGGCGATGCGCGAGGCCGAAGTCGCGGAGACATGTGTCACGAAGCAAGGAATATCGCTGAACGTGCGGGCCGTCATCGCGTTCAAGGTTGGCAGCGACAACGAAAGCATCGTGAACGCGGGCCAGCGATTCCTCTCTGACCAAGATCAGATGTCGACGTTGACCGGCCGGATCTTCGCCGGCCACCTTCGCTCCATTGTTGGCTCGATGACCGTCGAGGAGATCGTCACGGAACGGCAGAAGCTTGCGACCGAGGTTCTCGACGGGTCCAAGTCGGAGATGGCCAAAATCGGTCTCACCATCGACTCGCTCCAAATCCAGTCGATCGATGACGGAGACGCGGGGTACATCGACGCGATGGCGGCGCCGCACAACGCAGCAATCCAGCGGCAGGCGAAGATTGCTCAGGCTCAGGCGGCGCAGGCCGCGGCCGAGGCGGAGCAGGAATCACAACGCAAGCAGGCTGAGTACGCCAGGCAGACAGCAATTGTTCAAGCTCAATACAAGGCGGAGGTGGATCGGGCACAGTCGCAAGCCGCGCAGGCCGGACCGCTCGCTAAGGCACACTCCCAGCAAGAGGTGGTGACGGCACAGACTGAACTTGCCCAGCGCGAGGCGGAGCTGCGCCAGCAGCAGCTTGTGGCGGAGGTCGTCAAGCCGGCCGAGGCTGATGCGGAGCGGATCCGCCTGCTGGCTCAGGCCGAGGCGGAGCGAATGACGATACAGGCCGAGGCCGCCGCCTCGAATGACCGTGTTGCGCTGGACCGCATGCTTATCGACCAGCTCCCGCAGATCGTCAAGGAGGCGGCGAACGGGTTGGCACGAGCCAACGTGAGTGTCCTCAACGGTGCCGACGGCCTCGGCGAGATCGCGGCGGGCCTCGTCGCGCAAGGACTGAACATTCTCGACTCGGTGAAGAACGGCATCGCCAAACCGCCAGAAGCCGTCCCAGCTGAGGAACCTACCGGTCCTCGCCGGATTGACTGACCGCGCTCGCGGCTATGTCCCGGCGATAGTGGGCACCGGGGAAATCGATGAGGGCAACCGCTGCGTACGTGCGTTCGCGCGCCTGTCCGACGTCGTGGCCGGCGCCTGTGACGGACAGTACGCGGCCGCCGGCGGTGACCAGCTGACCTGCTGCGTCACGGGCCGTGCCCGCGTGGAACACCTGCACGCCTTCACGTCGGTTAGCAGCGTCGATGCCAGTGATGGGATCACCCGTGCGCGGGTCGTGTGGGTAGCCCGGGGCGGCCATCACGACCGTCACCGCAGCGCCCTCATCCCACTCAAGCGCGGGATGGTCCGCAAGCGCGCCGGTAGCGGCAGACCACAGCAAGCCCGCCAGTGGCGCGCGGAGCCGGGCGAGGACAACTTGCGTCTCCGGATCGCCGAACCGGGCGTTGAACTCGACGACTCGCATGCCCTTCGCGGTCAGGGCGAGGCCGGCGTACAGCAGCCCAGCGAAGGGCATGCCTCGGCGTCGCAACTCGGCAATCGTCGGGGTCACCACATCGGCTACAACGTCGTCGACCAACTCCTTCGGGGCCCAGGGCACCGGCGAATAGGCGCCCATGCCCCCAGTGTTCGGACCGGTGTCACCATCGCCGAGCCGCTTGAAATCCTGGGCAGGAGAAAGTGGGAGTGCCGTGACTCCATCCGTGACCGCGAAGAGTGACAGCTCGGGACCGTCGAGAAACTCCTCAACGACGACCTGCCTGCACCTGGCCGCGTGCCGGAGTGCCACCGCCCGGTCGGTCGTGACCACCACGCCCTTGCCGGCTGCCAGACCATCGTCCTTGACCACATAGGGCGGCCCGAACGCGTCGAGGGCATTGGCGACCTCTTCCCGATCGACGCACACCCTCGACGCCGCCGTAGGTACGCCCGCCGCAGCCATGACCTCCTTGGCGAACGCCTTCGACCCCTCAATGCGTGCCGCGGCCGCGGATGGCCCGAAGCAGGCGATGCCGGCCGCACGGACCGCGTCGGCGGCACCGGCGACCAGCGGTACCTCAGGCCCGATGACCACCAAGTCGGCTGCTGTATCCACTGCCAGGTCGGCGACCGCCGCAGGATCCGCAACCGCAACGGGCCGCGGCGCCGCGATGTCCGCAATGCCGGCGTTCCCGGGCGCACACACAACTGACGAGACGCCCGGGTCGCGGGAGAGCGCCAGGCACAGCGCGTGCTCGCGCGCGCCACCGCCGACCACCAAGACTTTCATCGCTCACCTGCATCCACGCGATCAAACCAGGGATCTGACCTCGATCGTCTGGTTACGGGCCGGGCCGACGCCGACCGCCGAGACCCGGACACCGGACATCTCCTCGGTCCGCGCAACGTAATGACGGGCTGCGGGCGGCAGGTCGTCAAGGGACTTGGCGCTGGTGATGTCCTCCGACCAGCCATCCAGATCTTCGTAGATCGGCCGGGCGTGATGGAAGTCCGTCTGTGTCATCGGCATGTCGTCATGGCGCACCCCGTCCACGTCGTAGGCCACGCAAATGGGGATCCGCTCCATGCCCGACAGCACGTCCAGCTTGGTCAAAAAGAGGTCGGTGAGACCGTTGACCCGCGCGGCATAGCGGGCGATCACCGCGTCGAACCACCCACACCGTCGATTCCTGCCGGTCGTCACACCGACCTCGCGGCCTGCCTTGCGCAGGTGTTCACCCCACTGGTCGTGAAGCTCGGTCGGGAAGGGTCCAGAGCCGACCCGAGTCGTGTACGCCTTGAGAATCCCCACCACGCTGGTGATCTTGGTCGGACCGAGGCCGGAACCGGCACACGCTCCCCCCGCGGTCGGGTTGGAGGAGGTGACGAATGGATAGGTGCCATGGTCCAAGTCGAGCAGGGTGCCCTGGGAGCCTTCGAGCAGCACCACCTTGCCCGCGTCGACTGCCTCGTTGAGGACCCGCGCGGTGTCCGCCACGTGGGGGCGCAGTCGCTCCGCGTAACCCACGTACTCCTCGACGATCGCGTCCACCGCGATGGCCCGGCGGTTGTAGACCTTCACGAGGAGCTGGTTCTTCTGCTCGAGCGCACCCTCGACCTTCTGCCTGAGGATCTTCGGGTCGAAGACGTCTTGGACCCGGACGCCCAGCCGGTTGACTTTGTCGGCGTAGGTCGGGCCGATCCCGCGTCCGGTCGTACCGATCCGGTTCTTGCCCAGGAAGCGCTCGGTGACCTTATCGATGGTCTGGTGGTAGGGCATGATCAGGTGAGCGTTCGCCGAGATCAAGAGCTGTGAGGGGTCGACACCGCGCGCGATCAGGGCATCAATCTCGTCGAAGAGTACGGCCGGGTTGATGACCACACCGTTGCCGATCACCGCCGTACAGCCAGGGGTGAGGATGCCCGACGGCAGCGTGTGGAGGGCATATCGTTCGTCTCCGATCACGACCGTGTGACCGGCGTTGTTGCCGCCCTGGTAACGCACGACATAGTCGACGGCACCGCCGAGCAGGTCCGTGGCCTTGCCCTTGCCCTCGTCCCCCCACTGTGCGCCGACGAGCACGATCGCGGGCATCTGCGGCTCCCTCGCTTGGTCAGAGTCAAACCCGGCGGTCAGATCCAGCCGCGGCGGACCGCCTCCATGCCGGCCTGGAACCTCGTGGTCGCCCCCAACTCTTCGAGAAGGTCAGCCACCCGCCGCCGGACTGTACGCAAGGAAACGCTGAGGTGTCGCGCGACGGCCTCATCCTTGGCGCCGAGCGCGAGCAGTTCCAGGGTGCGCTTGCGCTCCTCTTCGGTGAGGCGGTGACCGGGACCGGCATGCAAGCCGAGGCCTTCTGATCCGCTGCCGAGCTTCGGCACCGTCACAGCCTGCGTCCATACCCGGTCGAACAGCTCACGGAACGCCGCCACAATCGCCGGGGCCCGGACGACGATCTCCGTGTCGGATTCACGATCATAGGACGCGTCCACGAGTACCGCTTCGTCGCCGAATACGATCATCCGGGTCGGCACTCGCGGTGCGATGCGCGCCTCTTCGCCGTGGCCCACCCACAGCCGGATCGCTTCGAGCTCGCCGTCGTCATCTAATGCAGTCAAGGGGTACACGGTTCTCATCCGCCGGCCCGCCGCCATGATCTGCGTACCCACGGCGAGGAGATAAGGAAAGCGGGGGTTACGACTCCGGCGGACGAAGGAGCAGACCTCGCCAGCGGTCGTCCGGCACAGGTCCTCGATCACGGCAGCGACCTCGGCACCGGAAACGACGTCCACAGGTACCGGGGTCCATCGCTCGGCCTGACCCGCCAAGTGCTCCGCGGTGAAGTCGGATACGGCGGTCCGCGCTTGGTGTACCTGCTCCTGGCGCTGCTGCAGACGCTGCTGCTCCGCCGAGACGAGGCTCTCGATCGCCGCGTTCGGCGGCGGTGCAAGATAGTCGCCAGCGTCGGTCACCCGCACCAGCCGAACCCTCAGGAGTGGGCGGGCGGCCTCGGCAACCTCGGCCGGCGCCCAGTCGAGTATCCGGGCGAGCTCGTCCGCATCTCGCTGCGGATGGCGGAGGACAGCTCGGTAGAGTCGCTCACTACGCTCGTCCACGCCCCAGGGCGCAAGTGCCTGCCTATAGGTCACCACCGGCTCCGAAGGTCACGCGCCGTGATCGTTGCCTTGGCATCTTATGGCCACTGACATCTAATGGCCAGACAACTGGGCCCTCCATCGTGCATGCTTCGTCACGCAGGCTTCCGCGGCTGGTGGAACCGCGGCAGGGGACGGTTCCATCGGCCGCGGACCTGTCCAATTCCGCGGCAGCCCACTCAGCTCAGCTTTGTACCAACCGACCGCAGGTCGGTGCAGGCCTCCACGACGCGTGTCGCCATTCCGGGCTCGGCCAGCTTGCCGTAGGTACGCGGGTCATAGGCCTTCTTGCTGCCGACGTCGCCATCGACCTTCAGCACCCCGTCATAGTTCTTGAGCATGTGATCGGCAATGGGCCGGGTGAAGGCGTACTGAGTGTCCGTGTCGACGTTCATCTTCACGACGCCATAGTCGAGGGTCTCTCTGATCTCCTCGAGCAGCGATCCCGAACCGCCGTGGAAGACCAGATCGAACGGCTTCTCCCTGCCGACCTTCGCCCCCACCGCATCCTGGATCTCTTTGAGAATGGACGGCCGCAGCCTGACATTTCCGGGTTTGTAAACGCCATGGACATTGCCGAAGGTAGCGGCGAGCAGATAGCGACCCTTCTCGCCCGTGCCCAACGCCTCAGCTGTCCGCTCAGCGTCAGCCGGGGTCGAGTAAAGCTTCTCGTTGATCGCGTTGGCGATGCCATCCTCTTCGCCACCGACCACACCGATCTCCATCTCCATGACGACCTTCGCTTTGGCGCACTCGGCAAGCAGATCCTCGGCGATCCGGAGATTCTCCTCCAGCGGCACGGCGGAGCCGTCCCACATGTGCGACTGGAACAGGGGCTCCTCGCCACTGGCGACGCGCTCTTGCGAGATGGCGATCAAAGGTCGCATAAAGCCATCGAGCTTGTCCTTGGGACAGTGATCGGTGTGGAGCGCGACGTGTACGGGGTAGTTCCGCGCGACCACGTGAGCGAACTCGGCAAGCGCAGCGGCGCCGTCGACCATGTTCTTGACCGCCGCTCCGGACAGGTATTCCGCACCGCCCCAGGAGATCTGGACGATGCCGTCGCTTTCCGCCTCGGCGAAACCGCGCAGCGCGGCGTTCAGGGTCTGGGAGGAGGTCACGTTGATCGCCGGATATGCAAACGCACCCGCTTTTGCGCGGTCGAGCATCTCGGCATAAACCTCAGGCGTAGCAATCGGCATGGTGGTGCTCCTCGTGGATCGTGGCTACGCCCCGCAGCGTATCGCCGCCCGGAGCCGTGCCGGAGGCCGAGGCGGGTACCCTCGTCGGGTGTCCTCTACGCTCGCACTCGGTCCCGCCTGGCTCGATCCGCAGTCCATGATCGATACATTTGGATTGGCCGGCATCGTCGCCATCATCTTCGCGGAGTGCGGGCTCCTGATCGGCTTCTTCCTTCCCGGTGACTCTTTGCTCTTCACCGCCGGCCTCCTCGTTGCCGGCAACGGTGGGCTCACATTGAATCAGCCGCTCTGGCTGGTCTGCCTGCTTGTCTCGGCCGCCGCGGTTGCAGGCAACCAGGTGGGTTACGCCATCGGCCGCCGCGCTGGACCGACCATCTTCAACCGTCCAGACTCCCGCTTCTTCAGGCAGGAGTACGTCGAGAAGACGACCGCGTTCTTCGAGAGGTACGGCGGTCGCGCGATCATTCTCGCGAGATTCGTCCCGATTGTCCGAACGTTCATTACCGTCGCCGCGGGTGCCGGGCGGATGAACTACCGGCGATACATGATCTACACGCTCATTGGTGCGGTGCTGTGGGGAACCGGGGTGACCGTGCTCGGCTATTTCCTCGGCCAGATCGGCTTCATCAGGAACAACATCGAGCTGATCGCGATCGCCATCGTCCTGCTGTCGATCGTCCCCGTCGTGATCGAGCTTTCCCGCCGCCGCTCCCGCTCACATCCAGGCACCTACGAAGAGGCACGCGCCCACGCTCCGGCGTCCCAGGACTGAGATTCCAGCGAGGCCGCCATGGAGACGGCTCGAGAGACTCTTCTTGCGCTGATCAAGTCAAAAGCGATTGTCTACGGGCGGGTCGTGCTCAGTTCAGGCCAGGAGGCCGACTGGTACATCGACCTACGCCGGATCACCCTTGACGGAGAAGCCGCACCGCTGGTCGGCCGGGTGATGCTGGACCTCACGACAGACCTCGGATATGACGCGGTCGGCGGACTCACCCTCGGCGCAGATCCGGTCGCGACCGCGATGCTGCATTCGGCCGCGGCCACCGGGGGGCAGCTGGATGCCTTTGTCGTAAGAAAGGAGGGTAAGGGTCACGGCCTGCAGCGCCGCATCGAGGGACCAGAAATCGCCGGTCGGCGGGTACTTGTCGTCGAAGACACGTCAACCACCGGTGGATCGGTGCTGACCGCGGCAGACGCTCTCCGGGAAGCCGGCGCCCAGGTCGTGGCGGTCGCCAGCATCGTCGAGCGCGGGGCGGCGCCCGCCCTCGCGGCTGCCGGCCTCCCCTACCGGTTCGCGTACACCATCGGTGACCTGGGGATCGGTGCTTAGGTCGGACCGGCACAAACCGGCTGCTATCGGCGACGGCGGCGGAGCAGCCAGATCACCACACCCAGAATCCCGACTGCCGTCAGACCCATCAGCATGGCCACCGCGGGTGGGAGCGGCCAAACCCGCCGCCGCTGATCGGCGAGCAGGTCGTCCTCACCTGCCACGGTCATCTCGGGCTCACGGCGCGGTGAGAGAGGAGGCGTCGCAGGCGTCTCGACCGTTGGTGCGGATGCCTCGCCGGTGCCGCCGGAACCGGCTGCCGGGGGGATCTCTATGACGAGGCCGCCCTCTGGCCCGGTCGCTGGCTCCGTCTCGATGTCGTTGGCCGCAGCCGCGCCGATGCACTCGCCGAACCGGGCGAACAGCCGCCGAGCCGCGTCCTCGAGCACGGCTGGATCCAGCGAACCGAGCCTCCCCGTCACGGCGATGTCTGCATCGAGGCCGACGCGGGTGGACTGACCCTCGCCGGAGAGGGACACCGTCAGGGTGCCCTTCGCGATGCCGCTACCCCTGGCCTCTTGGCCGTCCAGGTCGAGCCGGACCGTATCGGCCGGGCTGACCGTGGCCGTCCCACGGTAGGTGACCGTCGTTGAACCCACCCGTAGGCGTAGCCGGCCGCCGTACTCGCCCGGCGCGAAGGTCTCCACCGTCAGCCCGGGCACGCAGGCGGTCGACCGATCGGGGTCGGTCAGCAGAGCCCGTACCGCGTCCACCGGCGCTGCCACGACCAATTCGTGCTCCACCTGCATGCTGTGCCTCCTGTGCGAGTGCCCCGTTGCACGGTAGCGCCGCCTCAGACGGCTCTGATGCCGGTGCCGAACCAGTCCCGTGTCCGACACAGACGCTAGAACCGACGCGTGAGCGCCGTAACGCTCCGGCGTGGGGACATCCGGGCCAGGGTAGCGAGAGCGCGGTACCGCTTCGAAGGGATGCTGAGAATACGACCGCGGTTGAGATCTCGAAGAGCGTCGTCCACCACCCGATCCGCGGACAGCCAGAGGAACTGCGGGCCGCGAGTCCGGATGCCGGCCCGTAGGTGGAATTCAGTTCTGGTATAGCCGGGCAGCACGACCATCACCCGCACGCCGGTCCCGCGCATCTCGACCGCAAGTGCTTCGCTGAAGCTCGTCACCCAGGCCTTGGCCGCACCATACGTACTCTGCGGGACGTACGACCCAACCGAAGAGACGTTGATGACCGTCCCGCGACCGCGGTCGACCATGCCGGGGAGGGCAGCGTAGGTCAGGCGTTGCACGGCTCGCACGAGCACGTCGAGCAGTTGCTCCTGCTCCTCGATCGTGGTCCTCAGGAAGCGCCGGCCGAGGGTGAAGCCGGCGTTGTTCACGAGCATGTCGACCGGGCGCGGCCGATCGCTCAGCCTGACCTCCACCTTGGCCAGCTGGGCGGGATCGGTGAGGTCGGCTGCCACCACCTCGACGGTGGTGCCGTGCTGGGCTGCCAGCTGGTCGGCGAGTTGCTGCAACCGATCGGCGTCCCTGGCCACCAGGACGAGCCCATATCCGTCCACGGCCAATCGGCCGGCGAAGGCAGCCCCAATGCCGCTGCTCGCACCGGTGACAAGCGCGGTCGACGGTCTCAGCGGCTGACCAGCCACCAGATGACCAGGCCGATGGCGACGAGCACGACAAGTGCGGGGATGAGCCTGCGCAGCACCGGTACACCGGCTGTGCTGAGCAGGTCGATGGCCTCGGGGCTCGGACGCTCGGCCGTTCTCGGCCGCTCGACGGCGCTCGCCTGCTCCCCGGCTGGTCCGGTCGCCGCCCTCGTTGCCTCGACGGGACCGGGTGCTGCAGGTGCCGCCGTGGTGGGCGTCTCGGCGGCCAGCGCCTCGGCCGTCGCCGTCTCGGCAGCTGGGCTCTCGACTGGGCGGGAGGACTTCCCGAGCACCTCGGTGGCAAGGCACTGCGCGAATTGCCCGATCAGCTTTCCGCCGACCTCCTGCATGACGCCGCGGCCAAACTGGGCCGGGCGGCCGGTCACGCTCAACGAGGTGGCTACCACGACTCTTGTATAGTCGCCCTCGTCGTGAAGCTGGGTGTGGACAGTTGCCCGAGCCGTACCGGTGCCGCGTGTCTCCCGCCCTGACGCGCTGATCACCGCCAGATGCTGGGACTCGTCCTTCTCGTCGAAGTGGGCCGTCCCGTGATAGGTCATCATGATCGGCCCGACCTTGACCTTCACAGCGCCTGTCATGTCATCGCCGTCGATGCTCTCGAGCGTGGCGCCCGGCATACAGGGGGCGATGCGTTCGACGTCGAGCAGCGTCTTCCATGCCTCGTCGACCGTGACCGGGACGGTGAACTCGTGTTCGAACTCCACAGCTGGCTCCCCACTCGCAAGCGCGCAAGCTCTCGTCGAAGCCGCGGTCTGCCGCCTACGTGCGCCACGGTCAGGCCGTTAGGATCTCCTCGATTCAACCCGAATGCGGCAACAGTTGCACGAGTGGCACCCTCACCCGAAACCCGGACATGTGAAGGGCACCCTCACTCGAAGTGATCGGGTCAGGGTGCCCTTCATGCGAACCATGAGCACTCAGGCCGCCGGGCCGGCGGCCGCGATCACCGCGCGCCTGGTCAGCCTGCGGGCCAGGTGCTCCCGATAGTCGGACTTGCCGTGCAGGTCGCTCGGCGCCGAGGTGCCGGCGGCGGCCTGGTCGGCCGCGCGGCCGATCGCCGCAGAGTCCGATACCGCCACCCCGGCAAGTGCCTCCTCCGCCGCAGCCGCCCTGACCGGTGTCGAACCCATGTTGGTGAGACCGATACGTGCCTCCGCGATCTGGCCGTCAGAGCGACGGACCGCTGCGGCCACGCCGACGATGGGCCACGCCTGCGCGACCCGGTGGAACTTCTCGTACCCGTAGCGCCAGCCTTCGCCGAGCACGGGCACCCGAACCTCGACAAGTACCTCATCGGGTTCCAGCGCGGTTGACAGGAAATCGAGGAAAAAGTCGCGCGCTGGGATCGTCCGCCTGCCGGACGGACCGACCGCGACCATCGTCGCGTCCAGCGCAACTATGACCGCAGGCAGGTCCCCGGCCGGGTCGGCATGGGCCAGCGAGCCACCCAAGGTGCCGCGATGGCGTATGGCCGGATCGCCGATCGTTGCGGCGGCGGCGGAAAGGAGCCCGCACCGTGATCTGACGAGATTTGACGACGCCACATCGGCATGCGTCGTCATCGCTCCGACGATCAGCTCGCCGGCCTCCTCCCGAACTCCCCGAAGCTCGTCCACCCGACCGAGGTCGACGAGGACAGAAGGGAAGGTCAGCCGCAGCCGTAGCAACTGCAGCAGCGATTGGCCGCCGGCGAGGAGCTTGGCCTCGTCGCCGGTGGCGAGCGCGGCGACCGCCTCGTCGACGGAGCCGGGACGGAGATAGTCAAAGGCAGGGGGGATCATGCGGCACCTCCCGGGGTCGCGCCGCGTGCATCCTTGATCGCTCGCCACACGCGCTCTGGCGAGCAAGGCATCCTGATGTCGGTGACACCGAGATGTCGAACGGCGTCGATGACCGCGTTCACGACCGCGGGAGTCGACGCGATCGTCCCTGTTTCGCCCACGCCCTTCACGCCGAGCGAGTTCGTGGTGGACGGGGTGACCGTACGGTCGAGCGTCCACGGCGGCAGGTCAGGTGCAGCCGGGACGAGATAGTCGGCCATCGTGCCACTCACAAGGTTGCCGTCGTCGTCATAGACCGCTTCCTCATAGAGCGCCTGAGCGACGCCCTGGGCGACACCGCCGTGGACTTGGCCATCGACGATGACCGGATTGACGACCACGCCGACGTCATCGACGGCGACATAAGACCGCAGCTTCACCGCCCCGGTTTCGGTGTCTACCTCTGCCGCGCACAGGTGTGTCCCGTGCGGGATGGAGAAGACATCCGGATCGTGGATGGCCTCCGCGCTGAGGACGGGCTCGACACCTTCGGGCATGCTGTGCGCCTGGAAGGCAGCGAAGGCGAGCTCCTGGATCGACTTCTGGGACTCGGGGGCCCCGCGCACCCTGAACGCCCCGGACTTGAACTCCACGTCGCCGGGATCCGCCTCGAGCAGGTGCGCGGCCACCTGCCGTGCCTTTTCCACGACGCGCTGGGCCGCCTTCTGGATCGCGACCCCGCAGACGGCGAGCGACCGCGAACCGTAGGTGTCCAGGCCGATCGGTGCGGCCGCCGTGTCGCCGTAGAAAACATCGATGTCGTCGAACGGTATGCCGAGCTCGTCGCTGGCGAGCTGGGCGAAGGTGGTGGCGTGGCTCTGCCCGTGTGGTGAGGTCCCGACGACGACCTCGGCCCGACCAGTTGGCAGCACCCGGATGGCGGCGGCCTCCCAGCCGCCGGCCACGTACCCGGTCTCGCCGAGCCAGCGGGAGGGCGCGAGCCCACACATCTCGGTGTACGTCGAGGTGCCGATGCCGATTTGTACGGTGTCAGCGCGCTGCCGCCGCTCGGCCTGCTCGGTGCGCAGCTTGTCGTACTCCAGCAACGCGAGCGCCCGGTCGGTGGCTGCCTCGTAGTCGCCGCTGTCGTATTCGAGCCCCGCAATCGTCGTGTACGGGAACTCGCTCTTGGTGATCCAGTTCCGCCGCCGGAACTCGATCGGGTCCATGCCGAGTTCGACGGCCGCATCGTCCATGATCCGTTCGATAACGAACGTGGCCTCCGGCCGGCCCGCGCCCCGATAGGCGTCCGTCGGTGTCTTATTGGTGAAGATGCCCTGGCAGGTGAGGGTGTGCGCCTCGAACTTGTAGATGCCTGGGTACATGTAGCGACCGAGCAGCGGGATGCAGGGGGTGAGCAACTGAAGATATGCCCCCATGTCCACCGTCAGGTCGACCTTGAGTCCCTTGACCACGCCATCCCTGGTGACCGTCATCTCCACGTCCTGGATCAGGTCACGGCCGTGGATGGTCGCGAGATAGCCCTCGCTGCGCGACTCGGTCCACTTCACCGGCACGCCGAGCTTGTGCGCGAGGACGGGAATGATGACGTCCTCTGCGTAGACATCGAGCTTCGACCCGAAGCCGCCGCCCACGTCGGGGGCGATAACCCGGATCTTCTGCTCCGGCCAGCCCGTATTCAGCGAGAGGAAAATTCGGACGAAGTGCGGGACCTGAGTGGCGCTCCAGACGGTGACCTCGCCGGTGGCCGGGGTCGCCGTCGCGACGACCGACCGGGGCTCCATCGCATTCGGAATCAGCCGCTGATTGATATAGCGCCGGCTGATGGTCAGCACATCTCCTTGTTTCGTCGCCTCGTGGTCGCCCCAGTCCTCCCGATAGGTGAAGCACCGGTTGTTCGGTACGTCGTCGTGGACCAGCGTCGAGGCGTCCTGCTGGGCCGCCGTCATATCGACGACCGCCGGCAGCGGGTCGTAATCCACCTCAATCGCGTCTAGCGCGTCGGCGGCGGCGTAGCGATCCGTCGCTACCACCAGAGCGACGCCGTCACCCACATGGCGAGCCTTGTCAGTCGCTAGCGGCAGGTGGGGTGGGCTCTTCATATCCGCTGATACGGTCCAGGCCGTCGGCAGGGTGGACCAGGAATCGGCGAGGTCGGCGCCGCTGAACGCGGCCACCACCCCCGGACGCTCCTTGGCCGCCGAGACATCGACGCGGGTAATTCGCGCGTGTGCCATCGGACTGCGCAAGATCGCGCAGTAGACCATGCCCGGCAGCTGGATGTTGTCGGTCCAGGTCGTCTGGCCAGTCACCAGCCGTGCGTCTTCCTTTCGCAGCAGCGGCTGGCCAACCGCAGCCGCCGGGCGGTCGGCTACATCGGTCATGCCGACACCCCCTCTGGTACCCCTGTCGCCGCCGGCTCTCCGTCCGACCCGGTCCGCATCGCGGCCCCGGCCGTCCTGACCGCCTCGACGATGTTGTGGTAGCCGGTGCACCGGCAGAGATTGCCTTCAAGGCCTTCCCTGATCTGCTCGTCGCTCGGGTCTGGGTTGCGGCTCAGCAGATCGACCGACGCGAGGATCATTCCGGGCGTGCAGTAGCCGCACTGCAGGGCGTGGCATTCATGGAAGGCTTGCTGGACCGGATGCCACTGGCCGTCGCTGGCCAGCCCCTGGATCGTGGTGATCGCAGCACCGTCCGCTTGGACAGCGAGGACCGAACAACTCTTCACGCTTGAGCCGTCAAGTAGCACGGTGCAGGCGCCGCAGTTTGCCGTGTCGCAGCCGATCGGCGTACCGGTCTTCCCTAGCCGGTCCCGCAGGTAGTGCACGAGAAGAAGACGAGGTTCGACGTCGTCCTCGTGCCTGACGCCGTCGACCATGACGCTGATCTGGACCATGCGCCCTCCCAGCGAGCCGCAGTAAAGGAGCCACGCACGAAGGCGCAGCCCCCTGCAGGGCACGCCGCACCGCGCAAGTCGGGATCGCATGGTGACGTAGCCGTACAGGGGCGCAAGCACCACCGAACGGGACCCGTACGGCACACAACCTATGCGTCTGATCGCCCCACGTTAAGAGGGTCCGGCCGAGTGGGGTCCGTAGTGTCCCGTTAACGACACTAAGGCTGGGGCTGCCGTGGGCCGGACCGGATGTCGAGTGAGTCTTTCGCGGGGTTGAGATCGACGATTACCGTGTCGCCGTCCTTGACCTCGCCCGACAGCAATGCGCGGGCGAGCTGGTCGCCGATCGCGGTTTGGATGAGCCGTCGCAACGGCCGTGCACCATAGATCGGGTCGTAGCCGGTCAGCGCCAGCCACTCGCTGGCCGCGGAGGTGACGTCGAGAGACAGCCTGCGCTCGGCCAGCCGACGAACCAGGCGCGCCACCTGGAGGTCCACGATGGCGGTCAGTTCCTCGATCTCCAGTGCATGAAAGACCACGATGTCATCGAGCCGGTTGAGGAACTCCGGCTTG
>Ga0066905_100000062_pt1 | contig 18501 bp, 18 predicted proteins | sample PanSoiMetaPlot36_FD_67483 | JGI IMG/M metagenome (GOLD analysis project Ga0066905, IMG submission 67483) | Tropical forest soil microbial communities from Panama analyzed to predict greenhouse gas emissions - Panama Soil Plot 36 (version 2) | ecosystem: Environmental > Terrestrial > Soil >... | reverse complement strand
GCCTCGAGCGCGTCCAGCACGTCCTCGACCGCCACGCCCGTGTGGTCGGCGACCTCCTCGGCCGTGGGCGAGCGGCCCAGCGCCTGGCTCAGGTCGTTGACCGCAACCTTGATCGTGTGTTGCAGGTCGCGAACCCGCCGGGGGACGTGCACCGCCCACGTCGTGTCGCGGAAGTGACGCCGCAGCTCACCGGTGATCGTGGGGACCGCGAAGGTGGCGAACGTGGCGCCGTAGTCGGGGTCGAAGCGCTCGACCGCCTTCAGCACCCCCAACATCGCGACCTGGGTCAGGTCGTCCAGGGGCTCTCCCTTGCCGGCGAACCGTCGGGCGCAGTGGACCGCGAGCCAGCGATGCTCCTCGATCAGGCGGTTGCGGACCGCCCGATCGCCGCTGGTCCGGTACTGCCGGAACAGCGTGAGATCGCTGCTGTTCGTGCGATTCGTGCTGGTGGCGGGCGCTTCGGTGCTCACGACAGTCTCGCTTCGCATGGGAAATGTGGGCCATTTCTTCCCCCGTCCGCGCCGCTCTACACAACTGGTCGGCGCGACGGACCACGTGTGGACACGAGGGGCCATTAGCGTCAAGGGAATGGATCTCGGGATCAGCGGCCGTCGAGCCGCCGTGGCTGCGGCGTCGAGCGGGCTGGGGTTCGGGTGCGCACGTGCTCTGGCCAGGGAGGGCGTGCGGGTGGCGCTGTGCGGTCGGCATCCGGACCGGGTCGACGCCGCCGTGGCCACTCTCCGGGCCGAGGGCGGCGACGCCGTGGGCCTGGTGGCGGACGTGTCCGATACGGACGGTTGCGGCACGTTCGTCGCCGACGCCGTGGACGCCCTCGGTGGCGTGGACATCCTGGTGGCGAACGCAGGCGGCCCGCCCGCCGGCACGTTCGCGTCGACGGACCTGGCCGCCTACCCGCCCGCGTTGGGGCTGAACCTGCTGTCGACGGTTGCCATGTGCAAGGCGGCGGTGCCGGCGATGGCCGAGCGCGGCTGGGGTCGGGTCGTCGCCATCACGTCGATGACCGTTCGCCAGCCGTCCCCGACCCTGATCCTGTCGAACACGGCCCGCGCCGGCGCCACCGCGTTCCTCAAGACCCTCGCGACGGAGGTGGCGCCCCAGGGGGTGACGGTTAATTCGGTCCAGCCCGGCCTGCACGCAACCGATCGGTTGGCCCAGCTCTACGGCGGCGACCTGCCGGCGGCCGCGACTGCCGTGCCGGCGGGCCGGCTCGGCGACCCCGACGACTTCGGCGACGCGGTGGCATTCCTCTGCTCGGAGCAGGCGCGCTTCATCACCGGCACCGCCGTATCGATCGACGGCGGCGCCTATGCCGGATTGATGTAGGCGAGCTGAGCCCGCCGCTCGGGACTCAGTCCACCCGCAGCTGGCTCGTCAGCTCGTCGCGCCGTGCCTCGAAGTCCTCGAGCCCCATCTTCCCGTCGTCGAAGGCGGCGTGCAGCTCGGCCAGCTGCGCCAGGACCTTAGCCTGGTCGACCTCGGGAGCGGGGGCCTCGGACCCCTGCTCGTCGCTCTGCTCCGCGCGCTGGGCCCGCCGCTCTAGCTTGGCCTGCGCTTTGGCCTGCTTGTCGCGGTCCCGTTGGAGCTTGCCGAAGGTCGTTCGCCGCCGTGACACGTCTAGTCAGAGCACCCGGACGTTCTGGGCCTCGTCGCCCTTGCGGCCCGGTCCGATCTCGAACTCGACCTGCTGTCCCGCCTCGAGCGAGCGGTAGCCGGTGCCTTGGATGTTGGAGAAGTGGACGAACACGTCGCTCCCGTCCTCACGCGAGATGAAGCCGTAGCCCTTCTCGGCGTTGAAGAACTTGACGGTGCCTACTGCCATGGTGTCTCTGCCTATCTGTTTCTTTGCCCGTGCCGACTCGAGGCGCGGTACTGCAGGGACGAGGCTACGCCGTACGGGCGGCTGATCGCGCTTTTTCGAATCGCCGCCCCGAGCGGTCGGGCCGCCTGACTGGCCGGGAGCCGCGGGGATTTGCGACGGCCCGGCTACCTTGACCCCGTGGTCGCCGAGATCGAGCGCGACACCGTCACGCTGGCCCGTCGGATCGCCGACCTGGCCACGGCGCGGCGCGCCGGCGTCCTCCGCGGCGCCTGGTGGAGCGACCGCGTCATGGACTGGGCGATGGAGCGGCCCGGGTTCAAGACCCAGCTGTTCCGCTTCGTCGACGTCTTCCCGGCCCTGAGCGACGCGCCCGATGTCGCCCACCACCTGTCCGAGTACTTCGACGGGGTGGACGCCCCCAAGGCCCTGGACCTGGGCATCGACCTCGCGGACCGGGTACCCCTCGGCGCCCGCGTGGAGGCCCGGATCGCCCGCCGCAACATCATGCGGATGGCCCGGCAGTTCATCGTCGGGGACTCTGCCCGCGATGCGGTCGCCGGGCTGCACCAGCTGTGGCGGGCCGGCAGCGCGTACACCGTCGACGTGCTGGGCGAGAAGACCGTGGTCGGCACCGAGGCCGACCGCTACGCAGCCCGCGTCGAGGAACTGGTCGTGGCGCTCGACGACGCCGGTCGCCACTGGGCACCCGACGACCACCTGGAGCGCGACGACCTCGGGCCGCTCCACCGGGTCAACGTCAGCGTGAAGCCCACGGCGCTGGCCACACACTATGAGCCGCTGTCGCGGGAGGCGGGGCTGGCGTCGGCCAAGGAGCGCCTGCGGCCGATCCTCCGGCTGGCCCGGGAGCGGGGGGCCTTCGTCAACGTCGACATGGAGCACTACGACGTCAAGGACATGACGCTCCAGCTCTTCCGCGACCTGCTGTCCGAGGACGAGTTCGCCGCCATGCCCGCCGGCATCGTCGTCCAGGCCTACCTGCGCGACAGCCGCGCCGACCTCGCCGACCTGGTGGCCTGGTCGGCGCACCGCGCCGAGCCGATCACCGTGCGGCTGGTCAAGGGTGCCTACTGGGACGCCGAGACCGTCCACGCCCGGGCCGAGGGTTGGCCCGTGCCAGTGTTCGAGGACAAGGCCGACACGGATGCCAACTATGAGCGCTGCGTCCGCCTGCTGCACGACCACCACGGGGAGGTGCGCGCCGCCTTCGGGTCCCACAACATCCGGTCCCTCGCCTACGCCATCACCTACGCGCGCCACAAGGGCATCCCCGACACCGGCTACGAGGTCCAGATGCTCTACGGCATGGCCGAGCCGATGCACGAGGCCATTCGCCGCCTGGGCTTCCGGCTCCGGGTCTACGCGCCCGTGGGCGAGCTCGTGCCCGGGATGGCGTACCTGGTGCGGCGGCTGCTCGAGAACACGTCCAACGAGTCCTTCGTGAGGCACCGCTTCGCGGAGGGCCGGGACCTCGACGAGCTGCTGGCGAGCCCGGGTCCAAGGGAGCTGCCGGCGCCGGCGGCGGGCGAGCGGCGTGCGGCCACCGATCCCGGCGAACCCGCGCCCTACGAGCCCGAGCCCGTGTCCGAGTGGCGCCGGCGTCCGGCACGCGACGCCATGTCGGCCGCCGTCCGATCGGTGGCGGCCGGCCTGGGGGCACAGGTGCCGGCGCTCATCGGGGGCGAGCGGGTGACCACCCCCAACACGCTGGAATCGGTCGATCCGGCGATGCCCGCCGCGCTGGTCGCCAGTGCCGCCTCCTGCACCGCCAACGACGTCGACGCCGCCGTCGCGATCGCGGCGCGGGCCGCGCACGACTGGCGCCGGACACCGGCACCGGAGCGGGCGGCGGTGCTGTTCCGGGCCGCCGACTGGATGCGGGATCGGCGCTACGGGATCGCCGCCCTCGAGTGCTTCGAGGCGGGCAAGCCCTGGGACCAGGCCGACGCCGACGTCTGCGAGGCGATCGACTTCTGCGAGTACTACGGGCGCGAGATGCTCCGCCTCGACGGCGCGGCCGCCGACCTGGTGCAGTCACCGCCGGGGGAGACGAACCGCCTCGTCTACCAGGGCAAGGGCGTCACCGCGGTCATCGCGCCGTGGAACTTCCCCCTCGCCATCCCCACCGGCATGACCGTCGCCGCCCTGGTCGCGGGCAATCCCGTGATCCTCAAGCCGGCGGAGCAGGCGCCCGGCGTGGCGTGGCGCCTCATCGAGGCGCTGGTGGCCGGCGGCGCACCCCCGGGCGTCGTGCAGTTCCTCCCGGGCCTGGGCGAGGTCGTCGGTGCCCGGTTGGTCGAGCACCCCGAGGTGGCGGTGATCGCGTTCACCGGGTCGCGGGCCGTCGGCCTGGCCATCAACCAGCAGGCCGCCGTGACCGTGCCCGGCCAGCGCCACGTGAAGCGCGTGATCGCCGAGATGGGGGGCAAGAACGCGCTGATCGTCGACGACGACGCCGACCCCGACCAGGCCGTGCCGGGGGTCGTGGCGTCGGCGTTCGGCTACGCGGGGCAGAAGTGCTCCGCGGCGAGCCGACTGATCGTCGTGGGTTCGATCTACGACCGGCTGGTGGAGCGCGTGGTCGGTGCCACCCGCGAGCTGCTGGTCGGCCATCCCTCCCGTCCCGAGGTGCAGGTCGGTCCGGTCATCGACGAGGAGGCGCACAAGCGGGTCCTGCGCTGGGTCGAGGAGGCGCCGCAACAGGGCCGCATCCTGGGCCAGCACGACGACGTGCCCGAGGAGGGCTACTTCGTGGCCCCCACGGTGGTCGCGATCGACGACCCCGACGCCCCGATCGCCCGCGAGGAGATCTTCGGCCCGGTGCTCACCGTGTTGCGGGCCGACGACCTCGACGCCGCCATCGAGATCGCCAACCGGTCCGAATACGCGCTCACCGCGGGCATCTACTCGCGCTCGCCCGCCAACATCGCCCGGGCGGCGGCCGAGCTGCGGGCCGGGAACGTCTACATCAACCGGCACATCACCGGGGCGGTCGTGGGCCGCCAGCCGTTCGGCGGGTTCGGCATGTCCGGCGTCGGCTCGAAGGCCGGCGGGCCGGACTACCTGCATCAGTTCCTCGACCCGCGGGTGATCACCGAGAACACGCTGCGGCAGGGCTTTACACCCGAGACCGCCTGAGGCCCCGGGGCCGCGGAGGTCAGCCGGCGTTCTGGTGGGCGTGGTCCTCGCTGTCGATCACGAGGTCGACGAGGGGGAGGACGCGGTGGCGCAGCTGCTCGGTGAGTGCGATCTGCGTCGTGCTGCGGTCGATGCCCTGCACCTCGAGGATGCGGCTGATGACGTCCTGCAGGTGGTCGTTCGTGCGCGCCACGACGCGGCAGTGGAGGTCACCCGGCCCGGTCACCGAGTGGATCTCGAGCACCTCGGCGATCTCGCGCAGGTGCCTGGTGACGTCGTCGAGCCGGCCCTGGGCGATCTCGAGGCTCACGAAGGCCAGCACCTCGTAGCCCATCGCGCGCAGGTCGAGGTCGGGGTCGAACCCCGAGATGACGCCGCGCTGCTGGAGCTTGTCGAGCCGTGCCTGCACCGTTCCCCGTGCGACGCCGAGCTGGCGGGCCAGCTCCATGACCCCGGCGCGCGGCGTGTCGCACATGGCCCGAATCAGCCGGGCGTCAAGACCGTCCATCCCGGTGGGCAACATGAGCAATGTGTCTACCACACCAGCGCTCTCACTGGCTGAATTGTCCAGCATCTGACCGCTGAGTTGACGTCTTGACCCCCCCACGCCTTTCCTGGGTCGTGCAGTTCGACCACGGGGGCCGGCCCGCCGGGCGGCCCATCCAGGGGTGACTATGGCCACGACCGCACTCCATCATGATCGCCAGGGGAACCCGGTGGCACCACCGGTTATCGGTGGGATCGATCACGTCGAGTGGTGGGTGGGCAACGCCCGGGCGTTCGCCGGCCTGTTGACGTCGTCGTTCGGGTTCGAGGAGGTGGCGTACGCCGGGCCGGAGACCGGGCGCCGCGACCGGGTGTCGCACCTGTTGCAGCAGGGCCGCATCCGGTTCATCGTCACCGGCGCGCTCGGGCCCGAGTCCCCGATCGCCGAGCACGTCCGGACCCATGGCGACGGCGTCAAGGACATCTGCTTTCTGGTCGACGACGCCGAGGCCGCATTCGCGGCGGCGGTGGCGCGGGGTGCCCTGCCGGAACGGGAACCGCGGGTCGACACCGACGAGCTGGGGGGCATCCACCAGGCCGCCATCCGCACCTACGGCGAGACGGTCCACACTTTCCTCGACCGCTCCGCCTACACGGGGCCGTTCGCTCCGCAGTTCGGTCCGCCCGTGCTGCCGACCCCCCGTGGCCCGGCGGCGGTGGGGCTGACCCGCTTCGACCACATCGTCGGCAACGTCGAGCTGGGGCACCTCGACCAGTGGGTCGACTACTACCGGGACGTGCTGGGCTTCGACCTGCTGGTCCACTTCGGCGACGACCAGATCTCGACCGAGTACTCGGCGCTGATGTCGACGGTCGTGTGGAACCACGACAAGGTGGTGCTACCGATCAACGAGCCGGCCGCGGGCCGGCGCAAGAGCCAGATCGAGGAGTACCTCGACTACTACCGGGCTCCCGGCGTCCAGCACCTGGCGCTGCACACGCCCGACATCGTCCACGCGGTGAGGGCCATGCGGGATCGGGGCGTGCGCTTCCTCGACGTCCCGCCCGAGTACTACGACGACGCCCGCGCGCGCATGACGGGGATCGACCTGCCCTGGGCCGACCTGGCCGAGCTGGGGGTCATGGTCGACCGCGACGACGAGGGCTACCTGCTGCAGATCTTCACCGAGACGATCTGCGACCGGCCCACCGTGTTCTTCGAGATCATCCAGCGCGAGGGTGCGACCGGCTTCGGCGCCGGCAACTTCAAGGCCCTGTTCGAGGCGATCGAGCGGGCCCAGGCCGCCCGCGGCAACCTCTGACGGCTCGGCCCCGAGGCGCTCGTGCCGCGCTGTGCCCAGGGCCGCCGGTACCCGTGGTCAGTCGGGTTGGTCGGGACCGGTGAGCCGCTGGACGACCACGATCGGGCCGTCGCCCTCGCCGAGGCTCAGCGGCTCTCCCGCGGCGTCGGGCGAGGGGAAGCTGAAACCGAGCCGGGACGCCTCCATGGCGGCGCGCGCGACGGTCGCCTCGAGGTGCTCGACCGCGGCCTCGTGGTCCAGGCCGTCGGTCGCCCGCTCGAGTCGGGTGCGGGCCTGCGCCATGAAGGGTGCGAGCTCTGCGGGCAGGGGATCGGGGGTTGTCTCGGCCAGTGGGGGACTCCTGGTTCGACGGGTTCATAGAGGCTATCTGCATGATGCGGAACCTGCCCGCGGAGATGCGAGCGGCCTCGCGGGCGGGTGGGCCGCCGGCAGCCGTGTGGTAGCTTCTTCGTTCCGCCGGGCCGTTAGCTCAGTTGGCTAGAGCACTTGCATGACGCGCAAGGGGTCGGGGGTTCGAGTCCCTCACGGCCCACCTCGAAAGCCCTGGTCAGAGTCCTCTCCCGCTGGGTCTGGGCGGGTTGCGCGGACGGGGTCGCCGGCCTCGACCTCGGCCATCGAGCCGGCGTCATGGGGCTGCGCGACCCTGTTCGGATGCTGGTGATCGACGCCGCCAACGTGATCGGGTCTCGCCCAACCGGCTGGTGGCGTGACCGGCCAGGCGCCACCCGAGTCTTCACGGAACGAGTGCGGGCGACGGTGACCGCGGGGCGGCTCGGCCCGCCGGTGACCATCGTGCTCGAGGGCCGAGCCCGGGCGGGAGCCGATGAGGCGGACGTCGACGGCGTGAAGGTCGTGCATGCACCCGGCGAGGGCGACGACACGATCGCCGCGCTAGCCGAAGCGAATCGGGAGGTGGTCGTGGTTACGGCCGACCGTGCACTGGCCGAACGGGTCAGCGCCGCCAACGCGGAGGTCGTAGGGCCGAGCTGGCTGCTCGAACGGCTCGTCGATTGACCGGCAGACCCTTCTCGACGAACGCGCTATCGCAGGGAGGCGAACGCCGCCCGCATCTCGCTCGTGAACAGCTCCGGCTCTTCCCAGGCAGCGAAGTGCCCACCCTTGTCGACCTCGTTGAAATAGATGAGGTTGTGGTAGGCGCTCTTCACCCATTGGCGCGGCGCCTGGAAGAGCTCACCGGGGAAGACCGTGTACGCCACCGGGAGCGAGACGTGCGGTGGCGGCTGTTTGAGTGCGGCTTTCGCCCCTCGCCCGGTCTCCCAGTACAGCCGCGCGGCCGAGGCCGCGGTGTTGGTCAGCCAGTACAGCGTGACGTTGTCCAGGACGTGGTCCCGGGTGAGGTTGCCTGAGGGCTGCCCGTCGAGGAAGGCGTGGGAGATCTTCTCGTACGCGTCCGCGTCGTGGTCCAGCATCCAGGCCGCCAGACCGACCGGTGAGTCCAGCAGGGGGTAGCCGATCGTCTGCGGGTGCTCGCCCATCTCGGCGATGTAGCCTCGCATGAAGACCGCGACGACCTTGCTCAACTCCTCGCGGCCCTCCATGGAGAACGCGAGCCTGATGTTGAGGGCGGCCATCACCAGCTCCCGCGGAGCCGCGGACAGGAAGTTGAAGTGGAGGCCGAGCAGTCCGTCGGGTGCCAGGCGGCCCATCGCGTCGGTGACGCCGGCGCCCTGGTCGCCGCCCTGGGCGACGTAGCGCGTGTACCCGAGGCGGCGCATCAGCTCCGCCCAGGCGCTCGCGATGCGGCCGGCGTCCCAGCCGACCTCGGTCGGCTCGCCGGAGAAGCCGTAGCCGGGCAGGGACGGCAGCACCAGGTCGAAGGCGTCCTCCGCGCCTCCGCCGTGGGCGGTCGGCTCGGTGAGCGGGCCGACGACCTCCAGCAGCTCGATCACCGAGCCCGGCCAGCCATGCGTGATGACCAGCGGCAATGCGTCTGCGTGAGGTGACTTTACGTGGACGAAGTGGATGCGGAGCCCGTCGATCTCGGTGGTGAACTGCGGCAGCGCGTTCAGCTTCGCCTCGAACCGGCGCCAGTCGTACTCGGCCCCCCAGTAGCGCGCCAGCTCCTGCAGCGTCGCCAGCTGGACACCCTGCGATGAGTCTTCGACGAGCTCCTTGCTGGGCCAGCGCGTCGCAGCTATGCGCCGACGGAGATCCTCGATCGCCTCGTCCGGGATGTCGACTCGAAACGACTGGATGCTGTGCTCCTCGGTTGTCGTTGTCGTCTCCGCCATGGGGAGCCTCCTCAACTGGGGGATACGTTCGATACTGCGCCCCAGTGGGAGAACTCCGCATCACCCGCACCGTGCTATCTGCGTGATCTCCACGCCGACGCTGCGTAGCCGAGCCCTGACACCCATATCGGCGGATCGGGACGCGCCGCTGAGAGCATCTGATCAGGCAACTCATGCGTGCTGGATCGAGCGATTCGCGCAGACGACTCGGCTGGACACCGCTGCGGATCGCTCAGGGGTTCGGGTTGACCCCGCAACGCTCAGCTTGATCGGTCACTATCGTCTGCGATCCCTCGACCACGGCGCATGACCCCTCGTAGTCGGCAGCGACGAACACGAGGATTCCTGCCGTGAGTACGAGGGCGGCGATGACCGCGATGACGCCCACGCGCATGACCGACGACGGTACCTCGCGCCTCTCCAGGTCGCGCCCACATCTGCCGATTCACACAGATCGGACGATCGGCGTCAGCGCGGTCGCTCACTGTCAGTCCTAAGTCGCGCACAGACGGAGGCACTCGCTCCTTGACGCTGTGGCCGGCCTACCGCGTTCTCTGCCGGCAGGTGGCGGGCCCTCACGGCGAGGCATGCTGTCGTCATGCGCGACCGCCGCTGGTCCCTCCTCGAGGACGCCGGTGGGGCGCTCACCGCTGCCTTCGCCGCCGATGGCGTCACGCAGATCGTGTACGCAGCGGCGTTTCCGCATCTTGACGGGTTCACCGTGTATCTGTGCACCTCGACTGATACTCAGCGAGACGCGTTTGGGTCGGTGAAGAGCGTTCAACGGCAGGATGCCGTCGCGGGCGCGGTCAGTGAGGTTGAGCTGGCGGTGCCGGCAGGACAGAGGGTGCGAGCCATCTTGGAGGAGCATGGCTTTACCGCTGCGGAGCTGTCGGAGCTGATCACGCTCGCTCAGTCACAGGAGACCGTGGACCGGGACCACAGGGGGCGCTGGTTCGACGCGATCCGTTAAGGCGCCGCCTCCGCGGCATTCGGCATCGGGGGCCCTACGCCTGCCATCACCTCGAAGACCTCTGCTGAGACCACGCGAGTCGGTCCGCCCGGTGGCGGACCTGAGGTCGACCGGCCGATCGGTGCCGGATCACCGTGGCCCGTAATGTGGCGGGGTGCGCTGGTGGCGCCAACGCGCTGCAGCCCTGTCTCTGTCGCCGGTGCAGGTGTTTCCGCTCACCACGGGCACGGACGCGCGTCCGCGAAGGAAGTCATTGTCGACCGATCAAGTCAGCCTGTTCCTGGCGTTGCTCGCCCTGCTCGCGGAGCTTGCCGCCGCGGTTCTCCTCGCGGCCATGGTCGTCCGCGCGGCGCGACCCAGGGTCCGGTGGCCGACGGAGTTGCTCGCCGCCGTGCGGCCCGTCGCCCTCGTGGGAGCCGCCGCCGTGGCGATCGTGTCGACGCTCGGCAGCCTGTACTACTCCGAGGTCGCCGACTTCCCTCCCTGTCGACTGTGCTGGTTCCAGCGCATCGGGATGTATCCCCTGGCTGTGATCCTGCCCGTGGCAGCCTGGCGTCGGGACTGGTCCGTGCGCTGGTACGCATTGCCGTTGGCCGTGGGCGGGGGACTCGTGTCCATCTACCACATGCTGATCGAGCGCTATCCGTCGCTCGAGTCGGGCTCCTGCGATCCCACCAACCCGTGTTCGATCATCTGGGTCGAGCGGCTCGGCTATCTGACAATTCCGACCATGGCGCTGTCCGGGTTCGCCCTGATCGCCGTTCTGCTCACGCTCCCCCAGGAGATCTCATGACCCGCTCGTCACCGCCCGCCACCCGCCGGCGGGCCGCGAAGCCGAACCGCACCCCGATCGTCGTCCTCGCCGCCGTTGTGGCCGCCGTGCTCATCGCCCTCGGAGTGGCCCTGGCGGTCGGAGGCGGCAGCGACGACACGGCCGACAACGCCGGCAATGGCGACCCGGCGACGACTGGCACCGTCACGGTGTCCGGCGAGGCGCTCCCCGAGTTCGCAGACAGCGCCAATGACCCGGCGGTCGGGATGACCCTGCCCACCCTCGATGGGCACGACCAGAGCGGTGCCCCGATGACCATCAGCGGTGACGGGCGCCCCACGATGATCATGTTCGTCGCCCACTGGTGCCCGCATTGCCAGCGCGAGGTGCCGGTCGTCCAGCGATGGGTCGATGATGGCCGCCTGCCGGAAGGGGTCGACCTGGTGTCCGTGTCCACCGCCATCGATCCCAGCCGCCCGAACTACCCGCCGGATGCGTGGCTGGCCGACGAAGGCTGGACCGCGCCGGTGCTCGTCGACGCGGACAATTCTGCGGCCGCAGCGGTCGGGCTGTCCGCCTACCCGTTCTTCGTCGCCATCGATGGCGACGGCCGGGTCGTCCTCCGTGCCAGCGGTGAGCTCACGACCGACCAGCTCGACAACATCGCATCGTCGCTGGCACAAGGTGCACCAGCCCAGTAACCGCGCCTGAAGCGCGTGCGGGCGTAGGGAGGTCCGGGGGCCGGGCCCGGTCAGCGTCCGTCGGAACCGGTGAGCTAGCCGGCGGGGGCGGGGGCGTCGACCAGCCGGTTCGCGGCGACGTCCTCGAGGCGGGTCCGTGTGCCGTCGGGGTACCGGACCTCGAGGGTGCGCACCTGCGCCGCGTTCCCCAGCCCGAACAACACGCGGGGATCCTCGGACGAGAGGTAGCTCCCGCCCGCCTGCGCCTGACGTACGAGCCTGTGCCCGCCCGGCAACACGGCGGTGACCCGCGCTCCGGGCGTGAACCGGGGCAGCCGGACGGCGAGCCAGTTCCCGCCGCTCGCGGTGTTCTCGAGCAGGATCAGCGGCCCGCCGATCGAGTTGATCGCGATGTCCGGGTCGCCGTCGTTGTCGTAGTCGGCCGCCGCGAGGCCCCGGCCGTTCGTCTGCAGGCGGGCCTCGCCGTCCGTCCGCACGCCGAGGTCCGCGAACCGCAGGGCTCCGCCTGTCGACCGGTTCTCCAGGACCTGGATCGGCTCGGCATCGTCGATCAGGCTGGTCACCGGGATGTCGCCGTTCGCCAGGACGAGGTCGAGGTCGGCGTCCAGGTCCAGGTCGACCCAGGAATCGCCCCAGCCGGTGAGCGCCGGCGTGCCTGCGAAGTCGTCCCGGGCATCCGCGTATCCGGTCGGCTCCGAGCCGGTCGCCAGCCCTCGGTACGCCGCGTGTCCCTGGCCGCGCGAGTTCGAGACGAAGAGGTCGGTGAGGCCGTTACCGTCGTAGTCGGCGGCCGCGATGCCCATGCCGGCGTTGGGGTCCGCGACGCCGGCGCGCACTGCCTGGTCCCGCAGCCGGAAGCCGAGGCGCGCGGGGTCCGCCGCGACGCCGCCCGGCCAGGGCACGTTCCGGTAGAGGCGGTTCGGGTCCTCGTCGTTGGCCACGTACACGTCGAGGCGGGCGTCGCCGTCGAAGTCGGTCACCACGGCCCCGAGGCCGTGCTCGGGCTCGCCCGGATCGACGCCGGCGAGCTCGCCCACCTCGCGGAACCTCGGCCGGCCGTTCCCGCCCGTCCCCAGGTTCAGGTAGAGGAGGTCGCGCACACCGCGGTGGTTGGTGGGGTACCCGGCGAACGAGCCCGGAACGGGCGCGTTCGGGTCGGTGTACCCGGTCACGAAGATGTCCGGGAGCCCGTCGCCGTTCACGTCGCCCACGGCTGCGCCGGCGTGCCAGCCGTACTCGGCGATGCCCGCGGGCCGTGCGATCTCGCTGAAGGTCCCGTCCCCCCGGTTCCACAGCAGCGCGTCGTAGGTGTTCGACGTGACGTACAGGTCCGTGTGGCCGTCCAGATCGACGTCGGCCGCGACGCAGCCGTTGCCCCGCAGCGCGAGGTTGGCGCCCGAGCCGCGACTGACGTCGGTGAACGTCCCTCCCTCGTTGTGGAACAGGGCGCTGCGCGGGAGGTCACCGGCCTCCCTCCAGCGGGCGACGTCCCGCTCGGCGTACGAGTTGACCACGAACAGGTCGAGCCACCCATCGGCGTCGTAGTCGAGCCAGCAGAGCCCCCCGCCCATCGTTGCCGGCAGGTCCGTCGAGCCGGCCGAGAAGCGGGAGGCCCCGTGCCGGAACCGGAGGCCTACCTCCCCGGCGACGTCGTGCAGCTGCGGGGCCACGAAGCCCGTCGGGGTCAACGGGGCCGGCGGCTCGGTGGCCTGCGCCGGCGGCTGGTCCGACGCGTCCCGCTCGCGCCGGACGGTGAACACGCCGTCCCGGACCGACAGCTCGAACGTGCGCTCGAACCGCAGCGGCTGCGACCCGACCAGCGTGGCGACGGCGATCGGCGGGCCCTGTCCGGCGCCCGGCTCGAGGGTCACGTCGGCGCGGTCGACCTCCCCGGCGGGGACGCCGAGCCACGCGAGGGTCGCCGACACGATCTGCTCGGCGGCGCCCTGGTCCAGCCGCGTGGAGACCCCCTGGCTGGGCAGGATCTCGACCTGCGGCAGCTCGCCGCTCGACGCTGAGAGCGCGCCGGCCCCGCCCAGGCTCGGCTCAGCCGTGAGCCCGGCGACGAAGACGACGCCCGTCGCGGCGGCCACGGCGACGGCCGTGACCGCGCCCACCGTCGCGCGCCCCGCGGCGCGGATCCGCAGGCGCGTGCGGGCCACGGCGGGACGCGTCCGCTCGGCGGACAGCAGGAGCTCGATCAGGGGCCGTGCCGCGCAGACCAGTGCCAGCGCCCCGAGGACCGCCACCTTCGTTGCGAACTCGCTGACCAGGGGGGCGATCAGCAGCACGGCCAGCAGGCCGATCGCGGCGCCGAACACCCGTCGCGCCGGCCGCGACGCGGGCACCGTCCTCGGGTCGGTGATCATGAAGAACAGGAAGACCAGGATCTCGGGCGAGAACACGAGGATTCGCCACAGCTCGGCCCCCGTGATCGGTCCGAGGTGCCAGCGTGCCGTCATCGCGTGCTCGGTCGTTGCCAGCACCGCGATGCCGGCCGCGAAGACGAGCCAGAAGCTGACCGCGACGCCCAGCAAGTGGAGCCGGCGGAGGATCGCGAAGCCGCTGGCGACGATCAGGGTGAGCGCCAGCGCCAGCCAGAACGACATTGGCCCCCACCAGAAGTCCAGGGGCTCGGCCCGCTCGGGGCCGAGCAGCAGGAAGCACGCGACCAGCCCGAGGTTGGACGGGTTGAAGACGTGCCGGCCGCGGAAGCGGATCACGTACTTCGACAGCAAGGAGATGGCCGCGGTCCCCGCGAAGATCCACCATCCGTGCAGGCTCCACCAGTCGCCATGCTCGGTGCCGGGTACCCGGAGGATGAACGCAACGCCGTTGCCGGTGAGCATGGCGCTGGCGGGCCACATGATCACGCGCCGCCGACGGAAGGTGATCGCGACCTCCAGCACGGCACACGTGAGGATCGAGATCAGGATCTGCGCGATCGAGAGCCGGAAGTCGAAGGCGACCTGCCCGAGGACCTGCAACGACACGATCACGCCCGCGAGATGCAGGCGGGGGTCGCGCAGGCTCGGCAGCAGGACCGGGTAGTCCGTGCCGCGGAGCCGCAGGGCCCGTGGCGCCGTCACCCGCTCAGTATGGCCGGTCGCCCCCACGCGGGCGGCGTGCGCGTCAGATGCCGAGCCGCTCGGACGCGAGTCGGGTGCCCTCGACCCGTGCGGCGATCTTGTCGAAGGCGACGTCCCGCGAGGTCGAGGTGTCGTCGGCGAAGGGCGAGAACCCACAGTCGTCGGTGGTGCCGAGTCGGTCGAGCGGCAGGACGTCGGCCGCCTCGAGGATCCGGTCGCGGACCTCCGCTGCCGACTCGACGCGCGGATCGATCGGATCGATCACCCCGACGAAGATTCGCTGCTCGGGTCGAAGGTGTTCGGCGATCAACTCGAGCGTGGCGGTGCGATCCTTCTCGCCGGCGAGCATCACGTAGACGTTGCCGACACTCAGCGCGAACAGCTCGGGCAGCAGCTCGGCGTAGTCCACGTCGGCGCTGTGGGTCGAGTCCTGGTCTCCACCGGGACAGGTGTGCACGCCGATCCGGGCACGCTCGTCGTCGGAGAAGCGCTCCAGGACGCGGTTGTTGAGCGCCACGAAGTCCCTGAGCAAGCGGCCCGAGGGGTCGAGCTTGATCGACAGGCGCCCCTCGGTGAAATCGATCTGCACGCCGTGGGCGCCCCGGTCGAGCGACCGCCGGATGTCCTGCTCACAGGCGTCCACCAGGTCGCCCAGGAATGCGTCGCGCCCGTAGCCGTCCACACCGTCGGGCGGGTAGACGAAGCTCAATGCCGAGGCGGCGATCACGGCCTGCTTGACGGGCACGTGCGCGTAGCGCTGCGCCGCCGCCAGGTAGCCGTCCGCGTGGCGGCCGAACCGGAAGGGTCCCGACGTGAGCCGCGGCAGCTGCCTGGTGTGACCGTCCGCAAACGGGATCACGGCACCGTCGGGCGCCAGGTTCCCCAGTCCCTCGAGCGGATAGGTCGCGAAGCTCGACTTCGTCTGCTCTCCGTCCGAGATCACGGGCGAGCGCGTGGCCTCGAACCGCTCGATCGTGTCGCGGAGCGCGCGGTCCTGGAGGTCCCGCAGCCGGTCGGCCGAGATCTCGCCCCGACCGAGGGCCGCCACGCCGTCGACCAGCTCCGGGGGTCGGGGGATGCTGCCGATGGGCTCGGTGGGGATCAACGTGCTCTCCTCGGTCGGCTCGGCGTCGCTGGGTCGGCGCACCCTAGCGTCGCGTCGGCGACGCACAGTTCGCGATGCGCCGCCGCAGGTACGCTCCTGGGTGGCGCCTGCTCGAGGAAGGCGGTGCGGGTGGCGACGTTCTGATGGCCATCGACGAACTGCGGTCGCTTTTCCTGTTCGCCGGGCTGACCGACGAGCAGCTGCGTCAGCTGGACGGCGCGAGCGACGTCGTGCCCTTCGCCGACGGCGACGTCCTCTTCCGGGAGGGCGAGCCCTCCGCGTTCTGGTGGGTCCTGCTCGACGGCCGAATCGAGCTCCTCCGCCGGTCGGGCCACGAGGCCGCGGTCGTGGCCGTGATGGACCACCCCGGGCTCTGGGCGGGCGGCTTTCAGGCATGGACCGACGCCGTCGGCTACCTCGCCACCGCCCATGCGCTGGGCCCGGGCCGGATTCTGCGTGTGCCGGCGCCGGCGCTCGGCGACTTCGTCCAGGCCTGGTTCCCGTTCAGCCTCCACCTGATCCAGGGCTTCTTCCAGACGGTCCGCATGGTCGACGCGGCGTCGCGCCAGCGCGACTCGCTCGTCGCCCTCGGAACGCTCGCCGCGGGCCTCGCCCACGAGCTCAACAACCCGGCGTCGGCGGCGACGCGTGCCGTCGACGAGCTACAGGCGATCTCCGACCGGCAGCTCATGTCGCTCGTGCACCTCGCCCAGGGATCGATGTCGGCCGACCAGTTCCTGGCCCTCGATGCGTTGCGGCGGGGGCTGGATCCCCCGCCGCCCGGCTCCGATCCGCTGGCGGTTGCGGACCGCGAGGACGCGCTGGCCGACTGGCTCGACGCCCACGCCGTCCCCCGCTCGTGGGAGGTGGCTCCGGCGCTCGCGCTGGCCGGTGCCGACGTCGCCTGGTGCGAGCGGGTCGCGCAGCTGCTCGAGCCCGACTCGCTCGCGACCGGGCTCGAATGGGCGGCGAGCGCGCTGTCGATGACGACGCTGCTGTCGGAGATCAAGGAGTCGACGGGGCGCGTGTCCAACCTCGTGGCGACGGTGAAGTCGTACTCGCAGCTCGACCGGGCCTCGGTCCAGGACATCGACGTCACGGAGGGGATCGACAGCACGCTGGTGGTCCTCGGCGACAAGCTGCACGATGGCGTCTCCGTCGTCCGTGACTACGCCGACGACCTGCCACGCATCGAGGCGATCCCCGGCGAGCTCAACCAGGTCTGGACGAACCTGATCGACAACGCCGTCGACGCCATGGAGGGCAAGGGCACGCTCCGGGTGTCGGTGCGGCCCGACGGCGACCACGTCGTCGTGGAGGTCGCCGACACCGGGCCCGGCATGACGCAGGACGTGCAGGCCCGCGTGTTCGAGCCGTTCTTCACCACCAAGGACGTGGGCAAGGGCACGGGCCTCGGGCTGGACATCTCGCGCCGGATCGTGGCGGACCGCCACCACGGCGAGATCGGGGTCGCTTCGCAGCCGGGTCAGACGGTCATGACGGTGAGGCTCCCGAGACGGCGCACGTGAGGCGGCGTGGCGGTGGCACCGATGTCATCGGCGACGCTTCCCGTGTGTGGGGGCAGGGTGGGGGCGCGTGAGCATGGCGGTGAGCTCGGTGCGTGAGCGGACGCCGAGCTTGCGATAGATGCGGGTGAGGTTGGCCTCGCCGGCCCGCCCGGTGCAGGCCGTCAGCGGCGGCCGCGGAGCCGGGCCTTCCGCAGGGCCTCACGCACGGCGGGAAGCCCGACTGCGTCGACGTGCGCGGTCACCACACGGTGCGCGGCGTCCATCGCCTCGTCGGGTGTCTCGTAGCCGCCCAGCCACAGCCCATCGGGATACCCCGAAGCCTCGCAGGGGACGAACGCACCCCAGCGATCGTCCCAGCCCGGAACGACATGGGCGAACGAGTAGCCGGTGGCGTCGCTGCCCTCCCAGCCATCGCGGAAGGTCTTGCGGCTCCACATCAGCCCCACGCCACGAACGTACGTTCGTGAGCGCGGGCGCCTCAAGGTCGATATGGTGCCGACGCGTGTGCGGCCGATTCACGTCCTCGTCTTCGCCCGACATGATCGCCGCCTACTTCGACGCCGCCATCCGCGACACGCTGGAGGAACCGTCGTGGAACGTGGCGCCCACCGACGCCGTGCACGCCGTGCTCGAGGCCGAGGACGAGCGGTGCCTCGACGTCCTGCGCTGGGGCCTGGTGCCCTGGTGGTCGAAGGACGCGCGGCGAGCGTCGCGGATGATCAACGCCCGGGCGGAGACCCTTGTGTCCAAGCCTGCGTTCCGCGAGGCGTTCCAGAAGCGCCGCTGCATCGTCCCGGCCGATGGCTTCTACGAGTGGCGCGCCCTGGAGGACGGCAAGACCAGGCAGCCCCATGTGATCCGCCGCGCCGATGGCGACCCCATGGCGTTCGCCGGGCTCGGTGCGATCTGGCGCACCCCGGACGGCGGGCGGCTGCGGACCTGCTCGATCGTCACGACCCGGGCCAACGACACCGTCGCCCCGTTGCACGACCGGATGCCGGTCATCCTCCCGCCGGCGGCCTGGGATGCGTGGCTCGATCCCGCCAACTGGGACACGGTCACCCTCGCCCGCGTCCTGGTGCCGGCGCCGGCCAAGCTGCTGACCGCCCATCCGGTGTCGGACCTCGTGAACAGCGTGCGCAACAACGGGCCCGAGCTGGTCGCCGAGGTGGCTGGCTGACCCCGCCCCTCTAGTGGACCCTCGCGGAAGTCATCGTGGCGTCTCGCCGACCAGATTCGCCGCTGGACATCGTCCTCGTCGTCGCCGCAGCTACGG
>Ga0066905_100000061_pt1 | contig 18518 bp, 19 predicted proteins | sample PanSoiMetaPlot36_FD_67483 | JGI IMG/M metagenome (GOLD analysis project Ga0066905, IMG submission 67483) | Tropical forest soil microbial communities from Panama analyzed to predict greenhouse gas emissions - Panama Soil Plot 36 (version 2) | ecosystem: Environmental > Terrestrial > Soil >... | reverse complement strand
TGATCGAGGCCATCCCGTGTTCGACACGCTTTCCGACCGCCTAGCCGCGACATTCAAGACCCTGCGTGGCAAGGGCCGGCTCTCCGCCGCGGACATCGACGAGACGCTCCGGGAGATCCGGGTCGCGCTGCTGGAGGCCGACGTCGCGCTGCCGGTGGTCCGGGAGTTCATCGCCGCGGTACGGGAGCGGGCCAGCGGCGCCGAGGTACATCAGGCCCTCAATCCGAGCCAGCAGGTAATCAAGATCGTCAATGATGAGCTGATCCGGATTCTCGGCGGCGAGACCCGCCGGCTTCGCTTTGCGAAGCACCCACCTACCGTGATCATGCTGGCCGGACTGCAGGGCACCGGGAAGACCACGCTGGCCGCCAAGCTCGGGCGCTGGCTCAAGGCCGAGGGAAACCATCCGCTCCTGGTCGCCGCGGACCTGCAGCGGCCGAACGCGGTCCAGCAGCTGCAGGTGGTGGGGGAGCGGGCCGGAGTGCCGGTGTTCGCCCCGGAGCCGGGCAACGGAGTCGGTGATCCGGTCGCGGTAGCCCGGGACTCGATCGAGCACGCCCGGTCGAAGCTCTACAACGTGGTCGTCATCGACACCGCCGGCCGGCTGGGAATCGACGCGGAGATGATGCGGCAGGCCGCCGACATCAGGGACGCGGTCGACCCAGACGAGATCCTGTTCGTGGTGGACGCCATGATCGGCCAGGACGCGGTCACCACTGCGCAGGCGTTCCTGGACGGAGTCGGTTTCGACGGAGTGGTGCTCACCAAGCTGGACGGTGACGCCCGCGGTGGTGCCGCGCTTTCCGTCGCCCAGGTGACCGGCCGCCAGATCATGTTCGCCTCCAACGGCGAGAAGCTCGAGGACTTCGATGTCTTCCACCCGGACCGGATGGCATCGCGCATCCTCGGGATGGGCGACCTGCTGACCCTTATCGAGCAGGCCGAGCGCACGTTCGACGCCGAGCAGGCGGCGAAGATGGCCGAGAAGGTCGCCGCCGGCCGGGCGCACGAGATGACGCTCGAGGACTTCCTCGCCCAGATGGAGCAGGTGCGCAAGCTCGGCTCGATGTCCAAGCTGCTCGGGATGATCCCGGGCATGGGGGAGATGCGCGAGCAGATCAACAGCATCGACGAGCGCGAGATCGACCGGATCGCGGCCATCATCAGGTCGATGACCCCGGCTGAGCGGGCCGAACCGAAGATCATCAACGGGTCCCGGCGCGCCCGGATCGCGCGCGGTTCCGGGGTGACTGTGTCCGAGGTCAACGGTCTGCTCGACCGGTTCGCCGAGGCGCAGAAGATGATGCGCCAGATGTCCCGGGGCGGCGGCGGCTTCCCCGGTATGCCTGGTATGCCCGGGATGCCGGGAATGGGGAAGAAGTCGAGGGGCAAGTCCGGGCGGAAGGGCAAGGGCAAGGCCGCGCGGTCCGGTAAGCCGGCGCGCAGCGGCAACCCGGCCCGGTCCGGCAACCCCGCGCGTAGCGGTAGCCCGGCTCGCGGTGGCGACTCGGCCCGCGGCGCTGACCGGGGCGGGCCGGCCGACGTGGTGCCGGCCGCATTCGGCGGTCCGGGCGCCGGTGGACGTGGTGCCGGCGGTCCAGGCACCGGTGGACGGGATGCCCGCGGTGCGGGTGCCGGCGGTCCAAGCACCGGTGGACGGGATGCCGGCGGTGCGGGTGCCGGCGGTGCGGCTGCCGGCGGTGCGGGTGCAGGTGGGACACAGCCCGGCGCCGAGGCCGATCTGGACGGTCTCGACCTGCCTCCGGAGCTGCGCGAGTTCCTGTCCAGGCGCTCCAACTAGCCGCCGCCTAGCCTGATGGCCCGATAAACCCCTCGGCAATGATCGATCATTGGTCACGACACGCGGAGAAAGGCCGCGGAAATCGCCGAAAACCGACCAATGATCGATCAAAGGCCGGGTTGGGGGCGCTGCACCGGGAGGATTCGTGACCGAGGCCGAGCCGCTGCTGGTGCGCGGCGTGGTGCTGCCCGACGACGAACCGCGCGATCTCTACGTGGTCGGCGGCCGAGTCAGTTACGACCCGGTGGCCGGCGCTCCCGAAGTGGCCAGCGGCTGGATCGTCCCCGGCTTGGTGGACGCACACTGCCACATCGGGCTCGGCCCGGACGGCGCGGTCGACCAAGCGGAGCAGGAGCGGCAGGCGCTGGCCGAGCGCGCGGCCGGCATGCTGCTGGCCAGGGATGCCGGCGCCGCCGCGGACACCCGCTGGATCGACGACAGGGACGACCTGCCCCGGATCGTCCGGGCCGGCCGGCACCTGGCCAGGACCGGACGGTACCTGCGCAACTACGGCATCGAGCTGGAGCCCTCCGACCTGCCGGATGCGGCGGCCCAGCAGGCGGCCCGCGGCGACGGCTGGGTCAAGATCGTGGCGGATTGGATTGATCGCGACCGCGGTGACCTCACGCCGTGCTGGCCCGCCGAGGTGCTGGCGGCGGCGGTCCGCCAGGCCCAGGCGGCCGGCGCCCGGGTCACCGTCCACACCTTCGACGAGCAAGGCGTGGCCGACGCGATCGCAGCCGGAGTGGACTGCGTCGAGCACGGGACCGGCCTGTCCGAGCAGCTCATCGACACGATGGCGGCCCGCGGCACCGCGCTGGTGCCGACATTGATCAATGTTGCGAACTTTCCGGCGATCGCCGGCCGGGCAAGCCGTTATCCGGCCTACTCAGATCACATGCGTCGCCTGCACGCCAGCGCGCCTGGTCGGGTAGCGATGGCGCACGAGGCCGGGGTCCCGGTGTTCGCCGGCACCGACGCGGGCGGCGCGGTGGCGCATGGCCGGGTGGCCGAGGAGGTCGCCGCGCTGCATGCGGCCGGGCTGCCGGCGGAGGTGGCGCTCGGTGCGGCCAGCTGGGCGGCCCGGCGCTGGCTCGGCCGTCCCGAGCTGGCGGACGGCGATCCGGCAGATCTCGTCGTCTACCCGACCGACCCGCGCAAGGATCTGCGGGTGTTGGCCGCGCCGGCCCGGGTGATTCTTCGTGGCAGGATCGTGGTGTGACCGACTCGCTACCGCGGGTGTTCTTGCGCCGGCCCCGGCCGCAGGACGAGCAGTGGTACCTGGCCGCAGTGCGCCGCAGCGCCGCCGCCATCGAGCCGTGGAACCCGGTCAGGGACGGCCCAGGCGCGTTCGATGAACTGCTCGAACGGGACGCCTCGGGCAACTCGGTGATCTTCATGGTGGTGAACCGGGAGGACGGCGGGTGCGCCGGCAAGATCGCGGTGAACAACATCATCCGTGGTCGCTTCCAGTGCGCCGTGCTCGGTTACGACGGCTACCTCCCGTATGTCGGCAGCGGCCGGATGCGCGAAGCGCTCCAACTGGTGATCGCACGGTGCTTCGCGCCGCTCCCGAACGGCCTGGAACTGCACCGGCTCGAGGTGAACATCCAGCCGGAGAACGTCCGCTCGGTCGGGCTGGCCAAGCGGGTCGGCTTCCGGTTCGAGGGGTTCTCGCCCAGGTTCCTGTACATCAACGACGAATGGCGCGATCACGAGCGCTACGCGCTCACCGCCGAGGAGTTCACTCCAATTGGGGATCAGCCTCATTGATCTGGCACAATGAGCGGCCGAGTGCTCGATGCGCGCGCGGCCCCTCTCTCCGGCGTGCATCGCGTCCGCCGAGCGAACGCGGGACTGGTGCCCCACCCCGATCCGTGCAGCTCCACATCCACGAAGATCCAGGAGACACCACAGTCGTGGCAGTCAAAATCAAGCTCAAGCGCATGGGCAAGATCCGTGTGCCGAACTACCGCATCGTCGTTGCCGACTCCCGCACAAAGCGGGATGGCCGGGCGATCGAGGAGCTCGGTATCTACCAGCCGATGGAGGACCCATCGCTGATCCGGATCGACTCGGACCGGGTCCAGTACTGGCTGGGCGTCGGAGCGCAGCCCACCGAGCCGGTGCTGGCGATCTTGAAGGTCACCGGCGATTGGCAGCGGTTCAAGGGCCTGCCAGGGGCGGAGGGCACCCTTCGCACCGCCGAGCCGCGTACTGACAAGAAGACGATGTTCGAGGCCGCGGTAAAGGACGCGTCGGCCGAGCCCAAGTCCGAGGCGACCACGCAGCGGGGCCGGGCCAAGAAGGTACCGGCCAAGACCGCGGCGGCCGAGGCGCCTGCCGATGCGGCGGCCGCACCGGAAGCTGCTGTGGCCGAGCCAGCGGCCAAGCCGGCCAAGGCAGCAGAGCCGGAGGCCAAGCCGACCAAGGCGACCAAGGCAGCTGAGCCGGAGGCCAAGCCCGGCAAGGCGGCTGAGCCAGCGGCCAAGCCGGCCAAGGCGGCCGAACCACCGGCCAAGCCGGCCAAGGCGACCAAGGCGGCCGAGCCAGCGGCCAAGCCGGCCAAGGCGACCAAAGCGGCCGAACCGTCGGCCGAGGCCCGGGACGTCTCGACCGAGGCGTCGAGCGAGGGCTGAGCCGCGTGCTTGAGGAAGCTCTCGAGCACCTGGTGAAGGGCATCGTCGAGCATCCGGATGACGTCCAGGTGCGCAGCCGCGAGCTGCGTCGCGGCCAGGTACTCGAGGTTCGGGTGCACCCCGACGACATCGGCAAGGTGATCGGCCGGAACGGCCGGACCGCGAAGGCCCTGCGTACGATCATCACCGCGATCGGCGGCCGCAACGTGCGGGTGGATCTGCTCGAGTCCGGCCGGCCGCGCTAGCGCGGTTGGCACCCCGGAGTAACCGATGCAGCTCGTGGTGGGGCGGATCTCGCGGCCGCACGGTGTCCGCGGTGAGGTAGCCGTACAGGTGCGCACGGATGACGCCGAATCGCGGTTCGCCGCCGGGTCGGTCCTGCAGACCGACCCGGCCGCAGGCCCGCTCACGGTCACCGCGGCACGCTGGCACCAGGGTCGCCTGCTGGTCAGTTTCGCCGAGATCGGCGATCGGACCGCGGCCGAGCGCTTCCGCGGGATCGAACTACTCGTCGAAGTCGACTCGCAGGCCGAACCGAACCACGCGGATGGCTACTACGACCAGCAGTTGGTCGGCTTGCGCGCGGTCACCGTGGCCGGCGACGAGATCGGACCGGTCCGCGAGGTAATGCACCTGCCGGCCCAGGACGTGCTCGTGGTCGCGGTCGGCGCCGGCGGCCAGACGCTGATTCCATTCGTGTCCGAGATCGTGCCCGAGGTGGATCTGGCCGCGGGCGTGATCCGGGTCGACCCGCCGCCCGGATTGCTCGATCTCGGCCGGGCCGAGCCGGGATAGCTCCGATGCGGATCGACGTCGTCACGATCTTTCCCGAGTACCTGGTCCCACTCGGCGTGTCGCTGCTAGGCAAGGCCAGCGAGCGCGGCGTACTCCACGTGCACGTGCACGACCTGCGGGCATGGACCACCGATCTACACCGGACCGTGGACGACACCCCGTACGGCGGCGGTCCGGGCATGGTGATGAAACCGGAACCGTGGTGGGCCGCGTTGACCGCGGTTACCAAGGCCGGGCCGGACGCGACCCAACCGATGCTCGTGGTGCCGACCCCGAGCGGGCGGCGGTTCACCCAGCGGGATGCGCAACGGCTGGCCGGGCGCCCCTGGCTGATCTTCGCCTGTGGACGGTACGAGGGCATAGATGGCCGGGTCGCCGAGCGGGCGCGCACGACGATGCCGGTCGAGGAGCTGTCGATTGGGGACTACGTGCTGGCCGGTGGCGAGGCGGCAACCCTGGTCATCGTCGAAGCGGTCACCCGGCTGCTTCCCGGGGTGCTCGGCAACGCCGACTCGGTCGCGGACGACTCGTTCGCGCCGGGGACGATGAGCGGACTGCTCGAGGGTCCGGTCTACACCAAACCAGCCGACTGGGACGGCATGGGGGTGCCGCCGGTACTGCAGTCGGGCAACCACGCTGCGATCGCCCGATGGCGCCGGGACCAGGCGTTGCGCCGGACCGCCGGGAACCGGCCCGACCTGATCGCTGGATTGGACCCGGCTGATCTGGACGAGCGGGATCGCGAGGTCCTGGCCGACGTGGGCGAGCGGGATCGCGAGGTCCCGGCCGAGGTGGGCGAGCGGGATCGCGAGGTCCTGGCCGAGGTGGGCGAGCGGGAGCGCGAGGTCCCGGGCGAGACCGGCCGGGATCCGAACGCCCCGCCAGCCGACCCCCCACCCCCATGATCGCCGTTTCCATGATCGGTTCATGTCGAATGCGCAGGTCAGCGTTCGAAGCGATCATGGAATGGCGATCATGGAGGTAGGGATGGCGGTGCGGGCTGGGTCGTGCTGACCGCGCTGGCCGGTTTTCCGGTACCGCCGCCGATGTGGCAGACTTAAGGGCTGCCGCTCGTTGGCAGGCATTACGCGTGCCGGCGGCCTTCATGCCCACCAGACCTGACCACCCCGCGCGGCGCTGAGCGCACCGTGGCCTGAGGAAGCGACTAGACGATGCACACCCTCGACGTAGTAGACGCCGCCTCGATGCGCTCGGATATCCCGGACTTCCGCCCGGGCGACACGATCAAGGTCCACGTGCGCGTTGTCGAGGGCAACCGGTCTCGGATCCAGGTCTTCCAGGGCGTCGTGATCCGCCGCCAGGGCCGCGGCGTCCGCGAGACGTTCACGGTGCGTAAGGTCAGTTTCGGCGTCGGCGTCGAGCGGACCTTCCCGGTGCACTCACCGGTGATCGACCGGATCGACGTGGTGTCCCGCGGCGACGTGCGCCGGGCCAAGCTGTACTACCTGCGCGATCTGCGGGGTAAGGCAGCCAAGATCAAGGAACGGCGCGAGACGCCGGCTGCGCGCTGACTGTCGCTGGCCGAAGTCGTCTCCGCCCCGTTGGTTAAGCTCGCACCTTGATGGACGACGTCGACGGTTTCGCGGGCCGGGCTTCGGACCTGCCGGAGCCGGATAAGGCGCTACCCGTCGACCCTGCCGCATCCGTTCCGGTCGCTCCGCGGTCCGCCGAGCCCTCCGCTGCGTCGGCTCCGACCCCGTCGTCCGCCCTGCCGCCGCCCGCCGCCCCGCCACCGGCAAGCTCGCGGCCGGCCGTCCCGGTACCCGACGTCCCGCCGCCCACCGCTCGCCGCCCCGCCGCCCCGCCGCCCGCCGAGCCCGCAGGCAGGGAGGTTGCGGACACCGGTCAGGCGTCCGCGCGGAAGAAGCGGTCGTTCCTCCGCGAGCTGCCGCTGCTGCTGGCCGTCGCGCTGGTCCTGGCGCTGGTCGTCAAGTCGCTTCTGGTCCAGTCGTTCTACATTCCGACCGGGTCGATGGAGGACACCCTGCAACCGGGTGATCGGGTGCTGGTCAACAAGGTCGTGTACAAGACCCGCGACATAAAGCGCGGCGAAGTGGTCGTGTTCAACGGGGACAACTCGTTCAACGGCGCGCAATCCGCTAGCGGAGCCGGCTGGTTCGGCGTCGGTGCGCAGGGGGAGAAGGACTACATCAAGCGTGTCATCGGGTTGCCCGGCGATCGGGTGAGCTGTTGTGATGCGCGTGGCCGGTTGAGCGTCAATGGAGTCCCGCTGGACGAGAGCGCGTACCTGTATCCCGGCGATCGGCCGTCGATAGAGTCGTTCGACATCGTCGTGCCCGAAGATCGGCTCTGGGTGATGGGAGATCACCGCAGCGTCTCCCAGGACAGCCGCGCGCACCTCGGAGATCCGGGGGGCGGCACCGTGCCGATCGACAAGGTGGTGGGCCTGGCGTTCGTGATCGTTTGGCCGCTCGGTCACGCCGGCACGCTGGGCATCCCGGAAACGTTCTCCCAGCCGGGGCTATCGGGCGGCGGTAGCGATCGTGGCTAAGGGCGCGCACGCCAGGCCGCGCGGTTCCGGCACGCCGGAGCCGGAGTCCGGGGGTGCCGGCCAGGCCGGGGCCGTGGGCCCGACCAGTGGAGCCGGTCTGGCCAGCGGTGCGGATCCGACCGCCGGTACCGACCGGACGGGCCGGGCCGACCGGAGCAGCAGGGCCGCCCAGGCCAACGGTGCCGGTAGTGCCGGTGGTGCCGACCGGAGCAGCAGGGCCGCTCACCGGCCGCGCCGGATTCCCGTCTGGTGGGACGGGTCCGTGCCGCCGCACGCGGCCGGAACCGCGCACCTGTACGACGGCATCCCGCAGTACGACGGTCTGGAGGACGAGGAGCGCCGCGACGACGTCCAGCGTCCCGGCGGTCCCGGCTACGACCGGCAGCCCGGCCATGGCGAGCCGGTGGAGCGCTACCGGGCCAAGCCCGGTGAAACACGGCGACCCGACGATGGCGAGGACAATGGCCATCCCGGGCCGCTGCTTCGGGGGGGTTACCATGACGATCCGCGAACCGCGGCCGAGCCGCGTTCGGGTGCGGAGCCGCCGGACAAGCCGGCCGGCGCTCGGATGATCGGGCGGCGACGCCGGGCGGAGCGCAAGCCGGGCTCGCTGTGGCGTGAGCTGCCGATCCTGGTCGGCATCGCGATCATCCTGGCGCTACTGATCAAAACGTTCCTGGTCCAGGCGTTCTACATCCCGTCCGACTCGATGGAGAACACGCTGCTGCGCGGCGACCGGGTCCTGGTCAACAAGCTCGGTTCCTACTTCAGCAATCCGGACCGGGGCCAGGTCGTCGTGTTTCGCGACCCGGGTGGCTGGCTGTCCACCGGAAACGCCGGGCAGCCGCACAACCCGATCATCCGCGGAATCAAGAAGACCCTGGTCTTCATCGGCCTGCTTCCCTCCGACAGCCAGCAAGACCTGATCAAGCGCGTGATCGGGGTTCCCGGCGATCGAGTCGCGTGCTGCGACGACCAGGGCCGGGTCACGGTGAACGGGGAGCCGCTGGACGAGCCCTACGTGTTCCCGGGCAACCCGCCCTCGGACACGACGTTCGACGTGGTCGTGCCGCCCGATCGGCTCTGGGTGATGGGCGATCATCGCTCGGTCTCCGCGGACTCCCGGGTGCACATGGGCGAGCCCGGCGAGGGAACGATCCCGATGGACAACGTGGTCGGGCGGGCTTTCGTCGTGGTGTGGCCGCTCAGCCGAATCGGCGGGCTTCGCGTCCCGGAGACGTTTCACGGTGATCGCCTCGACCAGGCCCGTAGCGAGCCGCAGGCGCTGACCACCGTCCTGCAGTCCGCATCGGCCGTCCCGCCGCTGATATGGGGGTTCGCCGCGGCGGTGCCGATCGTGGCGATCCGCCGCCGGCGACGGCAACGCCCACGCGGCTGATGCCTGCGGGTCCGGCTGGCTCGTCGGCGCGGCACTCGTCAACCGGCAAGGGCAGGACGCGGCTCGAGTATGCGCACCCAGCGACCGGGCGGGTTGCCGACGGTCTGCCCACACGCGAGCACTACGCGCGGGTGCGGAGCTCGGTCCGGGTCGTGGTGCTGGACACCGCTGACCGGATCCTGCTGTTCCGCACCAGGGAAGCGAGCCAGCCGCAGTTCGGACTGTGGTGGGAGCTGCCAGGCGGCGGGATCGAGCCTGGTGAGACCGCGGAGCAGGCGGCGGTAAGGGAGCTCGACGAGGAGACCGGTATCGCGGTCGACGTTCGGCGGGTGCGCCAGCCGAACTGGATCCGCACCGCGACCTACCTAAAGCGAGGCCGCCGCATTCTGCAGCACGAGGTGGTGGTACTGGTCAAGCTGGCTGGGCCGGGGCCGGACCTCGACACCTCCCGGCAGCTTCCCGACGAGCAGGAGGACTACATCGGCTACGCCTGGCTTTCGGTGGACGAGGTGATCGGGAGCGCGGAGCCGTTCTATCCGGGCCGGCTGCCGGCCTTGCTGGCCGATTTCCTGACCGGTGTGGATATCGACGAACCGTTCGAGCGGTTTAACTAAGCTGGGCTGCTGACGAGGCGCGACCGTGGCCGGGGTTCCGCCTGCTTGGTCGCCGTGGCGTTGATCGAGGGTGGTGTGTGTTGATCGGACCTCCGCCGAGCAGCACGATCCGCCGCGACGCCGGCCTGTACGGCTACCAGCGGGCGCTGGCCAGGGCGGGGCTCACCCCGGTGGCCGGCGCCGACGAGGCGGGCCGAGGCGCCTGTGCCGGGCCGCTGGTGGTGGCCGCGGTGATCCTTCCGGACGGCAAGCGTGGCCAGGTGCCGAAGTTGGCCGACTCCAAGCTGCTGGTACCGGCCACCAGGGAACGGGTGTACGACGAAGTGCTTGCGCGCGCGGTCGCGTGGTCCGCGGTGATCATTCCGCCCGGTGAGCTCGATCGGTTCGGCCTGCACATCTGCAACGTGGCCGGCATGCGGCGGGCGCTCGCCCGACTTGGCGTGGCGCCGGGCTACGTGCTGACCGACGGCTTCCCGGTCCGCGGCGTCGGAGTGCCCGGCCTGGCGATCTGGAAGGGTGACCGGGTGGCCGGCTCCATTGCCGCCGCCTCGGTGGTCGCGAAGGTTACCCGGGATCGGATCATGCGCGGCCTGGGGGAGCGCTATCCGGAGTACGACTTCGCCAGCCACAAGGGTTACGTCACCACCGATCACAACGCCGAGTTGCGCCGGCACGGCCCCTGCCCGGAGCACCGCCGGCGGTTCATAAACGTGGCCCGGGCCGCGCAACCGGGCCTGGTGGGTGACAATGAGCAAGAGGTACCGCCGACGACCGAACCGGAGGAGCTCGAGCTGGCTGATCTTGACTCGATCATGTGGGAGATCGCCTGATCATCCTGGCACCGGCACAACCCCAAGCACGACGGGACGAAAGGGGCGCGCATTGTGAGCGCCGAGGATCTCGAGAAGTACGAGACCGAGATGGAGCTCCAGCTCTATAAGGAGTATCGGGACGTCGTCGGGCTGTTCGCGTATGTGGTGGAGACCGAGCGCAGGTTCTATCTGACGAATCACGTAGATCTTCATGCGCGTAACGAGGGCGGCGAGGTCTACTTCGAGCTCACCATGTCGGACGCGTGGGTGTGGGACATGTACCGGCCGGCCCGGTTCGTGAAGAACGTCAAGGTTGTGACGTTCAAGGACGTCAATGTCGAGGAACTCGCGAAGAGCGACCTCGAGGTGCCCCAGGACCGAGCCGGCTTCGGAGGATGAGCGCTCGGTGGAGCTAGCCAAGCTACAGCAGCAGAAGCACTTCGCGATCCACCAGAAGATCACCATGATGGTGAACCGGTACGTCGTGGCGGCGTCCGATCCGAGTGGTGCCGAGGTGGACCAGGTCGCGTTCGTCGAGCAGAAGCGGATGGCCTTCCGGGAGGAGGTCACGTTCTACGCCGATGCCAGCAAGAGCGAGCAACTGATGCGGTTCAAGGCGCGCCAAGTGCTCGATCTCGGTAGCGGCTACGACGTGACCACCCCAGACGGCAGCCCGATCGGACAGTTCCGGAAGAACTTCGGCGCATCGCTGTTGCGGACCACCTGGCACATCGACCAGCCGGGCGCGCCGGCCATCGTCGGTCAGGAGCGGCACATGGTGATCGCGATCCTGCGCCGGATCTGGGACGTCATCCCGTTTACCGATGTCGTCCCGTTCGCCTGGCCGTACCACTTCGACTTCCAGTCACCGACCGGGCCGGTGCTGTCGGTGGACCGCAAGTTCGGCCTGCAGGATCGATACCTGCTGACGGTGCACGCCGATGCGCTCGATCGGCGGCTGGCGATCGCCATGGCAGTAGCCCTCGACGCGCTGCAGGCCAGGTAGATTCACCCGTCGCACCCCGGGGTCTCGGCACCGGCCTTCTGTTCCATCGCTCGCTCCCGCGGCGCCCCAGGCTGCTGCGTTCGCTCACGGCGATTGTGCACAGGCCGGGCTTTGTCCACAGTTCGTGATCAAGCCCTGGGCTCCCGCGTCCCGTCCTGGCAGCGTCAAGGGCGGAGGTGGAGCGATGGCGGTCAAGGACACCGTCGGGCGGTGGGGTGAGGATGTGGCGGCCCGGCACCTCGTCGCGGCCGGTTTGGTCATCCTCGACCGCAACTGGCGCTGTAGTGCCGGGGAGATCGACATCATCGCCCGCGACGGCCGCACTCTCGTCTTCTGCGAGGTGAAGACCCGCCGCGGCGCCGGCTACGGCACGCCGTTCGAGGCAGTCACCGTAGCGAAGGCCCGTCGACAGCGCCGGCTGGCGGCGGAGTGGCTGGAGATCGCCGGTATGTCCGTGCCCGACGTGCGCTTCGACGTCGTTGGTGTGCTCTGTCCCCGACGTGGTGGTCCCCGGGTCGAGCACCGCAGGGGCGTGATCTGAGATGGGGCTGGCTCGGACCTACGCCATCGGCCTGGTCGGTCTCGACGGTCACTTGATCGAGGTAGAGGCTCACATCGCGCCCGGATTGCCTGGCTTCACGCTGATCGGCCTACCCGATACGGTGCTGTACGAGGCCCGCGACCGGGTCCGGGCGGCTGTCATCAACAGCGGTCTGAAGTGGCCGGACCGCCGCATGACCGTGTCGCTGTCGCCGGCCAGCCTGCACAAGCGCGGCAGTAGTTTCGATCTCGCCCTGGCATGCGCGGTCCTGGGTGCCGGTGGTGCGGTGCCGAAGAGCGCGCTTGCCGACCTGGTCCTGATCGGAGAGCTCGGGCTCGATGGCCGGGTCCGGTCCGTGCCCGGAGTCTTGCCTGCCGTTCTGGCCGCGGTTCGGGCCGGGATGAAACGGGTGGTCGTGCCCGCACCCAATCGGGCCGAGGCCGAGCTGGTCCCGGATGCCAGCGTGGCCGACGTCCGAAGCCTCCCGGAGTTGGTTGCGCGGCTCAGCGGTGAGCCGTTCGGCGACGACGAAATCCCAGACCTCGAGCCCGCCGCCGACGAGCCGGTTTCAGCCGGGCCGGTGCTCAGCCATTCGAGTTCGGCGCTCGAGTACCCGCCCGACCTGGCCGATGTGTGCGGCCAGGCCGATGCGCGCAAGGCACTAGAGGTCAGCGCGGCCGGCGGTCACCACCTGTTCTTGCAGGGGCCGCCGGGCGCCGGAAAGACCATGCTGGCCGAGCGACTGCCCGGGATCCTGCCGGCACTGGAGCTGGAGGCCGCGCTCGAGGTGACATCCATCCACTCGGTTGCCGGTTTGCTGCCGCCAGACCGCCCACTGCTCACCAGACCGCCGTTCGCGAATCCTCACCACACCGCATCCGTGGTCGCGATCGTCGGCGGCGGCTCGTCCCTGCTGCGGCCCGGTGCGGTCAGCTTGGCTCATCACGGCGTGCTCTTCCTTGACGAGGCGCCGGAGTTTCGCGCCGGAGTGCTCGACAGCCTGCGACAACCGATGGAGTCCGGGGAGGTCGTGATCGCGCGCGCTCAGGCGGTTGCCCGATTTCCCGCCCGGTTCCAGCTGGTCATGGCCGCTAACCCGTGTCCGTGTGGCCAGGGCGACTCGGCCGAGCTGTTGTGCGTGTGCCCATCGGTTGTGCGGCGGCGGTATCTTGCTCGGCTGTCCGGGCCGCTGCTCGATCGGATCGACCTGCGAATCAGTGTCGATCGGCCGTCGCGAGGCGAGCTGCTCGCCATCGGCAGCGGCGAGCCGAGCGCATCGGTGGCGGACCGGGTGCTGCGCGCCCGGGAGCGAGCGGCCCAGCGGTTGATCGGCACGCCGTGGCGAATCAATGCGCAGCTGCCAGGGCGGGAGCTTCGCGGCCGGTTCGCTCCGAAGCCCGGCGCGCTCGCGGCTGTCGACGCGGCGATGTCGCGCGGCGAGCTGAGCGCACGGGGCCTGGCCCGGGTCCTTCGAGTGGCCTGGACACTGGCGGATCTGTCCGGGGTTGACCGGCCCGGTTCCGAACAGGTTGGCGTCGCATTCTCGCTGCGCGCGGGAAGGTTCGCCGGAGTGGCGGCCTGACCATGGACGGCCTGATCGTCGACGGCCACGGCGCCACCGCGCTTGCCGGCGATACCGTAATGGCGACACCGAGCCGGCCTGCTGCCGGCCTGGAGACGGACGAGCGCTACGCGCGGGCGGCGCTGAGCCGGCTGGTCGAGCCGGTGGACAAGGCCATGGTCGCGCTGGTCGAGCGGTACGGCGCGTTGACGATCTTCGCCGATCTGCGCAGCGGCGTCCTCCAGCATGATCGAGCCAGGCATTGGCGAGCCCGACTTGGCCGGCTCGATGTGGACGCGGACATGCGCCGCCTGTCCGAGATCGACGGTCGGTTGATCTGTCCGGGAGACCCCGAATGGCCGGAGCCGGTCGATGATCTAGGTCCGCGGCGTCCCCTGGTGCTCTGGGTTCGAGGCCGCCAGGACCTGACCCAGGTGCTGTCCAAGGCGGTTGCCGTCGTCGGTTCGCGGGCGGCGACCGGATACGGCAGCCATGTCAGTGCCGAGCTCGGCGCCTCGCTCTGCGACCGGGGCTGGACGGTGGTGTCCGGCGCCGCATACGGGATCGACGCCGGTGCGCACAAGGGCGCGCTGGCCGCCGGTGGGCCCACCGTGGCAGTGCTGGCCTGCGGCGTCGACGTGACCTATCCCGCCGGTCACCGGGCATTGCTCGAGCGGATCGCCGAGGAGGGAACGATCGTTAGCGAGCTCCCGCCGCGCGAGTCCCCGATGCGCGGCCGGTTCCTCGTCCGCAACCGACTCATCGCCGCCTTGACCGCAGGCACGGTGATAGTCGAGGCGAGCCCGCGCAGCGGCGCGCTCAACACCGCCAGCGAGGCGATCGCGCTGGTGCGTCCCGTGCTGGCCGTGCCGGGACCGGTGACGTCCGCCATGTCCATGGGTGTCCACCAGCTCGTTCGCAACGGAATGGCCGTCCTCGTCACGAATGCGGCGGAGATCGTCGAGGCGGTGGGACGAATCGGCGACGATCTCGCGCCGGAGACTCGCGGTCCCGTCCACCCGCGGGACGGGCTCGCTCCAGAGAGCGCGCGGGTGCTCGATGCCCTGCCGCAGCGCGGCAGCCGCGACGTTGACACGATCGCCGTCCGCGCCGGACTGGCCACCGACACGGTCATGGCCGCGCTGGGCACTCTCTGCGGTGAGGGCTGGGTGGAGCGCGTGTCCGGCGGCTGGCGGCGAACTCGGCAGTGACCTTTGGAGGTGATGGGATCACGGCGGGAGAGTTGCCACGGCGAGGTTGCTTGACCGATCCCGGCGCAGGCCGCAGCGTGTGCGGTGTGACCGAAGGCGTCGAGAGCCCAGCACCTTCGTCGCTGGTAGTTGCGGTGGATGCATTTGAGCGCCACCTGACGGCCGAGCGCGGCCTGGCCGCCAACACCGTGCGAGGCTACGTCAACGACGTCTCGGACCTGGTCGAGCATGCCGGCCGGATGGGCGTCACCGACGTCGCCGGAATCGATCTGCCCGTCCTGCGGAGTTGGCTGGCCCGGACCGCCAGCCGGGGCCGGACCGCGACCACGCTGGCGCGCCGGGCAGCGGCGGCGCGGTCATTTACGCGCTTCGCGGCGCGCGCCGGCCTGGCGGTCGCCGATCTCGGCTCGGCACTTGCGACGCCCAAGGTGGCTCGACGGTTGCCTGCGGTGCTGCGCGCCGACCAGGCCGCGCGGCTGCTCGACGGGGAGCGCGCTCCCCGCCCCTCGGCGAACGCCGACGTCGTTGAGCATGCCGTCGCGGTTCGCGATCAAGCGATCCTGGAGCTGCTGTACGCCACCGGCATCCGGGTCAGCGAGCTGTGCGGGCTTGACCTCGGTGACGTCGACTACGAGCGCTCGCTGATCCGAGTGATCGGTAAGGGGAGCAAGGAGCGTGCGGTGCCAATGGGCCGGCCGGCTCTTGCCGCGTTGAGCGCGTGGTTGGAGGCCGGGCGGGAGCGACTGCGGGGGCCGGCGAGCGGCACTGCGGTCTTTCTCGGCGTGCGGGGGAGGCGCGTCGATCCTCGGATCGTGCGCGCGGTCGTGCACGCTCGAGTAGCCCAGGTGGAGGGTGCACCCGATCTTGGACCGCACGGTTTGCGCCACAGCGCGGCCACGCATCTGCTGGAGGGTGGCGCAGATCTGCGTAGCGTCCAGGAGCTGCTCGGTCACGCTAGGCTCGCGACGACACAGGTCTATACCCATGTGTCCGTCGAAAGGCTCGTTCGAACCTATGAGCGCGCGCATCCCCGGGCCTGACCACCGATCCGGTCCGGCAGCTCGGCGGGCTGCCGGTGCGACGGTGGCGCTTGGCCAGGATGCGGACCTGACCGGCCCGTCTAGGCGGGCGGCCGACGCACCTCTGCCCGGCCCGGTGGCCGACCTGTGGCGGCGCTACAAGGCGACCGGAGACCCGGGGCTACGGGAGCGGCTGATCCTGCATTACTCACCGTTGGTCAAGTACGTCGCCGGCCGAGTGGGCATGGGTCTGCCGGCCAGTGTGGATCAGGCCGACTTCGTCTCGTACGGGGTGTTCGGTCTCATCGATGCGATCGAGAAGTTCGATCCCGAGCGGTCGACGAAGTTCGAGCCGTACGCAATCCGCCGGATTCGTGGCGCGATCATTGACGAGCTCAGAGCGCTCGACTGGATCCCGCGTTCGGTTCGATCCAAGGCACGCGCCATCGAGCGGGCGTACACCGAGCTCGAGGGACGCCTCTTCCGGCATCCAACCGACGCCGAGGTCGCCAGCCATCTCGGGGTGGACCTGGACGACTTGCACACGACATTCGGCCAACTCTCGATGTCGAACGTGCTGGCGCTCGACGAGCTGCTCACCACGAGCGTCGAACGCATTGGCGGGGTGAGCCTCGGTGACACCATCGAGGACACGACCGCCGTGGATCCGGTGGTCGCGTTCGAGATCGCCGAGACTCGGCAGCGGCTGGCGCGGGCGATCGAGAACCTGCCCGAGCGCGAGAAGACCGTCGTCACGCTGTACTACTTCGAGGGCCTGACGCTGGCCGAGATCGGCCACGTCCTGGGGGTGTCAGAGAGCCGCGTCTGCCAGATCCACACAAAGTCGGTGTTGCAGCTGCGGGCCAAGTTGTCTGACCCACGAGACTGATGTGACGGGCCGCGCTGCCAACCCGTTCTGGGGGGATGGCTGGCCGGCTATCCGGGAACTGTGGGCGCTCGATCCGCGTGTGGTCCACCTGAACCACGGATCGTTCGGAGCAGTACCGCTCGCCGTGCAGCTGCGCCAGCAGACCTGGCAGGACCGCATGAACGCCAACCCGATGGGGTTCTTCTCGCGGGAGCTTGTCGGTGAGGTGGAACGAGTTCGGCTGGTCTGCGCCGAGTTCCTCGGTGCCGAACCGGCCGGGTTCGCGTTCGTCAACAACGCCACGACCGGCGCCAACGCGGTGATCGCGAGCCTGCCGCTAGACGCCGGCACGCACGTCCTGGTGACCGATCACGGCTATGGCGCCGTGACCAATGCCGTGGCCCGCGCTTGTCGCGACGCCGGCGCGAAGCTGGTTACCGTCCCGATTCCGATCGATGCTCCGGCCGATGCGATCGAGGCGGCGATCCTCGATAGGGTTACCGACCAATCGGCGCTGGTCGTGATCGATCACATCAGCTCTCCGACGGCCCGAGAGTTTCCGGTCGCTCGACTCGTCCCGGCGCTTCGTGACCGCGGCGTACCGGTGCTTGTCGACGGCGCTCATGCCCCAGGCATGGTTCCGGTAGATCTCGATGCCCTAGCACCCGACTTCTGGATCGGCAACTTTCACAAGTGGGTGTGCGCACCGCGCGGCAGCGGTGGGCTCTGGGTGGCGCCACGGTGGCGAAGCAGCATGCGCTCGCTGGTGGTTTCCTGGCGCGAGATCGAAGGCTATCCGTTCTCCTACAGCATGATCGGGACCGTCGATCCCAGTGCCTGGCTCACCACACCCGACGCGCTGGCCTTCATGACCAGATTCGGATGGGAGCAGGTCCAGCAGCACAATGTCGCCTTGGTCGGGTACGGACAGCGGATTGTCGCGGAGGCACTGGGCGTCGACCCGGACCGGCTGGTTGTTGAGCCGGCCCTGGCCATGCGAGTGGTCGCACTCCCGGCCGGGGTGGCCGCGACCAGGCCCGATGCCGAGGCGCTGATGCGACGGATCGCATCCGAACTCCTGGTGGAAACGTCGATCTCGCCCTGGAACGGCGCCGGGTTGCTTCGCCTGTCGGCGCAGCTCTACAACTGCCCGGCCGATTACGAGGAGCTCGCCTCCGGGTTGCCGCGAGTCCTAGGCACCGGCTGATTCGGTGGCGTCTGACCCTGCGGCTGCGCGGCTCATGGCGGTAGACGGCCGGTCGCCACGATGGCCCGGGCGAGACTCGTCAGAGCGTTGACCACGTACATCGCCAGCGTCGCCGTCCGCGCGCCCGGCTGTGATCCGACCATCGCAGCCGGGCCGGAACCGGCCAGCACCGGACCGGCCCAGCCGGTCGGCGCCAGACCCGGCCCTGGCGTCGAGCCCGATCCGGGCCCAGGCCCTGTCGGCCTTTTCCGCGTCGGCTCAACTGCGGGCACTGACCAGATCCCCGATCCCAGCAATGGATCGGGCGCCAGCTCGCGGTCGAGCGGGAGCAGCCGGATCCGGCGCGGTCGCACCAGCAGCAGGGGATCCAGGTATACGTCGCCCCGGCGAAGTCCCCAGTGCAGGCAGCTGCCCAGGACGCCGCAATGGTGGTGCGCTTCGTCCAGCCGGCCAACCACCTGTCCGGTGTGAACCCGATCACCCCGGTGGACCCGCGAGCGCACCGGCTCGTA
>Ga0066905_100000059_pt1 | contig 18655 bp, 15 predicted proteins | sample PanSoiMetaPlot36_FD_67483 | JGI IMG/M metagenome (GOLD analysis project Ga0066905, IMG submission 67483) | Tropical forest soil microbial communities from Panama analyzed to predict greenhouse gas emissions - Panama Soil Plot 36 (version 2) | ecosystem: Environmental > Terrestrial > Soil >... | reverse complement strand
AAGGAATGTCGAATGTCGAAATCCGAATGACGAAACGGTCGCCCTCCCTTCGTCATTGGTCATTCGTGATTCGTCATTCCTTCGTCATTCGACATTAGTGGAGCATTCGACATTTGACGACTCCTCACTTGCTCCTTCGATGCTGTCGCTCGGTCTTCCAGCGCAAGTACGCCTGCATGAACTCGTCCAGGTCGCCGTCGAGCACGGTCATGATCTGCGGCGTCTTCACTTCGATCCCCGGCCGCTCGTCGCGGACCAGGGTATATGGCTGCAACACGTAACTGCGGATCTGGCTGCCGAACGCGATCTCGCCCTTGGCGTCGTACCGGTTCGCGATCTCGCCGAGCCGCTTCTGCTCCTCGATCATGTACAGCCGGGCCTTCAAGAGCTTCAGGGCGTTGTCGTAGTTCTTGTGCTGGCTGCGCTCTGTCCGGCTCTCAGCCCGGACGCCGGACTTGTGGATCAGCCGCACACCCGACTGCGTCTTGTTCTGGTGCTGCCCGCCCGGCCCGCCGGACGCGAACGTCTGCATCTCCAGCTCGGACTCCTTCACTTCGATCTCGATCGTGTCGTCCAGCTCGGGCACTACGTCGATCGCCGCGAACGACGTCTGTCGCGTGTCCCCGGACCCGAACGGGCTGATGCGGACGAGGCGATGCACCCCCACCTCGCTCTGCAGGTAGCCGTACGCGTACTCGCCGGCCACCCGGAAGGTGACGAACTGGATTCCAGCCTCCAGGTTTGGCTCCAGGTCCTGCTCCTCGACCGTGAACCCGTGCCGCTGGGCCCAGCGCGAGTACATGCGGTAGAGGATCTCGGCCCAGTCGCACGCGTCCGTCCCGCCGGCCCCGGGCTTGATCGACACGATCGCGTTGGCCGCGTCGTGCTTGCCGGACATCATCGCCATCAGCTCGAACCGGTCGAACAGTTGCACCGCCCGATCGACCTCGCCCGTCAGCTCCGGCTCGAGGCTCGGGTCCTCCTCCGAGAGTTCAGCCAGGGCGTTGACGTCGTTGATGGCGCTCGTGACTTCCTCGTACGGTTTGAGCAGGGCGTTCAGGGTCTTCTGGGCCTGGATCGCCTTCTGAGCCTTCTCCTGGTTGGTCCAGAAGTCGGGCTCGCCCTGCATGTTCAGGAGCTTGTTGCGCTCCTGGAGCTTGGAGGGGATGTCAAAGGGAGTCCCGAAGGTAGGTGAGTCGCGTGGTCAAATCGTCGGTCTTTCGGCGCAATTCCGGGTTCATGCCGGCTCCTTCGGGGGAAACACGAAGCCGCCTCCGGCTTCGTCCATATTCTACGACGGTAACTTACCAAAAGTGGTTCAGGGCACAACCGGAACTGGGGGGCGGTCATGGCCGGGCTCGCGGGACGGGGGGTGCTCATTACCGGCGGCGGCAGCGGAGTCGGCCAGGCGGCGGCGAAGCTCTTCGCCCAGGCCGGGGCCAAGGTCGCCATCGCCGGCCGCGACGAGGCCAAGCTCCGCAAGACCGCGACCGGCATCCACGGCGTCATCTTCAACACCTGCGACGTGACTGACGCGGCGGACGTGGCCGAGTTGATCAAGACGGTCACCGCCCAACTGGGCCGCATCGACGTCCTGGTCAACAACGCGGGCACAAACATAAAGGCCCGGCGGATGCGCGAGTTGACCGTCGAGAACTGGAACCGCCTCGTCCGCACCAACCTCGACGGGGCCTTCTACTGCATCAAGGAAGTGCTGCCGCAGATGCTCGAGCGCAAGGACGGCGTGATCATTAATGTCAACTCAATCTCCGGCAAGCGGCCGTACCCGCTGGCCGGGGCCGGCTACGCGGCCGGAAAGTTCGGGCTGCACGCCCTGGCCGGGTGTCTGGCCGGCGAGGAAGTGGAAAGCGGCATCCGCGTCAGCAGCATCTACCCCGGCGAGATCGACACGCCGATCCTCGAGGAGCGGCCGACACCGGTGACGCCCGAACAGCGGGCCAAGATTCTGAAGCCGGAGGACGTGGCCGCCGCGATCCTGTGGGTCGCCGGACTGCCGGCGCATGTGTCGGTGCCGGAGCTAATCATCAAGCCGACGGCGCAGACGTACTTTTGAGGCTCACCTTCGGTTCGCCGCGAGACAATTAGTCGCCCCCACGGGTTCCCACCATGAATCGACTCATCCTCTCCTCCGTCCTCACCATCGCCCTGGCCGTCCCGGCGATCGCCGAGGACAAGGCCGGGCCGGACGACAACAAGCCCCCCGAAGGGTTCACCGCTCTGTTCAACGGCAAGGACCTGAGCGGCTGGAAGGGACACATCGACATGCGCGAGCGGGCCACGCAGAAAGGCGAGGCCCTGGAGAAGCTCCAGGCGGCCCGGAGCGAACTGATGAAGGAGACCTGGGTCGTCAAAGACGGAGTTATCCACCACACCCCGAAGATCGTCGAGGTGAAGGGCAAGCAGCAGAAGCGGGGGGTCAGTCTCCAGACCGAGAAGGACTACGGCGACTTCGAGCTGCTCGTGGACTGGAAGATCGAGAAGGCCGGCGACAGCGGGATCTACTTGCGCGGGCAACCGCAGGTTCAGATCTGGGATTCGGACAACCTGCCCAAGGGCCTGGAAGCGGATGCGCGCACCGGGTCAGGCGGGCTGTGGAACAATCCGGCCCCGAAAGGGACCGACCCGAAGAGCGTCGGCAAGGTACCGCTGGTGCGCGCCGACAAGCCGGTCGGGGAGTGGAATACGTTCCGGATCGCCGTGAAAGGCGACAAGGTGACGATTCATTTGAATGACAAGCTGGTCGTGGACAACGCGCCGCTCTTGAACTTCTGGGAAAAGGGGCAGCCGCCGCCGGATAAGGGCCCGATCGAGCTCCAGTACCACGGCGACCAGCTGTGGTTCAAGAACGTCTACATCAAGGAACTGAAATAGCAGAGGACAGAGAACAGAAGACAGAGGACAGAAGGGCGCGGCTGCCTTTCTGTCCTCTGTCTTCTGTTCTCTGTCCTCTTGGCTATTTGCCCCCCCGTAGCTCAAACGGAAACTTCTTCTTCGGCCGCGGCTCGTCTTCCTCCTCGACCTCGGCGGCAGCCTCGCGGGCGGCGAGCTCGGCCTTGGCCGCCTCGGTCTCGGCCTTCTGCTTCGCGACCTCGATCGCCTTCATCGACAGCGACATCCGCCGGGCGTCCTTGTCGATCGACAGGATCTGCACCTCGACCTCGGCCCCCTCGCGGACCCGGTCGCGGATGCGACCGCCGCGGCCGAGGATCATCTCGCTGACGTGGATGAGCCCTTCAATCCCTGGTTCGACCTCGGCAAACGCCCCGAAGTCCATGATCCGGGTCACCTTTGCGGTCACCTGGGTCCCGACCGGAAAGCGCTGACTTAGAGTCTCCCAGGGGCTCTGGATTAGATCTTTCAAGCTGAGCGACAGCTTGCGGGCCGCCCGGTCGATGCGCTTGACCTTGACCTCGACCTGCTGCCCGATCGACACGACCTCGGACGGCGAGCCGACGCGGCCCCAGGCCAGTTCCGAAACTGGTAAGAGCCCGTCCGCCCCGCCCAGGTCCACGAATGCCCCGAACGGCTGGATCGACCGCACCGTGCCCTTGAGCACCTGGCCTTCCTCGACCTCCGCCCAGAACTTCTCGCGCTGCTTCTCCCGTTCACGTTCCAGGAGGGCCTTGCGGCTGACGACCAGATTTCGCTCGCTCGGATCGACCTCGGCGACCATGCATAGCAGGCGCTGGTTGAGGAACTGCTCGACGTTTTCGACCCGGTACATGTCGATCTGACTGATCGGCAGGAACCCGCGAATGCCGTTCACCTCGACGGCCAGCCCGCCCTTGTTCGTCCCGGTGACGCGGGCCTCGACGGTCTGGCCGATCTGCACGCTCGACCAGTCCACGTACTGGGCGGCGCCTTCGCGGGTGAGCCTCAGCACGCCGTTGGCCGGGTCGTAACCCTCCACATTGAATTCGACCTCGTCACCGACCTTCGGCGGCTTGTCGAACTGGGTGATGGGCATGAACCCCTGGCTGCGCCCGCCGGGGACGTCGATGAACACGTCCTGCCCGTGGATGCTGATGATGCGGCCTTTCTTGCGTCCCCCGGCCGCCTTCGGGGCCTGCGCCGATTCCATCGCCTGCTTCCTGGCGGCCTCGGACTCCTGTTCGATCTCGGTCTCGAACCCGGCCATGGCCGCGGCGAGGTCAGCCTCGATGTCCCTGTCGAGCTCGCTGAGCTTGAGGTTGGTCGTTAGCTCGGTGAAGTCGAGCTTGGGGCGCTCTTGTTTCGGCTTGTCGCCGCGCGGCGGGCGCTTGCCCTTGGGCGGTGGACCCTGTACTTTCGTCGCGGCGGGTAACGGGGTGGCGGATTCAGCCGGCTTGCCGCTGCCGGCGGCCGGGCCGACCGCGGGGACAACTGGTTCTGGCGCGGAAGTCGGCGGGGTGGGTGTGCTCTTTTCCGCGTCGTTCAGGTTGTTGGTGGTCACTTGGTTACTCGATACCCGGCGCAGGTCCAGGAACTGCTCGTCTGGTGTATTTACGAATCGGGCGTGGAAGCGCTCGCGCTGAGGTCCGAATTCGAACTGCCCCTCGCCCCCGTAGGGGCTGGCCGGACCCGGGGTCCGCTCGTCGCACAGGGCGAACACCCGGGCGAGTACGGCACGAAAGACGGCCTTCCGGAATGGAAACCGCAACTCCGGTTCTTTGCCGCGCCCGTTCAGCCAGACGCGGCACTCGTCCGCGTGCCAGTCGAGGCGGAACCCCTCGGCCGGGCACAAACGAATGAGTTCGTCAACCAGGCCGAGGACGGCCCCTTCCGGGGACTCGAATGCCCGGCGAACCGAAGCCTTCAACGTGTCGCGATCCGCGTTCATGCGCCCTGGAGCAGGATGATCCGCTTTGACAACGTGGGCCATGCGGCCAGCAATTCCTCGATACCGTGGCCGATATCGAACTGGACGACCCCCTGACTCAAGGGCAGCCACGGGCCAGTCGCGAGCTCAATGATCTCGTCCGGTACGTCTACTTCCAGAATAGCAGCCCCACCTTCGGCGGGGAACCCGGCGGCCTTGCCGAGCGCGTACTTCGTTGGCGTTCCAAACGGGAACGGGCCGCCTTCCACGTACATCGAGAACCCTTCTTCACACGGCCGACCACCCGGCTCGCGGTAGCGGACGTCCGGGCCATCTTGCACAATCCGCTCGGCTCGGAGCCGGGTCGTCCCATGCACCAGCTTCATGGGCGCCCGCTCCTACTTCGTCAGCGGCTTGATGCGCACGTTCCGGAACTCCACTTGCTTCGAGTGCGACTGCAAGCACACGTACCCGGACAGCGGCTTCGACTTGAGCTTGTCGTCCGTGGACTGGTCGAACACGAGCGTGTCCGTCCCGTTGAAGCTGACCCGGATCTTCGGCCCGACGCACTCGATCTCGACCGCGTTCCACTCCGGGGCCGGCTTGTGCGCCACCTTCGCCGGGGCGACGTAACGGTACAAGGACCCGGTCGTCCCCTTTCCCGGCCTGGCGTCCGCGTCGTCGAGGAGCTGGACCTCGTAGCTATAGAAGGACGGCCTCGACGCGGTGGATTGCTTCGGGTCGAACTTTGTCGTCCGGATGCCGATCCCGGTGTTCACCCCCTTTTCCTTGACCATCCGGTATTCGACGTGGAGGATGAAGTCGGAGAACTCCTTGTCGTACCGGAGGAAGCCGAGGCCGGCCCCGGCAGTGCGAATCAGCCCGTCGTGCACCGACCAGTTCGGCTTGGTCTTGTCACTGTCGGATTTGTCCTTGTACTCCTTCGGTCCTTCGACTACCCAGCCGGAGAGTTCCTTGCCGTTGAACAATTCGAGCCATCCGTCCTTGTCCGCGGCCCGGGTGGAGCCGGCCAACAGGAGGGCGAACGCAACGGCGACGGGGCGGGTCATGGAAAGGCTCCGGGGTCGGGCGCGTGCGGGCAGAGTAGAGGATTCCGCGGCGGAGGCAACCGGCCGATGACCGACGGTGACGCACTCTACCAGGCCATCCTCGACGCGCCGGACGACGACGCCCCGCGACTCGTCTGGGCCGACTGGCTCGACGAGCACGGCGACCCGGACCGGGCCGCGTTCGTTCGCCTCCAGTGTCAATGGGCCGCCCTCGACCCGGGCGACCCGCGGATGGACGAACTGTGGGAACGGTGGAGCGGCCTGCTCGAGCGCAACCGCGACCGATGGACCGTGGGGCTCGGGGACTACGCCCGCAACTGCGGGTTCTGGCGCGGGCTGCCGGACTGGTTCGATGTGACCACTGGCCAGCTCAGCGACCAGGTGGCCGAACTCCGCCGACTCGTCCCGGCCCAGTGCCTGAACTTGCACCTCACGGCCCTTCGCGAAGGCCTGCGTTACTGGCCGGGGTTGGATTCCGTCCGCTGCCTCGACATCATCGAGTCCGCCCCGGACCCGTCCGACCCGGGTTCGTCGCTTCGCGGGTGGGTCTGGCTCCTCGAGTCGCCACGACTCCGCGCGCTCCGCAGCCTGCAGGTCGAGATGGACCTCACGTCCATCGGCGTCCTGTCGGCGATGGCCGCGGCCGACTGGCCGCACTTGCGCGAGCTGTCGGTACGCGTGCCGAACGCCGAGTCCGAGAAGCCCCCCGCGGCCTGGGCGGATGTGCCGGAAGCCAACTGGTTCCCCGGGCTCCGCGCCCTCGACCTGTGGGGGTGCTATCTCGGCGATGGGGGTGTCGTCCGCTTGTTGAAGAGCCGTGGCGCGCTCGCGCTGACGCGGCTCAACCTCGGGCTCAACGCACTGACGCCCGCGGCCGTCCGGTTCCTGGCCGCGTCCCCGGCCCTGGGCAACGTCCGCAGCATTGAGCTCAACGGCAACCCTGTCGGAAAGTCGGTCGGTGAGCTGCTGCGATCGCCGGCCTTGCCGCACGTTTGCTCTCTCGGCGCCTCGGCGGTGATTGGTCCGGGCCAATCGGGTCGCGACCTCGTCGCCGCCATCGCGAACGCCGACCCGGGCCGATTGCGCGTGTTGGAGCTGCACTCCAATATGTTGGATGTTGAATCCGTGCAGGCACTCGTCGAGTCGCGGGCGGTCGAAGCACTCGAAGTCCTGTCACTCAACGACAACGACCTGCCGGACGAGGCGGTTGTGACGATCGCGGGCGCGCCGCAATTGCGGAACTTGCGGCGTCTGGAGCTCGCGGCAAACCGGCTCACGGACGCCGCGCTTCAAGCCCTCGCGCATTCGCCGCATCTGAAGTCGCTGCGCACCCTCGCCCTGCGCGGCAACACCCTGAGCACGGACGGCCTGCTCGACTTCCAGGCGACCGACCTGGCGCGGCGGCTGTGGCGGGTGGACACCGAGTTTGCCGACCCGCCCCGGAAGCGGCAGTGGTTCGAAACCGTCTGAGGAACCAACGCGTGAAGCTTCTCTTGTTCAGCGACCTGCACTGCAGCCTTCGCGCGGCACAGCGACTCGTCACGATGGCCGCCGACGTCGATGTCGCCATCGGGGCCGGGGACTTCGGCCAGGTGCGGACGCGCGTCTCCGCCTGCATCGACATACTGCGTGACCTCCCCTGCCCCTCCATCGTGGTGCCCGGGAACAATGAGTCGCTCGACGAGCTGAAGTCGGCGTGCCGCGGTTGGCAGACGGTTCACATCTTGCACGGGACCGGGGTGACCATTGACGGAGTGCATTTCTTCGGCCTCGGCGGCGGGGTGCCGGTGACCCCGTTCGGCGAGTGGAGCTACGACTTCACCGAGGAAGAGGCGGCCGGGCTATTGAAGGACTGCCCGGCCGGCGGGGTGCTCGTCTCGCACTCGCCGCCGAAGGGGTGTCTTGACGTGGCGGGGAACGGCGCAGGGCTCGGAAGCACGGCCGTCCGCGATGTGATCCGGGCCAAAAAGCCGGTGTTGGTCGTCTGTGGCCACATCCACGCGTGCGCCGGTCGCACCGAGAAGTTTCACGGGACGACGGTCGTCAACGCCGGCCCGGCGGGGGTCATACTGAAGTTGCCGTCGGCCTCCCATCTGTAACAATTCTCCTCACCCCGTATTGACAGCCTCCTACACGCTGTAGTAGTATCCCTCCGACACCACGTAGGAGGCACCGGCGTGTCCACTCAACCGCCGATCAGCGAGACCGAACAGGCCGTTCTGAAAGTCCTCTGGGACCTGGAGCGCGGGACCGTCCGCGAGGTGCTGGCCGCCCTGAACGCGCAAGGACACTCGTGGGCGTACACCACCGTGCAGACGCTCCTGACGCGGCTCCTGGCCAAGGGCTATGTGGAAGCCGACCGCGGCGGGCCGGCCCACGTCTACCGAGCCGCCGTCTCGCGTAGTGAGCTCCTCCAGCAGCGGCTGAGCGACCTGGCCGACACCTTCTGCGAGGGGACCGCGTCGCCCCTCATGCTGGCCCTGGTTGAGGGCTCCGACCTCACGCCGGCGGACATCGCCCAGCTCCGCGAGCTGCTCGACCGGCTCGAGGCCGAGCGCCCGGGTCGAAAGAAGAAAGGGGGCCGGCCGTGATCGACTGGCTGTTTACAAACGCCCTCGCCGCCGTCGCCCTCGCCGTCATTGCCCTCGTCCTCATCTGGACGTTCCGCCCGGCCCCGGCCGTCCGGCACGCCCTCTGGCTGGTCGTGCTGCTCAAGCTCGTGTCGCCAACCGGGCTGGTCGTGTCGGTACCTTTACCCGTCGAGTCGCCGGTCGCGGCCGAGCCAGAAGTTGTCGTTGCTGAACCGGTGACAGCTCCGGTCGGGGACCCGCTGATTTGCGAGGAGACGTTCACGGTCATCGTCCGGACGCACCCCGGCCAGACGGTCGAGGACGCGACCGCCCTGGCCATGCGGGCGACGGTTCGACGCGAGGAAGCGATGGAATCGCGACCGGAGCCGGCTGCCACGACGGTGCCCGCCGCCGAGTCGAAGGCACCGGGGGAGCCGATTGATTTCCGGCCGTATCTCCTGGGCTTGTGGCTGGCGGGGGCGATTTGGATCAGCAGTCGGCAGGTCCGCGAGACGGTCCGGTTCGCCCGGTTCACGCGCCGGGCCCGGCCGGCCCCGGACCACCTCGTCGCCGAGGTCGCGATCGTGGCCAACCGGCTCGGCGTCCGCGTGCCAGACGTGCGCGTGCTCGGGGGCCTCACCTCGCCGGTCATCTGGTGCCTGTGGCGGCCGGTGCTCTTATGGCCGGCCGGGCTGGAGTGCCGGCTCAGGGGCGAGGGGAAGCGGGCCGTGATCGCCCACGAGCTCGCCCACCTGCGGCGGCGCGACCACTGGGTCCGTCGGCTGGAGATGATCGCGGCGGTGTTGCACTGGTGGAACCCGTTGTTCTGGCTGGCCCGCAAGAAGATGCGGGCCGATGCTGAACTGGCGTGCGACGCCTGGGCCACCGGCCAGGCCGACCGCCGGGCGTATGCGGAAGCGTTACTCGAAGTCTGTTCGTTCAACCCGCGTCGCCGCCCCGCGCCGGCGGTCGGCGTTTTCGGGGAGGGGAGGCGCGCCATGCAAGAGAGGTTGACCATGATCATGCGAGATCGCGGCCCGTGCCGCCTCGCGTTCGGGGCAAAACTGGTAGTCGCCATGATGGCCGTCGCGGCCATCCCGGCCTGGACCCTCGGACAGGGTAAGCCGGAAGCGATCGAGATCGTTGTGGACACGGCCGACGGCGACGATACCGACGTCAAGGAGCTGGAGGCGCAGATCAAAGCACTGGCCCAGAAAATCGAGGCGATGAAGGCAGCCAAGGCGGCCGAGGCGGGCAAGAAGGCGGCCGACGCCCAGAAGCGGGCGACGGAGGCCCTCCTCAAGGCCCAGACTCAGCTGGGAGAGAAGTTGAAGGACTCGAAGCTGCACATCGAAGCCATGCAGGCCGGCAAGTCCGGTCAGGGCGTGAAGGTGATTACCGCGGGCGAGGGGGGTTACAAGGTCATCGGCCCGGACGGCAAGGAGCTGAAGGACGTCAAGATCATCATCGTGGACCCGAAGGCGGCGACGCCGACGACAAAGCCGGCCCCGAGTTCGACCCTCAAGCCCGTCCAGGTACCGATGGTTCTCCAGACGAAGCCCGGTGCCCAGCGCGTCCCGGTGACCGTCGACACCAAGTTCGCCGACGTCGTCCGCGTGCGAACCACCGAAGGCCAGGCAGTCACCCTGTCGCGAGCCACTTACAAGCTGAACAAGGACCAGGCCGCGGCGCTTTCAACCCTCCTCGGTTCGATCAAGGCGTCGGTCCTCGAATTGAAGGCCGACGGCGACACGCTCACCGTCACCACCACTCCGGAGATCCAGGGTGCAGTCGGCCAGATCGTCCGCCTGCTCCAGGGGCAAGGGAGTTCGGGGACGAGCCGTTCCGAATACAAGGTTTCCCCGCCAACGCCCGCGACGCCATCGACCAAGCCCGCCAAGCCCGCGAAGCCGACTGAGTCGTTCGAATTGAAATCGCTCCCCGACTCGAACTTTGAGATCGAGCTGAAGTTCGAGAACCTCAAGGACCTCGAGAAGCTCAAGGACTTGAAGGGGCTCGAAAAGCTCAAGGACCTGAAGGACCTCGAGAAGCTCAAGGACCTGAAGGACCTCGAGAAGCTCAAGGACCTGAAGGAGCTGAAGATCGACGTCACGGAGTTGAAGGAGCTTCAGGACAAGATCAAGCAACTCACGAAGCCGGAGCGGGAGAAGAAGCCGGAGAAGTGATCGATCGGGCGGCCGGGCCGGGTTGAGGGGGGAAGAGTTTCTGGTTCCAACTTGCTTGGGTGGTCTCCTTGCAACAAGAAGCCTCCCCCCTCACCCCACCCGGCCGCCGTGTTGTGCGGGCCGGTCGTCAGCCCTCGGTGAGACCTGTTTCCATCTCCCCGACCCCAATGTCTTCATCGGGGGCTGACACCCGGCCCGCAGTTTCCCGCGCCACGCGCCGAAAGTCAATCTGCTACTTGCATTGCCGCGGAAACCTGTTGCAACCACTCCCCCGCCGGGCTATCCTTTCTCTTGGTTGAGCGCCTGCCCGAATTTCCCACCCACCACCCTCCCTCTCGACTCACGAGGGCCGCGAACCATGCTCGTCATCCCCGGGTTTGCCGGCAAGGACACCTGCGACGGCGTCACCCGCCGCGCCTTCATGCGCGTCGGCGGCTCGGCCGTCTTCGGCCTCACGCTCGCCGACCTGTTCCGCGGGTCCGCGTCCGCCGAGACGAACAACTCCGCGGCCGCCAAGCCCGAACACGGCGGCCCCGGGTTCGGCAAGGCCAAGAACGTCATCCTCGTCTACCTCCAGGGCGGGCCCAGCCACCTCGACCTGTGGGACCCGAAAGACAACGTCCCCGAGAAGAACAAGTCGGTCTTCAAGGCCATCGAGACCCGGACCGTCGGCCTCAAGTTCTGCGAGACCATGCCCAAGCTCGCGAACGTCACCGACAAGGTGACCATGATCCGGTCAATGAGCTACACACCAGTTGGACTGTTCAACCACACCGCGGCCATCTACCAGATGCTGACCGGCTACACGACCGACAAGGTGTCCCCGAGTGGCCAGCTGGAGCCGCCGACCCCGAAGGACTTCCCGAACTTTGGCTGCAACATCGTCCGCCTCAAGCCGCCGACCGAGCCGGTCTTGCCGTTCGTCATGATGCCGCGACCCCTGCAGGAGTCGAACGTGGTCGGCAAGGGCGGGACGGCCGGGTTCCTGGGCAAGGCGTTCGACCCGTACACGCTCTTCCCGCCCGGCGACGACATGGACATGGAGAAGATGTCCCGGATCAAGACCGAGGACCTCCAACTCCGTCCGGACGTGAACGAGATCCGTTTGAATCGTCGCGCGTCGCTCCGCCAAACGATCTCCGAGGGGATGCCCGAGCTCGAGAAGGCGACCGCCAGATACGACCTGAAGGACTACTACGGGAAGGCCCTCGGCCTCGTCCTGAGCGGCAAGACGCGCGACGCTTTCGACCTCAACCGCGAGACGGTCGCTCTTCGCGAGCGTTACGGCAAGAACACGTTCGGCCAGTCGTGCCTCCTGGCCCGGCGGCTGATCGAGGCCGGCACACGGGTCGTCGAGGTGAACTGGCCGAAGATCGCCAACTCGGACCGCCACTCGTTCGACGTGCACGCCGGCCTGAGCAGCCGGATGAAGAACGAGGCCGGGCCAATGCTTGACGGCGGCTTGTCCGCCCTGGTCGCCGACCTGGACGACCGGGGGCTCTTGGCGGAGACGCTGGTGATCGCGGTCGGCGAGTTCGGCCGGAGCCCGCAGCGCGGCGTGAGCACGAGCGGAAACGACAACCAGGATGACGGCCGCGACCACTGGCCGTACTGCTACACGGCGGTGATTGCCGGGGCCGGCGCAAAGCGCGGTTTCGTCTACGGCCGCTCGGACAAGACCGGAAGTGCCCCGCTGGAGAACCCGGTCCACCCCACGGAACTCTTGGCGACCGTGTACCACTCGGTCGGCATCAGCCCGGAGACGATCGTTTACAACCACCTGAACCAGCCAAGGGAGCTGGTGAAGGGGAATGTGATCGGGGGGATTATTGGGTAGACGGGCGAACATGGCTAAAGCGACGAAGGCCCCGAGGATCCTCGGGGCCTTCGCCACTTTGAGCTGGCTGACTGGACGACGTGGTAGCACGTGAACACGAAACTGCCAAGTAGCCTGGCGACCTCAGAGTACAATGCTGGTAAGGCGTAGGAGAGATTTGGAATGCCTGCAAAATCCCCTCCAAAGGCAAAGAAAAAGGCTGCACGGGCAGCAACTAGAGCGACTCCAGTTGTGAAGAACCAATCCTTCCAACTCGGGAGCAAAAAGGCACTGGGCGTAAGTGCCCGTGGGGAAAGTACCCTTGAATCCGTTGATCGGTCAAGGGTAGTTTCCAGGGCATGAGCACGACGCGCCAATCGGTCATGACGACCTTCCCCGCTCGGCTGACGGACGCCGAGTGGTCCGTCCTGGAGCCCCTGGTCCCGGCCAACAAGCCGGGGGGCCGGCCCCCGAAGTACTCGCGCCGGGCGATCCTCGAGGCGATCGTGTACGTGGTCCGCCAGGGGGTCACGTGGCGGGCCCTGCCGGCCGAGTTCCCGTACTGGAACACCGCCTTCTGGTACTTCCAGGAGTGGCAGAAGGACGGCACCTGGGACCGCATCGAGGACGCCCTGCGCCGGGCGGTGCGGATGGCCGAGGGGCGGGCGCACGACGAGCCGTCGGCCGGCGTCGCGGACAGCCAAACCGTCCGGGCGACCGAGCAGCCGGGGCCGCGCGGGTTCGACGGGGGGAAAAAAAATCACCGGCGTCAAGCGGCACGTGTGCGTGGACACGATCGGGCTGGTGTGGGGGCTGGCGGTCACCACCGCCGACGTGGCCGATAGCAAGGGGGCCCGGCTGGCGGTGACCGACGCCAAGGCGGCCAGCGGCCGGCTGGTGCACGTGTGGGCGGACTCGGCGTACCAGGGGTTCATCGAGTTCGCGCTGGTCCTGCTCGACCTGGTGGTGGCGATCGTCACCCGGCGGGAGGGGGCCCGGGGGTTCGAGGTGCAGCCGCGGCGGTGGGTGGTGGAGCGGACGTTCGGGTGGCTGACCCGCTGGCGGCGGCTGAACCGCAACTACGAGCACACCCTGGCTAGCAGTCGCGCCGTTGTCCAGGTGGCCCTCATCGGAGTCATGACCCGGCGACTGGCAAAGACGAACAAGCGGTGACTATCCCCACAGGCTCTAATCGCAAAGGCCACAAGGATAAATCTTGTGGCCTTTCTCGTTCATCAATGTCTGTTGATGGGTACTTCCAACTGTAGCCTAGCTGCAGTCACTTCGGCAAATTGACGCTGATCGAGGACAATCCCAAGGAGTACTGCGAACTGTGCCGAGTCAAGGTGTGCGGCGGGACTCTCACCGCCCCGGGCCGCGGCCGACGGCAGGGTGTTCGTCCACGACGCGTGGTGGTATCCATACCTGTCGCGCGAGAGTTGCAGCACTCGTCCACGATCACCGACCAGCTCGGCGGGCGGTACGCCAACCCGGAGACGTCCCCGATCCCCCGCTTCATAGTGGAATAGGGGGCGGCGAACGAGGTCCCCCCGATCGTCGTGGGCCGGCTCCCGTTCTACTACGGGTGGGTCAACGTTGCGGTGGCAGCGGTCGCCATGTCGGTGACCCTCCCGGGCCGGACCTACGGACTGGGCATCATCAAGCCCAAGTTGATTGAAGACCTCGGCCTGAGCGACCTGCGGTTCAATTACATCAACTTCTGGGCCATCATCATTGGGGCCGCAGCCTGCGCCCCGATCGGCCGCCTGATCGACCGGTTCGGCACCCGGGCGATGTTAACCGTCGTCGCCGCGGCCGTAATGGGCTGGCTCGTCGCCCGGAGTTCACCGGAAGCCGTCGGCGTGGGCCACGGGGATGTCGCCACGTCACGTGGGCAGCTGATGCTCCCCGGAGCGTTTCCTGCCTTAATCGGACCAGCTGCAACTTCAATTCGACAGTCCTCGGTTACAGCTGCCATTCTCCTGGGCTGCGCCGGCATTCGCCTTGCCAATCTTACTCCCGGTACAGAGACGTCCGCGTCGTTGACGACGAGCCGTTGTCAACGACGTGAAGACCTGGAGACTTACCATGGCAGCGCGACCAAGCTGGGAAGGGTTTCTGACATTCAACCTGGTCTCCATCCCGGTCAAGGCGTACAGCGCCGCCGCGGGGGGCGGAGGCAAGATCGGGTTTCACCTCCTGCATGCGAATTGCAACCAGCGCATCCGGTACAAGAAAGTCTGCCCGATCCACGGCGAGGTGCCGAACGAGGAGATCGTGTCCGGGTATGAGTACGCCAAGGGGGAGTACGTCACCGTTCCGGCCGGGGAGCGCTCCAAGCTTCGCGAGCGGGACGACAAGACGATCGCCATCGACACCTTTGTCCCCCCCGACGCGATCGACCCGGTCTACTTCAGCGGCAAGGCCTATTACCTGGTGCCCAACGGCCCAGCGGCGCAAAAGCCCTACGCGGTCCTCATGGAGGCCATGGCGGCCCACGACCGGCACGCGGTCGCGCAAGTGGTGTTCTCCGGTCGCGGACAGGTCGCAGTGGTCCGCCCGCTCGGACACGTCTTGCTCATGTCGCTGCTCAGCTATGAGTCGCAGGTGAAGCCCCCGGACTCCTTTGCCGACGAGGTCGGCGAGGCGTCCGTGTCCGCCGAGGAGCGGAGGCTGGCCAGTGCTCTGTTGGAGTCGGCCACGACCGGGGAGTTTGACCTGGGACGGTACAAGGACGACTACGCGGAGCGGCTGGCCCGGTTGATCGAGAAGAAGTCGCACGGGGCCAGCCGCCGCGCCCACGCCGAGGAAGGCGCGCCACCGGTCATGGACTTGATGGAGGCCCTACGCAAAAGTTTGAACAGCAAGAAGGGCCGGTCGCGACGCCGGCCCGTCCGGCGCGGTAGGGGTCATCGCGCCAGCCGTCGAACAAATCGGCGCGGGCGGTCCGGTAGCGAAAGTCCGCGCGATGAGGCCCGGCCATGACCCTCAAAGCCTACCGGCAGAAGCGACACTTCCGCCGCACCCCGGAGCCTCGCGGCGACCCGGTCGCCGGGCGCGGGCCGTTGCGGTTCGTCGTCCAGAAGCACGACGCGACCCGTCTTCACTACGACTTCCGGCTTGAGCTGGACGGCGCCCTGAAGAGCTGGGCGGTGCCGAAGGGACCGTCGCTCGACCCGGCGGACCGGCGACTGGCGGTTATGGTCGAAGACCACCCGCTCAGCTACCGCAAATTCGAAGGCGTCATTCTGGCCGGGAACTACGGGGCCGGCTCCGTCATCGTCTGGGACGAAGGAACATACCACGCCGTGGGAACCCCGGATCGTCGGTCCAGCGAGGAAGTCTTGCGCGACGGGCTCGCCCGCGGCCATCTCAGTATCGTCCTCCACGGCCGGAAATTGCGCGGCGAGTTTTCCCTGGTCAAACTGAAGCGGGGTGAAGCGAACGCGTGGCTACTGCTGAAGAAACGGGATGAGTTCGCGGCCGCTCGCGATGTGACCCACGAGGACCAGTCGGTCGTTTCCGGTTTGACGATCGACGAGGTTGGGACGGCTCCGAAGGGACGTGCCAGGAAGCGTCGCGCGCCAAAGGCCGAGATGCCGCGCGACGTCCGCCCGATGCTGGCCACCCTCGTCGACGAGCCGTTCGACCGCCGCGGATGGCTGTTCGAGCCGAAGTGGGACGGTTACCGGGCAATCGCCGAGGTAAGTCGCGACGGAGTGCGCCTGTACTCGCGGAATCACACGTCATTCGACAGCAAGTTCGCCCCGATTGTCCGCTCGCTCAAGCAGCTCGGCCACGAGGCCGTCCTGGACGGTGAAGTCGTGGTCCTGAACGCGGACGGACGCTCGGACTTCCAACTCTTGCAGAACTACCAGAAGACCGGGCGTGGCCATCTGGTCTATTACGTCTTCGACTTGCTCCACTTCGACGGCCGGGACCTGCGAGCGCTGCCCCTCGTCGAGAGGAAGGAGCTACTCCGCGGCATCCTTGGCAATGAGGCCAACATTCGCTTCAGCGACCACATTGCAGATCAAGGCGCGGCGTTCTTCCGCGCCGCCGTTGCCAAGGGCCTGGAGGGGATCATCGGCAAGGACGGATCGAGCCCGTACCGCGAGGGGGCGCGCAGTCCGACCTGGGTGAAGGTGAAAACGCGCCGCCGGCAGGAGGCCGTTATCGCCGGCTTCACCTCCCCGCGGGGCCGGCGAAACGACCTCGGGGCGCTGATCCTGGGCGTCTACGACGGCCCCGACCTTGTCTACATCGGACACACCGGGGGCGGGCTCGACGCGGCGGGCCTCGCCGACCTTCGCGCCCGGCTTGATCCGCTCGTTCGCCCGGAGTGCCCGTTCCGCAAGAAGCCGCGCACGAACGCTCCGGCCCGGTGGGTCGAACCCCAACTCGTCTGCGAGGTCGTCTTCCAGGAATGGACCGCGGACGGCCGCATGCGCCAGCCGATCTTCATCGGCCTCCGCGAGGACAAGCCCGCGCGGTCGGTCCGGCGCGAGGTGGCCCGGCCGCCGGCCGACGTCGTCGACGAACCGGATGTACCGGCCCCGCGCGCGACGCGAGCCGACAATCACCCCAGGCCGTCATTCACGAACCTTGGCAAGATCTACTGGCCGGAAGACGGGTACACGAAAGGAGACCTGATCGAGTACTACCGCCGCATGTCTGCGGTCATCCTGCCGCACCTCCGCGACCGACCGATGTCGCTCCACCGGCATCCGGACGGGATCGCCGGGGGAAGCTTCTTCCAGAAGGACGTGAGCCAGAGGCCCCCGCCGGACTGGGTGCCAACAGTCACCCTGCCCTCCGGCGACGCCGGCAAGACCGTCACTTATATCGTCTGCCAGGACGAGCCGACCCTCCTGTATCTCGCGAACCTCGGCTGCATTGAGCTGAACCCGTGGCTGTCGCGGACGGGGACGATCGACCGACCGGATTTTCTCGTCATCGACCTCGACCCGGAGGACCTGCCGTTCGCACGGGTGGTCGAGGCCGCGGTGGCGGTGCACAAGTTACTGGACCGGGCCGGCGCGGAGAGCCTGTGCAAGACCTCGGGCAAGCGGGGCTTGCACGTCTGCGTGCCCCTCGGGGCCCAATACCCGTACGAAGTGGCCCGTCAATTCGCCGAGGTCGTTGGCGCAGTCGTCCACCGCGAGCTGCCCCGGTCGACGAGCGTGGTCCGGTGCCCCGCCCTGCGGCAGGGGCGGGTGTACCTCGATTACTTGCAGAACCGCACGGGCCAGACCCTGGCGGCCCCGTACTCGGTCCGGCCGGTCAGCGGCGCACCAGTGTCGACGCCATTGGCCTGGCGCGAGATCAGTCGACGGTTGAACCCCGCGGCGTTCACCATCAAGACCATCGCGAAGCGCGTGGATCGACTCGGCGACCTGTGGGCGCCGATCCAGAGCCGGGGCATCGACCTGGCCGCGTGCCTTGACCGGATCGCGGGCAAGGCTACGAGATGAGGATCCCGAACTTTCTTCGGGGCGGGGGCGTGCCCCCCCTCCTCCCGAAGAAACCAACTCTTCCGAAACACCACAACTTTTCCGAAACACCACAACTTTCCCCGAAGAATCCTGCCCAGGCCCCGAACCCACGCCATGGTGATGGCCCTTGGGATGGCGCACGATGCGCAGGATGAAGGCAAGAATCGACGGGATGAAGGCAGGAATCGACGGGATGAAGGCAGGAATCGACGAGATGGAGGGGAGAATCGACGGGCTGGCGCGGGCGCTCGCGTCCGCCGGGCCACCCGGGTGCAATGCAACGCATCTGCAAGCCGTCACACTCCGCGTGATGGCTGCAACCCGGTCGCACAGGCCTAAGGCTTCAACCGCGCCAGCGACTCCACCAGTCCCGTGACGCTCGGCTCCATCCAGTTCAGCACGAGCGACTGTGGAAACACCCCCAGCGCGATCGCCAGCGCACAGAACGTGATCAGCACGACCGCCTCCCGCGCCGTCAGGTCTGGGTACACGGCTGTCGCGGGGTTGACGCCGAGGAACACCCGCTGCCACGTCCAGAGAAGATAGCCGGCCGTGAGCACGGTCGCGAGGATTGCCGGGATCGCCAGCCCGGGCTGGAAGTTCCATGTCCCGAGGACGACGAATATCTCGCCCACGAACCCGCACAGCCCCGGCAGGCCCATCGACGCGAAGAACAGGATCGCGCACAGGCCCCCGTAG
>Ga0066905_100000058_pt1 | contig 18829 bp, 13 predicted proteins | sample PanSoiMetaPlot36_FD_67483 | JGI IMG/M metagenome (GOLD analysis project Ga0066905, IMG submission 67483) | Tropical forest soil microbial communities from Panama analyzed to predict greenhouse gas emissions - Panama Soil Plot 36 (version 2) | ecosystem: Environmental > Terrestrial > Soil >... | reverse complement strand
GCCGCTAACGGCGGTGGCCGCCGGCGTTAATAGCCTTGGCCCCGGTCGACCAGGTAGGGCAGCCGCTCGCCGCGCCTGTGACGGTCGATCTGTGTCAGGGCATAGTGCGCAATGGCGGCGGGCGTGCTCTCGGCGGCATTGTGCGGGGTAATGACGATCCGCGGATGCGACCACAACGGACTGGCCGCGTCGAGCGGCTCGGCTTGAAACACGTCGAGTGAGGCAGCGTAGAGCTCGCCGGCCTCGAGCGCGGCCAAAATGTCGGCGTCGATCTGCAGGCCGCCGCGGCCGGCGTTGATGAGCACCGGACCCGGCAGGTCTTGCGCCCGGCCGTGACGCGACAGCCGGCTGACGAGGCCGCGATCGAGGATGCCGCGCGTCGCCGCGGTCAGTGGCAACAGCACGGCCAGGATATCGGTCTCGGCGAGAAAGGTGTCGAGCTCGGCCGTGCCCGCGAAACAGGCAATCGCCGGCATCGTCTTCTGCTCCCGGCTCCAGCCGCGGACCCGATAGCCGAGCCGCAGCAACGCCTCGGCGGCGGCGGAGCCCAGCACGCCGAGCCCCATGATGCCCACCCGTACCTGGTGGGCGGCGGCCTCCGGCAGGTATTGCCACCGCCGCCGGTCCTGTAGCTCGCGGAATTCGCTCATGCGGCGATGGTGGTAGAGCACGTTGAGCACGATGTAGCCGACCATGCGCGCCGTCAGATCGGCATCGACATAACGCACCAGCGGCACGTCCGGCAGCTCGGGATCGCGTAAAATGCCGTCGACGCCGGCGCCGATCGAGATGATGAGGCCAAGCTTGGGAAGCGTCCGCAACAGGCCAGGTGGCGGATTCCAGACCAGCGCGGCGGTGATGTCGGCGCGCTTGCCGATGTCGGGGGCGAGGCGCAGGTCAAGGCCCGGGTCTTGCCGCCGCAGCGCCGCAGCGAACAGCTCGGCTCGCTCACTGGCGGCAATCAGCAGTGCCATGCCGGTCCCTCACCCTGCCACGGGTCTCCTCGGCGGCGCGCTCCCCGCTGCTAGCTCGCGACCGCCGCTCGATTCTTCACCGTCAACTCGAAGGCGGCCGCCAGCAGTGCCTTGGTGTAGGCCGCCTGTGGTCGATCGAACACGTCGGTCGCCGTGCCCTCCTCGACGACTTTGCCGCTCTTCAGCACCACGATGTAGTTGGACAGCGCACGCACGACCTTGAGGTCGTGGCTGATAAACAGGTAGGCGAGGTCATGGCGCTTCTGCAGGTCGCGCAGCAGATCGACGATCTGGGCCTGCACCGACATGTCAAGCGCGCTGGTCGGTTCATCGAGCAGCACGAACTTCGGCTCCAGCACCATGGCGCGGGCAATGGCAATGCGCTGGCGCTGGCCCCCGGAAAATTCGTGGGCGTAGCGGTCCTGGGAATGCGGATCGAGCCCAACCTCGGCCAGCGCCGCCCCGACCCGCTGGCGTCGCTCGTCATAGCCCATGCCCGGGCTCTGGATCAGCAGCCCTTCCTCGATGATCTGGCCCACGGATAGGCGCGGCGACAGCGAGCCGTAGGGATCCTGGAACACGACCTGCATCTGTTTGCGCAGTGGCCGCATGCGACGGGAATCGAAGCATTCGATGCGGGTGCCGACGTAGGCAATCGGCCCCTTCGAGGAGACGAGCCGCAGCAACGCCAGGCCGAGTGTGGTCTTGCCCGATCCCGATTCGCCGACCACGCCCAGGGTCTCGCCGGCGCGTACCTTCAGCGACAGCCCGTCGACGGCCTTGATGTAGTCGACGGTGCGGCGCAGCAGCCCGCGCTTGATCGGAAACCAGACGCGCAGATCCTGGGTTTCCAACACCACCGGCGCCTTCGGATTGGGCTGCGGCGGCCGCCCCTTTGGTTCGGCCGACATCAGGTGGCGGGTGTAGGCGTGTTGCGGCCTGGCGAACACCTCGCTGGTCTTGCCTGCCTCCACCACCTTGCCCGCGTTCATGACATAGACCCGCTCCGCCATTTTGCGCACGACGCCGAGGTCATGCGTGATCAGCAGCATGGCCATGCCGAGTTCAGCCTGCAGCGACTTCAAAAGCTCAAGGATCTGCGCCTGGATGGTGACGTCGAGCGCAGTGGTGGGCTCGTCGGCGATCAATAGGTCGGGCTCGTTGGCGAGCGCCATGGCGATCATCACGCGCTGGCGCTGCCCGCCCGAGAGCTGGTGCGGGAAGGCACCGAGCCGTTGCTCGGGATTGGGGAGTCCGACCTTGCGCAACAACTCGAGCACGCGGCCGCGCGTGGTCGCATCGTCGAGACCATGATGCAGCTTCATGATCTCGCCGACCTGCTTTTCGATGGTGTGCAGGGGATTGAGCGAGGTCATCGGCTCCTGGAAGATGATGGAAATCTTCTCGCCGCGGATCTCGCGCATCTGGTGCAGGGAGGCGCGCAGCAGGTCCTTGCCAGCGAACACGATTTCGCCGCTCGGATGCGACGCAGCCGGGTAGGGCAGCAGGCGCATGATGGACAGCGCCGACACGGTCTTGCCGGAGCCCGATTCACCCACCAGCGCGACGGTCTCGCCCTTGCCGATGCGGAAGGAGACGCCATCCACCGCCTTTACCAGCTGGCCGCCGGACCGGAAATGGACCGACAGATCGCGGACGTCAACGAGCGGCGCTTGCTCCAGCATGCGCGGCCTCAGCGGAAGGTCTTGCGCGGGTCGAGCGCATCGCGCACGCCCTCGCCGATGAAGATCAACAGGCTCAAGAGACCGGCGATCGAGATGAAGGCCGTGATGCCGAGCCACGGTGCCTGCAGGTTGGCCTTGCCCTGAGCCAGCAGCTCGCCCAGCGATGGCGAGCCCGGCGGCAGGCCGAGGCCGAGGAAGTCGAGCGCGGTCAGTGCCGTGATCGAGCCGGACAGCTTGAACGGCAGGAAGGTCAAGGTCGCAACCATGGCGTTGGGCAACAGGTGCTTGAACATGATCTTGGCGTTGGAAAGGCCCAGCGCCCGCGCCGCGGTGATGTATTCGAAGTTGCGACCGCGCAGGAATTCGGCGCGTACCACGCCGACCAAATAGACCCAGTGAAACAGCAACAGCACGCCGAGCAGGGTCCAAAAGCCGGGTACCAGCACCGAGGAGACGATGATCAGCACGAACAGCGACGGGATCGATGACCAGATCTCCAGGAAGCGCTGGAACACGAGATCGACGCGACCGCCGAAAAAGCCCTGGGTAGCGCCGGCGGTGATGCCGATCAGGGACGAGAAAATGGTGAGCAGCAATCCGAACAGCACCGAGATACGAAAGCCGTAGATCATGCGCGCCAGCACATCGCGGCCCTGGTCGTCGGTGCCGAGCCAATTGCGATTACCGAGGGCCTGATAGCGAGCGATCTGGTCGGCCGGTGCCTCGCACAGTTCAGCCCCGGTCGCCCAGAACGGCGGACCCGGAAAGCCCAGGCACTGGCCGGCCGCATTTTTGATGCGCGGGTAGTCCTTGTTGATCGAGTTGTAAGAATAGCCGATTGGCGGCCAGATCGCCCAGCCGTGTTCGGCGAGCTCATCGAGGATCACCTTGTCCTTGTAGTCGGTAACGGCAAGAAAGCCGCCGAATTTCGATTCTGGATAGTCGACGAACACGGGAAACAGCAGCTCGCCCTTGTAGTAGGCGATGATCGGCTTGTCGTTGGCGATCACCTCGGCGAACAGGCTCAACACGAACAGGCCGAGGAACAGCCACAGGCTCCAGTAGCCGCGCCGGTTGGCCTTGAAGTTGCGCCAGCGCCGCTGGTTGAGGGGAGACAGCGAGAAGCCGCCGGTAAGGAACCGGCGCGGCAGCAGCAGGCCGATTTGCCGGCTGGGTGCCGGCGCCGTAGCTGGCTCGGCCGGCTCGCCCGGCTTGACCAGTGGTGGTCGGTCTTCGAGGCGCGTATCCAAACCCGTCATACCTCCCGCGTCTCAAAGTCAATGCGCGGATCAACCAGAGTATAGATGAAGTCAGACAAGAGATTGATGGCCAAACCTAGTAGGGCGAAAATGTAGATGTTGGCAAAAACCACCGGATAATCCCGGTTGATGACGCTCTCGAAGCTCAATAGGCCGAGCCCGTCCAGCGAGAAAATGGTCTCGATCAGCAACGCCCCGGAGAAGAAGGCGTGAATGAACGCGCCGGGAAAGCCGGCGATGATCAGCAACATGGCGTTGCGGAAGACGTGGCCGTAGAGCACCTGGCGTTGGCCGAGGCCCTTGGCCTGCGCGGTCAATACGTACTGCTTGCGGATCTCGTCCAGGAACGAGTTGCGGGTCAGGAAAGTCATGGTCGTGAAGGCGCCGAGCGACATGGCGATCAGCGGCAAGGTCAGGTGCCACGCGTAGTCGGCGATCTTGCCCAACAGCGACAGCTGGTTCCAGCCGTCGGAGGTCAGTCCGCGCGATGGGAACCACTGGAAGAAAGAGCCACCGGCGAACACCACCAGCAACAGCACGGCGAACAGGAAGCCGGGAATGGCATAGCCGATGACGAGTACACCAGAGGTCCAGGTATCGAAGCTCTCGCCGTCGTGCATGGCCTTGCGCACGCCGAGCGGGATCGAAATCAGATAGGTGATGAGCGTCATCCAGATGCCGAGCGAAATCGAGACTGGGAGCTTTTCCTTGATCAACTGCAAAACGCTGACATCGCGAAAATAGCTCTTGCCAAAATCGAACGTGAGATAGTTCTTGAGCATCAAGAAGAAGCGCTGATAGGCCGGCTTGTCGAAGCCGAATTGCTTCTCCAGCTGCTTGATGAACTCCGGATCGAGACCCTGGGCGCCGCGATACTTGGAACCGCTTTCGCCAACGTTCTGGCTGGCTTGCCGACTGCCGGCGCCGCCAAAACCGTCGCCCTGGCCACCGCCGATGCGGGAGGTGGCGGCAACATCGGTACCGGTAATCTGCGCGATCACCCGTTCGACCGGCCCGCCCGGGGCGAACTGGATGACGGCGAAGCTGATGAGCATGATCCCGAACATGGTCGGAATGATCAAAAGCACGCGCTTCAGTAGATAGTTTGCCATTCGGCTCGATCGCCCGCTCGGGTCAGTTGACCGTTTTCAGTTTGGCGGCCTTGTCGGCATCATACCACCAGCTGTCGATGATGCCGCGATCATAGCGCGGCTTGACCGCCGGCCGCCCAAACTTGTCCCAGTAGGCGATATTGTGGACCGCCTTGTACCACTGTGGCACCCAATAGTGTCCGGCGCGCAGCACCCGGTCGAGGGCCCTGGTGGCCGTAATCAGCTGGTCGCGACTTTTGGCCTCGACCGCCTTGGCGATCAGCGCGTCGACGGCAGGCTGGCTAATACCGGCAAGGTTAAAGCTGCCCTCGACCTTGGCGGCCTCGCTGCCCCAGAAATTGCGCATCTCGGCGCCGGGGGTCAGGCGCAATACGTAGCGCGTGGTAACGACGTCGAAATCGAAGGATTTGACGCGGCGTTCATATTGGGCGGGGTCGATGCGACGCACCGACGCGCCGATACCCAGCGCCTCCAGGTTCTTGACGTAAGGCAACAGAATGCGCTCGCTGACCGGGTCGGTGATGAGAAACTCGAGGTTCAGCGGTTCGCCGCTGGCGCTCACCCGCTTGCCGCCCTTCACCTCGTAGCCGGCTTCGCTCAATAGCCGCGCCGCGTCGCGCAGCAGTTTGCGATCCTGACCTGAGCCATCCGAGACCGGCGCCGTGTAGGGGGCATCGAACACCTCCGGCGGCAACTCGGTGCGGAACGGCTCGAGCAACGCCAGTTCGGCGGGGCTCGGCTTGCCGGTTGCCTTCATGTCGGAGTTTTCAAAGAAGCTCTCGGTGCGCTTATAGAGGCCATAGAAGATGTTCTTGTTGGTCCACTCGAAATCGAAGGCATAGTCGAGCGCCTTGCGTACCCGCACGTCGGCGAGCTTGGGACGGCGCATGTTGAGGAAGAAGCCCTGCGCCCCGGAAGGATTTTCATCGGCCAAGGTGGCCAGCACAATGCGACCCTGCTTCACCGCCGGCACGTCATAGCCAGTGGCCCAGTCGCGTGCCGTGAATTCTTCCCTGAGATCGTAGGCACCCGCCTTGAAGCTCTCGAGCGCCGCCGTGCGGTCGCGATAGTACTCGTAGCGGATTTCCTCGAAATTGAAACGGCCGCGCATGACCGGCAGATCCTTGCCCCAGTAGTCGGCGCGGCGCCGGTAACTGACGAACGTGCCCTGTTTGAAGTCGCCGATGCTGTAGGGCCCAGAGCCAAGCGGCGGCTCGAGCGTGGTTTGCTCGAAATCGTGGCTCGTATAATAGGCTTTGGACAGGATCGGCAAGCCGGCAACCACCAGCGGCAAATCCCGCACCTGCGCGCCTTCGAAGGTGTAGCGCACGCTCAAGGCATCGAGTGCCTCGGCCTTGACTACGTCCCGCAGCAACACCCGGTAGCTTGGATGCCCCTTCTCCTTCAATGTCACGAAGCTGAAGACGACGTCTTCGGCGGTCAGCGGCGAGCCATCGGCAAACTTGGCCTCTTGGCGCAACCGGAACGTCAGCGTGCTACCATCGGCCGCCGGCTCGGCGCTGGCCGCCACCAGGCCATAAAGCGCGTCGGGTTCGTCGGTGGCGCGCGTCATCAGCGAATCGAACAACAGCTCCAGGCCCTGCGCCGGATCGCCCTTGAGGATGAAACTGTTGAAGCTGTCGAAGGTGGTGAGCGCGGCGGTACCGATGGTGGAGATCCGACCACCCTTTGGCGCATCCGGATTGACCCAGGCGAAATGCGTAAAATCCGGGGCGTATTTGAGGTCGCCGAACGCCGACAGGCCGTGCCGACCGTTGTCGGCCAGGGCCGTGCTCGACAGGCAGGCGCACAAGGCCACGCACGTGAAGGAGCTAAGCCGCCTCGGCATAAGCTGGTCTGCCTCCCTGGCGAATTGAATTAGCCGCGCGTGTCCGCCAGCCGCTTTGCGGCGGCATCGTCATACCACCACACCCGCATGAACGAGGTATTATGGGCCGGTAGCTTATTCGGGCGGCCGAACATGTCCCACATCGCCAGCCGGTCGAATGGCATGTGCCACTGCGGCACCACGTAGTGGTTCCACAACAGCACGCGATCGAGCGCACGCGTCGCCGCCACCAGGTTGGCGCGGTCGGGAGCCAAGATGATCTTGTCGATCAGCTTGTCGATGGCAGGGTTCTTGATGCCGATCAGGTTGCGGCTGCCCTCCCGGTCGGCGGCCTCCGAGCCCCAAAAGTCACGCTGCTCATTGCCGGGTGAAACCGATTGCGGGAAATTGGCGACGATGATGTCGAAATCGAATACGTCGCGGCGGCGCTGATACTGCGACGTGTCGACGATGCGCACGGTAGCCTTGACGCCGAGCTTTTCCAGCGCGGCCTTGTAGGGCAGCACGATGCGCTCGAAGTCCGGCTGCACCAGCAGGAATTCGGCGCTGAGCTGTACGCCGTCCTTGTTGGTGAGCACGCTGTCCTTGGGTTTCCAGCCGGCCTCGGCCAGAAGCTTGGCGGCTTCCGACATGTGCTTGCGCACGTCATGCGGCGAGCTATTGACCGGGTTTTTCCATTCGGTGGTGAAGACTTCGGCAGGGATCTCGGAGCGCACCTCATCGAGGATCTCGCGCTCGCGTCCCTGCGGCAGGCCGCCGGCCTTGAGCTCGGAATTGTCAAAGTAGCTGCCGAGCCTGATGTACTGATCGTAGAACAGGTTCTTGTTGATCCACTCGTAGTCGAGCGCCAGGTTGAAGGCGTGGCGCACGCGCGGATCCTGGAACTGCGGCCGGCGAATATTAAAGACGAAGGCTTGCATCGGCGCGACGCTGGCGATCGGCAACGTGTCGAGCTTGACCAGACCGCGCTTGACGGCGTCGAAGTCGAACGCCGTGGCCCAGGACTTGGCGCTGCTTTCCCGCCAGAAGTCGAGCTGATTGGACTTGAAGGCTTCGAACGCGGGAACCCGGTCGCGGAAATAGACGTACTTGATCTCGTCGAAATTCCACTGGCCTTTGGCAACCGGCAGGTCTTTGGCCCACCAGTCCTTGACGCGCTCGAAGGTGATCGAGCGGCCGGCATCCACTTCCTTGATGCGGTAAGGGCCCGAACCCAGGGGTACCTCAAGCGTCGACTTGCTCAAGTCGCGCGGCTCGCCGTTGCCGGCGGCGGCTTCCCAGAAATGCTTGGGCAGGATCGGCAGCTCACCGATGATCACCGGCAGTTCGCGATTGCCCTTGACCGCAAAAATGAAGGTGACCTGGTGGTCGCCGGTCTTCTCGGCCCTGGTCACGTCTTTGTAGTAGAAGCCGTAGTTGGGGGACGACTTTTTGATGGCCTCGAGGGAGAACACGACGTCCTCCGGCGTGATCGGCTTGCCATCGTGGAAGCGGGCCTCGGGCCGAAGCTGGAACGTAGCCGAAGAGTAGTCGGCCGGATGCGTCATCCATTCGGCAATCAGACCGTAGGCGGTGGTGTCTTCGTCGGGGCTTGAGGACATTAACTGGTCATAGACCAAGGTGACGCCGGCCGCGACCGAGCCCTTGACCGGAAATGGGTTGAGGGAATCGAAGCTGCCGAGCGCCCATTGCCGCACGCGCCCGCCCTTTGGAGCATTTGGGTTAACCCAGTCGAAATGCTTGAAATCCGGGCGGTATTTCGGGGTGCCGATCAGCGAGACGGCATAATTTCTGGTGCCCTCATCGGCGGCCAGACAGGGGAGGCCCGCGGAGGTGATGAGGACGAAAAAGGCCGCCGCAGCGCCTCCCAACCCGTATTTGCGAGCCATAGGCGAGCCTGTCCTTCGCTGGCAAGGGATCACGATAATATCATCAAACGCGAGATATATGGCTCTCGTCACAGGGTCGCCAAGTTAATCCTTGTCCACTTCCGCTCAGCATCGAGGCGCGAGCGTGGCCGAACCGGCGATTTTGTCGCGGGGGGCGGGACCCCTCAATACCCAAGCCAGGCCTCGAGCGGCCCCTTTGGCAGTGGCACCAGGAACCAGCGCTCGAACATGAAGAACAGGGCGACGGCGATGCCGGTCCCGGTCAGCACGCCCTTCCAGATCGCATAGCCGCCGAAGTACCACATGAACAGCGCCACATAGATGGCGCTGGCGACGTAAATGCCGATGCTGCCGATGGCGCCGACATAGACCAGCAGGGGCACCAGCACGAGGATGATCTTGAGGAGCGCCGCACCGCTGACAAAGGCAATGCCGCTGCCGGCGCCCTGGATGGCGGCACGGTAGAGATTAACCAAGCTGGCAGCGGCCATCGCCACGGCAATGTAGAAGGGGAAATAACCGGGTTCGGGGCCATCGGATTCCCAGCCCATGCCGAGCCGCAGGCTGTCGGCGATCACGACGCCGCTGACCACGAGAAACAGCAGCGCCACCACGATTTCCATGCTGCGCTTGCTGACAATGCCGCGGTCTTGACTGTGGTCGGCGTCGTTCATGGTTCGTGTCGCTCATCTTGAAGATGGTTCAAGAGCGGGTTCCCGCGCGCGCCTTGACGCTGTTGGGCGGCGGCGCGCGCGGAGGACGCCTTCCTCACCTCTTGGCGAGAAAACCGGCTTCGGCCATCAGATCGTGGTGGGTCTTCTCGGCACCCTCGAGCCAGTGCACGTAGGGTTCGCCGGACATCATGGTCGGATTGTAGGCACCCTTCTCCATGTAGTCCTTCCAGTCCTCGGTGGCGGCAACCTTCTTGAACAGGTCGACGTAGAATGCGGCCTGCTCCTTGGAGATGCCAGGCGGGCCGAATACGCCGCGCAGCATCTGGTACTCGACGTTGATGCCGGCTTCCTTGCAGGTTGGAATGTCCGACCACGCCATGTTGGCGGTGACCTTGTCGGTGTAGGTCGAGCGCTTGTCATCGAACAGGCACAGCGGCCTGAGCGACCCCGCCCGCCATTGCGCCACCGCTTCGATCGGGTTGTTGACGCTGGAATCGATGTGCTTGCCGACCAACTGCACGGCGACGTCGCCGCCGCCCTTGAACGGCACGTAGGTCAGCTTCTTGGGAGTGGTTAGGCGTTCCAGCGCGACGGTGATGATTTGATCTTCCTGCTTGGAGCCGGTGCCGCCCATCTTGAACTTGCGGTCATCCGCACCTTTGACGGCGTCAAGGTAGTCCTTGGCCGATTTGAACGGTGCTTCGCTGTTGACCCACAGCACGAATTGGTCGAGCGCCAGCATGCTGAGTGGGGTCAGATCCTTCCAGTTGAAGGGCACGCCGGTGCCGAGCGGGGTCGTGAACAGGTTGGAAAGCGTGATGACGATCTTGTGCGGATCCTTGGCTGCTCCTTTGATCTCGAGGAAGCCCTCCGCGCCGGCGCCGCCCGGCTTGTTGATCACCACCATCGGCTGTTTCATGAGGTTGTGCTTGGCAATCACCCCCTGCACGAAGCGCGCCATCTGATCGGCGCCGCCGCCGGTGCCGGCGGGAACGATGAATTCCACCGGCTTGGTCGGCTCCCAGGCCTGCGCCGTCACCGGCGATAGCACCAGCATGAGCGCGGCAGCGGTTGCGCTCGCGCCTGCCAGTCCTGATTTGACGTATGGCAGCATGGGTTTCCTCCTTGTCGTTTGACGGTTCTTGGGGGTGACTAACCGGCGATCCTGCGCGGACGAACGGCGCGCAACAGCGAGCCCAGCAGCGGCCAGAACAACATCAACAGGCCGAGCGTCATGATGCCGCCAACCAAGGCATTCGAGAAAAAGATCGTGACGCTGCCCTGTGAGATCAGCATGGCTTGGCGGAAGGAGCTCTCGGCTTGATCGCCGAGCACCAGCGCGAGCACCATCGGCGCCAGCGGATAGCCGAGTTTATTGAAGCTGTAGCCGACGACGCCGAACACCACCATCAGCCACACGTCAAACATGGCGTTGTTGACGGTATAGGCGCCGACCGCGCAAATCACCATGATGACCGGGGCGATGATCGAGAACGGCACCCGCAAGATGGCGGCGAACAGCGGCACGCAGGTCAACACCACGACCAGCCCGGCAATATTGCCGAGATACATGCTGGCGATCAGCCCCCAGACGAACTCCTTCTGTTCCACGAACAGTAACGGTCCAGGTTGCAGCCCCCAGATCAAAAGCCCGCCGAGCAGCACCGCCGCGGTTGGCGATCCGGGAATGCCCAAGGTCAGCATCGGCAACAGGGCGCTGGTGCCGGCGGCGTGCGCCGCCGTCTCCGGCGCCACCACGCCCTCGATGGTGCCCTTGCCGAAGGCATCGCCCTGTTTGGAAAAGCGCTTGGCAAGACCGTAGCTCATGAACGAGGCAGGGGTGGCGCCGCCGGGCGTGATGCCCATCCAGCAGCCGATCAGGCAGCTCCTGAGCGAGGTTAGCCAATAGCGCGGCAACAGCGCCCAGGTTCTGAGCACGGCATCGAGCCGCAACTTGCCGTCGGCACCCTTGAACTCCAGCCCCTCTTCGATCGAGTTCAGCATTTCGCCGATGCCAAACAGGCCGATCACGGCGATCAGGAAGCCGAAGCCCTTGAGCAGCTCGACGAAGCCGAAGGTCATGCGCAATTGGCCGGTCACGGTGTCGAGCCCAACCGCCGCCAGGGCAAACCCCAGGCACATCGATGCGATGGTCTTGGCCGGGCTGCCGCGCCCCATGCCAATGAAACTGGCGAAGGTCAAAAACTGCACGGCAAAGAACTCCGCCGGGCCGAAGCGCAAGGCGAACTTGGCCACCAGGGGCGCGAGGAAGGTGATGACAATGACGGCAAACAGTGCGCCAACGAACGATGAGGTGAAGGCCGCCGTCAGCGCCGCATCGGCTTTGCCCTTCTGGGCCATCGGATGGCCGTCGAAGGTGGTCGCGACCGACCACGGCTCGCCGGGAATGTTAAACAGGATCGAGGTGATGGCACCGCCGAACAAGGCGCCCCAGTAGATGCACGATAACATGATGATGGCCGATGTCGGCGGCATCGAGAAGGTCAGCGGCAGCAAAATAGCCACACCGTTGGCGCCGCCGAGCCCCGGCAGTACGCCGATGATGACCCCCAACAGAATGCCGATCATCATCAGGAAGACGTTGTACCAGCTGAGTGCGACGGCAAAGCCACCCAACAGCGAGGCGATATCTTCCACTGCCTGTCTCTTTCTTGGTCGTTTCCAATCGGGTGACGCTCTGTTTGGCCCGCCGGCGACGGCGGTGGCATCACCCTTGTCTGGTATACCATGTGCCAATTAACCGGGCGGCGCAACACTCCGTTTGGCGCAAATTGCCGCCGCATTTTTGCGAATCGTTGGCAACATCTGATTTTCCTGCTAAGCGCGTCCGGCTTGTCCAGGCCGATGCGCGTGGTGTATGGTATACCAGAAACCACGGATCGCGCCGGTAAGGTGGGGTAAGCCGGTAAGGTGGGGTAAGAAGGGTGGCCGATACCGAGCTTAAGATTGCTCCCATTGGCGAGGGCATCAGTCTCAAGGCACGCGCCTATGAGGCGCTAAAATCGGCGATCCTCAACATGAACATCTACGCCGAAGCGGCCGAATTGCGCCTCGATGAGCGCGATTTGTCGCAGCGCTTTGGCGTCAGCCGCACGCCGCTCAGAGAAGCTCTGGCCCAGCTCGATCAAGAAGGCCTGGTGCGCATCGTGGCGCGGCGCGGCATTTTCATCGTGCGCAAGACCAAGGCGCAGATCCTCGACATGATCACGGTGTGGGCCGCGCTGGAAAGCATGGCGGCCCGGCTTGCCACCGAGCAGGCCGGCGGCGACGAGATCGCGCAACTGCATGCCCTGGTCGACCAGTTTTCGCAGGACGAGATCGCCCGCAAAATGGGCGAATACTCCGACGCCAACATCAAGTTCCACCAGGCCATCATCGGCCTTGGCAAATGTCCTCTGATCGTGGAGATGAGCAACGATCTCTTCTTCCACATGCGCGCCATCCGCCAACGGACGATCTTTGAACAGGATCGTGCCAAGCGCTCGATCGTTGATCACAAGGAGATCGTGGCGGCGCTCGAGGCGCGCGATACTGAACGGGCCGAGCGGCTGGTGCGCCAGCATACGCTGCGCCTGCGCGATCACGTCGATCGTTACGTCAATCTTGACTAAGCGGAAACGAACGGTGGCAGATCGAGGTTCAGACCAGAGGCGACGCGCGCGGTCGGCTGCCGTGGTGAGGGCAACGTCCACCCCGCCCAGCCCGGCGCCCCCCGCCCGGGCGGTTGGCGGCAGCCTTGGCGCAGATCCGAGCCGCCGGCGCGGCGCCGGCGAGACCGAGGCCATAGCAAGCAAGAATGCAGAGGGAGGTTAGAAAGATGCCCGCAGCAGTAGAGAGCGTAGCAGCCAAGCCGGCCGCCGCGGAGCAGGAGCTGACCGATGGCTTTCATCTCGTCATCGATGCGCTGAAGCTCAACGGCATTAAGACGATTTACGGCGTACCTGGCATTCCGATTACGGACTTTGGCCGCATGGCGCAGGCCGCCGGCATTCGCGTGCTCTCCTTCCGACACGAACAGAACGCCGGTAATGCCGCGGCCATCGCTGGCTATCTCACCAAACAGCCTGGCGTCTGCCTCACGGTGTCGGCGCCCGGGTTTCTCAATGGCCTGACCGCGCTGGCCAATGCCACCACCAACTGCTTCCCGATGATCCTGATCTCGGGTTCCTCGGAGCGCGAGATCGTCGACCTGCAGCAGGGCGACTATGAGGAGATGGACCAGCTGGCGATTGCCAAGCCGTTGTGTAAGGCGGCGTTCCGGGTGCTGCACGCGGCAGACATCGGCATCGGCGTTGCGCGCGCCATCCGCGCCGCGGTGTCGGGGCGTCCCGGCGGCGTCTACCTCGACTTGCCGGCCAAGCTGTTCGCGCAGGTGATGGAGGCCGGAGCCGGCGCCAAGTCCCTGGTCAAGGTGATCGACCCGGCACCGGCGCAATTGCCCGATCCGGCGGCGGTCAAGCGCGCGCTCGAGGTGCTGAAAGGCGGCAAGCGCCCGTTGATCATTCTTGGCAAGGGTGCCGCCTACGCCCAGGCCGATGCGCCGATTAGAGCGCTCATCGAAAACACCGGCATTCCGTTCCTGCCGATGAGCATGGCAAAGGGCCTCTTACCCGACACGCATCCCCAGTGTGCCGGCGCCGCCCGCTCCACCGTATTGAAAGAGTCCGATGTCGTGCTCTTGATCGGGGCGCGCCTCAACTGGCTGTTGTCGCACGGCAAGGGCAACAGCTGGGGGGCGCCGGGATCGAAGAAGTTCATCCAGATCGACATCGAACCCAAGGAGATGGACAGCAACGTCGAGATCGCCGCTCCCGTGGTCGGCGACATCGGCTCGTGTGTATCGGCGCTGCTGGAGGGCATCGACCGCAGTTGGCCGTCGCCGCCGGCCGAGTGGACCGGCGCCGTCAAGGCGAAACGGGAAGAGAATATCGCCAAGATGGCGCCGCGACTGATGAAGAATTCGGCGCCGATGGACTTTCATGCGGCGCTTGGGGCATTGCGCACGGTCATCAAAGAGCGGCCCGATGCCATCCTCGTCAACGAGGGCGCCAACACGCTCGACTTGGCGCGGGGGGTGATCGACATGTATCAGCCGCGCCGGCGGCTCGACGTCGGCACCTGGGGCGTGATGGGCGTCGGCATGGGGTTTGCCATCGCCGCTGCGGTCGAGACCGGAAAGCCGGTGCTTGCGATCGAAGGCGACAGCGCCTTTGGCTTTTCTGGCATGGAGGTCGAGACCATCTGCCGCTATGACCTGCCGGTGTGCGTCGTCGTGTTCAACAACAACGGCATCTATCGCGGCACCGATGTCAACGCCGCCGGCGGTGTCGACCCGGCCACCACCGTGTTCGTCAAGGATTCCCGCTACGACAAGATGATAGAGGCGTTCGGCGGCGTCGGGGTGCATGTGACCACGCCAGACGAGCTGAAGCGGGCCGTCGACAAGGCAATGGATAGCGGCCGGCCGACCCTGATCAACGCCGTCATCGATCCGGCGGCCGGTAGCGAAAGCGGCCGCATCGGCAACCTCAACCCGCAAAGCGTGGTGAAAAGGAAGTAGTGGAGCATAGCATGGGCAAAGCACTCGAAGGCGTCCGCATCCTCGACTTCACACACGTGCAGTCGGGTCCGACCTGTACCCAGTTGTTGGCGTGGTTCGGCGCGGACGTAATCAAGGTGGAGCGGCCTGGTGTCGGCGACATCACGCGCGGACAGCTGGTCGACGTGAAGGGGGCAGATTCGCTCTACTTCACCATGCTCAACCACAACAAACGCTCGATCACCATCGACAGCAAGAACAAGAAGGGGATGGAGATCCTGGAGCGGCTGGTGAAGTCGTGCGACGTGCTGGTCGAGAACTTCGCCCCGGGCGCGCTCGACCGCATGGGGCTCACCTGGCAGCGGATCCAGGAACTCAATCCGCGCATGATCTACGCCTCGGTGAAGGGCTTCGGTCCCGGACCATACGAAGACTGCAAGGTCTACGAGAACGTGGCGCAGTGCACCGGCGGCGCCGCCTCCACCACCGGCTTCCGCGATGGACCGCCGCTGGTGACGGGGGCGCAGATCGGCGACAGCGGCACCGGGCTGCACCTGGCGCTCGGCATCGTCACCGCGCTGTTCCACCGCACCGTCAGCGGCAAGGGTCAGCGGGTCACCTGCGCCATGCAGGATGGGGTGCTCAACCTGACCCGGGTCAAGATGCGCGATCAGCAGCGCCTGGCGCACGGACCCCTTACCGAATACAGCCAGTACGGCGAAGGCGTCGCCTTTGGTGACGCGGTGCCGCGCGCCGGCAACGACTCCGGTGGCGGCCAGCCCGGCCGCATCCTCAAATGCAAGGGCTGGGAGACCGATCCCAACGCCTACATCTACTTCATCACCCAGGCTCCGGTGTGGGAGGCGATCTGCGACATTATCGGCGAGCCCGGCTGGAAGACGCATCCCGACTACGCCAAGCCGCTGGCGCGACTGCCGCGGCTCAACGAGATCTTCGCGCGCATCGAACAATGGACCATGACCAAGACCAAGTTCGAGGCGATGGAGATCTTGAACAAATACGACATCCCGTGCGGACCGATCCTGTCCATGAAGGAATTGGCCGAGGACAAGTCGTTGCTCGCCACCGGTACCATGGTCGAGGTCGAGCATCCGATCCGCGGCAAGTACCTGTCGGTCGGCAATCCGGTCAAGCTGTCGGCTTCGGCCTCGGAGGTGCGCCGCTCGCCGCTGTTGGGCGAGCACACCGACGAGGTGCTGGCCGAACTCGGCTACTCGACCGAAGAGATTGCGGCATTGGCGCAAGCCGGCGCCACCGCCGCATTGAAAAAGCAAGCGGCGGAGTAGCCATTCCGAGGCTCGCCGCGGCGAGCCCCGGCTGATCGAGCGGAGGCGTGGTGATGCGAATCGTGGTGCATGGGCAGGAGGCCTTCGGCAAGGCCGTGCTGGAAAAGCTGCTCGAGCGGAAGGAGAACGTCGTGGCCGTGTTCTGCGCGCCCGACAAGGCCGGCCGAGCCGAGGATCCGCTCAAGGTGTTCGCCAAAGACAAGGGCTTGGCGGTGCATCAGCCCAAGAGCTGGAAAACTCCCGAAGCGGTCGAGCTCATGAAGTCGACCAACGCCGACCTGTGCATCATGGCGTACGTGACCCTGTTCGTGCCGCAGCCGGTGCTCGACGCACCCAAGCTCGGCACCATCCAGTATCATCCCTCGTTGCTGCCGCTTCACCGCGGCCCGTCCTCGATCAACTGGCCGATCGCCATGGGTCGCAGCGAGACCGGGCTCACCATCTTCTGGCCCGACGAGGGCTTGGATGAGGGACCGATCTTGTTGCAGAAGACAGTTGCAATCGGTCCCGACGAGACCTTAGGCGACGTCTATTTCAAGAAGCTGTTTCCGCTCGGCGTCGATGCCCTGATGGAAAGCCTCGATCTGGTGCGCGCCGGCAAGGCGCCGCGGGTGCCGCAGGATCATGGCAAGAAAACCTACGAGAGCTGGTTCAAGAAGGACGTTGCCGCGATCGACTGGTCGAAGCCGGTGGCCGACGTCTACAACCTGATCCGGGCAGCCAACCCGGCGCCGGGCGCCTGGGGCACGATCAATGGGCAGAAGGTCGATATCTTCGACTCGGCCAAGGTCGCCGGCAGCGGCACGCCAGGCGAGATTTTGGCGCTCGACGCCAACGGTATGACGATCGCCGCCGGCGGCGGCGCCATCCTGGCCAAGCGCCTGCGCGGCGCCGACGGCAAAAAGGTGGCAGCTGCCGAATGGGCCAATGTCGCCGGTATCAAGGCCGGCGATAGATTTGCCGCGCCAACAGCCAAGTCGAACGCTTAGTCGAAACAGCTCTCGCGAGTTCACAAGAGGGGAAAGTCATGGCCGTGAAGTCGGATATTGAGATCGCTCGCGAGGCAAAGCTGAAGCCGATTGCGGAGATCGGCAACAAGATCGGCATCCCCGCCGACGCGCTCTACAGCTATGGTCCGCACAAGGCCAAGGTGTCGTTCGACTGCATCAATGCGGCGCAAAGCAATCGCGATGGCAAGCTGATCTTAGTGACGGCCATCAGCCCGACCCCTGCCGGCGAGGGCAAGACCACGACCACGGTCGGTCTCGGCGACGGCCTCAACCGCATCGGCAAGAAGGCCATGAGCTGCCTGCGCGAGCCTTCGCTTGGTCCATGCTTCGGCATGAAGGGCGGCGCCGCCGGCGGCGGCTATGCCCAGGTGGTGCCGATGGAGGATATCAACCTGCACTTCACCGGCGACTTCCACGCCATCACCTCGGCGCACAACCTGCTGTCGGCGCTGATCGACAATCACATCTACTGGGGCAATGCCACCGGCCTCGACAGCCGGCGGCTGGCCTGGCGCCGGGTCATGGACATGAATGATCGTGCCTTGCGCTCGATCGTCAACTCGTTGGGCGGCGTCGCCAACGGCTTCCCGCGCGAGGATGGCTTTGACATCACCGTCGCCTCCGAGGTGATGGCGATCCTGTGCCTGGCCATGGACCTCAAGGACCTCGAGCGGCGGCTCGGCAACATCGTTGTCGGCTACACCCGCGATCGCAAGCCGGTGAAGGCGGCCGACGTCAAGGGCGACGGCGCCATGACCGTGTTGCTGAAGGACGCCTTAATGCCGAACCTGGTGCAGACCTTGGAGAACAATCCGGTGTTCATCCATGGCGGACCCTTCGCCAACATTGCGCACGGCTGCAATTCGGTGCTGGCGACGCGCACCGCGCTCAAGCTGTGTGATTACGTCGTCACCGAAGCCGGCTTCGGCGCCGACCTCGGCGCCGAGAAGTTCTTCGACATCAAGTGCCGCAAGGCTGGCCTCAACCCGGCCGCAGCGGTGATCGTGGCCACGGTGCGCGCGCTCAAGATGCACGGCGGCGTCGGCAAGGACGATCTCAAGCATGAGAACGTGGCCGCGGTCGCCAAGGGCTGCGATAATCTCCTGCGTCACCTGGAAAATGTGCGCAAGTTTGGCGTCCCGCCGGTGGTCGCAATCAACCGCTTCATTTCCGACACCGACGCCGAGCTCGCCGAGGTGATGAAGGCAGCCGAGAAGGCCGGCACCAAGGCGCTGGTGTGCACGCATTGGGCCGATGGCGGCAAGGGCATCGAGGCCTTGGCGCGGCAGGTGGTGGAGTTGGCCGATAACGGACAGGCGAAGTTCAAGCCGCTCTATCCCGATCAGATGCCGTTGCGCGACAAGGTCAAGACCATCGCCAGCGAGATCTATCATGCCGCCGACATTGCCTGCGATGCCACCATCGAGGCCCGCTTCAAGGACCTGCAGGACGCCGGCTATGGCCATCTGCCGGTGTGCATGGCCAAGACCCAGTACTCGTTCTCGACCGA
>Ga0066905_100000056_pt1 | contig 18849 bp, 18 predicted proteins | sample PanSoiMetaPlot36_FD_67483 | JGI IMG/M metagenome (GOLD analysis project Ga0066905, IMG submission 67483) | Tropical forest soil microbial communities from Panama analyzed to predict greenhouse gas emissions - Panama Soil Plot 36 (version 2) | ecosystem: Environmental > Terrestrial > Soil >... | reverse complement strand
TGCGGCGGTCGCCAGCGCGAACACGCGCGAGTAGAACCGGTCGTCGCGCGCGTTCATCGCCGGCTGCAGAGCTGGCGCAGCGAGATCCCGTGGAGCACCCAAGCCAGCGGCACCAGGAACGCGGGCAGCCAGATGTAGGGCACGTCCCCGATGAAGGTCGTGGGAGGATTGGTCTCGAACACCCGGAACGGCGTCGGTGCCGAGAGCTGCGCGTGCACCACCACGTTGAGCAGGATCAGGATGCCCGCCACGTTCCACCACACCGCCACTCGCTCCGGCCACGCGCGGCGAACGAAGCAGTAGTAGGCCACCACCGGCGCGGTCAGCCCGACCAGGATGTCGACGTTGCGCCCGGTGAAGCTCATGATCTCGGGCGCCACGCCCGCCACCGCGAGCCGCCACAGCACGATCTCGACCACGATGCGAAAGCTCTGCGCGGCGACCGGCCACGCGCAGGGGAGCGCGTCCAGCCACGGGCGGGCCGCGGGCGAGAACACGAGCGCGAGCATGGCGAGCAGCGGCGGGCCCACGGCGAGCAGCATGTGCGGCGGCAGCGACTGGAAGTCCGCGAAGAACCCGCGCGCGGCGATCGCCACCATGAGGGCGAGCCACCCCACCAACCCCACCGCGGCCAGCCGGACCCCGCGGCGCGCGGCGGGTCCGACGCGGCGCGCGGCCCACGCCGCGCCGCTCAGTCCCACCACCAGCATCGCGGCCACGACGGCGACGAACAGCGCGGTGATCGCCACGGGCGCGTTCGTGAGCATCGCGGCATGGATAGCACATCTTGCGCGCGAACGCCGCAGGAACACACGCGTCAGTTCCATGACACCGGCGCGGGCGTGAGTCCGCTATGTATCGAATCCCGCTCGACCGCGCGCGGCCTCGGTGTCTGGCACTGCGATTGCTCCATCCCCGCCCCGCGGAGCCTCTTCCCGACAACAGCAAACCCGTCGCGAGACGGGGACGCAAAGCCACGGATCAGGCAGCGACCTGACGGCCGGGCTACCGAAGGAAGGCGCTCGATGCGCTCGCAGCCCTCGTCGGGATCTCAACGCGCTCCGCGAACAGGAGGATCCTGATGAGACAGATGATGTCCCGATTCCTCGTCCGTCGGCTCGCGGCCCTCGCCCTCATTCTCTTTGCTCCGGTTCCCGCCGCCGCCGACGACGCCATCATGAGCATCGATCAGTACAAGACGAGCAAGGCCCGCACCCTCGCGACCACGCACGAGCCGCTGCTCAAGCAGATGCGCGAGGAGATCTACTACTGCATGCCGTGGGTCGGCGTGCAGAAGTCGGGCATCGGCTTCCGCCAGCCGAAGGGCGCGGTGGAGGACGATCGCTATCTCTCGGTCTGGATCGTGATCGACCAGGACGAGGACGCGCGCTTCTCGGCGCTGCCGCCCGAACGGCGCGCCTCTGCGATGTTCTCCCGCTACGGCACCGACCTGCTGCGACGTATGAGCGTGATGCAGCCGGTCGTGGCCGACCCGAACGTGCAGGGCTTCTCGGTCGTGCTCTCGTGGCTGAAGCCGGGCACCGGCAAGGCGGCCCAGCCGATCAACGAGACGCTTGCCTTGTTCGCCGACAAGCAGACCACGCTCGGCTTCCTCGGTAAGCGCGTGAGCGCCGCCGAGTTCACGCGCCGCTCCAAGTTCTCGGTCTTCGACGGCACCACCGACCTGGGTCGTCTGCCGCTCGAGGTCTGGGAGGATTCGTTCGTGAAGACGTTCAAGGTCGCCAACTACGAGGCCCCCAAGGGCCAGAGGTGCTCGGGCTAACCGCTCGGTACGAACCCAGGCCGCTCGGAAGGGCCCGACGCGAGAGCCGATGAAGCCGACGGGTCCTTCCGGGCGGCCGCTAAGTGACGGGAAGGCGGTCGCCGGCCTGGTACCACACCGGGTCGGCGGCCGGCCGGAACAGCTTCACCCGTGCGGTGCCGTGCGCGGTGACCGACCCGTCGGCCGTCACCACCCACGCGCCCTCCTCCAACCCCAGCACCGGATTACCGTTGACCACGTGATACTCGCGGATCCGGTCGTCGCGCGTCTCGCTGAAGGGCGCCATCGCGGGATCGGTCTCCTTGTAGTGGGGATTGATGTTGAAGCCCACCAGCCCGAGCGCGTCGAAGCGATCGAGCCCCACCACGTTCCAGTCGTTGGTCGTGAGGATCGTCGGCCCCGCGACGTTGGAGCCGGCGCTCGCGCCCATGTACGGCATGCCCGCGGCCACACGCGCCCGGATCGCCTCGAGCAGGCCGGCGGCGCGCAGGCGCTGCAGGAGCGCGTAGGTGTTCCCGCCGCCCATGAAGAGCGCCTCCACGTCGGCCAGCCTGGCCAGCGGCTCATCGTTCCAGCGCAAGTGAACCAGGTCGAGGCCGGCGCCCTCGGGCGCCACCGGCTCCAGCGCGGCCCGGATGCGCTCGAAGTAGGCGGTCTCGTCGTGAAGGCTCGCCGCGGTGACGAACGCGATGCGCCGACGCGGGCCCACGAAGTCGGCGAGCGCGGCGCGGCCGACCGGACCGAGCGGCCCGCCCGAGTGCAGGAGGACGCGCATCCGGGCTCAGCCGAGCAGGCGGCGAAGCTGCGCCATGGACTTGACCACGTAGTGGGCCACCCCGTCGGGACCGCCCTTGGGCGCGAACAGCACCGCGGTCATGCCCACGCGGCGCGCGCCGCGCACGTCGGAGTCCACGCTGTCGCCTACCATCGCCGCCTCGTCCACGGAGAGCCCCATGCGCTGCAGCGCCAGCTCGAAAAGGGGCGGCTCCGGCTTGCCGATCACGATCGGGCGCACTCCGGCGGCGGTGGCGACCGCCTCCACGATGGCGCCGCAGCCAGGCAGGAACTGCCCGTCCTCCATCGGCAGGCGCGCGTCGATGTTCGGGGTGACGAACACCGCGCCGCCGGCCACCGCACGCGCGGCCGCGGTCAGGCGCTCGTAGGTGAAGTCGAAGTCGTTGCCGACCACGACCACCTTCGCGTCGCCGGCCGCCTCGACCGACACGACGGTGTGGCCGGCCTCCCGCAGCACCTCGACGAGCTCGGGGCCGCCGATGGCCAGCACCGGCGACCGGCCCCATCGCTGGGCCACGACCTCGCCCAGGATCTCGAGAGGGGTGAGCACCTCCGCCTCCTTGGCCTCGACCCCCAGACGCGCCAGCTTGCCTTGCATGGTGCGGGCGCGGGCGCGCGAGTTGTTGGTGAGGAAGCACAGACTCTTGCCCTGCTGGCGGATGTGGCCGAGGGTCTCCGCGGCACCTGGCATCAGGACCTCGCCCGTCCAGACGCAGCCGTCGAGGTCGAACACGAAGCCGCGCATCTCGCGCAGGGACCGGCGGGTCGGACTCATGACTGGCGGCCGGATGTTAACACGCGCGCCGCGGGCCCGGCAGCGAAGCCGGGCCGTGCCTGCCGGAAAACTTTGGGCGTGAGCCCGATCGCGCTAGATTTGACGCAGCCATGAGTCGAAGCCGGACGTATACGCTCCGGAACGCGGCCTCCATCGTCTTCGCCCTGACAGCCGTGATCCCCCTGCTCCTGTTCACCTACACGCTCTATTCCCTGGACCTGCTCAAGCTGACCCAGGTCCAGATGGCGCTCGGCACCGCCCTGGTATGCGCGCTGGTCGGGCTCTTCATCTTCTCGAACCTGATGGGGCGACTGTCCGAGGTGCTGCGCTACCTGGAGGAGCGAGACGCCTCCGACCGCGACGCGGCCGAGACCAGCCCGCCCTCCGGCCAACCGGTGGAATCGGGCGCGCTGGTGCCCCCGATGGTAGCGGCCGCCGCCACTGGACCCGCCGCGCCGACGTTCCCGGGGGGTCTCCTGGTTCCCGGCCTCGGCACCATCACCGCGGCGAATCGGGCCGCCTCGGCGGCCCGTCAGGCTGCCGGCGTGTTCGACGACGTGCAGAAGACGATGTGGCACGCGGAGGCGCAGCGCCACCTCGGCCGCCACGTGCTGATCTCGGTGAAGAACGCGCCGGAGCCGGTCGCGGGTAGCCTGGCCCAGATTGCCGACGACGGCGTGCTGCTCGAGCAGGGCGACCAGCGGGTCGCGGTCAGCTACCTGCGCATCACCAACATCGAGAGCGACCCGGTCGGCGGCTAGCGCGGCGCGCCGCCTCGCCGGCGCAGCACCGCGCCGAGCGCGAGCCGGGCGCGAGCATCGTCCGGCTCCCGCAGCAGGGCCTCCCGGTACGCAGCTTCCGCCTCTGGCCATCTCCCCTGCCGCGCCAGCAGATCGCCCAGGCGCGAGTGGGCGTCGACGAGATTCGGGCTCACCTCGATCGCGGCGCGATAGGCCGCCTCGGTCTCGACGATCTTGCCCTGCCGCTCCAGAGCGGTCCACAGGCCGAAGTAACTCTGCGAGTCGTCCGGCCGGACCGCGAGCCCCTCGCGGAACGCGGCCTCCGCCGCATCGTAGGCCTCCTGAAGCAGGAGCACCGTGCCCAGGCCCCGGTGCGAGGCGATGCGCTTCGGCTTCACCACGATGGCCTCGCGGAAGGCAGCGACCGCCTCGTCGTGGCGGCCGGTCTCGGTGAGCAGCTCGCCCAGGTCGCCCCACGCGCGCGCGTAGTCGGGCTTGAGCCGCACCGCTTCGCGGAAAGCGTCCTCGGCCGCCCCGCCCTTGCCCTGTGAGTAGAGGGCCATGCCGAGTCCCCGGTGCAGCGGCGCGCCGTCAGGCTTCAGGTCGAGCGCCTGTCGATACGCCGTCTCCGATTCGGCGTGGCGCCCCTGACGTCCGAGGCCGAGGGCGAGGTTGGAGCGCGCCACCACGTCGTGGGGATTGAGCCGCACCGCTTCGCGGAGCGCCGCCTCCGCCTCGAGGTGGCGTCCCTGCCGGCCCATCGCGATGCCCAGCTCGACGTGGAGGTCGGCGTTGTCCGGGTCCAGCGCGACCGCGCGGCGGAACTCCGCCTCGGCGGCGCCGACCAGCCCCTGCGCCTCGAGGGCCAGTCCGAGGTCTGCGTGCAGGTGCGCATCGTCCGGCCTGATCTGGATCGCGCGCTCGTACACCCGGGCCTCCTCCGACCACTTGCCCTGACGGCGGTAGATCATCGCGAGCCCGAGATGGGCGTCGATGAGCGTGGGCTCGCGTCGCACCGCCTCCAGCAGCACGGCCTCCGCGTCGCCGTAGCGGCCCTGGCGCTCCAGCACGCGGCCGAGCCGGGCGCGCCACCGGGCCCCGACCGCGTCGAGACGTGTGGCCCGTGAGTAGGCGGCCACCGCCTCGCGATACCGTCGCAGGCGCTCGAGCATCATGCCGAGCCGTCCGTGGAAGGCCGGCTCGTTGGGCCGCAGGGCCGAGGCCGCTCGGTACGCAAGCGCCGCCTCGCCCCATCGCCGCTGCCGCCGCAGGGCAAGGGCCTGATGGAGATGCGCACGGAGCGAGCGTGGATCGAGCCGCACCACCTCGCCGAAGGCGGCGGCCGCGTCGGCGTGCCGTCCCTGGATGGCGAGGGCCTCGCCGAGGCCACGGCGCGCGACCGCGCTGGACGGGGCGAGGCGGATCGCCAGCTCGAACACCGGCACCGCCTCGTCGGCGCGCCCGAGCCGGAGCAAGGTCACCGCGAGCGCGTGCTGGGCCTCCGCGCTGCTCGGGGCCAGCCGCGCCGCCTCGCGCGCCGCCTTCTCCTCCTCGGCGCCCTTGCCTTGCCGTCGGCACGCCGCGGCCAGCCGCAGCCACGCTATCGTGTGATCGCGCTTCCAGCGCACCGCGGTCCGGAACTCCGCCTCGGCTCGCGCCCACTGGCGCTGGCGCTCCAGGGCCAGGCCGAGCTTGAAGTGGGCTTTCACGCTCCGAGGCTCGAGAGCCAGCGCCGCGGTCAGCGCGTGCTCGGCGTCCGCGTAGCGCCCCTCCCGGAGCGCGCGGTCGCCGCTCTCGAGGCAGAACGTAAACTCGGTGGTCACGGATCTCCGCGGATGGCGATCTGGTCGAGGACGAGGTCGACGACGTGCTGGGCCGCGTCGGGGCGACGCAGCCGGCGGAGGGAGGCCTGCATGCGATCGATCGTGTCCGGCTCGCCCAGCACGCGGTCCAGCAGCCGACGGAGCTCGCGGCGCGAGCGCGCCACCAGCGCGATGCCGGCCCTCGACGCGAAGCGCTCGTTGCCTCGCTCCTGGCCGGGCAGCGAGCCGTAGAGCAGCAGGGGCACGCCCGCCGCGGTCGCCTCGGCCAGGGTCATGCCGCCGGCCTTGGTCACCAGCAGGTCCGCGGCGGCCAGCAGCGCGGGAACATCGTCGACGTAGCCGACCACGCGCAGGGGACTGCCCGCGGCCAGGCGCGTCAGCCGGTCGCGCAACCGGTCGTCGCGGCCGGCCACCACCACCGCCTGCATCGGTCGCTCCACCGCGAGGAGGGCGCGGACCACGTCCGAGAGGCGGCCGAGCGAGCCCTGCGTGCCCGCCATCGCCACCACGGTGGGCAGCTGCGGCGCCAGCCCGAGCGCGCGGCGCGCCGTCGCCGGGTCAGGCAACCGCGCGAATCCCTGGCGCACCGGCACGCCAGTCACCACCACGCGGTCCGGGGAAATGCCGCGGGCCACGAACTCGTTCCGCACCTCCTCGGCGGCCACGCAGTAGCGATCGACCGGACGGGGCATCCACTGGCTGTGGGCCACGAAGTCGGTCACCGCGGTGGTGTGCGGCGGCACGCGGCGTCCGGACGCCGCCAGCGTGGCCATGGCCGCGGCGGGCGTGGCGTGCACCGTCACCACCGCGTCGGGCCGCATGGTGTCGAGGAGATGGGCCAGCCGAGTCGTGCCGAGCCGGGTCATGCCCAGGGCCAGCGGCGACTCGGGCTCCAGCCGATCGCCGAGCGAGTAGCCGAGCGCCCACACCGAGGGCGCCCAGCGCAGCAGCCAGTAGTAGAGCGCACGGCTCGCGCTGGCGAAGCCCGGATGCACCAGGTCGCGGAAGTGATCGACCACTACCGGCTCGGCGCCCCGCGCCGCGAACGCGGCGGCCAGGCTGCGCGCGGCCTCGGCGTGGCCCGATCCGTAGCTGGCGCTGAGGATGAGGACACGCATGACGCTAGAGGCGGATGGACTCGTCGACGAGCACGGTGTAGCGACGTGGCTTGCCGCGGCCCGCGTCGGCCGGATCGACGTATTGGATCGAGCTCTGGCCCCGGATCTCCGTGGGCAGCACCGAGAAGCGGATGAAGCTGGTTTCGTCGTCGGGCGCAGCGACTGCCAGCACCGGATCGCGCCCGCTCTCGAACCAGCATTCGCCAGGTCTCACCACGTGCGGCGCGCCGTCCGCCACCGTCACCTCGAGCCGGCCGCGCAGCAGGCAGCGGATGCCGCCGCCGCGGTGGCGATGGCGCGGGGCCACGCCGCCCGGCTCGAAGTCGACGCGGTCGCAGCGAATGAGCCACGCGGCGCCGCCTGCGAGGTCGATCGGATGCTCGAGCAGGACGCGGCCGCCTGCGGGCGGCGGCGGCTGCCGCACCACCTCGACGCGATACAGACGCGCCCCGTCCGCGCCGGCCCGCGCGCGATGGTGCCCGGGACCGACCGCGGGCACCGCTGCCGAGTCGCCGTCCTGCAGCGTTCCCGACACCGCGTAGAGCACGCGCGGCACGCCGCGTCGCGAAGCGGGCGGCGACGCGCCCGCGGCGACGCGATCCTCGATGAGACGCAACGAGTAGGCCATGAACGGCCTCCATAGTAATCGCTTGGCCTGGCCGCACGAAACCCCTACCCTGTCCGGGTGACCGCCGCCGCCCTCCTCCTGGTCGTGGGTGCGGCCGTGCTGCACGCGGGCTGGAATGCGCTCGCCAAGCGCGGCGGTGATCCGGTGGTGTTCCTCTGGTGCGTAGGCGTGGTCGCTTCCGTGGTGTACGCGCCGATCGCGCTGAGCGCGCTGTGGCTCGCGGGCGTGCGGACGGCCGCCGTCCCGTTCGTCATCGGCACCGTGATCCTGCACGCCGCCTACTTCTTCACGCTCGGCCGCGCCTACGGCGCCGGCGACTTCTCGCTCGTATACCCGATCGCGCGCGGCCTCGGGGTGGCGCTGGTCCCGCTGGCCGCGCTGACGCTCTTCGACGAGCGCCTCTCGCCTCTCGGCTCGCTCGGGGTGGTGCTGGTGGCGGCCGGCATCTTCGTCCTCCACTCGCGTCCCGGCGGCTGGGGCCGCGCCGCGCTCCGCAGCTCGGGGACCGGCTGGGCCCTCGCCACCGGCGTGCTGATCGCCGCCTACTCGCTGCTGGACAAGGCGGGGGTGGCGCGCATCAGCCCGCTCGCCTACATCTGGCTGATGGAGGTGGGCTCGTGCGCGCTGCTCACCCCGGTGGCGCTGGCGAAGCGCGACGTGATGCGCCGCGAGTGGCGGATGAACCGCGGCACGATCGCGGCCGCCGCGCTGATGAGCCCGACGGCGTACCTGCTCGTGCTCTTCGCGTTCCAGATCTCCAAGACCGGCTACGTGGTGGCGGCACGAGAGATGTCGATCGTGCTGTCGGCGATCATCGGCAGCGTGTGGATGAAGGAGGGCGCGCTCGGCCGCCGGCTCGCCGGCGCGGGCGTGGTGCTGGCCGGCGTGGTGTGCGTGGCCCTCGCCCGATGAGCGCGCCGGGGGCGGTCGAGGCGGGCGACCGGCGTCGCGGCCGGCTCCTGGTGGCCGCGGCCGCGGTGTGCTGGAGCGGCGGCGGGCTGATGGCGCGTCTGGTGGACACCGATCCGTGGACCACCGTGTTCTGGCGCGGGGTCTTCTGCACGAGCTTCCTCGCGGTGGTGACCGCGCTCCGAGAGCGCGCGGACACCCCGCGCGTCCTCGCCGCGATGGGCGTCACCGGCCTCGGCGTCGCGGTGTGTTTCGCGATCGGATCCACCTGCTTCATCATGGCGCTCGACCGCACCGCGGTCGCCAACGTCCTGATCATCCAGAGCCTGAGCCCGTTCATGGCGGGCCTGCTCGGCTGGGCCTGGATGGGCGAGCGGGTCGCCGGCCGGACGTGGATCGCGATGAGCGTGGCGCTGCTGGGCAGCGCCATCATGCTCTCGCGCTACTTCCACACCACGCCGGCCACCGGCTCGCTGGGCGGCGACCTCCTCGCGTTCACGGTGGCACTCTCCTTCGCCAGCGCCATCGTGCTCCTGCGGCGCGGCCGCCAGGTCCAGATGCTGCCCGCGGCCGGCCTCGCCGCCCTGCTCACCGCGATCTTCGCGTCGCTGTCCGCCCGGCCCGCCACCGCGGACGCGCGCGACCTCGTGCTCCTGGCGATCTTCGGCGCAGGTCAGCTCGGCCTCGGCATGATCCTGTTCACCGCGGGAGCCCGGCGCATCCCGGTCGCGGAGGCGTCGCTCATCGCGGTGCTGGAAAGCGTGCTGGGACCGGTGTGGGTCTGGCTCCTGCTGGGCGAGAATCCCGGCCTGCCGTCGATCGTGGGCGGTGTCATCGTGCTGGCCGCGCTCGCCGGGCACACTGCCGCCGACCTGCGGCTCGAGCGCAGCGGAGCCGGCGCTCAGGCCGGATTGCGGAACCGATCGTCCACCGGCACCTGATAGGCGTCGGCGAGCGAGTTGGTCTCGCAGGCCATGCCGACCACCGCGAGCAGCTCGCCCCGCATCGCCTCGCTCATGCCGGCCTTCCGCGCGCCGGCGGTGTGGGAGGCGATGCAGTACTCGCAGCCGTTGGCCGCGCTCACCGCCAGGTAGATCATCTCCTTGGTCAGCGGGTCGATCTCGCCCGGGCCCATCACCTGCTTGATGCTCTCCCAGGTGCGCCGCAAGGTCGGGGGATGGTTGGCTAGCGCCTTCCAGAAGTTGTTGATCCAGTCCGTCTTGCGCGTGGTCATGATGTCGTCGTAGACCGCCCGGACCTCGGGACTCGCGACCTCGTACTCGATCAGCTGGGTGATGGGCATTTTGGAGGCGACTCCTTTCGCCCTACTCTCCGCGGAGAGTCGGGTCCAGCACGTCACGGAGCCAGTCGCCGGTACGGCTGACCGCGATCGAGGTGATCATGAGCACGAGGCCGGGGAACGTGGAGATCCACCAGGCGGAGTCGAGGTACTCTCGGCCCTCCTGCACCATGCCGCCCCAGGAGGGCGTCGGAGGCTGGATCCCCAGCCCGAGGAACGACAACGTGGCCTCCAGCACGATGGACCGCGCCAGCTCGAGGGTGGCGATGACCACGATCGAGGAGAGCACGTTGGGCAGGACGTGACGCAGGATGATGCGCGCCATCGACCCGCCGAGGGCGTGAATGGACTCGACGAACTCGCGTGACCGCACCACCAGCACCTGCGAGCGCAGGATCCGGGCGTACGACACCCAGCCGGACAGGCCGATCACCACGACGAGCGTGGGGAAGCTCGGCCCGAGGACCGCGATGATCCCGATGGCGAGCAGGACGAAGGGGAAGGCGAGCTGGGCGTCCGCGATGGTCATGATGATCGCGTCGAGGCGGCCGCGGCTGAAGCCAGCGACCAGGCCCGCCGCCGAGCCCAGCACGCCCCCGATGATCACCGCCGCGAAGCCGACCACCAGCGAGACGCGCGATCCGTAGATGACCCGCGAGAGCACGTCGCGGCCCAGGTGATCGGTGCCGAGCAGGTGGGCACGCCCGTCGGCCCCATTCCAGGTCGGCGGGGCGAGCCGCCCCCGCAGGCTCTGGCGGACGGGATCGTGGGGGGCGAGCAGCGGCGCGGCCGCGGCTACCAACAGGAGCACCACCACGAAGCCGACGCCCGCCACCACCAGGGGCGGGAACCGCCGGCGGCGGCGCACTGCGAGCCGGAGCGCGGGCGCGGGGAGCGCCGCGTCAGCCGGTGCGGATGCGGGGATCGAGGAAGCCATAGATCAGGTCCACGCAGAAGTTGATGATCACGAACATCAGGGCGGCCAGGAAGACCGTGCACTGGACCACCGCGTAGTCCCGGTTGTAGATCGACTGCACCGCGAGGCGACCGATGCCGGGCCACGAGAACACCGTCTCGGTGACCACCGAGCCGCCCAGGAGCGTGCCGAACTGCAGGCCGGTGATCGTGACGATCGGGATCGCCGCATTCTTGAGCGTGTGCTTGGCCACCACCCATGCCTCCGCCACCCCCTTGGCGCGCGCGGTCCGGATGTAGTCGGCCCGGAACACTTCCAGGACCGCGGAGCGGGTGAGCCGCGCGGTGGAGGCCATCGTGAACGCGCCGAGCGTCAACGCGGGGAGCACCAGGTTCCGCCAGTCGCCGCGGCCCGAGGTCGGGAAGAGATCGGCCTTCAGCGAAAGCAGCAGGATGAGCAGGATGCCGATGAAGAACGTGGGCGCGGCCTGGCCCACCAGGGCGAAGCCCATCGCGGCGTGGTCCACTATCGTGTTGCGTCGCATCGCGGAGAAGAGCCCGATCGGCACCGCGACCACCACCGCGAGCACGAAGGCGGTGAGGCCCAGCTCGATCGTGGCCGGCAAGTAGCCGCGCACCACATCGAAGGCGGGCTGGCGGAAGTGGATCGAGCGGCCGAAGTCGCCGTGCGCGAGGTTCGACAGGAAGACCACGTACTGGACCGGGATGGGCTTGTCCAGCCCGAGCTCCCGCCGCACGCGCAGGATCTCGCTGTGGGGAGCGTCGGGGGGCAGCAGCAGCGGCACCGGATCGCCGGACAGGCGCATGACCACGAAGACCACCGTGGACACGAGCCAGAGCGCGATGAGGGCGCGGAGGAGACGGCGACCGAAGAACGGCAGGAACCCGCGCATGTCGATGCCTGCCCTCGCCCTCTCCCCTGACGGGGAGAGGGCGGGGCGAGGGGCTGAGCTTACGCGCGACGGAGCTTGAGGTTGAAGCGGCGCAGCTCGAACTGCTGGTTCGGGTTCGGCGTGAACTCCACGTACTTCTGCAGCCCGTAGTCCTCGTACGGCTGGATCACCGGCAGCCACGGCAGGTTCTCCAGGAAGATCTTGGTCATCTCCTTGTAGGCCTGCCCGCGGAACTTCTCGTCCACGCTGAAGCGCGCCGCGTTGCCCAGCTCGTCGAACTTGGCCTCGCGCCAGTAGTCTTGCGGTCCGCCCGGGCCTAGAAGGCGCCACATCATGCCGTCCGGATCGCCGAGCGTCGAGGTCGGGTCGGACCAGAACACGCCCTTGAAGCTCTTCTCACGGTTCTTCTGGGCGCGCACCGAGTACTCGATGACCTCCACCTTGACGTTAACGCCCACGTCCTTCCACATGGCCGCGATGGCTTCCGACATCGCCTTGTCCTGTGCCACGTAGGCCACGGTGGTCTCGATGAAGACTTCCTCGTTCTTGTAGCCGGCCTTCTTCAGCCGCTCCTTCGCCTCCGCCGGGTTATAGGCCAGCGGGGGCAGGCCCGTGTCGAAGTGGTTGTCGCCCTTCGCAATGGGGCCGCTCGGGACGACGCCGCGGCCGCGCCACAGTTCTTTCACGATGGCCTCGCGATCGATGGCCAGCGAGAGGGCCTGCTTAACCAGCGGGTTGTCGAGCGGCGGCCGCTTGCTGTTCACCGCCAGCACGTAGAGGCCCGCGTAGAGCGCGCCGGCGACGCGGGTGGAGGCGTTGCCGGTGACCTTCTCGCCTTGGTCTGGCGGCAGCTGGGTGATGACGTCCACCTCGCCCTTCAGCAGGGCCGCGATGCGGGGCGCGGTCTCGGGGATCGGCCGCATGATCCAGCGGTCCACGTCGATCTTGCCGCCCCAGTAGTCGGGGTTGGCCTCGAGCACGGCCCGATCGTCCTTCACCCAAGAACCGAATTTCACCGGGCCGCTGCCCACCGGCTTGGCGTTGAAGGTGTCGTTGCCGACGGACTCGAGGTACTTCTTGGGCACGATCTGCCCGCCGTAGAAGGCCAGCCGCGCGGGGAGCAGCGGGTCGGGCTTCTTGGTGGTGATCACCACGGTCAACGGATCCGGCGCCTCCACCTTCTCGATGGTGGCGAGCGCGGTGGCCACCATGGTCTTGGCGGCGGGATCGTAGGTGCGCTCGATGCTGAACTTCACGTCGGCCGAGGTCAGCGGATCGCCGTTATGGAACTTCACGTTCGGACGGAGCTTGAAGCGCCAGGTGGTCTGCCCTTCGAGCTTCCACTCGGTGGCCAGGCCGGGGTTGAGCTTGCCGTCCGGATGGCGCGAGGTGAGGTTGTCGAAGATGTTGAAGGACACCCGGATGTCGTTCGAGGACGTGCTGAAGTGGGGATCGAACTTCGACACGTCTCCGCTCTGGGCGGTGACTAGCTCCTTCTTCTGGGTGGTCTGCGCCAGGGCCGGTCCGCCGGCGGTCATGGGCACCGCGGCGGCGGCGCCGAGGGCGGCCGCGCCCTTGAGCAGGTCGCGTCGAGTCAGTTCCATGGTGATGACTCCTCCTCAGTGTGATTGACTTCAGGTCTTCGTCTGGACGCCGCGTCGGACGACGGAGGCCGCGCGCGGAGCGCCATTTTACAAGCCGGGTCGCGGACTGGTCAAGGCCCGGCAAACGTGCCAAAATCCCTGGCGCCATGACCTCCACAGCGGACATTGTCATCATCGGCGGCGGCGCCAACGGCACCAGCACCGCATTCCATCTCGCGAGCATGGGCGCCCGGAACGTGCGCCTGCTCGAGCGCCGTCACCTGGCCGCCGGCGCCACCGGCAAGTCGGGCGCGCTGGTGCGGATGCACTACACGAACGAGCACGAGGCCCGCCTCGCGCTGGAGAGCCTGAAGATCTTCCGCGACTTCGAGGCCATCGTTGGTGAAGCGTGCGGCTTCGAGGCTCCCGGCTTCCTGCAGCTGGTCCCGCCCGGCTACGAGGCCGCCCTGCGCCACAACCTGGCCCGCCAGCAGCGCCTCGGCATCGAGACGCGCGAGGTCTCGCGCGAGGACATCCGCGCGCTGTTCCCCGAGTGCCGCACCGACGACATCGGCGCCGCGGCCTGGGAACCCGGCTCGGGCTACGCCGATCCGAGCGCCACCGCGTATGGGTTCGCGGCCGCGGCCCGGCGTCTCGGCGTCACGGTGGAGACCGGCTGCGAGGTCACCCGTATTCTGACCGAGAGCGGCCGCGTGACCGGGGTCGAGACCGCGGGGGGACACGTGCAGGCGCCGATAGTGGTGCTGGTGCCGGGCGCCTGGGGCCAACCGTTGCTCGACCAGCTCGGCCTCGACTTCGGCCTGCAGCCGTTCCGCATCCAGGTGTCGCTGTTCCGCTGGCCGGCCTCGCTCACCCGCAAGCACCCGGTGGTGATCGACGCGGGGCAGAAGGCGTGGATCCGCCCGGTGGACGGCTCGCTCACCCTCATCGGCGTGGAGCTGGGCGCCGCCTACGGCGGCGAGCCCGACAAGCTGCACGAAGGCGTCGACGAAGGCTACGTGGCGCTCTGCCGGGAGCGGCTCGGCCACCGGCTACCCCTCTTCACGGACTCGACCATGCGCGGCGGGTGGGCCGGCATGATCATGATGAGCCCGGATGGCCGGCCGATCATCGACCGCATCCCGTCCGTCGAGGGGCTCTACGTGATGCTGGGCGACTCCGGCACGTCGTTCAAGACCTCACCGGCCATCGGCAAGTGTCTCGCGGAGTGGATCCTCGAGGGCAAGCCGCGCACGGTCGATCTCACCCCGTTCCGCGCGAGCCGCTTCGCCGAGGGGCGCCCCTGGATCGACGAGGACAACTACGGGCGCGAGCGCCTGACCATCTCGCGCTGATCCGCGGCGCCGCGGCGAGGAGCCGGCTCGCTATCGCAGACGGTACAGGCGCAGCGGGGCGTCCACGTTCTTCAGGGCGCGCACGCCCAGGTCCTCCATCGGCACGTCGGCGGCCAGCCGCTGCCGCGTCGACTCGCTGACGACCACCTCGCCGTCGCCGGCCTGCGCGGCCAGCCGGGCCGCGATGTTGGTGGTCATGCCCGACGCGGTGTAGGTCCATCGCGTCCCCGCGCTACCCTCGATCTTCGTCGCGCCCAGCAGCGCGGGGCCGGTGTTCACCCCCACGTGCATCGTGAGGGGATCGAAGCGGTCGGCCAGCTCGGCGCCGATCTCGGCGGCGCGCCGGTGGATGGCCCGCGCCGCGTCCACCGCCGCGCGGGCGTGATCGCCCTCGTGGAAGATGACCATGAGTCCGTCGCCCGCCGTCTCGTTGACGTCGCCGCCGTGCTTGACGATCTCATCGAGGAACGCCCCGAAGTACCGCTCGACCAGGGAGGCCAGATCGTCGGGGGCCAGCCGCGCGGACAGCCGCGTGTAGCCGCTGATGTCGGTGAAGACCACCGTGACGTCGGTCTCGCGCTTGTCGAGCGACGGGGCCTCCGGCGACTCCTCGATGAGCTGGCGCACCCGGCGCGGCACGAACTTCGCGAGGCTGCCACGGATCAGCAAACTGCGCTCGAGCTGCTGCGCGTAGTCCAGCACCTGCCGGTGCGCCTCCGCGTTGACCACCGCGACCGCAGCCTGGTCGGCCAGCGTCTCGAGCATCTCGAGGTCCTCGCCGGTGTATGCGGCCTCGGAGCGCTTGGCCCCCAGCACCAGAAGCCCGCACAGGCGCGTCTGGAAGCGCAGCGGTACCACCACTTCGGCGCCCAGGGTCTGGTAGGCGGAGATCGCAGGCGCGCCCGAGTCGGCGTAGCGCGGATCGGCGGCGAGCTGGTAACGCGAGAGAGCTCCCGGCGCCACGTCGAGCGCGGTCAGCACGTCGCGGGGCAGCCCGTCCACCAGGAGGCGCGCGGTGCGGACGTGCATGGACGACTCGATAGTGGTGGTGAGCCGCCGGGTAATCTCGTCCAGGTCGAGTAGGCTCGACATCGAGCGGGCGAGCGTTCGCATGGCCTGCGTGTAGTCGTAGCGCTCGCGGAAGAACATGCGGTCGACCGCCCGGCGCACCCGCTCGCGTAGCGGGTTGAACAGCAGCACGACCAGAAACATGAAGGCGGCCGAGAACCAGGGCGAGCGGGTGAGGTCGGCCTGAGCCAGCAGGGCGTTGGTCCCGGCCAGGAGCAGCGCGTAGGCGCCGGTGATGAGGCCGGCCAGCCCGGTGTAGATGACCGAGCGCCGGATCACCACGGTGGCGTCGAAGAGGCGATAGCGCACGGTGGCGTAGCCGATCGCGGCCGGGTACAGCAGCACCAGCGCCGAGCCCACCTGCGGATCGACCGGCGAGGCGTAGAGCTGCTGCAGCGGCCAGAGCATCAGCGTGAGCCAGCCTCCGAGCCCGAGCGCGATGCCCAGCAGCAGCACGGTGGTCTGCTGGTCGATGAGCGGCGAGGCGGCGCGCCGCTTGGTGTCGAGGAGGGCTCCGACCTTGATCGGGAACGAAAGCGCGCTCAGCAGCGAGAGCACCGCGGCGGAGGCCGGATAGATCCAGCCGTCGACCAGCAGCTCCGGCGCGAGCCAGGAGATCACCAGGAACGAGCTGGCGCCCACCACTCCCAGCACCACGGCCAGCCGGTAGAGCCGTGGGATCACGCGGTGCTGCTCGAGCCACCGCTCACGATCCGGGTTGGCCGGATAGGTCAGGAAGAAGACCCAGCCGTGGATGGAGAGGATCGGCGCGATCAGGCCCACGAGGGCCGCGGCATATGTGCGCGAGCACAGCACGGCCTCGGGCACCGCGACGTTGGACACCGCCCAGAGGCACATATAGAGGAGGAAACGGCGGTTGGGCGCGGCGGCCGGGTTCTGCACGTAGACGGCGGCGCCCACGCCCAGCATGACGAGCGAGACGAGGAAGTAGACGCCGAAGTGGTCGACGAGGCGGTTCCAGGTCAGCGGCCGCGGCGCGATCGCGACGGTCGAGCGCCGTCCGTCGCGCTCGATGTCGTAGCGGATGGGCCCGGTGGCCTCCCGGGCGCGCTCGGCGAGCGTGAGCGGAGAGCCGCCGTCGACGGCGACCACGCGGTCGCCCTGCCGCAGGCCGGCCGCGCGGGCGGCGGGGTCGGCCGGGAATACCCGATAGTCGGGCGCGGCGAAGAAGCCCGCGTAGGGCCGGCCGGCCTCGGTGGCCAGGCCCAGCAGCAGTCCCAGGACCACCGCGAGGCTGGCCGCGACGAGGAGCGAAAAGCGTGAGTCCCAGCGCGCCATGGCCCCTACTCACGAGCCCGCGAGCGGGCTCGCGCCACCACTCAGGCCAGCACGGCCGCACCCGCCGCGGCGCACTCCTGGTCCTGCTCGCCGGTGCCGCCGCCGCAACCGATCGCGCCGATCACGCGCCCCTTCACCACGATCGGCACCGCCCCGTGGCTGGGCAGGATCTGTCCCGGCAGCACGCTGCCCACGTGCGTCCAGAACGGCGCGCCCTTCGCCACGCGCTCGGCCAGATCCGCGGTGGACATCCGGAAGTTCGCGGCCGCCATCGCCTTGGCTCGCGAGGTCTCCGGCGTGAAGAAGCCGGTGCCGTCGCCCCGCGAGCACAGCACCAGCCGGCCCGCCTCGTCCACCACCGTGATCGTCATCGGAGTGCCGAGGGCGTTGGCCTTCTCCCGCGCCGCGCGCGTGGCGCGCTCCGCCATCTCCAGCGTCAGCTCGATCATCGCCAGACCACCTTTCTCGCCTCACCGCTCTGGAATCGTGCGACAGCGCCAGCATTGAATCCCGCCCATCCGGGCCTGTCAACGCCGGTGCCGGGCGGTCGGCGGATACCCGCCGACAATCCGGGTCGACCAGTGACAAAAACTCGCGCGCCACATCAATAGGTGGGGCTGGTCGGGGACGCGTACCGCAGGGAAAGTGCTTGTAACGATAACGCGGGATACCCTATGCTGACGCGTGATGCGCTCTGGCACTTGGATTGTTCCCAGGGTGCCGGGGCCGTCAGCCCCCACCACTCGAGACCCATGATCCACGCCAGCCCTCGATCGGGAGGAAGAACGACGGTGCATTTCGGATTCGGGATGCGACAGGCCGCGCTGCTGCTGGGAGTTCTCGGTCTCGCGCTCGGCGGCTGCGGCACGATGTCCGGCGGCCTCAGCAGCGAGTCATTGCTGGCGGCCACCGCCGCGGCCCCGACCGACACGACCGAGGCGAGCGAGCCCGTCGCCGCCGCCCTGGCCCCCGACGCGCAGCCGACCGGCGCGGTCGTGGCGGAGCCGCACGCCGGCGAGCAGTTGCTGACGCCCACCGTCGCGTTCTCCCCCGCCTCGTTCGCGCTGATGCCCGAAAGCGAGCAGCCGTCCTTCATGGTCGCCTCGCTCACCCCGCTCATGGTGAGCCAGGCCACCGGCCCGCGGCTGGCACAGTCCAGTCCCGCCGAGCCGACCGCGCCGTCGGAGGGCGTGCTCGAGGAGTACGACCCGTGGGAGCCATTCAACGAGAAGATGTTCACGTTCAACTACAACATGGACAAGTACGTGCTGAAGCCGATCGCGAAGGCCTACAACTTCGTGATGCCGGATCGGCTTCAGCAAATGATCGACAGCGGCTTCGACAATCTGCTCGTCGTGCCTCGGGTAGTCAACAACCTGCTGCAGTGGCGGCCCAAGGGTGCCGGAGCCGAGCTGGGCCGGTTCCTGATCAACAGCACCTTCGGGATCGGCGGCCTCTTCGACATCGCCAAGCAGGAGTTCGGGCTGCAGAAGACGCGGGTCGACTTCGGCCAGACGCTGGGCATCTGGGGCGTGAGCCCCGGCCCCTTCCTCGTGCTGCCGTTCCTGCCGCCCCTGACCGTGCGTGACGGCATCGGCACCGCAGTGGACGGCGCTATGGACCCGCTCAGCTACGTGCTGCCCTTCATCTGGACACGCCTCGGCATGAAGATCGGCAATACGATCAACGACCGTGCGCTGAACCTGGATCTCTACCAGGGCTTCGAGGAGACCACCGTCGATCTCTACAGCGCGGTGCGGAACGGCTATCTGCAGCGCCGCCAGAACCTGATCACGGCCCCGCCCCCCTACTAGCCTGCTGATCGCGTAGCACCCGGGGTCCGC